>VOFK01000531.1_pt1 | contig 114190 bp, 107 predicted proteins | sample 5384121 | NCBI WGS metagenome assembly VOFK01 (sample SAMN12384730, study PRJNA508395) | human gut metagenome | isolation source: healthy gut J | host: Homo sapiens
GATTCTGCTGCACAACTGCGACCCCGAACAAAACTGGGATATATCCCGCGCAGACGAGCGCGCAAAAAAGAAAAAGGATGGTACTATGACGAGAATATGCCAAGACAGCAGTATTTTTATCAAGCTTTTGAAAATATACTCTGCAAGTACCCGCAGCTCAGAATAGCGGTAGCTCACATGGGCTTTTACGCCGACAGACTCGATATCGCTTCAAGACTTCTTGATAGCTGCCCGAATATGTATTTTGATATCACGCCGGCACTTATAATATACTCTCAGCTGTCAGAAAATAAAGACGCACCCGAATTTTTCAGAAAATATCAGGACAGACTGATATACGGAACTGACGCCGACAACGGACTTTTCGGATTTGCACGCGAATACAACGACAAAAAGGTGCGTGTGATAACAGCGTTTTTGGAAAACAGCTCGCCCTGCGTTATTGACGGTATAAAAATAAACCCGATAGCTGCCGACAATTCGATTTTACAGAAAATATACGCTCAAAATGCAATGAACTTTCTGTCAAAATAAAACCGCAAAACATTATTCAATTAAAAAATGCGCAGCCATTGGCTGCGCATGAAAAACACACGCTCTATCGCTGCTACACAAAACCTCGGTACATCACATGGTATGTCCAAAGAGAGCATGCATTTTTACCAATTTCACAGACACACATGTGACGTAACCTTATAAAGTTTTGTGTAGCATACAAATTTTAACACAAAATTACAGAAAAATCAACATTTTACAGATTTTAGTTAAAAAATTTTTAAAAACATACGGTATTTCCTTAATAAACATATAAAAATCAAATAAAAAAAGACGGATTTACCGTCTTTTTTTACTTTCTTGCTTGGGGGAACAAGAAAAAATAATAAGGGGATTAGGATGTTTTGGGTATCTTGATTATATATTCAACAAACCCTTCCCGGTCTAAAAGCTCGGTCTGGGGCTTGATACCCGACTTTTTAATCAGGTTGACCGCCTTGTTAATGGTATTTACAAATATACGCATATCTCCGACCTTGCACACCCTCTGCGGTCTCCGGGGAGTTCCTTTTTGCAGCTCTTCAATATACTGCTCGGTCTGAGAGACATTAAGTTTTTTTACTATGATATGGTCAAGCGCGCAGAACAGCTGCTGCTTATCACGAAGTTTTAGCAGCTCGCGCGCGTGGCGTTCGGTAAGATTATTAGCTATAATCATAACCTGCGCCGTCGGCGGCAGCTTTAACAGCCGCAGCTTATTGGAAACAGTTGACTGCTTTTTTCCAAGCCGCTGAGCAATTTGGGACTGAGTAAAACCGAATTCGTTTATCAGCCTTTCATAACCCGCAGCCTCTTCAAAAAACGAGAGCTGTTCGCGCTGAATATTTTCTATAAGCGAAATCTCGGCACATTCCCGACTGTCACGCTCCAGTATTATTGCAGGAATTTTTTTAATTCCGGCAAGCCTTGATGCACGCAGTCTGCGTTCTCCCGCAACAAGACTGTACCCGTCGTCGTTCTTTACCGCAAGCACAGGCTGCAAAACCCCGTGTTCCTTTATCGACGCGGAAAGCTCGGACAGTGCCGCATCCGAAAAAACCTTGCGCGGCTGATATTTTGACGGCACTATCAAATCTATATCCAGCTCCGTCACCTGTTTATTTTCTGTCTTTGAAAATAAAAACGGCATTATTTTATCCTCGCTTCCGACAGGACATATGCTTGTCCTTCGCTTTGATAAAATAATACCATTTATTTACATTTTTGTCAATATCTTTCGCTCGCTAAATAATCGGGTTTTTCGACATTGTTTTCGCAGAGCGCGGATACAAGGGATGCGTAGGCTTGATTTTCCTAATAACTATCAGTGTTCGCGTGCCCATGTTTTCAGGGAGCTCATAATGCAAAATGTCTTCAAGCTCACCTGACAATTTGGAAATTGCAGGCAAAGCCGCATCGATTTCATTTTTGTCCGGCACGCCTTTATACGCTAAAAATACACCGCCCGGCTTTACAAACGGCATACAGTACTCACAGAGCAGGTTCAAAGAGGCAACCGCACGGGAAACCGCGACATCAAAGCTGTCGCGCAGTCCCTTTTGCCGGCCCGCCTCCTCGGCGCGGGCATGAAGAGTCGCTATATTTTCAAGACCGAGCATAGAATGAACATTATCAAGAAACGCAAGACGTTTTTTAAGCGAGTCAAGCTGAAGCATGTCAAGGTCAGACCGGACAAGCTTAATCGGCAGTGAGGGAAAACCGCCGCCGCAGCCGACGTCTATCACTCGCGCATTTTCAGTGAAATAGCCGAACTTCAGCGGATACAGCGAGTCAAAATAATGCTTTATCATGACCTCGTGCGGCTCTTTTATTGCCGTAAGATTAAGTGTTTGTGCCGTTTTCAGGAAAAAATCGGTGAATTGAAGAAGCTTGTCACCAAAATCCGTGCCGTACAAAATTTTGCTGTCGTTCATAAGGGACATTAAACCGTTTATTTCATTTTTCAAGATGTTCACGCTCCGTCTGCTCAAGATATATCATTAAAACAGTTATATCGGCTGGACTTACGCCCGAAATGCGTCCCGCAGCGCCCAGACTGCGCGGACGGATACTTTGCAGCTTCTGCTGTGCCTCAATGCGAAGTCCCTTTATAGCGGTATAATCAATATCCTGCGGCAGAAGTCTGTTTTCCATGCGCGTAAACTCGCGCGCGGCGGCAAGCTGTTTTTCAATATATCCCTTGTATTTTATTGAAATCTCCACCTGTTCCGTAACACGCCGCGGCAAAGACGGACGGTCGGGGTCGGCACAGGCAAGGTCGGCATAGCTTATCTGCGGGCGTGCAAGCAGGTCGCAGAGCTTTGCTCCGCTCACAAGGCGCGGTGTACCGCGGCACTCAAGCAGTTGCTGAAGCTTATCATTTTTCGGCGTTGCCGTGACGCCTTTAAGGCGTGCAAGCTCATTTTCTATCATCTGCCGCTTTCGTACAAAGCGGGCATACCGCTCATCGCTTATAAGACCTATTTCGTGCCCCATGTCAGTCAGGCGCAAGTCGGCGTTATCCTGACGCAAAATCAAACGGTACTCGCTGCGCGAGGTCATCATACGATAGGGTTCGGGCGTGCCCTTGGTGGTGAGGTCATCAATCAGCGTGCCGATATATGAGCTTGCCCTGTCAAGCACAAACGGAGATTTTCCGCATATTTTGAGAGCAGCGTTTATACCGGCTACAAGACCCTGTGCCGCCGCCTCCTCATAGCCCGACGAGCCGTTGAACTGCCCCGCGCCGTACAGTCCGCCTATTTCTTTAAATTCCAGTGTAGGGAAAAGTGCCAGCGGATCAACACAGTCGTATTCAATGGCATATGCCACACGCATAATCTGTGCATTTTCCAGTCCTTTTATTGTCTTGATAAATTCACGCTGCACAAATTCGGGAAGCGAGGAGGACAAGCCCTGAATATACATTTCCTGGGTATTAAGACCGCACGGCTCGATAAAAAGCTGATGTGCGGTCTTATCCGCAAAACGCATCACCTTATCCTCAATGCTCGGACAGTAACGGGGGCCTACGCCCTTAATCATTCCGCTGTAAAGAGGCGAAAGTCCGATATTACGGCGGATTATATCGTGTGTTTTTTCGTTGGTATGCGTAAGATGGCAGACGACCTTATTTTCACCTATCTCATCGTTTTCAAAGGAAAACGGGACTATTTCATCGTCTCCCCTTTGAACCTCCAAGCCGTCGAAATTAATTGAACGGCGGTTGACACGCGCGGGCGTACCCGTTTTAAAGCGTCGCAGAGGCACGCCCAGCTTTTCAAGGCACTGTGACAGGCGGGTGGCGGCGAACATGCCGTCGGGGCCGCTCTCATAGGACTTGTCCCCTATAATAACACGGCCAGCAAGATAAGTACCGCTTGCGACAACAACGGCTTTTGCTCCGTATTGAGCGCCAAGGTGTGTGACAACGCCGCAGACCTTGCCGTTTTTCGTCTGAATATCAGTGATTTCCGCCTGAATAAGAGATAGATTTTCGGTGTTCTCCAGCATATTTTTCATATACTGCGAATATGCGCGGCGGTCTGACTGCACTCTGAGTGAGTGAACGGCGGGGCCTTTTCCGAGATTCAGCATTCGGCTCTGCAAAAAGGTGGCGTCAGCCGCGCGTCCCATTTCGCCGCCCAGCGCGTCTATTTCGCAGACAAGATGTCCCTTTGCCGTGCCGCCGATTGAAGGATTGCAGGGCATGTTGCCGACAGAGTCCAGATTTATTGTAAATACCGCTGTTTTACAGCCAAGCCGCGCAGCGGCAAGCCCCGCCTCAATACCGGCATGGCCCGCGCCGATAACCGCGACGTCATAATCATCTACATGATACATATTATTCTCCGTTTTTAAATCCTCAGTAAATCAAACATGCTGCTTGCACGACCAGTCGGTTATATCCAGCCTCAGCACAGCAACATGCTCCAGCGCAGCAGGTGAAAAATCACGTGAGCTTGTATCCCCGTAATGCTCCATAATCCTTTGAAGTCCGAATATTTTTTCTTCATCGTCAGAGACCACCACAGCATCTGCGCTGCCGATAATGCTGCGGTACATAAAAGTACACTCGCAGGAAATCTCGTTTTTTACAAGCCTGTGCCCGGTATCCATTTCAAAGCCGACGCTCCCGTTTGAATTTATCAGATCAATTTTTCTGCCCTTATCGGCACAGTGAAAATAAAGGCTGATTTTTCCGTCACGCTCGTAAATTCCGAAGTTTAACGGCACTATGTAAACACTGCCGCAGTCTGCAAGACCCAGGCGGCAGCAGTCACAGCTGCGCATTATTTCAAGCATTGTGTTAAAATCCGTAACTTCCCTGTCTTTTCTTCGCATTTGTTTATCCTCAAAATTTAAAACCGGCTGCCGCTAATCAGCAGCAGCCGAGACCTTACTATACCGCCGCGGCGGTACCGCTTATATAAAACCGTTATTTTTTCATCAGAACCTTAACGCCGTCCTTGGTATCCTCTAAAATTACGCCCATATCTGCCAGTCTGTTTCTGATTTCGTCCGCCCTTGCAAAGTCGCGTTCGCGGCGCGCCTGTGCACGCTCATCCACAAGCGCCTGCACATCGGCGGGAATTTGGGCGGGCATATCGTTTGTCAGAATATTCAAAACACCGCAAAGCTCCGTAAATCTATCAAGCAACGCCTGACCGAACTGTACGGAAACCGCCTGCTCGCCGTTAATTTTGCGCGCAAAATCAAACAGCACCGAAATAGCGTCAGCCGTGTTCAGGTCGTCGTCCATTTTCTCACAGAATTTGGTTCTGAATACGTCATACTCGGCAAGAGAAGCCTTTTCGGCATCCGTCATATCCTGCGTCTTTGCGCTTTTTATCGAAAATTCAAGATTGTTTTTTGCCGTATACAGCCGCTCCAGCCCCGCCTTGGCGGAGACAAGCACATCGGCGCTGTAATTTATCGGACTTCTGTAATGACTGGACAGCATGAAAAAGCGGATTGTCTCATACCCGTAAGCCTGCGCCGCATCGCGCACGGTAAAGAAATTACCCAAAGACTTGCTCATCTTTTTGCTGTCTACATTTATATGCCCGTTATGCAGCCAAAAGTGCGCAAACTCACAGCCGTTTGCCGACTCCGACTGGGCAATTTCATTTTCATGATGCGGAAATATAAGGTCAACGCCGCCGCAGTGAATGTCAATAGTCTTGCCCAAATATTTATTAGCCATTGCCGAGCACTCGATATGCCAGCCGGGTCTGCCCTTTCCCCAGGGCGAATCCCATGACGGCTCGCCGGGCTTTGCCGCCTTCCAGATAACAAAATCCAGCGGGTTTTCCTTATTGTCGTTTACCTCAATGCGCGCGCCGCTCTCCAGCTGCTCAATTGGATAATGGGACAGCTTGCCGTAGCCCTTAAACCTTGTCGTTCTGTAAAAAACGTCTCCGTTTTTCTCGTATGCCATATCCTTGTCCACAAGGGTCTGCACAATTCTTATAATATCGCTTATACATTCGGTAGCGCGCGGATGCACCGTAGCTCGCCCGACACCAAGCTCGCCCGCGTCCTTATAGTATTCCTCTATAAAACGGTCGCCCAGCTCCTTGACGGTTATACCGTCGGCATTTGCCCGCTTTATCATTTTATCGTCAATATCGGTAAAATTCTGTACAAACCGAACCTTTTTGCCGCAAAACTCAAAGTACCTGCGAAGCACGTCGAAGGTAATAAACGGGCGGGCATTGCCGATATGAAAATAGTCGTAAACAGTCGGCCCGCACGCATAGATTGTAACCGTTCCGGGCTTTATCTCGTGAAATTCCTCTTTTTTGCGGGTTAATGTATTATAGAGCTTCATTTATTTTTCTCCTCGAGTTGTTTTTCAAGCTTGCGTATACGCGAATCCAACCGACAAAGCTCCTGTGCCACAGGGTCGGGAATATGTACCTGGTCCAGCTCGCACACAGGCTTGCCGCCGATACGTACAATCCGCGCCGGAACGCCGACTGCCGTGGAGTCGTCGGGAATATCGCTCAGCACGACAGCGCCCGCAGCAATCTTCACATTATTGCCGATTTTGACGGGGCCGAGAACCTTGGCGCCGGCACCAACCATGACGTTGCTGCCCAGCGTCGGATGACGCTTGCCCGTCTCCTTGCCTGTGCCGCCCAAAGTCACGCCCTGATAGATAACGCAGTTATCCCCGATTTCGGTAGTCTCGCCGATAACGACGCCGGAACCGTGATCTATGAAAAAGCCTTTGCCTATCTTTGCACCGGGATGTATCTCAATTCCCGTTTTAAACTTCGCCCGCTCGCTTATCATTCTTGCACGAAAGAATTTACCCTTCTGATACAGCTTATGAGCACGGCGGTAATAGCGCAGCGCACGAAAACCCTTATACAGCAGAAAAATTTCAATATCACTTCTTGCCGCAGGGTCGCGCTGCTTTATAAAATCAATTTCATATCTGTATTTACTGAACATGTTACCCCCGAATTATTTAGTAGGGTCTATAAAGTCCTTGTTCTGCTTAACATAAACAAGTCCGCTGATAACGGTCAAAACGGCGCTGATCCACAAAACAATGTCGGTTGCGACCGAATATACGGTCTGAAGCTGCGCCGACGTCTCGGTCACGCTCATTATATACTGAGCGGCGAGCACGAAAACAATGGCAAACATCTGACTTACCGTCTTGCACTTGCCCCACATGTTGGCAGCGATAACCTTGCCCTTGCCTGAGGAGATAAGGCGCAGCGACGTTATGAGAAATTCACGCAGCAAAACGATAAATGCAATCCATGTAATACCGTGGTCCGATTTTAAGCTCGATAAAGCCTAAAAATGCCGCGGTCGTGAGCATTTTGTCCGCAAGCGGGTCAAGAAACTTTCCGAAGTCGGTGATTAGGTTGTGCTTGCGCGCCATTTTTCCGTCGATAAGATCTGTGACGGACGCGGCGGCAAAGAGAATAAGCGCCACTAAAAAGTGGTGGTCGAAATCAATGAGCATGGCAGCCATGAAAAACGGCGTTGCGATTATTCTGGCAACCGTCAGCTTATTAGGTGTGTTCACTGTACTATCTCCCCAATTAATTCAAAATCCATACACTCGGTTATGCGCACTCGCACGATATCCCCCGAACATACGATATTTTCACTGCTGAAAAATATTTTTCCGTCTATATCGGGCGCCTCCATATAGCTTCTGCCGAAATAGCATTCGGCAAAACGGTCAAAGCCCTCGCATATAACCTCAAACGTCTGCCCTACAAGCGCGTCTGATTTTTCCAGCACAATCTGAGACTGCAAAAGCTCCACCGTTTCCGCACGGGCGGTTTTTACATCGTCTTGCACCTCGTTTTGCATTTCGGCGGCGGGAGTTCCCGTCTCCGACGAGAATGCAAACACGCCCAGCCTGTCAAAACGCGCCCTTTTCAGGAACACGCACAGTTCTTCAAAATCCTCATCGGTCTCGCCGGGAAAGCCGACCATGACGGTGGTGCGCAGAATAACGCCCGGAATTCTTTCGCGCAGAGTTTGAACAAGTGAAAGGAGTGAATCGCTGTCTCCGGGGCGGTTCATCGCCGAAAGCACATTTTTTGATGCGTGCTGAATCGGCATTTCGATATACTTTACGATTTTAGCCTGAGTTTTAATAACGTCTATCAGCTCATCGGTTATTTTGTCCGGATAGAGATACATTATCCTTATCCACTCAATACCATCTATTTTGCAAAGCTCATTCAGAAGCTCGGGCAGCGCGCGCCTGCCGTAAATATCTATACCGTAGTTTGACGTGTCCTGAGCAATGACAATAAGCTCCTTGGTTCCGCTTTGCGCAAGTGCTTTTGCCTCCGAGAGAATATTTTCCATCGGTCTTGAGCGAAACGGGCCGCGGATAAGCGGAATAGCGCAGTAACTGCATCTGTTTGAGCATCCGTCGGCTATTTTAAGATATGTAGAAAACGGCGGACTTATTACAAAACGCTCACCCTCAAGCTGGAGATTTGAAATATCATCAAAAAACATTACGCGCTGACCGGAAAGCACCTTTTCCACAGCCTCTGCAATACGCTGAAAGCTGCCGACGCCCACAAAACCGTCCGCTTCGTAAAGCTCGTCCGCTATCTCCCGCTCATAGCGCTGGGCAAGACAGCCGCAAACTATAATTTTTTCGATTTTTTTCTCCCTTTTAAGCGCCGCAGCCTCAAAAAAAGTCTCCAGTGCCTCTTTCTTTGCGTCCTCTATAAATCCGCAGGTATTGATAACGCATACCTTCGACTTTTCCGGCTCGCCCGTTATATCATACCCCGCATTTTTCACGGCGGCTATCATTATTTCGGTGTTTATCTGGTTTTTTGCACAGCCCAGCGATATAAAGCTGACAGCCGTCTTATCACTCATATATTTCCTCCTCGTCCGTCATTTCCGACAGGGACGATTTTATCGTATCATAGTCATGCCCGCAGCGTACCAGCGCCGCAATCAGCTTTTGAATCTCACGCGGGTCGGACATATCGCGCCTGAGCCTTCCGCGCGCAAGAGCTTTCACGCTTTCGGTAAAGTTTGTTTCAAGACCGTCAAGCGCCTCTTTTGCCGTTTCGGAATCAATTCCGCGCCGATAAAGCTCCTGTTCAATACGCCGCGGACCGTACAGTCTGGAATTTGCAAGGCTGTCCGCAAGCGATGCGGCATAACGGGCATCATCTACAAAGCCCATTTCCCGCATTTTACCGACGCATTCCGCGGCGATACTGTCTTCAAACCCGCAGCGGCACAGCTTCTGAAAAAGCTGCCTCTCACTCATATCACCGTAGCTTAAATAGCTGTACGCCTTGTTTTTGGCGCGTGTCAGAGAAACCGAATGCTCAACCTCTGAAAGCGCGTCACTGTCCAAAACCATACCGACGCGCAGCTTTGCCTCAAGCGCTGCATCCTCGCTCACCGACATAAGATATTCACCGTCGGCATACACATCCACCCTGCCCTTTTTGTCGGGCGGCTGAAGCAAGGCTGTAATCTTACTCGAAGTCATCGGCGCTCACATCTATATCAGCGGCAGACGGCTTAGCCGCCGCGGCTTTTACCGATGTCTTTTTGTCAGCGGGCTTTGCTGCAGTGTCCTCGGAATCCTGTGTCTCACCCGCGAGCTTTTCACGAATACGGCGTTCAACCTCGTCGGCAATATCGGGATTATCGCGCAGAAACTGCTTTGCATTTTCCTTGCCCTGTCCGATACGGTTTTCACCGTAGGAAAACCATGTGCCGCTCTTTTTAATAATATCGTACTGCGCGCCCAAATCAACGAGCTCGCCGAAGCGTGAAATTCCCTCGCCGTACAAAATCTCAAAGGAGGCAACCTTAAAGGGCGGCGCAACCTTGTTTTTCACTATTTTGCACTTGACATTATTTCCTATTATTTCCGTACCGTTTTTAATAGCCTCGCCCTTGCGGATATCCATTCTGACAGAGGCATAGAATTTAAGCGCGCGACCGCCCGTTGTCGTTTCGGGGTTACCGTAAATAACACCGACCTTATCGCGCAGCTGATTGATAAAAATGGCAACGCAGTTGCTCTTTGCAATAACGCCCGCAAGCTTACGAAGCGCCTGAGACATAAGCCTTGCCTGAAGTCCGACGTGAGAGGCGCCCATGTCGCCCTCAATTTCGGTTTTGGGGACAAGCGCCGCGACCGAGTCCACGACGACAACGTCAATGGCGTTGGAGCGCACAAGCGCCTCGGTTATTTCAAGCGCCTGCTCTCCCGTATCCGGCTGAGACACAAGCACATTGTCGACATCGACGCCCAGCGCCGCAGCATAAACGGGGTCAAGCGCGTGCTCCGCATCGATAAACGCAACCTCGCCGCCCAGCTTTTGAGCCTGAGCAATTATATGAAGGGCAACCGTAGTCTTACCGGAGGACTCCGGACCGTAAATTTCAACAATTCTCCCCTTCGGTACGCCGCCGATACCGAGTGCCGCGTCCAGCGCAAGAGAGCCGGTCGGAATAGCGTCCACTTTCATCTTGGCGTTGTCGCCCAGCTTCATAACGGTACCCTCGCCGTACTGCTTTTCAATCTGTGCGAGCGCCGTTTCAAGCGCCTTCTTTTTATCAATCATTTACAGTTTCCTCTTTCAACGATATTTATATAGGGTAATTATATAATTTTTATATATTAATGTCAATAAAGGAACGGAAAATCAAAAGAATTTCCGTTCCTTGTCCTTTATATTAAAACAGTGCACAAATGCCGCTTTCGGTATAATAGTCTATAAGTCGCTCAATCGCCTCTCTGGGCATCTGCACATACTCTGCAAGGCAGTCGATACACATAAATTCCTCGGCTGCTCGGTTTATCAGCTTTTTATATATCGGTATAGCATCCGACTCCAAGGCTTTACCGCATTTAAAGCAAGTACTCTCGTTTGCCATTGTACGTTATTTTATATCCTCTATCCTGCAGCGGAAGATTTTACAGTCATGCGGCTCGACATGCACATACACGCTCTGCGGAAGAATCCCGAAATCCTCACCGTTTACGCAGTCGTAAGCGCGCAGGCACTTTCCCGTTGTGGCAGGCAGACCCAAATCAAACAGCTGAAGCGCCATGCCGCGCTTTTTATCGGAAAAGTTAAACACACCCAGGGCAATATCGCCGTTTGACAACATTTTATACATCCAAAAATACTCGCGCGGTGTTTCGGGCGTGGAGCCCAGATAATAGGGGCTTCTGCCCTCGATATCCTGATTTATCGCAATAAGGTCGCGGTTTGTAAGAATTTTCTTTGTCGCCTCATTCATATTTCTTATATCGCAGCCTATCATCAGCGGAGAATTCATCATGCACCAAAACGCAAAATGGGTTCTGTAATCAATGTCGGTGCACGCTGAAATATCGGCATTGGCAATATATTCGTTTGTGCTCTTGCCGTACATGCCGACAACCAGCATGTCGATATCATTAAAGCAGTAAGAGCCGCTGTGCGAAATCTTGCAAATCTGCGACAACGCAAGACTTTTTATCGACTGCCATGAATCACGGATATCGCCTGTCGAGCGGTACATATGGGCACCGGTTGAGCGTATCCACTTTTCGCTCTCCTCCGCACCCCAGTTACATGCGGAAAACAGGATATCCCTGCCGCAGTTGCGAAGTGCCATTGCCATACGTCTGTAAAGAATATTTCCCGCTATTGCAGGCTTGAAACAGTTGTCATACTTCAAAAAGTCCACGCCCCACTCCGCAAGGGTATCAGCGTCGATAAATTCGTGGTCAAAAGAACCGGGATAGCGCGCGCAGGTGAGAGGACCGTCACATGAATACATACCGAATTTAAGTCCCTTTGAATGTATGTAATCGGCAAGCGCTTTTATACCGGACGGGAACTTTTCGGGGTCAGCCTGAAGTCTGCCGTTTTTGTCACGCTCTCTGAGGCTCCAGCAGTCATCGATTACAACGTATTCATAGCCGCAGTCGGCAAGCCCGCTTTCCACCATAGCGTCGGCGGATTCCCTGACGACTTTTTCGTTAATTTCCTCCGTAAAGGTGTTCCATGAGTTCCAGCCCATCGGCGGGGTGAGGCCGAGATACTTATTATCCATACTATTTCCCTTTTCTGCTGTCTTGCAGCCGATAAAATTTGATTTAAGGTCATTATATAACCATATAATTTCAATGTCAATAATTTATACAAACAAAACTGTACAAACACTCAAAGATATATTATAATGTTTTATCATATTATCGGAGAGCTTAAATGAACATATCGGAAATAAAAAAAATACTTTCAAAGCAGCCTGAGCCTAATATCAGCTTGGCAGGCTTTGAAAGCAGTGTACGCAATAAAATCTGTCTTGTAACCGGAGGAGGGGGCTCTATCGGTTCTCAGCTTTGCCGCCTGATTGCAGAGTGCGCGCCGAAAAAGCTGATACTCACCGATATCTACGAAAACGGCGCATATGATTTACAGCAGGAGCTGAAAATGAAATACGGCGAAAGCCTGCCGCTTGCGCTTGAAATAGCGTCGGTCAGGGACAGGCGCAAAACAGATGTTATATTTGAACGCCACAGACCTCAGCTTATATTGCACACCGCTGCACACAAGCACGTGCCGCTTATGGAGAGCGCGCCTGAGGAAGCGGTCAAAAACAACGTACGCGGTACATTTGACACCGCAGAGAGTGCGGCAAAGCACGGAGCGGAAAAATTTTTGCTTGTCTCCACCGATAAGGCGGTAAACCCGACAAGTGTAATGGGTGCTACAAAGCTGTGCTGCGAAATGATAATGAAGCGGTTTTCCGAAAAATATCCGGACACCGCATTTATTACATTAAGATGCGCAAACGTAATCGGTTCAAGCGGTTCTGTTATTCCGCTTTTTGAAAGACAGCTGAAAAACGGCGGTCCGCTCACTGTAACACATCCTGAAATCACACGATATTTCATCTCGGTTGCCGAGGCTGCGGCGCTTGCACTGCGCGCCGCGGCAGAGGCAGAAAGCGGGCAGGTGTGCATACCGTACACGGACAGTCCCGTCAAGATTGCGCAGCTTGCGCGCGAAATGGCGGACAGTTACAGCAAATGCGTACAGAATGCAAATCAAAAGCCCGTTGAAATAAAATTCACCGGACTCCGTCCCGGAGAAAAGCTGCACGAGGAGCTTTTTTACAAAAATGAAAATCCCGTACTGTCGGCAGACAAGAAAATTTTCTACGCTTCACTTTGCGGCGTATCGGACAATTTTGAAGAAAAAGCTTTCCGCGCTTTTTGAAGCTGCGGAGCAAAACGACAGTAAAAAGTCATTCAAATCCTGAAAAAAAATCTGCCCGTCGTTTACGGCATAAACAGTTTGATACAAATTAAATTCATAATAAAAACCGACCGAGAAACGGTCGGTTTTTATTTTTCCGCAAATACCTCAGTCGAGCACGGTATAACCGGCATGCTCGACAGCGTCGGTAAGGTCTGACTGAGCGACCTCCTGCGTCATCGAAACAACGGCGGTTCCGGCTTTATGGCTGACAGCCGCAGACTGTACACCGGGCACCGACTCCAGTGCCTCTTTTACGTGTGCTTCACATTTAGGGCACATCATACCCTGAATTTTCAGTGTTTTTTCCATGGTTTTTATCTCCTTTTTTATTGTTTTATTTTTATCGGTTTTGTCCGATTTATACGCTTTAAAAAGATTCAGGCGCAGCGCATTGCCGACAACACACACGCTTGAAAGACTCATAGCCGCAGCCGCAAACATCGGGTTGAGCGTCCAGCCGAAAATCGGTATCCAGACACCCGCAGCAAGCGGAATACCTATAACATTGTAAATAAATGCCCAAAACAGGTTTTCATGAATATTTCGCAGCGTAGCTCTGCCGAGCATGAGCGCATTTACGGCGTCGGTCAGCGAGCTGTTCATAAGTACGATATCAGCCGCGTCAATTGCGATATCCGTGCCGGCGCCTATTGCAATTCCGACATCTGCACGGGTAAGCGCGGGTGCGTCGTTTATTCCGTCTCCGACCATTGCAACACCGCTGTTTTTACTCCGGTCTGAAAGACGGCGGATAACACTCTCCTTTTCATCGGGCATAACTCCCGCTATTACTTCATCCACACCGGCAAGAGCTCCGATTGCATTTGCCGTGCGCTCGTTGTCACCTGTCAGCATAACCGTACGAATACCCATTTTCTTTAAATGCGCAATCGCCGCCCCACTGTCCGGCTTTACCGTATCGGCTGCGGCAATAAAGCCTAAAAGCCTGCCGCCGTCTGCAAAAAACAGCGGTGTTTTGCCGTCGTTTGCAAGCGCTCGAGCGTAAAGCCTCATATCCTCCGGTATCGCGGCAACTCCGTCTATAAATTCCATGCTTCCTCCGGTTACAACACTGCCGTTTATACTGCCGCGGAGTCCGCTGCCCGGTAGAATTTCAAACTCTTCGGTCTCATATTTTACGGTACCGAGGGATTTGGCGTAACCGATAACAGCCTTTGCAAACGGGTGCTCGCTTTGCTGTTCAAGAGAATAAGCCAGGGACAAAAGCTCCCTTTGACTTACACCGTCGGCGCTTACTACGTCGGTAACAGACGGCTGACCGCGCGTAATGGTACCCGTTTTGTCAAGCGCTGCGGTTTTTACGCGCCCTGCACCTTCAATGGCGGACGCGGTTTTAAAGAGAATACCGTGCTTTGCACCGACTCCGCTGCCCACCATGATTGCAACGGGAGTTGCAAGCCCCAGCGCGCAGGGACAGCTTATCACAAGCACGGAAACCGCACGCGCGACAGCGGTGCCGACGCTTCCGCCGACTATAAGCCAGACTATTGCCGTCACTAAAGCTATCGCCATAACAGCCGGAACGAAAATACCCGAAATTCGGTCTGCCGCACGCGCTATCGGTGCCTTGGACGACGCGGCGTCGCTTACCATGCGTATTATCTGAGACAGTGTTGTGTCCTCGCCTATCTTCGTAGCTTTACAGCGTAAAAACCCGGAACGGCTGACGGTAGCGGCGCTCACCCTGTCGCCCGCGACTTTATCGACAGGCACGCTCTCGCCCGTCAGCGCCGATTCATCAACGGCGCTGCTTCCCGACAGCACCTCACCGTCAACGGGTATGCTCTCGCCGGGGCGTACAACAAATATATCACCGACGGCAACCTCTTCAATCGCGACCGTATGCTCAATGCCGCCGCGCTCTACCGTCGCCGTTTTGGGAGCAAGCTCCATAAGCGATTTAAGCGCATTTGTCGTCTTGCCCTTTGAGCGTGCTTCAAGCATTTTTCCGACCGTGATAAGAGTGAGTATCATTGCCGCCGATTCAAAATAGAATTCATGCATATAGTGCATCACGGCGTCACCTGTTGCAAATGTCATTGCAAACAGGGCATAGGTACTGTAAATATAAGCCGCTGCCGAACCGATAGCCACAAGCGCATCCATATTGGGCGCTCCTCTGATAAGGCTTTTAAAGCCGCTGATAAAAAATTTCTGGTTGATAACCATAACGGCAGTTGTCAAAATCAGCTGTAAAATCCCCTGAGCCACAAGGTTCTGCGCCAGCGGGACGGGAAGATACCAGCCCCACATCATATGTCCGATAGAGATATACATTAAAACTATAAGAAGAATAACAGACGATACGAGTCTGCCTATAAGCTGTGGAGTCTCCCTGTCGGCAATCGTGCCGCCGTCCGCCGCTGCCTCGGCTTTTTTACCCTGTACCGACGCACCGTAGCCTGCGCCGACTACTGCCGAGATTACCGCCTCGTCTAAAAAATCGCCCTCAACCGTCATGGAATTTGTAAGCAGGCTCACATCGCACCCCGTAACGCCCTGTGTTTTCATGACAGCGCGGGTAACGGCGGCAGAGCAGGCGGAACAGCTCATGCCGGTAACATTAAATTTTTTCACAAAATCACCTCTGCTAAAACCGTACTGCTTTTTATAAATGTTATCTGATAAGTTTCTGAAGCGTTTCCGTCAGCTCGTCCACCGTCTCGTATTTACCCGCTCGGATATCCTCCGAAACACAGGTGCGGATATGATTTGACAAAAGCTCTCTGGAAAACGCGCTGAGCGCCGACTGCACCGCCGAGGTCTGAATGAGTATATCGGGACAATACGAATTGTTTTCCACCATATTCTTTATTCCGCGTATCTGCCCCTCCAGACGGTTAAGACGGTTAATAAGCCGCTTGTATTCCTGCGGCGTTCGTATTTTGGTGCGTTTACAGCAATCCTTCTCCATATATAGCCTCTTTCCTTATAGTTTATCCGTTTTTATTATATTATATACCCCACGGGGGTATTTTGCAACAGAAAAATAAAAAATTTGCATAGTCTTTTTCCATATAAAAAAATGTTGTATTTTCGGATATATTCTGTTATAATGTTTGCGGTTTTTATACCTTTTTACAGGAGGGAAATATGGGTACTGTCACAGAGACTGTCACGGAAATAAACTCAGTCATAAATGATTTTGTATGGGTCAAAGTCGGGCTAATACTGCTTATGGGTACCGGAATACTGCTGACATTATGCACCAAATTCTTTCAGCTGCATCATATCGGGCACTGGTGGAAAAATACAATAGGAAGCGTTTTCAAAAAGAACAGCTCCTCCACCAAAAAAACCGATAAACAGACTATTTCGCAGTTTCAGGCACTTTGCACGGCGCTTGCGGCAACCATTGGCACGGGAAACATAGCGGGCGTTGCCGCCGCCATTGTCATCGGCGGTCCGGGAGCGGTATTCTGGATGTGGGTTGCCGCATTTTTCGGCATGATGACTAACTTTTCCGAAAACGTGCTGGGAATTTATTTTCGCCGCCGCAACAGCCGCGGAGAATGGTCGGGCGGCGCCATGTACTATCTTGAAGACGGATTCGGCAGTAAAATAAAAAGCAAAATCACAGGCAGGGTATTGGGGATTATATTTGCGGTCTGTGCCATACTTGCGTCCTTCGGAATAGGAAACATGGGACAGGTCAACAAAATAACGCTCAACATTCAGTCGGCGTTTTTTGCAAATATTGACGCACCGCAGATAGGCGGTATTTCCGTTATAAATATTATTATAGGCATTGTGCTTATGATAATTGCCGCACTGATAATAATAGGCGGACTCCAGCGAATTGCCGCTGTTGCAGAGCGGGTTGTACCGTTTATGGCAATATTATACGTTGTCGGCGCACTGATTGTATTTTTCACAAATATAACACAGGTCGGGGCGATGTTTGTATCAATTTTCAGGTTTGCTTTCGGCATAAAGGCGGTGGGCGGCGCAGCAGTCGGAATTGCACTCAAAGAGGTTGTAACGCAGGGCTGCAAGCGCGGCGTTTTCTCCAATGAGGCAGGGCTTGGCTCGTCGGTCATGGTACACTCGGCGTCAAATGTCAGGGAGCCTGTAAGACAGGGAATGTGGGGTATATTCGAGGTGTTTTTTGATACCTTTGTGGTATGCACCATGACCGCAATAGTTGTTCTGTCATCCGGCTACATTGACCTTGAAACAGGGCTGGCGGTAAGCGGAGTCAGCGATGCGACGCTCGTTGCACAGGCGTTCAAGAATGTATTCGGCAAGGGCGGCGAAATCTTTATTGCGCTTGCCATGCTGCTGTTCGCATTTACAACCGTGCTCGGCTGGTCGCAGTACGGAACAAAGGCAGTGGAATATCTGTTCGGTGAAAAGGCGGTGCCCGTATACAAGGTGATATTCGTCCTTATGATAATTTCCGGAGCCGTTATGACCTCGTCTCTTGCATGGGATATCTCGGACACATTTAACGGAATGATGATGATACCGAACTTAATCGGTGTGCTGTTTTTATTCCCGCTTGTAATGAAAATCACAAAAAACTATACAGACCGTAAAATTAAAAAATATAAAATCGAGCCTATGCTGTCTTTTGACAAGGACATACAAAAAGAAATGGCAGACGCAGTAAAACGCGGCGAGGAATAAAAGCCGTCCATTTAAAATAGAGAAAGGACATCGTTTCTCAAAGAAACGATGTCCTTATTATTTTTACTTATGACAACATTCAAATATTTTTTATACAAAAACGCTGTTTGCAAATTATTGTATATGTGTAAGAGTCTGTTTTACTCTATCGGATATTTTTGTTGTCCCGACGCCGAATATAGATGTATGAAGAATATCTTTTATAGGATCTGTCCATGCATTACCTATACTGTTTAATCCGTTTGCCATTCCGATAACAGAACCAACGGTAGCGCCGTTGCAGTCTGTGTCGAATCCGTTTTCCACTGCCATACAAACAGATTTTCCGAAATCCCCGTTTCCGTAAAGAAGAGAAGCAGTAACAATCATGGCATTTGATATTGTATGACACCAATCATGCTCCGAATTCTCGTCAAATCTTTCGTGAATATCAGCAAAACATCTTTTCTGAGAAATTCCATTTTCAAAGCCGGTCAATACACAGTTAATTGCCTCATATAATCTGGAGGTATACGGAATTTGTTCAAGACCGCCGGCAATCACAGTCTTTATATTATCGGTACAAGCGGCAACCGCAAGCATTGCTGCGACAAACATTTCACCATATATACCATTTTTAACATGAGAAATGCAAGCGTCACGAAATGCCATCTCGGCAGCAATTTCAGGTTTACCGGGATTTATATAACCAAAATAGTCTCCCCTTATCTGAGCCCCTATCCACTCTCTGTACGGATTTTTATAAACAGCTGATTCAGGCGGTTCAAATCCGTTGATAAAATTACAATAAGCTACTCGTTCGGCAGTACAGTACGCATCCTTGCCTTGCAATGCAAGCCATGACCTTGAAACATCATATGAGGTAAAATCCCTGCCGTATTTTTCAATTATTTTTTGTGCAAGTACAACATAATTCGTGTCGTCGTCTGCCGGCATACCATCGATTTTGTCTGCATAGCACCGATTGGCAAAACGATATTTATATTTATTCAATATAACGTCATTCAAATCGCTGTATAAAATATATCTATGCATAGGATAATTTTCTGTCTCTTTAAGAAACGGAATCAATTCATCTGTTTTAATACCTTCTACCGTTTTGCCTAAAAGGCAACCGCATATCCTGCCCATCCACGCTCCGTGGATTTTATTTTCCAGCAAATTTTTATCTACATTTGGCAGCACCTGTGCACATTTACTTAACTTTTTTATTTCTTTGAGGTCAGACGGTTCAATATACGTATATTTTTCCGATGTTTTGGAATGAAGCACAACTTCAAACAGAATATCACCTAATCTCTTTTTCGTCTCATTTTTCGGAAGCATTGATACAGCGGAAAATACATTTTCATATTGCTCTATATCCAATCCTTCTTCAATTGACTGCCGGTATTCTGTAATTAAATTTGAAGAATAAGACTCCCACTCATGCATATTTGCATATTTGGGTCTAAGCACTTTATTAAAATTCAATTCTTCCGTTATACGAGTATCACTATCCAAAATCAGAGTGTCAAGAGAAATATCAAAATACTTAGCAATTTTAATTAGCTTATCAATTTCAGGCAACGAGGTCTCACTTTCCCATTTCTGAACAGATTGTCTTGAAACGCCGAACATCTCCGCAAATTGTTCCTGAGACATATTTGTGTCTGTCCGCAGTTTATTTATTATTTTACCTATTGCCATAAGGCACCCCTCCTGTTTGCTTCTATTATTTACAATATATCAAACATCAAGCATATACGCAACAAACCGGAAAGTGCTGTTTTTGCACCCGTTAATTGTCAAAGAAAGAAGTGCTATTAAGAATGTTACCGAGCATCGTTCTTTCAGAAGACGCTCGGCATCAAGCTGATTGGCTTCAGATTAAAAATTATCCTTGCATACTAAACAGCATAGAAATTTTCCCAATACGTTTATATCTTTACCGATCCCAAATCACCGCGCGGTTTTCCTCAAGCGATTTCTTAACATCGAGCAGGCGCTGATTTTCCGAACCGCGAAAGCGCAGGGAAATATTGCGTCTGTCCTTCATGTACCGCCCGTCAACAAGCACGTCCAAAAGCGAAAGTATCTCGAAAATATGCTCGGTATGCGCGCGGCTTTCCCCCGTCAGCTCTTCAAATGTAAAGCCGCTGTAACACCAGATATCCTTTTCAGGCAGTTCACGACGAACGCGCCGTAAAATTTCCAGCACACGCGGCTGGTTTTCCGGCTCCAGCGGCTCGCCGCCGATAAGCGTCAGCCCGCGGATATAGCTTTTTGACAGCGCGCCTATAAGCTCGTCCTCAACTGCCGGTGTAAATTCATGACCGTAACCGAAATTCCACGTCACTGCATTAAAACAGTCCTCGCAGTGATGCCGGCATCCCGAAACAAACAGAGACACGCGCACGCCTGTGCCGTTGGCAATATCGCATTTTTTTATTTCACCGTAGTTCATATGCTCCTCCGAAAAACGCCCGTCAGACTGACGGGCGTTTTATATTTGCGGGATGTAAAATCAAAGATGAAGTACCCGTTCCTTTATTTCCTGTGTTCTGCCCTGATTCCAAAACTGCGTGCCTATATAACCGCAGGTGCGGCGCGCAACATTCATTTTGGACTGATCACGGTTTTTACAGTTGGGACACTCCCAGATAAGCTTTTTATCCTCCTCGATAATCTGTATCTCTCCGTCATAGCCGCACACCTGGCAGAAATCACTCTTGGTGTTAAGCTCGGCGTACATGATATTGTCATAGATAAATTTCATAACCTGCATGACGGCGTCAATATTATCGTTCATATTGGGCACCTCTATATACGATATGGCGCCGCCCGGCGACAGCGCCTGAAATTTTGACTCCAGCGCCAGCTTTTCAAACGCGTCAATAGGCTCTGTTACATGTATATGATAGCTGTTTGTAATATAGGTTTTATCGGTAACGCCCTTTACAATGCCAAACCGTTTTTGCAGACACTTTGCAAATTTATAGGTGGTGCTTTCAAGCGGCGTGCCGTACAGGCTGTAATCGATATTCTCCTCCGCCTTCCATTTTGCCGTATACTCATTGAGCTTACGCATAATTTCAAGTCCAAGCTGCTCGCCCTCTTCCTCGGTGAGCTTTTTACCTATCAGGCTGTAAACGCACTCCCAAAGACCGGCATAGCCAAGCGACAGCGTGGAGTATCCACCGTGCAGGTATTTGTCGATAGTCTCGCCGCTTTTCAGCCGCAAAAGCGCGCCGTGCTGCCAAAGTATCGGTGCGGCGTCGGACAAAGTGCCCGTCAGACGCTCGTGTCTGTACTGAAGCGCGCGATGACACAGCTCCATACGCTCGTCGAAAATCTGCCAGAAACGGTCCATATCCTTATTCGCCGAAAGACCGATATCAACAAGGTTTACCGTAACAACTCCCTGATTGAAACGACCGTAATATTTAGGCTTGCCGTTTTCATCTACATACGGGGTTAAAAAGCTGCGGCAGCCCATGCAGGTATAGCAGTTTCCGTTTCCGTTTTTATCAATCTTATTCCGAAGCATTATTTTCTCGGAAATATAATCGGGAACCATACGCTTTGCCGTACACTTTGCGGCAAGGCGGGTAAGATAGTAATACTTGCTGTCGGGCTCGACATTGTCGTCCTCCAGCACATAGATGAGCTTTGGAAACGCGGGAGTTATCCACACGCCGCGCTCGTTTTTAACGCCCTGACAGCGCTGGTTGAGCGTCTCCTCGATTATCATTGCAAGGTCAGCCTTTTCCTGCTCGCTGCGAGCCTCGTTGAGGTACATAAAAACGGTGACAAAGGGTGCCTGTCCGTTTGTGGTCATAAGCGTTACGACCTGATACTGTATCGTCTGAACACCGCGGCGAATTTCGTCACGCAGTCTGTTTTCCACTATCTTTTTGACAGCGTCTGCGCTCACCTCAACGCCTGCGCCTTCAAATTCCTCACGCACCTCTTTTGTTATCTTTTTTCTGCTGATATCGACAAAGGGCGCAAGATGGGTAAGACTTATCGACTGTCCGCCGTACTGACTGGACGCAACCTGCGCTATTATCTGCGTTGCGATATTGCAGGCAGTGGAAAAGGAATGGGGTTTTTCGATCAGCGTACCGCTGATTACGGTTCCGTTTTGCAGCATATCCTCAAGGTTTACAAGGTCGCAGTTGTGCATATGCTGTGCAAAATAGTCCGCGTCGTGAAAATGGATAATCCCCTCGTCGTGCGCCGAAACTATATCCTGGGGCAAAAGTATTCTGCGGGTGATATCCTTGCTTACTTCACCCGCCATATAGTCACGCTGAACGCTGTTGACAGTGGGGTTTTTATTGGAATTTTCCTGCTTTACCTCTTCATTATTACACTCGATAAGCGACAAAATCTGATTATCCGTCGTGTTGGACTTGCGCACCAGCTCGCGTGTATAGCGATAGGTGATATATCTGCGCGCAACCGAAAAAGCGCGTTGATTCATAATCTGATCCTCGACCATATCCTGAATTTCCTCAACGCTGAGAGAACGGTTCATATTAAGCGCAGCACTCTCCACGTCCTCCGCAATACGCTTTATCTGTATCTCGCTCATACGCTCGCTCGGAATAACGCTTTCATTGGCTTTGCTTACCGCAACTTCTATTTTCCTCCTGTCAAACGGCACCTCCGTACCGCTTCTTTTTATTATCTTCATGTCGCCCTCCGAGATTTCTATATATTGTATTTTTCAAAAGCATAAATAGAATACCACACTAAATATTGTATGTCAATAGGCAACTTGCATAATATATATTGTGCTTTTTGTTTATTCTGTCAAATCCTCTTATAAATATTCGGCTCTCAAAGCAGTAAATAAAACCATCTCAAAAACACAGTCTCTGAGATGGTTTTTTTCTTAGAAAAATGTTAACTGTTCAAATACTCTTTAAACGGCAGCATCATATTCGTTTCGTAAATGCGCCCCTTATGCATGACAGCGCCTAAATCAGTAAATCCGAAAGCAAAGATATAATCATTACGGCTGTTATCAAAAAGCGTAAAGCTGTACTCATAAGGATTTATGCCGTTTTCCTCACGGGAGGACGTAATGCTAATCGTATTCATATACTCAAGCGTCAGCGCAATTTGGGATTTATCGGTTATTGACTTTTCCCTGACTTGATCTCCGGTATTTGCCGATATGCGGATTTCATCATATCTGTCCGTTTCAAAATTAAAGCTGTAAACAGCGTCCTTTGCGGCTTCATAAAGCCTGCACAGCATAGCCGCCGCCTCAGCGCGCGTTGCCGTGCTCTTCGGTGCAAATTTATCGTTTCCGACACCGTTTACAATACCGGTAAGACGCATACATTCAACCGCGTCTTTTGCAAAAGCGGACGGCGCATCGGTAAAAGCTCCCGCAGGTTCTTTTGCAAAAGGCACGGATACGGCAATAAACCTGTTGTTGAGATAGCGGTAAATGAATGTCGATATCTGTTAGCGGGTAACAGGCATTCCGACGCCGAAATTATTTTCGTCAATACCCAGCGTCACTCCCATATCCGTCGCCCATGCAACAGGGTAATAATACCATTTGTTTTTATTATTATAATTCACATCGTCATATTCAAATAAAAACGCGCCCTCATTCGCAACGCCGATCTGCGCCATTCTGTAAAGCGCGGTGACAAACATTTCCCGCGTCATGGGCAGCTCAGGAGCAAAAAGGTCATCCGCCGTGCCCGTCATTATTCCAAGCTCATTAGCTTTTTGCACAGTCTCATAATACCATTTATCCTCTGAGACATCTTTGTAAGGATTTTCCCCTAAAGCGCTTGAATATTTTGAAAATCCGGAGGCAAGCAGTGAAACTGCGCATAGCATACACAAAACAGTCAGCGGTTTTTTCGGTTTAAGCAACTTTTTCATAATCCTAATCCTTTCTGCCAAAAATCAATATGCCGATTGTATTAAGTTAACAGCAGTATCCTTTCTTAATTATATTATATATATTTTTTATACAAAAGCAATAAAAATATATAAAGCATTACACGGTATCAAAAATTCAACGCTCATCTGTGTGTATTATAATTATGTATATGTTAATTCATTCTGATATTGAATTTAGCTTGCGTATTTGATACAATATTAATATAATAGATACGGAGGCGGCTATGAAATATGATATTTTGGGCGTAATGGTTGACAACGCCACAATGGACGAGGCAGTGAGAGACATTTCCCGGTATTTCGGGAGCAAAGAGGCTCACATGGTAGTTACGCCGAACGCTGAAATTCTGCTGATGTGCGAAAACGACCGCGAGCTTTTGCAGGCAATATCAAAAGCATCGTTTGTATCTGCGGACGGCGTGGGAGTTTTAAAGGCGGCAAAAATTCTAAAAACCCCGCTCAAGGAAAAGGTGGCGGGCTGCGACCTGGGATTTAATCTCCTCAAGGAAGCGGCAAAGGGCGGACACGGCGTGTTCCTTTTCGGGGCAAAGCCGGGCGTGGCGGAGGCTGCTGCCGAAAAGCTGTGTGAAAAAATCCCGAGGCTGATAATTTCGGGCACACGCGACGGATATTTCAAGCCTGAGGACGATGATGAAATAGTGCGTCAGATAAACGAAAGCGGCGCGGATATACTGTGGGTATGCCTGGGGGCACCCAAGCAGGAAAAATGGATGGCAGAAAATAAGGACAAGCTGCAGGTCAGCGTAATGCTGGGTTTGGGCGGCAGTCTTGATGTATACGCCGGCAACGTAAAACGCGCACCTAAAATAATGATAAAATGCAAAGCCGAATGGCTGTACCGGCTTATAAAGGAGCCGTGGCGCTTTTCACGCATGATAAAAATACCGCGGGTTGTAAAGCTCGCAAAAGCAGAGCTTAAGAGGAGACAAAACAATGCCTGAACTTAAAGTAACACTTTTGACATACACGCCGGAGCCGCAGAAAATAATGGCGGCGGCGGCAAAGCTGTGCTATGCCCGTGCGGACATAGATACCGTAATGGAGGGACTGACACCCGAAAAAACAGAAGGGTTTATCGACATGCTGTCGGGGTTGGGGCATGAAAGTCCCATGGAGCACATGAACTTTACCTTCGGGATAGAAAACGTATCCCGCTCGCTGCTGGCACAGATTACGCGGCATCGCCACGCCTCCTTCAGCGTACAGAGCCAGCGGTACGTTAAAGAAATGGATTTTGAATTTATAACCCCGCCTCAGATTGAGGAAAACGCGGCGGCAAAGCAGCTGTATCTTCGGACAATGAAGGATATTGCCTCCTCCTACAACAGTCTTGCCGACAATCTGAAAAAAGCCAACATCGAAAGCGGCATGGAGGAGCGCGCGGCGGAAAAAAAGGCGATAGAGGACGCGCGGTATGTACTTCCCAACGCCTGCACAACAAAAATGATTGTGACCATGAACGCCCGCTCTCTCATGAACTTTTTTAAGCTGCGCTGCTGCAACCGCGCGCAGTGGGAAATTCGTGAGCTTGCATGCCGAATGCTAAAGCTTGTAAAGGACGTCGCACCAAACGTGTTCTGCAACGCAGGTCCCGCCTGCGTGCGCGGCGGCTGTTCGGAGGGCAGCATGAGCTGCGGCAAGGCGAATGATGTGCGCCGCAAATTCAAAAAGTCGGGTAACTGATATGCCTCTTATAGTAATCGAAGGGCTGGACGGCAGCGGCAAGGCGACCAGCGCCGCACTTCTTGAAAAACGGCTGACAGACGAGGGAAAGCAAACGCTGAAAATATCCTTTCCCGATTATGAAAGCGAGTCGTCCGCACTTGTAAAAATGTATCTTTCGGGAAAATTCGGGGACAAGCCGCAGGATGTAAACGCATATGCCGCGTCTGCGTTTTACGCCGTGGACAGGTATGCCGGCTATAAATCAAGCTGGGGTAAAAAGCTAATGCAAGGGGCATGGGTGATTGCCGACCGCTACACCACCTCCAACGCCGTGCATCAGGCGTCAAAGCTGGACGGAAGCGAGCGCGACGCATACCTTGACTGGCTGTACGATTTTGAATTTGAAAAGCTGGGGCTCCCCCGCCCCGACTGCGTTATATATTTGGACGTACCGCCAAAAGTTTCACAAAAACTGATGGCAGACCGCTACAACGGAGACAGCTCAAGAAAGGATATTCACGAAAAAGACGTACAGTATCTTGAAAAAAGCCGCGCAGCGGCGCTATATGCCGCCCAAAGGCTCGGCTGGTTTATTGTCAGACCGTGCAAGGACGGGCAGATGCTGCCGCCCGACGCTGTTTTAGAGCTTATATACAACAAAATAAAGGATTTTTATGGAGATAGATTTACACAAAATAACACTTGAGGACAAGGCGGCAGTCGATAAGATTTTAAAGCGCTCGGACAGACGATTTTGCGAATACACCTTCGGCAACATGTACTGCTGGGGCGGATCTGCAGGTCTGGAGCTTTCCGCTTCAGATGAAGTGCTGATTTTCGGCTACCCCAAGACCGAGCGGTTTTTATATGCCGGTCGGGAATGACACAGAGAAAATCACGGCTGCCGTAAATGAGCTAATACGCAATTACAAAAAACTCGCGCTGATGTCAATTTCGGCACAGGACAAGGAGCTTTTGGAGCATAAGTTTGACGGAGTGTTTGAATTTTCAGAGGACACCCGGTATTTTGACTATATTTACGAATCGCAGAAGCTGCAGTCACTTAGCGGCAAAAAGCTTGCGGCAAAAAGAAATCATATCAATGCTTTTTTATCCGACGGACAGTGGAGAACCGAAAAAATCACGCAGGACAATGAAAAGCAGCTTTTTACATTCAACCGACAATGGTGCAAGGATGTCTGCGGGCATATGTCCGGTTCGCTGAAAAGTGAAATGTGCGCCGCAGAGCTGGGAATTAAAAACTTTGACGCGCTCGGCTTTTGCGGGATTATGCTCTATAAAAACGACGCACTTGTCGCTTACAGCTACGGCGAGCCGATAAACGGCGACACCTTCTGCGTTCATGTGGAGAAGGCAGACACAGAGGTGCGCGGCGCTTATCAGATGATAAACCGCGAGTTTGCGCGGGAATTTTGCACTGATTTTGAGTATATAAACCGCGAGGATGATGCGGGCGACGAAGGTCTGAGACGTGCAAAGCAAAGCTACTGCCCCACAGACAAAGGGCAGAAATTCAAGGCGGTAATAAAGGAGTAAGGTTTGATGAAAAAAGTATATATTTATCTTGCGGAGGGCTTTGAGGAAATAGAGGCGCTGGCACCTGCCGATATACTCCGCCGTGCGGGAGCGCAGGTTACTCTTGTATCCGTAAGCGGACACACAACCGTCACGGGTGCGCGCGGCGTCCGCGTTATTGCCGACTGTACAATAGACTCCGCAGGTGATGATGCGGATATGATTGTTCTTCCGGGCGGCTATCCCGGCTATGAAAACCTCGCAAAGTGCAAAGAGCTTGAGCAGGTGATAAAAAATATGCTTGCAGACGGGAAAACTGTCGCCGCAATCTGCGGTGCGCCCGCGGCGGTTTTTAGGTGAAAAGGGATTTCTGAAAGACCGCCGCGCAGTATGCTATCCCGGAATGGAGAACAAGCTTTTCTGTAAGGAAACGCCCGACAGCGGAGTGTGCGTTGATAAAAATATAATCACCGCTAAAAGCGCGGGTTTTGCAGTGGATTTTGCTCTGACACTGGTTGAGCATCTGCTGGGCATCGAACAAAAAACCGAAGTCTCAAACGGAATAGTTTATCATGGCTGAAAGAAAAAAAAGTTTTGTATCCAATAAAATAGCCGCTCTGCTGTTTTCTGTGCTGACTCTGCTGCTGCTTCTTGAATTTCTGTCGCCGTACCTTTTGAAAAACATCACAAACCTGCATAAAATAATAATTTACATTGTGATTTTTTTACTTCCCATAGATATTTACATTCGCGCAAACCGTTACAAGCGGGCACAGATACTGAAGCTTAAATTTGTCAAGGTTAAGTACCTGCCGTTTATTCTGCTGTTCGGACTGTCGGCATCGGTTATATGCGCACTGATAAACACGGGCATAGCGGCAATGGCTGACGGGTTGTGGGACATACGTGCCGCAGCATCAACTGTCGGGTTTGTCAGTGAAAACCCGTTTATAACTGCCTTTACAATGGTATTCATGCCGGCAATATGCGAGGAGCTGCTGATTCGCGGACTTGCTCTGTCGGAATATGAAAAGTACGGCGTGTCGGTATCGGTAATCATGACCTCGCTTGTTTTTTCGCTGTTTCACGGGTCGCTGCTCACAATACCGTCGCTGTTTGTAGCCGGTGTGTTTTACGCCGTGCTGACCCATCTTTTCAAAAGCGTATACCCCGCAATAATCTGTCACTGTATAAACAACGGGCTTGCGGTATATATAAGTCTGAACCGCGATTTTGTAAGTTATCTTTTAGGCGATGTGATTTTTGTTATAATTCTGATAATTGTATTATTTGCGGTTTTATACCTGACGCTGCGCCTTACGGAAAATGTGATAGATGATTTGGGCGATAAAAAACGGCTTAAAACCAACAGGCGTGCGCTTGTATACGGCGACCCGCTCAAGGCAGTATTTATATGGCTGTTTTTTGCGGTTAGCATTACGGCGGCAATACTTAAAATTGTTGATTTCCATATACCGGGATTATAACGTAAATATCTCCGTAATTTATATAAAAAAGGTCTTTGCGAATTTTTTCGCAAAGACCTTTTTAGTAAATAAAATTATTTTAACTCCGCCGAGTTTTGAAATACCCGGTCAAAACAGCTGTTGGAGATTAGTCATGCCTTAGTAAGCATACAGCCGTCAGTTTGATTTGCTCCCGCGGTTTTTCCAAACATGATACAAAATATCTTTAAGAACCAACATCGCATCCTGTTCATCAAACTGATATTCCCGCTTTAACTCATCCAGCAGAATACCTAATCTGTAAGCATAATTCGGAATATTAACAACTGACCGGTATTTGAGAAGAATAGGGTATTTTTTCCCCCAAGCACTTGTCCAGTCGATTTTTTGTTCGGCTTTCTCGCTTGTCTTGTCAATGGCTTCCCGGATTTCCCTGATATCCATGTCAAAGTCAATCAATTCATCCAAAGACACATTATACAATACCGCCATTTTCTTTGATTGCCTTATGTCTGGAACAGTTTCATCAGTCTCCCATTTTGAAACAGTTTGTCTGCTTACGCCCAGTTTTTCAGCTACATCCTCCTGCGAAAGTCCGCATTTTTTTCTTGCCTGAAATAAGCTGTTTCCTAAATTCACTTTTTTCTCCTTATCGTTTGATATAAATATTATATGATTTGATAAGGACAGTTTCTACCAATTATAATTGTCAAATATGCCCGTTTCATTTGCTTTTCAGTACAAAAACACCCTGCATTTCAATTTGAATAGACGAAATCGGCAATATTCAAATTAAAGAATACTATTATTTGATTATCGACTCGCCTGTCATCTGCGCGGGCTGTTTAAGTCCAAGCATTTTCAGCATTGTCGGCGCAATATCGCACAGTCTGCCGCCGTCACGCAGTGTACACGGATAGTTTACAACCGTAAACGGAACGGGGTTTGTGGTGTGAGCCGTAAACGGCGAGCCGTCCGTCTCGTACATTTTATCTGCATTACCGTGGTCAGCCGTGATAATGGCACTGCCGCCCATTTTCACAACGGACGCTATAACCTTCCCGACGCAGGTGTCAACCGCCTGAACAGCCGCCTTTGCCGCGTCGAAAATTCCGGTATGTCCGACCATATCACAGTTGGCAAAGTTGAGTATCACAACATCAAACTTACCGCTTTCGATATTTTCACATGCCTTTGAGGCAACCTCAAACGCACTCATCTCCGGCTTTAAATCATAGGTCGCAACCTTGGGTGAGTTGACAAGCACGCGCTCCTCCCCTTCATACACTGTCTCCAACGCCGCCGTTGAAGAAAAACGTGACATGCGCATATTTTTCCGTCTCGGCAATGCGCAGCTGAGTCATGCCCTCTTTCGACAGGTACTCGCCCAGAGTATTCTCAAGCGACTGGGGCTTAAACGCAATATGAACATTCGGCATTGACGCGTCATACTGCGTCATGCATACAAAGTAAAGATTGATAAAGCCTCTTTTACGCTCAAAGCCCGCAAATTCAGGGTCAACAAGCGTTCTTGTTATCTCTCTTGCACGGTCGGGACGGAAGTTGAAAAATATCACGCTGTCCTTTTCGTTTATCTCAGCATTTTCAAGGCATACCGTCGGGACGACAAACTCATCAGTAATGTTTTTACCCTCGCTGTCAATCTGTTCATATGACGCGCGAACCGCGGCGACGGGGTCGGGATTCTTATTGCCCTGACCGTATACCATTGCGGCATACGCTTTTTTCAACGCGCTCCCAGCGGTTATCACGGTCCATGGCGTAGTATCTGCCCATTACGGTAGCAATCCTGCCGACGCCGATTTCCTTACACTTATCTTCAAGCTCTGACACAAAATCCGCACCGGAGGTCGGGGCTACGTCGCGCCCGTCCAAAAACGCATGGATATAGACCTTTTCAAGTCCCGCGCGCTTTGCAAGCTCCAGAATTGCATACATGTGAGTATTGTGACTGTGAACACCGCCGTTTGACACAAGTCCCATTATATGCAGCGCAGAGCCGTTCTCCTTTGCGTTTGCAACAGCGCCGGAAAGCGCTTCGTTTTCAAAAAAGTCGCCGTCCGAAATACTCTTTGTAATACGGGTCAGCTCCTGGTAAACAACACGGCCGGCGCCGATATTGGTATGCCCTACCTCACTGTTGCCCATCTGACCGTCGGGAAGCCCGACGTCCATGCCGGAAGCACCGATATAAGTAGTCGGATTTTCCGCAAACAGCTTTGTCAGATTAGGAGTGGCGGCAGCCTTGATAGCGTTGCCGTATTCACTGTCATTTCTTCCAAAACCGTCAAGAATACATAAAACCAATGGTTTCTTCATAAAAAAATTCCTTTTTTATATTTTCTCCGTCTGTCAGGCGGAAAATTACAAGCTCTTATTTTGCGGCGTTTACAATAACCGCAAAGTCCTGTGCTTTGAGCGACGCACCGCCGATAAGACCGCCGTCAATATGCTCCTTTGCAAGCAGTCCCTCTGCATTTTTGGCGTTCATGGAACCGCCGTACTGAATAACGATGCTGTCTGCGACATCCTTGCCGTAAATCTCGGCAATAACGTTTCTGATAGCGCCGTTTACCTCGTCCGCCTGCTCGTCGGTCGCGGTCTTGCCGGTGCCGATAGCCCAGACCGGCTCGTAGGCAATAACGGTATTCTTCGCATCAGCCGTGCTGATATCACGGAAAGCGATCTTGGTCTGCATTGCAACCGTCTCGACAGTGATGTTCTTCTCACGCTGCTCCAGCGTCTCACCGACGCAGACAATGGGGGTAAGCCCCGCAGCAATCGCAGCCTTTAGTCTCGCGTTTACGGTGTCGTCCGTCTCGCCGAAGTACTGACGTCTTTCGCTGTGACCGATAATTACGTACTCCGCGCCGGCGGCTTTCAGCATATCACCGCTGATTTCGCCGGTAAACGCGCCGCTTTCTGCCCAGTGGATATTCTCGGCGCCGATTTTGATATCGGAGCCCTTTGCCGCCTCAACCGCCGCCGCAATATCAACAAACGGCACGCAGAGAACCACCTCGCATGAGGCACCTGCTACAAGCGGCTTCATCTCATTTATAAGCTCTTTTTGTCTGAGCGGGAGTGTTATTCATTTTCCAGTTTCCCGCAATAACATACTTTCTCATTTTACGATTCCTTTCAAACCTCAATTATTTATCCATAAGGCACGCGATGCCGGGCAGCTCCTTACCCTCAAGGAACTCAAGCGACGCGCCGCCGCCGGTGGAGATATGAGTCATCTTATCGGCAAAGCCGAGCTTTTCAACGGCAGCCGCAGAGTCACCGCCGCCGATAATCGAAACAGCGCCGCTTTCGGCAACGGCAGCAGCAACAGCCTCTGTGCCGGCAGCAAAGTTCTTCCACTCGGAAACACCCATAGGTCCGTTCCATACAACGGTACCTGCGCCCTCGATAGACTTTGCAAACAGCTCGCGTGTAACGGGACCTATATCAAGACCCATCCAGCCGTCCGGGATTGAGTCGGAGTAAATCGTCATATGGGTTGTATCCTCGCTGTACTCCCTGCCTATCTCGTTATCAACGGGAATCATGAAGTTTACGCCCTTTGCGCGCGCTTTTTCCATCATTTCCTTTGCAAGATCAAGCTTATCCTCCTCACAGATAGATGTGCCGATATTGTTTCCGTCTGCTCTGAAGAAGGTATACGCCATGCCTCCGCCTATAATAAGCGTGTCCACCTTGTCGATAAGGTTTGTGATAACGCCGATTTTATCGGATACCTTAGCACCGCCCAGGATTGCGACAAACGGACGCGCGGGGTCAGCAAGCGCCTTGCCCATAACGCCGATTTCCTGCTGAATGAGATAGCCGCAGACCGCGGGCAGATAATCGGCAACGCCGGCAGTTGATGCATGAGCACGGTGAGCTGCGCCGAACGCGTCGTTTACAAATACGTCAGCCATTGAGGCAAGCTCCTTGGCAAACTCAGGGTCATTTTTCTTCTCGCGCTTGTCAAAGCGTGTGTTCTCAAGCAGCAAAACCTCGCCGTCCTTCAGAGCGGCTGCCTTTGTCTTGGCGTCCTGACCGATAATATCCTTTGCAAACTTAACTTCTGTTCCCAAAAGCTCGGTCAGACGCTTTGCAACGGGAGCAAGCGTAAACTTCTCGGCATCCTCAGGCTCGCCCTTGGGCTTGCCCATATGTGAACAGAGGATAACCTTTGCGCCCTTGCCCATAAGATACTTGATAGTGGGCAATGCGGCAACAATTCTCTTTTCGCTGGTAATCTTACCGTCCTTCATAGGCACGTTGAAATCACAGCGGGTGAGAACTCTTTTGCCCGATACTTCAATGTCTTCGATAGTTTTTTTGTTGTAGTTCATTGCAGTTCTCCTTATCTGAAATATTATTATTTACCAAATAGTTACTATACCATATAATTACGGAAATTTCAATATTTTTATTGTATTAAGTTTTTTAACAAAATTACGGTAGATATTTACAAAGATATATGATAGAATATATTTTAATCAAAACCGCGGCTTTGAAAGCCTTAAAGGAGACAACAGATGGGTTTATTTGATAAAATGTTCGGCAGCAGCTCCTCACGCGAGCTGAAAAAGATTCAGCCGCTTGTTGACGCAACGCTTGCCCTTGAGGATAAATTTTCAAATATGAGCGAGGATGAGCTGCGCTCAATGACAGACAAGCTGCGCGACAAGCTTGTGCTGTCAAGCGATATCGACGCAATACTGCCCGAGGCATTTGCCACCGTGCGCGAAGCGGCATGGCGGGTGCTGGGCATGAAGCACTATCCGGTACAGATAGTCGGCGGAATTGTTCTGCATCAGGGCAGAATCGCCGAAATGAAAACAGGAGAGGGTAAAACAATGGTTGCAACGCTGCCCGCGTACCTAAACGCGCTGACCGGCAAGGGCGTTCACATTGTTACCGTAAACGACTACCTTGCAAAGCGCGACAGCGAATGGATGGGAAAAATCTATCGTTATTTGGGTCTTACCGTAGGTCTTGTCGTTCACGGAATGACGCCGGACGAAAAGCGCGCGGCATATGCCGCCGATATAACCTACGGAACAAATAACGAGTTCGGCTTTGACTACCTGCGCGACAACATGGCTATATACAAGGAAAACATGTCCCAGCGCGGACATAACTTTGCCATTGTGGACGAGGTGGACTCGATACTCATAGACGAGGCGAGAACGCCGCTCATTATTTCGGGCGCGGGCTCAAAATCCACGCAGATGTATGAAATTGCCGACAGGTTTGTAAATACGCTTATTCCCGTAAAATTTACCCGTACGGATGACAAGGCGGATTACGACAAATTCATAACGATGGATTATGACGAGCTGGAAATGGGCAGGTTTATCACCCCCCAGCAGCACGCCGACCTCAAGCGCGCCGATTATATTATCGACGAAAAGAACAAAAATGTTACGCTGACCGCAAACGGCATTGCCAAGGCGGAGCAGTATTTCAATGTGGAAAATCTGTCGTCGGCGGAAAATATGGAGCTTAACCATCACATTCAGCAGGCAATCCGCGCGCACGGCATTATGAAAAAGGATATAGACTATATCGTCAAGGACGGACAGATTATAATTGTCGACGAATTTACGGGTCGCCTCATGTACGGCAGACGCTACAACCAGGGTCTGCATCAGGCGATTGAAGCAAAAGAGCACGTAAAGGTGGAAAAGGAGTCCAAAACCTACGCGTCCATCACGCTTCAGAATTATTTCCGCATGTATGCAAAGCTGTCCGGCATGACGGGTACCGCGATGACGGAGGAGGACGAATTTCGGCACATTTACTCGCTGGACGTCGTGGAAATCCCGACTAACAAGCCCAACATACGCCGCGACTATCAGGACAGTGTTTTCAAAACAGAGCCGTCCAAGTTCAATGCGGTTATCGAGCAGATTTGCGAGTGCCATCAAAAGGGTCAGCCGGTGCTGGTCGGTACAATCTCAATCGAAAAGAGCGAGCTGCTGTCAAAGCTTTTATCAAAGCGCGGCATAAAGCATCAGGTGCTCAACGCCAAGCATCACGAAAAGGAGGCGTCCATAATCGCTCAGGCGGGCAAGGAGGGCGCCGTCACGATTGCCACAAACATGGCGGGGCGCGGCACCGACATTATGCTGGGCGGCAACGCCGAATACATGGCAAAGGACCAGATGGCAAAAAAAGGATATACCGACGAGCTTATAAACGAAGCGACCGGATTTGCCGAGACGGATAACGAGGAAATAATCGAAGCCCGAAAAACATACAGTGAGCTTTATGATAAATACAAGGCTGAAATAAGCGATGAGGCGCAGCGCGTCAAGGACGCGGGCGGACTGTTTATCATAGGCACCGAGCGGCATGAAAGCAGACGTATCGACAATCAGCTCAGAGGCCGTGCCGCGCGCCAGGGCGACCCCGGTTCAACAAGGTTTTTCCTGTCGCTGGACGACGACCTTATGCGGCTGTTCGGGGGCGAGCGGGTTATGAACGTCATGAATACGCTCAAGGTGCCCGACGATATGCCGATAGAGAATAAAATGCTGTCCTCCACCATTGAAAAGGCACAGGAAAAGGTAGAGGGCATAAACTTCCAGCGCAGAAAGAGCGTGCTGGAATATGACGACGTCATGAACAAGCAGCGCGAGGTCATATACAATCAGCGCAGAATGGTTTTGGACGGAGAGGATCTGACCTCTACAATCGACAAAATGATAACGGACAGCGCACAGATTATCGCCGCCGAGTTTGTTGCGGGCGAGGACAAAAACGCATGGAACCTTGCGGGACTGCGCGAGCGGCTTTTATCGTTTGGCGAATATGAAAACGAGGTGGATACCGACAGTATAGAAAACGCAGATGACGCGGCAGAGCTTACCGAAAAAGTTCTGCGCGGCAGGTATGCAAGACAAAAAGCAACGCTGGGTGAGGATTTTGAGGAGGCACAGCGCGTTATCATGCTGCGCTCGGTTGACCGCCGCTGGATGGATCACATTGACGACATGGACGAATTAAAGCGCGGTATCGGACTTGCCGCCTACGGTCAGCGCGACCCTGTCGTTGAATTTAAGTTCCAGAGCTACGATATATTCGAGGAAATGGTAAACAATATAAAAACAGATACGGTTATCGGTCTGCTCTCGCTTGTAATCAAAAAAGAGGAAAAGCTTGAGCGCGAGCAGGTTGCAAAAGACGCGCACGAATCACACGGAGGGGAAAACGTTACAAGCAAAACGGTTGTAAATAAAAACAAAATCGGCAGAAACGATCCGTGCCCTTGCGGAAGCGGCAAGAAATACAAAAAATGCTGCGGCGCGGATAAGTAAAAGAAAACAGTCCGGACTTTCAGTCCGGACTGTTTTCTTTAAACCCGCTTTTTGTAAAAGTTACGATATTTTTTACACCGAGTGATTTTAAAAGAGCTGCGGCGTCATCAAAATAAGCGCAGATTCCGTTTACGTCATGCGCGTCACCCGACAGGATGACCCGTCCTCCCCGCTCGGAAATACGCTTGAGTATAAACGGAGCAGGATAAGGAGTTTTTCTGTACCCGCGCGATATCGCGCCTGTATTTACTTCAAACACTTTGTCTTTATCAAGCAGCGTATCAAGTGCCGTCAGAGCCGACAGACGATAGCGGCGCGAGGACATATCAAACAGCTCCTCCCGCTCGCAGAATTTTGTTATAAGATCAAAGTGCCCGATAATATCGGCATTTTCAAGCTGTGACACTTGCTCAAAATACCGTTCGCAAAGAGACAGCATATCTGCGCCGAAATACTGCTGCGCTGCATTTTTAAGTATCTGCGGCGTATTGTCGACATCAATGTATCTGCCGTCTATATTAATATAATGAACAGATCCGATAATATAATCAAAGCGCTCTCTGTCGTAAACGCTGTATAAATCCGCCTCCAGCCCTGCATAGATATCCATTCTGCCGAGGTACTGCTCTTTGAGAGCGGAAATTTCGGACAGATACCGATTGGTGTCATTTTGCGTCATGCAGTAGCTTGAGTCAAACGGAGTATATCCGTGCCCCGAAAAGCCGAGCGCCGAAAACCCAGCGTCATACGCCGCGCGCGCCATTTCAAAAGCAGTATTGTTCCCGTCGCAAAAGACGGTGTGAGTGTGAAAATCACATTTTATCACTTGCCATTTTCTCCTGCTTTACCTTTTTGTTGATAACATGCCTGCCGGCAAGCTCCCGCCGCACATCTTCCACCGATATGCCCGCCTGCACCATAAGCACCAGCACATGATATGCAAGATCTGCAATCTCATATACCGTCTCCGCCTTATCCTGCGCCTTACCCGCGATTATAACCTCGGTACACTCCTCGCCGACCTTTTTGAGAATTTTATCCAATCCCTTCTCAAAAAGATATGAAGTATATGAACCCTCCGACGGATTTTCACGGCGATTTTCAAGCAGCGAGTACAGACCGTCAACAGAAAAGGAAGAAAGCTGCCCGCTCTGATAAACCGTATTGAAAAAGCAGGAGTCCGCGCCTGTATGGCAGGCGGGACCGTCCTTTACTACCTCAACGGTCAGCGCATCATTATCACAGTCGGCAGTGATGCTGACAATATGCTGAAAGTTTCCCGACGTCTCCCCCTTGCGCCACAGCTTTTGGCGCGAGCGCGAAAAAAAGCAGGTTTTGCCTTCTTTTATGCTGATTTCCAGACTTTCGCGGTTCATATACGCTAAGGTCAGCACCTTTTTTGTATATGCGTCGGTGACAACAGCCGGGATAAGTCCGTTATCGTCAAATTTGAGTTCATCTATATTTATCATAATTTTCTCCTTTATACAATTCTTGCGGGTATGCCGTTTTGTGCAAGCAGTTCCTTGAGTTTGGGAATTTTAACCTCACCGAAATGAAAAACAGATGCGGCAAGCCCCGCACTGACACCGGGCAGAGCTTTAAAAAGCTTTACAAAATCCTCTGCGCTTCCCGCGCCGCCCGACGCGATTACCGGCACATGCACAGCCTCAAGCACGGCGCTGAGCATTTCAATATCAAAGCCGCCCTTCACGCCGTCTGTGTCAATGCTGTTTACAACCACCTCGCCGGCGCCCGAATCCACACAGCGGCGTATCCACTCGATAGCCTCCATGCCGGTGTCCTCACGCCCGCCTTTGGCAAAAACGCGGAAAGATCCTCCCACGCGCTTTATATCCGCAGACAGTACGACACACTGGTCGCCGTAGCGCTTTGCCGCCTCATAGACAAGAGACGGATTGCGGATTGCACCGCTGTTGACGCTCACCTTATCCGCGCCGCAGGACAGAACACGCTCAAAATCGGAAAGCCCGTTTATACCGCCGCCGACTGTCAGCGGAATAAAGATGGTTTTTGCGACCTCTTTCAATATACCGGTAAACAGCGCACGGTTTTCAAAGGACGCAGTGATATCGTAAAACACAAGCTCGTCAGCGCCGTTTTCGCTGTAATATTCAGCAAGCTCTACCGGTGAGGACACGTCGCTCAGTCCCTCAAAGTTCACGCCCTTGACAACGCGAGAATTTCTGACGTCAAGGCACGGAATAATACGTTTTGTTATCATGATTCCGCCTCCCCGCACAAGCGCAGCGCGTCGGAAAGCTCCAGCGCTCCGGCATACAGCGCCTTGCCTAAAATTGCGCCGTACATATCCATGGCACAGAGCGTCTTTATATCTGACAGCGTACTGACCCCGCCCGACGCGGTAATATCAATACTGTATTTTTCCGACAGTGCCCTGTAAAGCTCAATATTTGTTCCGCCCAGCATTCCGTCGCGGGATATATCGGTGCAGATTATATTTGAAATGCCCTTTTTCTGCATTTTCTCAAAAAAGCTGTCACAGGTATATCCCGAAAGCTCGGTCCAGCCGCGTATTGCGACAAAGCCGTCCTTTATGTCTACGCCTACGGCGATTTTTTCGCCGTAGATCTCAAGGCAGCGGTCAAGAAAAGCCTCGTCTGTGACAGCGGCGGTACCGAGTATTACGCGCGACACTCCCGCGTCAAAATACTTTTTCACCGTGTCAAGGCTGCGTATCCCTCCGCCGAGCTCGGTAAACAGCCCGCTCTCCGACACGATTTTTTTCACCGTATCAAAATTGTCTGTTCTGCCGCTCCTTGCACCGTCAAGGTCTACAAGATGCAGATATTGTGCGCCCTTTTCGGCAAAGCCGCGCGCAACGTCGGACGGATTTTGACTGTACACGGTTTTTTTGCTGTAATCGCCCTTTTCAAGGCGCACGGCGCAACCGCCGATAAGGTCTATTGCAGGAAGGATTATCATGCTTTCACCTCACAAAATGCTTTAAGTATTTAAGCCCGACATTCCCGCTCTTTTCGGGGTGAAACTGCGTACCGTATACATTGTCCCGCGCCACCGCAGCCGTGACGGGAACGGAATACTCCGTATATGCCGTTACAAATTCAGCACAGTCGGCACCGTAAAAAGAGTGAACAAAATAAACAAAATCACCCTCGTTTATGTATTTAAAAAGCTCGCTGTGCCTTGGAAAGGACAAACCGTTCCAGCCGATATGCGGAATATTAAGCCCGGGCGCCGTAATATCGCGCAGCGGGCGCACGGTTCCCGGCACAAGCCCCAGTCCGGAATGCTCTCCGTATTCATATGATTTATCAAACAGCAGCTGCATACCAAGACATATTCCCAGCAGCGGCTTACCGCTGCGCGCTTGATTTACAACAAGCTCCGACATGCCGCCGGCGCGCAGCTTTTCCGCCGCGTCGCCGAACGCGCCGACGCCCGGAAGTATTATTCTGTCGCTTTTCTCTATCGTTGCTTTATCGCCTGTAACAACCGCGCTGCACCCCAAAAACTCAAGCGAGCTTTTAAGAGAAAAAAGATTGCCGACGCCGTAATCTATTATAGCTACCATCAAAGCATCCCCTTTGTGGACGGGATATCGTCCGCCGCCGCCTGATCTACCGTGCAGGCAGCTCTGAGACAGCGGGCAAGAGCTTTAAATACGCCCTCTATTATATGATGAGTATTTTTACCGGACAGCTGACGGACATGCAAGGTCACAGCCGCGTTTGACACAAACGCGCCCAAAAATTCCTCGCAAAGCTCGGTGTCGAAGCTGCCGACACGCGGCGACGGCAGAGAGAGCTCACAGGTAAGGTGGCTTCTGCCCGAAATATCGACGGCGGCAAGTATCAGAGCCTCGTCCATCGGAAGCACCGTATGTGCGTAGCGGGTAACGCCGCGCTTGTCGCCGAGAGCATTTTTAAACGCCTGACCCAGGCATATTCCTATATCCTCCGCGCTGTGATGAAAATCAACGCCTATATCTCCGATACAGTTGACATTCAAATCAAATCTTGCGTGGCGCGCGAGCAGAACAAGCATATGATCAAAAAATCCGTTTCCCGTTCTGATTTCGCTTTTTCCGCTGCCGTCGATATTTATCGTAAGCGAAATGTCCGTTTCAGACGTTTTTCGATTTACAGTAGATGTTCTCATTTCATTTCCTCCGTAAGCCCGGAAAGCGCTCCCGCAAGCGTTTCCATCTGTTCTTTGGTTCCTATTGTTATACGAAGCCAGTCGCTTATGCGCGGATTGTCAAAGCGGCGCACAAGTATCCCGTTTTCCTTAAGTCTCGTATAAAGCTCAAGCCCGCTGACGCCGCTTTTCCTTGCAAACACAAAGTTTGCGCTTGAGGGCAGATAATCAAACCCGAGCTTTTCAAGCCGACGGCAAAACGCATTGCGGTTATCAATTATCCTATTGCAGTTTGCGGAATAATACTCATCGCTTTCAAGCGCCGCCTTTGCCGCCTGCTGGCTCATGCTGTTTATATTATAGGGATTTGTTGAATATTTTATCTTATTCAGGTCTGCCGCAAGCCCGCTGTCCGCGATTGCAAAGCCCACGCGCGCGCCCGCAAGCGAGCGGGATTTTGAAAAGGTCATAACCACTATCAGGTTTTTGTATTTTTTAATCAGCGGCACGCAGCTCTCACCGCCGAAATCAACATACGCCTCGTCTATTACGACAATATTGTCCGGGTTGGAGGACACTATTTTTTCAATATCGGAAAGCCCGAGCGCGATTCCCGTCGGCGCGTTGGGATTGGCAAGCACTATATTCTTGTTTGCGCCTATGTAATCGTCAGGGGTTGACACGCAGCCCGCTATCAAGCGGCACCTGAGTATAATCGGAGCCGTACAAATCTCCGAACACCTTATAGAATCCGTAGGTTATATCGGGAAAAATCACGGGCGACAGTCTGTCAAAATACGCCGCAAAGCAGAAATTAAGTATCTCGTCGGAGCCGTTGCCCAATACTATATTTTCCCGTCCGACGCCGTAGCGTCCTGCAAGCGCGTCCGAAAGCTCGGTACAGTCAGGTTCAGGATAGAGCTGAAGGCTTGCCGCCCTGCCGCTTGTCACCGCCGCCTTAACCTCGGGCGACGGTTCAAACGGAGACTCGTTGGTATTGAGCTTAATATACCGCATAGTCTGCGGCTGCTCGCCCGGAACATAAGCCTCAAGCTCCTTCAGCCGTGCCGATATAAATTTGCTCATTTACCTTTCACTTCCTTCAAACCGAATTGCAACGCTTCTGGCATGGGCGGTAAGCCCCTCCGCCCCTGCAAACGCTTCGACATCCCCCGATATATCTTCAAGCGCCTCACGCGTATAATATGTATACTGAGTCTTTTTTACAAAATCGTCCACCGAAAGAGGACTGGAAAAGCGCGCCGTACCGCTTGTCGGCAGCGTGTGGTTGGGGCCTGCAAGGTAGTCGCCCACTGCCTCGGGGCAGTACTTGCCCAAAAATACCGAGCCTGCGTTTTTTATGCTGCTTAAATAATCAAAAGGATTGTCAGTACATATTTCAAGATGCTCGGGTGCAAGCTCGTTTGCAATTTCCACTGCGGCAAAAAGGTCGTCCGCTATTATTATCTTGCCGTTATTGTCAACAGATGCGCGCGCTATATCCGCGCGGGACAGCTTCGGTATCTGTTTTTCAAGCTCCTCCGACACGGCAACCGCAAGCTCCTTGCTGTCCGTCACAAGCACGGCGCTTGCCATTGCGTCATGCTCCGCCTGTGACAGCAGGTCGGCGGCGACATACGCCGGATTGCAGGTTTTGTCAGCAACTACAAGTATCTCGCTCGGTCCCGCTATCATGTCGATAGCGACCTTACCGAAAACCTGCCGCTTTGCCTCGGCGACATACGCATTGCCGGGCCCCGTTATTTTATCGACGGCGGGCACGGTTTCGGTGCCGTAGGCGAGCGCTGCTATTGCCTGCGCACCGCCAGCCTTGAAAATGCGGTGTACGCCCGCAATTTTTGCCGCTGCAAGTATCTCGGGATTTACAGTGCCGTCCGCCGAAGGCGGAGTAGTCATAACAATAAGCTCACAGCCTGCAATAACCGCCGGAATGCAGTTCATAAGCACCGACGACGGGTATGCAGCCGTACCGCCGGGAACATATAAGCCCACCTTTTCTATGGGCAGCACGCGCTGACCGCTTATCACCCCGCCGGTGCTGTTTGTTATAAAACCGGAACGCACCTGGTTTTTATGAAAGGCACGGATATTTTCCGCCGCGCGCTCCAGTATCCCCAAAAGCTCGGGAGATACCCGCTCACAGGCGTCCTTTAGCTCGCTTTGAGTCACCTCAAGCGAAGAGAGCGACACCTTGTCAAAGTGCAGGGCATAGTCCAAAAGCGCACGGTCGCCGTTACGGCGCACATTCTCTATAATCTCTGCTACAGTTGCGCCGACACGTGTGACGGATTCGTCGCGCAGAAACAGAGTGCTTTTATCAACCTCGGAATATTTCAGTATCTTAATCATTGCTCTTATCCTTACATATACTACTTATCTTTTTACAAATCTGCGTTATCTCGCTGTTTTTGAATTTATAGCTTACCTTATTGGAAATAAGCCGCGCACTGACAGGCGCCACCGTTTCACACGGCACAAGATTATTCTCCAAAAGCGTCTTTCCCGTCTCGACGATATCGACAATGACGTCGCTGAGCCCCAAAAGCGGCGCAAGCTCTATGGAACCGTTGAGCTTTATAATTTCTATCTCACGGCTTTTTTCGGCATAGTAATGCTTAGCTATGTTTGGGAACTTTGTCGCAACTCTCAGCGCTGTATCGGGATTATCCTTAAAGTCCCGCTTTGCGGCAACCGCCATGCGGCATTTTCCCATATGCAGGTCGCACAGCTCATACACATCGGGGCTGTACTCCAGAAGAATGTCCTTGCCTGCGATGCCTATGTCCGCCGCACCCTTTTCCACATATATTGCAACGTCTGACGGCTTTACCCAGAAATAGCGCACGCGGTTGTGAACGCTCTCGAATATAAGCTTGCGGTTAGGCTCATGTATTTCGGGACAGGCATAGCCGGATTTTTCAAAAATATCGTACGCCGCCTCGCCCAGCCTGCCCTTGGGCAGCGCCACATTTACATACTTATCCGCCAATGCTCTCACCTCCGCACGTATCGGTATCCGAGAACAGTCTGTCAAGTCCGTCAAGGTAAACGGCAAAGCCGACAGCGCCCTGCTTTCTGCCCAGCCTTGAAAGCAGACTGTCATACCTTCCGCCTGACAGCACGCTCTGAGGTATACCGTCAATAAAGCCCTTAAATATTATTCCGTTATAGTAATTTGTATCGTTAAGTATAGAAAAATCTATACGAAGATTTTGCGCAAGCCCGCTTTTCTCCATATAGCCCGAAATTTTTTCAAGCGCGTCATAAGATGCGCGCATCTCATCGTTTAAGCAGAGCGGACGCGCCTTTTCAAGCACCTCACGCGGAGTGCCGTAAAGCAGACACGCTGCCGAGAGCGCGTCGGCATATTTTTTGTCAGCCCCGATATCAGAGCAGACGGCGCGCACGGTATCGGCGCTTTTTCTGCCGACGGCGGACATAAGCTCCGACCTTGCCGCCCCGTTTTGCGTTATCATTCCGATAAGCCCCGTTACAAAGCCCATATGCGACACGTCCAAAAGAAAGCTGCCGCTTATACTCTCCAGGCTTTTATAGGCAAGCGAGATGACCTCCGCTGTCGAAAAATCGTCAATATCCCCTATACATTCCAAACCGGTCTGCATAATTTCCTTAAAACCGCTTCCGCCCGCACGGTAAACACATTCGTTATAAAATACTTTCTGCATACCGCTGCTGTCCTTGGTGTTTTTTATAATGGACAGGGTTATGTCCGGCTTCAGCGCCATCAGTCTGCCGTCAGTATCGGTAAAGGTTAGAATGCTTTTATCCGAAAGAAAGCTCTTATTCTCCGCGTATAAATCGTATTCCTCAAACTTGCTTACCTTATAGCGCCTGTAACCGAAGCTCAGATACAATGTGCGCAGCGTGTATACCGCCCGCTCGGACGGCAGCAGCTCATTGTCATTCAATATCATCGTCTTTACCTCTGTTCAATCTTTTAAATACCGTCTTATATCCGTCCTTACCATAGGTAAAGGCGCGGTTTACACGGCTTATTGTCGCCGAGCTGGCTCCGGTCTGCTCCGCTATCTTATTATATACTTTTTTTTCCGTGAGAAGCTTTGCCACCATCACCCGCTGCGACATATCCAGCATTTCCTTGGTAGTAAGCAAATCCTCCAAAAAGTCTGCATACTCCTCTTTTGTTTCAAGCGACATCAGCGCGTCGATAAGAAGCTGCGCGCCTTCTGTATGAAAAACGTCCATTGCAATACCTCTTTATGATTATTGTACTTTAACATGATAGCGCTTTAATGCGTAAAAGTCAATAGTGTTTAAAAAATTTTTGAAAAAACGTATAGACAAATACAGAGTGCAATGGTATAATTGTATACAAAAATACATAAATTTATAAAGAGGAGGAAAAATATGCTTGAAATTTCACCGAAGTCAAACCTTTTGGAGCAGAACAGTTACAGATACAAGCTTCAGGACGTTGAAAATCCTAATCTTTACCGTGATATATACAGCTATGACGAGGTGCCCAAGGTTGCATTCAATCACAGGCGCGTGCCTCTTTCCATGCCGGAGGATATTTGGATAACAGACACATCATTCCGCGACGGGCAGCAGTCGGTAAATCCTTATACTGCGGATCAGATTGTGGATTTATACAAGCTGATGGCAAAGCTGGGCGGGCCGTACGGGATTATACGCCAGACCGAGTTTTTCATATACAGCAGAAAGGACCGTGAGGCGATTGAGCGGTGCATGGAGCTGGGGCTTAAATTTCCCGAAATCACCACCTGGATACGCGCCAGCCGCGAGGACTTCAAGCTGGTGCGAGAGCTCGGCATACGAGAGACCGGAATACTTGTGAGCTGCAGCGACTATCACATCTTTAAAAAGATGAAAATGACACGCGCTCAGGCGATGGATCACTATCTGGCGACCGTAAAGGACGCGTTTGAAGCGGGCGTTATGCCGCGCTGTCACTTAGAGGATATAACGCGCGCAGATTTCTACGGCTTTGTCGTGCCGTTTGTAAACGAGCTCATGCGACTGTCACGCGAGGCAAAAATCCCCGTGCGTATCCGTGCCTGCGACACCATGGGCTACGGAGTGCCATATACGGAAGTAGACCTTCCAAGAAGCGTTCCGGGCATTATCTACGGGCTTCAGCACTACGCCGACGTAAAAAGCGAGCTTTTGGAATGGCACGGACACAACGATTTTTACAAGGCTGTCGCAAATGCTTCCACAGCATGGCTGTACGGCGCTTCGGGCGTAAACTGCTCCCTTTTGGGAATAGGAGAGCGCACCGGCAACGTACCGCTTGAGGCGATGGTGTTCGAGTACGCCTCGCTCAGAGGCTCGCTTGACGGCATGAACCCGACGGTTATTACCGAAATTGCCGATTACTTCAAGCACAATATCGGCTATAAAATACCGCCTATGACGCCGTTTGTCGGCAAAAATTTCAATGTAACGCGCGCGGGGATACACGCCGACGGGCTTTTGAAGGACGAAGAAATATACAATATTTTCGACACAAAAAAGCTGCTGAACCGCCCTGCCTCCGTCATGATAAGCAAAACCTCCGGACTTGCCGGCATAGCATACTGGATAAATCAGAATTATGACCTTGCGGGAGATGAGCTTATTGACAAGCGTGATCCGCTTGTCGCGGCAGTCAAGCAGTGGGTTGACTGCGAATACGAGGGCGGGCGCACCGCGTCGCTTTCCACAGAGGAGCTGGAACTTAAGATAGAACAGCTTTCAAACGGAAAATACAAACGCTTGTAACGGGGGATTAATTATGAAAGAACACAAGAGCATATCCATAGCCGACCAGATATTCGAGCAGCTCGAGCACGATATTCTTATCGGAAAATATCAGCGCGGCGAAATCCTGACGGAGCTAAAGCTATGTCAGTCTTTAGGCGTATCCCGTACGCCGATACGCGAGGCGCTGCGCCGTCTCGAGCAGGAGCATATAATTGAGGAGACCAGCCGCGGCGCCGTTGTTATCGGAATATCGCGCGAGGATCTTTTCGATATGTATGAAATACGTATGCACGTCGAGGGGCTCGCGGCAGCGCGCACTGCAGAAAAAATATCGGACGAGGGACTTGCAAAAATGAAAGAGGTGCTGGATCTCCAGCGCTATTATGTGGACAAAACGGACGCGGACAATTCTGACAATTCGGACAACATTAAAAATCTTGACTCCGAGTTTCACCGCCTGCTGTATATTTTCAGCGGCAGCAAGGCGTATTACGACACGCTTTTGCCCATACACAAAAAGATGATAAAGTACCGAAAGGCTGCAGTTAAAAGCCACAGCCGGGCAAGACAGTCACTGAGCGAGCACGAGGGAATCTACCGTGCGCTGGAAGCGCACGACCCGGAGCTTGCAAAAAATCTTACAATAGAGCACGCCTCAAGAGCGCGCGACAGTATACTTGAAAAGGAGATATAACAGCAATGGGACTTACAATCGCACAAAAAATCATTAAAAGCCATCTTGTCAGCGGCGAAATGACGCCGGGGCAGGAAATTTCAATTAAAATCGATCAGACACTCACGCAGGACGCAACCGGCACCATGGCGTACCTTGAATTCGAAACAATGGGTATCGAGCGCGTACGCACGGAACGCTCGGTTGCTTACATAGACCACAACACGCTCCAGTCGGGCTTTGAAAACGCGGACGACCACCGCTATATACAGTCGGTTGCCAAAAAGTACGGCATTTACTTTTCCCGCCCCGGCAACGGAATCTGTCATCAGGTACATTTAGAGCGGTTCGGTATACCAGGAAAAACGCTTATCGGCTCGGACAGCCATACCCCGACGGGCGGCGGCATAGGAATGCTCGCATTCGGCGCGGGCGGACTGGACGTTGCGGTTGCCATGGGCGGCGGCGCGTATTACATAACAATGCCCAAAATGATAAAGGTTAATCTCACCGGAAAGCTCCGTCCGTTTGTCACGGCAAAGGACGTAAGTCTTGAAATACTGCGCATACTGTCCGTCAAGGGCGGTGTGGGATATATAATCGAGTGGGGCGGCGAGGGTGTAAAAACACTGTCCGTGCCCGAGCGCGCAACCATTACCAACATGGGCACAGAGCTTGGCGCCACAACGTCGATATTCCCGTCAGACGAGACCACTCGCGCGTTTTTAAAAGCGGAGGGCAGAGAGCAGGACTACATACCGCTCGAAAGCGACGCCGACGCTGTCTATGACCGCGTGATAGACATAAACCTGTCCGAGCTGGAGCCGCTTATTGCAAAGCCGCACATGCCCGACAACGTCGTAACGGTCAGCAGTCTCAAGGGAACCAAGGTTGACCAGGTCTGCATCGGCTCCTGCACCAACTCGTCACTGCTCGACATGCTCAAGGTCGCGGCAATGCTCAGGGGCAGGACAATATCTCCGTCCGTAAGTCTTTCCATCTCCCCCGGCTCAAAGCAGGTGCTTACAATGCTTGCCGACTGCGGCGCACTGACCGATATTCTCGCCTCAGGCGCCCGCGTTCTGGAATGCGCATGCGGTCCCTGCATCGGCATGGGCTTTTCTCCCAATTCGGGCGGCGTGTCGCTGCGCACCTTTAACCGCAATTTTGAGGGCAGAAGCGGCACGGCAGACGGCAAGGTTTATCTTGTTTCGCCGGAGACTGCGGTAGCCGCGGCGCTGACGGGCGAGATTACAGACCCCTCTGCGCTTGACATGAGCATTAAAATTGACTTCCCCGATAAATTCCGCATCGACGACAGCGCGGTAATACCTCCCGCATCGCCAAAAGAGGCAAAGTCGCTTGAGGTTTTGCGCGGGCCGAACATCAAGAAATTCCCCGACAGTATGCCTCAGACCGACTCGATAAAGGCACCGCTGATATTAAAGGTGGGCGACAACATCACGACCGACCACATCATGCCGGCGGGCGCCAAGATCCTGCCGTTCCGCTCAAACATTCCCTACCTCTCGCAGTTCTGCTTCGGAGTCTGCGACAAGACCTTCCCCGAACGCGCAAAGGCGGCGGGACAGAGCATAATTGTGGGCGGCACAAACTACGGTCAGGGCTCGTCACGCGAGCACGCGGCGCTTGTTCCGCTGTATCTGGGCGTGCGTGTTGTTATTACAAAAAGCTTTGCCAGAATACACATTGCAAACCTCATAAACGCGGGCATCATGCCGCTGACCTTTAAAAATCCCGACGATTACGACAAGCTCAATCAGGGTGATACACTCTCAATAGACGGCGTATTCGACGGCATGGACAGCGGCGAAATGACGCTTATAAACGAGACGACGGGCGACAGAATCCCGCTTGTCTGCTCCTACACGCAAAGACAGAAGGATATACTCAAGGCGGGCGGACTCTTAAGCTACACAAAGAAAGAAGGAAAATAAGATGGAAAAATACATTGACAGCGCGGTCGAGCAGTTCAGGGCACTTATCACCGAACAGCTCGCACGCCAGAACCGTATGGAAAACGACAATTTTGTAAAGGACTTCAAAAATGCGGATAAAATCATAATCGGAATCTGCGGCGGCGACGGCATCGGGCCCATTATTACAAACGGTGCGCAGCGCGTTTTGGAGTATCTGCTCTCCGACGAGATAAAATCGGGTAGAGTAGAAATGCGCGTCATAGACGGGCTCACGATAGAAAACCGTCTTGCATGCGGCAAGGCGATACCCGACGATGTCTTAGCCCAAATAAAAGCGTGCGACGTTATTTTGAAGGGGCCGACTACAACTCCGAAGGGCGGCACTATGGAGAGTGCCAACGTCGCCATGCGCCGTGAGCTGGATCTGTATGCCAACGTGCGCCCCGTCAGCGTGCCGGAGCTTGACATAGACTGGATTTTCTACCGCGAAAACACTGAGGGCGAATATGTTCTGGGCAGCCGCGGCGTGGAAATTCCAGAAAAGCTGGCAATGGACTTTAAGGTGACGACAAACGCGGGAACAAAAAGAATTGCCCGTGCTGCGTTTGAATATGCAAAAAACAACGGCAAGACAAATGTCGCAATCGTCACAAAGGCAAACATCATGAAAAAAACGGACGGGAAATTCTCAGAGCTGTGCCATGAGGTTGCAAAGGACTATCCCGGAATTACGGCTGACGACTGGTACATCGACATAATGACCGCAAATCTTATAAACGAGAACAACCGCTCAAAATTCCAGGTATTTGTGCTGCCCAATCTCTACGGCGATATTATAACGGACGAGGCGGCGCAGATTCAGGGCGGCGTAGGCACGGCGGGCAGCGCCAACATCGGCGACAGATACGCTATGTTTGAGGCAATCCACGGCTCAGCGCCCAGAATGATGGAACGCGGCGACGGAAAGTACGCTAACCCATCAAGCATGCTTAAAGCGTCAGAAATGCTGCTTCGCCATATCGCCATGAGCGACAGGGCAGACAAACTTGCAAAAGCTATGAAAATATGCACCGAGACTGAAAAGAAGCTTATAATCACAGGCAGAAATACAGGCGCTACCTGCATTGAGTTTGCAGACTACGTCATGGAAACGCTGGGCTCGCTTTAATTTAATATTACAAATAGCAGGTATAATATTATGAAACAATATGATGTCATAGTTGCCGGCGGCGGCTTTGCAGGCGCCGCCGCGGCGCTTGCCGCAGCACGTGAGGGACTTTCGGTGCTGCTCTTTGACAAATCAAACTGCCTGGGCGGCGCGGCGGTCAACTGCCTTGTAAATCCTTTTATGCCGTATACGACACAAATAAACGGCAAAACCACCGAGCTGTCACAGGGAATTTTCAAGAAAATACGCGACAGTCTGTACGATATGCGAAAGCAGACAGGCGAAATGCAGTTCCCCGAAAAAATAAACATGTTTTCCGAAGAACATTTAAAAGTGCTGCTCAACCGCATGATGAGAAATGCGGGAGTGGAGCTGCTGTTTCATGTATATCTCTGCGGAGTCAGCTCCGAAAACGGTAATATAAAAAATGTGCTTGTCGCTTCAAAATCCGGTATTTTAACACTGAAAGCAGACTATTTTATTGACGCGACCGGAGACGGGCTGCTGGCTGCTATGTCCGGCTGTAATTTCAGACTCGGACGGCCGCAGGACGGTCTCTGTCAGCCAATGACCCTTTGCTTCAGACTGTCAAACGTGGATATTGACAAATACAAAGAGCAGAAAGATGAAATACAAAAAAAGTACAAACAGTTCAAAAGCGAGGGCAAAATAAAAAATCCGCGCGAAGATATACTTGTTTTCAACATGCCTCAAAAAGGGGTTTTACATTTTAATACGACACGTATAGTAAAGCTCAACCCCACCGACCCGTTTGACGTTACGCGCGCGGAGCTTGAAGTCAGAGAGCAGGCATTTGAAATATATTGCTTTTTAAAGGATAACTTTGAAAGCTTTAAAAACTGCGAGCTTATATATACGGCTCCCGAAATCGGAGTCAGGGAAAGCCGTATGATAGACGGGCTGTACACGCTTACCGGTCAAGACCTGCGCGCCTGCGCACGCTTTGACGATTCCGTTGCGTTGGGAAATTATGATATAGATATCCATAACCCCGAGGGCGAGGGCACCAGTCACTACTATTTTCCCGCAGGTCAATATTACGAAATACCGTACCGCTGCCTTGTGCCAAAGGATACGGGCAACCTGCTTGTCGCAGGACGCTGCATATCCGTTGATCATGAGGCGCAGGCGTCAATCCGCATTATGCCGATAGTCTGCTGTCTGGGCGAGGCTGCGGGCGCCGCTGCCGCCGCGGCAAAAAAAGACGGTGTTTCGTTTAAGGACGCAGATATCGCTAAAATCCAGCGCATACTCACCGCAAACGGAGCGATTATCCACGCCGGATGTTGACAGGGCGCATTGCGTGATATATAATATTGAAACAATATGAAAGTAAAATAAATTCCAACGGAGCTTTAAAATGAACAATAAAGACAAAACAATGGATAAAATAGTCGCACTGTGCAAAAACCGCGGATTTGTGTATGCGGGCAGTGAAATTTACGGCGGTCTTGCAAACAGCTGGGACTACGGTCCTTTGGGTGCGGAGCTTAAAAATAACGTAAAGCGCATGTGGTGGAAAAAGTTTGTGCAGGAATGTCCGTATAACGTAGGTCTTGACAGCGCGATACTGATGAATCCCCAAACTTGGGTGGCGTCGGGGCATCTCGGCGGTTTTTCCGACCCGCTGATGGACTGCAAGGTGTGCAAAACACGCCACCGCGCGGACAAGCTGATAGAGGACTACGCCGCACAGAACAACACAGACGACAATCCCGCCGGTTGGAGCGATGAGCAGATGTTTTCCTTTATAAAGGAAAAGCACATCGTCTGCCCTGCCTGCGGCTCGTCCGACTTTACAGATATCCGAAAATTCAACCTTATGTTCAAGACGTTTCAGGGCGTCACGGAGGATTCCTCCTCCACGCTTTACCTGCGCCCGGAGACCGCGCAGGGTATTTTTGTAAATTTCAAAAATATCCAGCGCACCACGCGCAAAAAGGTGCCGTTCGGCGTAGGTCAGATAGGCAAGTCCTTCAGAAACGAGATAACCCCCGGCAACTTCACCTTCCGCACACGTGAGTTTGAGCAGATGGAGCTGGAGTTTTTCTGCAAACCGGGCACCGACCTTGAATGGTTTGACTACTGGCGCGGATTCTGCCGCGACTGGCTGTACGGGCTGGGAATTAAGGAGGAAAACCTCAGACTGCGCGACCATGACAAAGAAGAGCTGTGCTTCTACTCAAAGGCGACAACAGATTTTGAATTTCTGTTCCCGTTCGGCTGGGGCGAGCTGTGGGGTATCGCAGACCGCACCGACTACGATCTTTCGCAGCATGCGGAGCACTCCAAGGAGCCGATGGAATACTTCGACCCCGAAACCAATGAAAAATACGTGCCTTATGTAATAGAACCGTCGCTGGGCGCCGACCGCGTTGTTCTGGCATTTCTGTGCGACGCCTACGACGAGGAGAACATTTCAAACGATCCAGCCAAAGAGGACATACGCACGGTGCTGCGCCTGCATCCCGCACTCGCGCCGTTTAAGGCGGCAGTTCTCCCCTTATCCAAAAAGCTGAGCGACAAGGCGACTGAGGTATTCACCGAGCTGTCCAGGAGCTTTTGCGTCGAATTTGACGACGCGGGCTCTATCGGCAAACGCTACCGCCGCCAGGACGAAATCGGCACGCCGCTTTGCATCACCTACGATTTTGACAGTGAGCAGGACGGCTGCGTAACAGTCCGCGACCGCGACACAATGCAGCAGGAACGCATAAAAATCGGGGAGCTGACAGCGTACATTGCGCAAAAAATTAACTTTTAAAAATTTGTGTTGACAAACGCCCTTATATTTTGTATAATGCTAACTGCTAATGTTAATAATGGGGAATTACCCCGAAATACGGGATAACACCCCTCATCGTATAAAGTCAGGAGGGAAACGCAGTGGTTCGCACTTATCAGCCTAAGAAGAGACAGAGAAGCAAGGCACACGGCTTCAGAAAAAGAATGAGAACAGCTAACGGCAGAAAGGTTCTTGCCAGAAGACGCGCAAAAGGCAGAGTAAGATTATCTCATTAATAACAGGGGGCTCCGTCAAGAGCCCCTTTTTATTTAAAATCACCCGGAAAGAAAAAATGAAAATTGAAAGCGTAAAGGAAAACGTCAGCTTCCGCAGGGCATATCACAAGGGCAAGTCGTATGTCACGCCCGTTCTGAGCGTGTACTGGCGGAAAAACGGAACGAAAAAAATGCGGCTGGGCATCACTGTATCAAAGAAAATCGGAAATTCGCCGTGCCGCAACAGGCTGCGCAGAATTATCCGCGCGGCGGCATACTCCTGCCGTGATATTCTGCCGCAGGACTGCGATATTATAATTGTTGCAAGAAGTGCAATGAAAGGGCTAAAAAGCTGCGATGTTGAGCGGATTCTTACGGAAAGATTCGGGCGGCGGCATTGAAATTTATTAAACTGCTTCGCCGTGCTTTTGTTTTTCCTATACGTTTTTATCAAAAACATATCTCTTCACATACACCCGCGCGGTGCAAATATTATCCGACCTGTTCGCAGTATGCCGTAAACGCAATCGAGCGGTACGGACTGATTGTAGGCGGCGCGCTTGCATTCTGGCGGCTTCTGCGCTGCAATCCGTGGTCAAAGGGCGGTTTTGATTACGTGCCCGAGCATCTGTTTTCCAAAAATAAAACAAGGAGAAAATAAATGTCACTTTGGAATTATCTTGTTATCCCTTTCGGATACATCATGCGCTTTTGTTACAGCTTATTCAACAGCTACGGCGTAGCGCTGTTTCTGTACGCGATAATCACAAGGGTGCTGCTGCTCCCGCTTTCGATTAAGCAGCAGAAAACTCAGCTCAACATGGTGCGGCTCAAGCCCTATCAGGACGAGCTGATGAAAAAGTACGGCGGAAACAAGCAGCGCTATCAGCAGGAGCTGATGAATCTCTATCAGCGCGAGGGATACAGCCCGATGTCAAGCTGTCTGCCCACCTTTATCCAGCTGCCCATAATCATGCTTATCTATACGATTGTGCGCCGCCCGCTCACATACCTTGCAGGCTTCAGCCTGACAGAAATTTGGACAAAAATGCAGCCGTACATCGAAAAGTTTCCGGACGTTTTCAAGGGTGTAACTGCGGAAAACTTCAACCGTTACGAGCTCCAGCTGTTCACTCACCTGTCCTCAGACGGGGTTATAGACATAAATTCCAAATTTTTAGGGATATTCGACTTGGCTCTGAAGCCCAGCGAGTTTTTAAAAGACGGCAACTTTATGCTGATACTCATTCCGATTCTCGCCGGCGTTACGGCATGGCTTACGGGCTACGTTTCCCAAAAGCTCAGCCCAACCATGGCGACAGACCCCAGCTCTGCCGGCTCAATGAAAATGATGAATATAGTCATGCCGCTCATATCGGTATGGATTTCATATACCTACACCTCCGCCCTCGGTCTTTACTGGATAGCTTCAAACATTGTTGCCATCGGTCAGACCTTCCTTCTCAACAAGCTGTACAGCCCCAAAAAGGTGCTTGCGGAGGTTGAGGACAAAATGCGCAAAGAGAAAGAGGCAGAAAAGGAAAAGCGCAGACTTGCTGCGGAGCGCCGTGCGCTCTCCAACAACAAAAACAGCAAGAAAAAGCGCGCTGTCAACGCACAGAACGCAGCACGGCTTAAGGCAGCCGAAGCTCAAAAGACCGAAGACACTGAAGAAAAAACAGGAGAATAATCAAAATGGCTATCAAGGAATATTATTTTGAGGGCAAAAGTATAGACGCGGCGCTGGAAAATGCAGCGGCGCAGCTGGGCGAGGACAAGGACATGCTGACATACGAGGTTGTCCAAACGGCAACAAAGGGTATTTTCGGCATCGGCGCCACACCCGCTAAAATAAAGATTGAAAAGGAAGTGCCGGACAGCGAAGTCAAAGTCCCCGCGGCATCTGCGGAAAAAGCCAAGGAAAAGGCAGAGCCTTCATCGGTAAAGCTTCCCGACGGATTTGCTCCCGAAAAGATATCCAAAAAGACAAAGCCGGCGCCGGCGGGCGAGCGCCGAGAGGAAAAAAACAGTACGCGTCCCATGCCGCGCCGCACGGAGCCTGTTATTGCCGAGCGCACGCTCACACCCGTACCGGAGGATGATGAAAATGTTCCGGTAATCACCGAATTTTTACTCGGTCTTACCGAAAAGCTCGGTATTGAAAATGTCCGGGTAAAAATCAGCCTTGACGAAAACGAAAGTTATTTTGTGCAGATTGACGGCTCAAAGATGGGCGTTCTTATCGGTCGCCGCGGCGAAACTCTGGACGCGGCTCAGTATATAACAAACCTTGCCGTAAACCGCGGCAGGGATAAAAAAATCCGCGTAGTTCTCGACAGCGAAAACTACCGCGCAAAGCGGATAGCAACGCTTGAGGCGCTTGCAAACAAAACCGCCGACAAGGCGCTGAAGTACAGACGTAACCAGGCTTTAGAGCCGATGGGTTCATACGAGCGCAGAATTATTCACGCAACGCTTTCCGGACGTGAGCACATAACAACTTATTCTGTCGGTACAGACCCGCGCCGCAAGGTTATCGTTGCATACGAAAAGTAAATAACAAAAGCGCCGCGCTGACGTGCGGCGCTTGCATTTTTATTATTGAGAGGGAAATTTTCAATGAACACTATCTGCGCAATAGCGACCGCGCGTGCGGCGGCTGCAATCGGCACTATCCGCGTGAGCGGCAGTGACTGCGTTTCGATATGCAGTAAAATCACACGGCTGAAAAAGGGCAGTCTTGAAACAAGCAAAAGCGCGGTTATGCGGCTTGCGGTAATACATGACGGAAAAGACGAAATCGACGAGGTGCTGTGCACCGTTTTCCGCGCTCCCGCATCTTACACCGGAGAGGACACGGTTGAAATAAACTGTCACGGCTCTCTCTATTCTGGAGCGTGTAATAAAGCTGCTTATAAAAAACGGCGCACGGTATGCGCAGCCGGGCGAATTTACAAAACGTGCATTTCTAAACGGAAAAATGGACCTCATTCAGGCAGAAGCTGTCGGAGATTTGATAAACTCGCACAGTCAGACGGACGCGGCGCTCGCTCTGCGGCGCATGTCGGGCTCGCTGTCGGGCGAGTTCAACGCGATTTTTGACGCACTCATATCACTGAATACCGATATACTTGCATACATCGATTTTCCCGACGAAGGATTGACCGACGTTGAACCTCAAACCGTATTAAGACGGCTGAAAAATATAAAGACGAGAATTTTAAAACTGGAAAACAGCTTTAATACGGGTTCTGTAATACACAACGGCGCCGACACCGTCATAATCGGCGCACCGAATGTCGGAAAGAGCACTCTGCTCAACGCCGTGCTGGGATATGAACGGGCAATAGTCTCGGATATTGCCGGAACCACACGCGACATGGTATCCGAGCGAGCGGTCATGGGCGGAGTGACACTCAACCTGTGCGACACTGCCGGAATACGCGAAAAAGCGGAACAGATAGAACAGCGGGGAATTGAAATTGCACGGCAAAGCCTTAAAACAGCCGATCTTGTTTTTGCCGTATTTGACGGCTCAAAAACGATATCGGACGACGACAGGAAAATCATAGAACTATGTAAAGGAAAAACTGCCGTTGCAGTAATAAACAAATGCGACCTGCCGCAAAGCATTGACAAAGAGTATATACGCGGTTCATTTATACAGACAGTTGATATTTCGGCTGTAAACAGCGACGGAATTGACAAGCTTGCCGAGATTGTAAAGGACATGTTTTTGTCCGATAAAGTCTCCGTAGAAAGCGGAATGCTGCTGACAAACACACGCCATTATGAGCGCGCAGTGCGGGCAAGGGAGCTTGTAGACTCGGCAATAGCCACGGTGGAGCACGGCTTTACCCCCGATCTTGCAAGCGTGGATATAACATCGGCGGCAAGTGAAATAGGAATGATAACGGGAAACACCGTGTCGGATAAAATAATCGACGAGATATTTTCCAAGTTCTGCGTCGGAAAGTAAATTAAAAAGCGGACGCATGTCCGTTTTTTTATTATTGAAAATATTAAATTTATCAAGTGTATTGTATTGCGGGGCACGGTTTGATATAATTAAAAAGATAATATTATCAAGGAAAGCACACAGATGAAAGACAAAAAAACAACAAAGTATACAAGTATCGGCGGCAGCGCGCTTATTGAAGGCGTTATGATGCGCTCTGACAGCAAAATGTCCATTGCCGTGAGAAAACAAAGCGGCGATATAGTGCTGAAGGTTGAGCCGATTAAAAAGACAAAAAGCATTATAAACAAAATTCCGATACTGCGCGGCGTTATCGGATTTATTATGTCGATGATAACAAGCTATAAGTCACTGATGTACTCCGCCGACGTATCAATGGAGGATATTCTGGAGGAGGAGCCGGAAAGCAAATTTGAAAAATGGCTGACAAAGGTGCTGGGGAAAGGCTTTATGAACGTACTCATGGTATTTTCCGTGATAATCGGGCTTGCAATAAGCGTTTTAGCTTTTATATATCTTCCGACGCTTCTGACCGACCTTTTTTCAAAATACGTGCTGGAGCTCAGTCCGGTAGTCAAGCGCATAATTGTCGGCGTACTGAAAATGCTGGTGTTTTTAATATACATGCTTGCGGTTTCACGCATGAAAGACATGCGCAGGCTTTTTGAGTACCACGGCGCCGAGCATAAAACTATTTTCTGCTTTGAGGCAAAGCGTGAGCTTACACCCGAAAACGCAAAGAGTTTCAAGCGTTTTCATCCGAGGTGCGGAACATCGTTTATAATAATCACGCTCATTGTCAGTATCATCGTATCTATGATGATTCCGTGGCAAAACGCACAGCTGCATACGCTGTTGAAGCTGCTGTTTTTACCCGTAGTCATGGGTATTGCATATGAATTTATAAAGCTTGCGGGAAAATACGACAATCTCTTTACAAGGATAATTTCCGCGCCTGGGCTGTGGTTTCAGCGCATAACCACAAGCGAGCCGGACAGTGAACAGCTGAGCATCGCCATTTGGGCGCTGCGCGGCGTGCTGGAGGACTATCCGCTCAACACAAGGCTTATAATCGGAGCTGACGGCGTGCCCGTACCGCAGCCGCAAACCGAAACGGGCGCCGCAGATGCACAAGGCAGTACCGACACGCAAAAAAACGACGGCAGTTCTGAAACTCAGCAGACAAACGGTGCGGACAATGGCTGAAAGCGCACGCGAGCTTATGAGGCGCGGCACACGCCTTATAGCTCAAAGCGGTGTCGACAGCTCAAGCGCCGCACTCGATTCACGGAGATTGCTGGAGCATTTTTGTAAAATAACAAAAACCGATATGGTGTTGAACCCGTCGGTTACACCCAAGCCCGAAACTGACGCGCAGTATATACGCGCCTGTCAAAGGCGGGCGGACGGCGAACCGCTCCAGTACATAATCGGCAGCTGGGAGTTCATGGGACTTGAGTTTGAAGTAAACCCGTCGGTTCTTATTCCTCGCGCGGACACCGAAACGCTCGTAAATTACATTCTGAACAAGCACGCTGTCTGTGAAAAAAACCAAGCTGCGGATTCTGGATATCTGCTGCGGCAGCGGCTGCATCGGAATTGCCTTGAAACATTTTATGCCGCAGAGCGATATCGTTCTTGCGGATATAAGCGACAGCGCACTGAATGTCGCGCAAAAAAACGCGCGGCTGCACAAAGCAGACGTAACGGTCGTCAAAGCCGATCTGCTGCTCGGATATGAAAACTGCTTTCAGGACGGTGAGTTTGATATTATTGTATCGAACCCGCCGTACATAAAAAGCACCGATATGGATTTTTTACAGCGCGAGGTACTTCATGAACCGCGCATCGCCCTTGACGGCGGTGAGGACGGAATGAAGTTTTACAGGGCGCTTGCGCTTCTTTGGGAGGGAGCGCTGAAACCGCACGGAGAAATGATACTCGAAGCGGGATACGATACCGCACGCGGCATATATTCACTGTTTGCCGAATGCGGGTACAGCGAAATTACAACACGGCGCGACTTGGGAGGTATTGTCCGCCTTGTCGCGGCAAAAAGAGGGTCAGGATATGAAAATAATAATTAAGAGAGCCGCAGCGGCAGCTGCTGCGGTTGTTTTAGCGTTCGGCTGTACGGTTTTCAGCTATGCCGACAGCTATAATACAATACAGATAACAAAGTCGCAGTCTTCAAAGATATCGTACAACGGCGCAGAGTATACAGCCCACACCGGCATATACAGCGTCGGCGGCAAAAACTACAACGAGCATGCATACGCGGTGGTTGCAAAACCCGGAATATTCACATCCGTGGAGGTGACAAGCGGGAGCAGTGTCTACGGAAGAAGCACGCTTTCACAGAAAATTGCGTCATACGATCCCGGAAGCGGCAGAAAGGTTGTCGGGGCTATCAACGCCGACTTCTTTTCAACGGCGACGGGAATTCCGCTGGGAATACAGATTTCAAACGGAGTGGTGCAGGCAACAAACAACAATGCTTATGAAAAGTCCGTAGGCAGGTATTCCGTCGCATTCAGAGAGGACGGCACGGCATTTACCGGCATACCCAACCTGAAGGTCAGCGCATCAATAGACGGCAGCGAGGTGACAGCGGACAGGCTCAACGCCTATCCCGATGCAAACCTGTCAATGCTGACGGACGATTACGCTGACAAAACCTATTGGAACACGGGCTTTGCTCACGATATAATCGTGCTTGAGGCGGACGGAAAGCTGCAGATTGACAAGCCGGTATCCTGCCGTTTTGAAAGCTATCTTAAATCGGTATGGGAACCGATATCCATTGAAAAAAATCATATTTATCTTATCGCGCCCGCCGGTGATACACGTCTTTCAAAGGCAGCTCAGGGAAAGCAGCCAGGTGCTGAGAGCAGCGCAGCAGTTTCAGACCTTGAGGGTGGCTGGGCAGACGTGAAAAATGCCGTCGGCGGAGGAAACCTGCTTATAAACGGCGGGACTATGCGCTATCCCTCCACGTATGACCAGTCTATTTCAAATACCCTCACCTCCCGCAGTGCAATAGGCATACGTGCGGACGGCACCGTTATATTTTATACAGCGGAAAAAGATAAAAACGGCGCGCAAAGCGGTGGGGTTAAGCTGGAGGCGGTGGCTCAGGCGCTGTATAATATGGGCTGCGTGCAGGCGGTAAATTTTGACGGCGGCGGATCGTCTGCGATTGCGGCGTCTGAAAACGGCGGTGCCTGCACTGTTAAAAATTCACCCCAGGACGGAACACAGAGGCTTATATCCAACGCCCTGCTGCTTGTATGTGACGAGCGGCTGCCGGAGGTCACGGAGGACTTTGAGGGAAATCCGGATGTCACAGAGCAGTATTCAGGCATGAGTCTTATAGACGTTCAAAAAAGCAGCGAGCGCGTGTATACGGGCACCGGCGCACTGAAAGCGGACTTTCGGTTTGCCGGAGACAGCAGTATTGTCGGCTTTGGATTTAATAAGCCCTATGAGCTTTCCGATTACAGCCACATGACGGTTTCCGTTTATTCAGACGGCTCTGGCGCCGAGCTGTACGCGGTGCTTAACGGAAACGAGGGCGAATACAAAACAAAGCTGTGTACGCTTGATTTTACCGGTTGGAAAAAGCTTGAATTCAGCGTAATGGGCGCAAATCAGCTGCGCGGTTTCCACATCGGCATCAAAAGCGGTACCGTGAAAGCCGGAAGTATTTACATAGACAGACTGACAGGCTACAAAGGCTTTACGCTGAGCGACTCGACAGCGCCCGCGTTTGAGGTCAGCCTGAGCGGCACCAAAATAACGCCGTATGCAAACGACGGCGCATTTTCCTCGGGCGCGGATTACGGCTCGCTCACCTGCACGGTGGACGGAAAGCAGATAGCGTATACAAACGGAGCATTTGACATTTCGGGAATATCCGGCAGCAAAATAAAGCGCGCTGAAATTGAAATCACCGATATTTTCGGAAACCGCGCAAAGCGCACGCTGCTGTTTAAACCGACAGGCTACAACACAGCGCTGCCTTATGCCGATGTAAACGACCAAAAATGGGACAGCGTGTACATACGCTACTGTACCGAGAATTCAATAATCGACGGCTTTACCGAAAACGGAGTTGTAACATTCCGCGGAAACGAAAGCGTAACACGCGCACAGTTCTGCACCATGCTTGTGCGCAAAATGGGACTTGATATAAATAAGTATGCCGGAGTAACGCTCCCGTATGAGGACACAGCCGATATTCCGGGATGGGCAATGCTGTACGTAAAAGCGGCATATGCCGAGGGAATAATGACAGGGTCTAAAACCTTTACCGGCGTATCCTTCTATGCAAGAAACAGCATAACACGTCAGGAGGCGGCATGCGCCGTGGAACGTATCGCAAGCGCCGACGAGCGACTTTCAATGCCCGTTGAATACAAGGATATGGGCGACGTTTCGGGATGGGCAAAAAACGCCGTTACCGCTCTTACCTCAAAAGGTATTTTTGACGGGGACAATGACGACAGATTTTATCCCAGGCGCAACCTTTCCCGCTCGGAATCGGCAGCGCTTATAACCCGAATAGTATAATGGAAACAAACGGCAGGAAACAGCTATGAATATACTTGTAATAGACGGTCAGGGCGGAAAGATGGGCCGCAGAATAGTTGAAGAGCTGTGCGCAAGGCACGGCGGCAATATACAGATAACCGCAGTCGGCACAAACAGCCGCGCGACGGAAAGCATGATGAAGGGCGGCGCGGTGCGCGCCGCCACAGGCGAAAATCCTGTAATTGTTGCCGCAAATCAGGCGGACATTATAATCGGACCGATAGGAATTGTAATCGCAGACGCACTTTACGGCGAGATAACACCGAAGATGGCTCTTGCCGTTGCGCAGAGCAGAGCACACAGAGTGCTCCTGCCGGTCAACCGCTGCGGTAATCGGATTGCCGGTGTACGGGAATGTACGGCAAACGAGCTGGTTGAGAATGCAATGGAGATGACTGATGAAATAATAAAAGGTACGTCACGTGAATGACGTACCTTTTTAAATTTTCAGTTACTGCTTGGCATGAAGCCAGACGAGCATGTCGCTCTCCCCTCTGTTGGCAAAGGCACTGTACGGCACAAGTCGTATTGTAACGGGCACCGCATTGCCCTTTTCGCGTGAATACAGCGTATTCCCGGCACTCTTTATGCGAAAGCCCGAAATTTTCAGCGTATTCAGTCCTATGTGCTCGTCATATTCGACGCTGTAATCAAAGTCATGCGGCACACAAAGCGCGTGCAGGTTTTCGCCCTCTGCGCAGTTGTCTGTGCCCTCCGCGCAGTACACCACAGGTCCCGCCTGAACGCAAAGTCTGTTTGCGTCATGTGTGACCCTGCTGTCGGCATATACCGCAAAAGGCGACATGTCAAACTCAAGAACGATTTCACCCCCGCTTTCCATTACGGCATATCCTTCCTTCATTTTGTACGCTCTGTCCGCTGTAAAAGCTGCACACCAGGACGGAATACGCACGGCAACGTTCTTTACGCCGCGCGCAGAAATTTTTACGGTACCGCTGCGTGGGTAGTCGGTATGCATACTGCACTCTATCCCGCCGTCGCTGAGTATACTGTCGGCAAACTGGTTTACAAACAGCGTCTCGTTTTCTATACCGTAAATATACCCGGAAAGCGCGGGCAGCAAGCGGTTGAGATTAGGAGGACAGCAGGAGCAGCTAAAAAGCACTCCACCCGCTGAGTAATGGGAAGCCGGCGCTTGCCGTATGTGCCTTCAAAGCGATCTGATAATGTGATTTCAAGCGGATTTTCATAGAAAAACGATTTACCGTCCAACGACAGACCTGACAGCACGCCGTTATAAAAAACACGCTCTGTTATATCGGCAAATTCGGCGCGGTTTTCAAGTCGCAGCAGGCGCTTTGCAAAAAACATAAGACCTATTCCGGCACAGGTCTCGGCATACGCGTCGCTGTTGGGCAAATCGTAAGCGTGCGTGAACGCCTCGCCGATAGGTGTCGAGCCCAGTCCGCCCGTCACGTACATCTTTTTGCCGACAATATCCTCATATATTGAAAGACAGGCACTCTAAATCCTTATCGCCCGTTTCAAAGGCACAATCCGCCATCGCGCTGTAAAGGTACAGGGCGCGGACTGCGTGCCCGACAGCCTCCGTTTGCTCCCGCACCGGCAGATGACTCTGATTGTATTCTGTCTTCTCTGAATCGTGTATTCCGCGGTTATCGAGAAAAAAGAGCGCAAGCTCCAGATACTTTTTCTCTTTAGTATAACGATACATCTCAACAAGCGCCAGTTCTATTTCCTCATGTCCCGGCGTTACAAAAGCGGCGCTTTTTTCGGTGACAAAAACCCTGTAAATATAATCCGCGTATCTTTCCATACACTTCAGAAACCGAGTTTTGCCCGTAGCGCGCGCATACGCCACAGCCGCCTCAAAGAGATGCCCCGCACAGTATAGCTCATGCTTGTCACGGTCGGAAAAGCGCTTTTCAGGCTCGCAGACCGTAAAATATATATTGAAATATCCGTCGTCGCCCTGGTGCTCCTCGATTTTATCAATAAGCCGCTCTACCCGCCGCTCAAGCTCCGCATCGAAATTATCGCGCAGAATATACGCCGCGCCCTCCATCCATTTTGCAACGTCGCTGTCATAAAAATAATGCGGTTTATGCGGCTTGCCCTCCGCCCAGTCAAAATCAAACGCACCTATTCTGCCGCTTTCGCAAAATCGGTCGTAAACCGCATTAATTGTGACTTTCCGATTAAGCTCCTGCTTGTCGGCTATGTACCCGCCCGTAATTTTCACCTTATCGCAGCCAAACAGTTTCATGCCGTACCTCCTTATAGCTGTTGATTTTTATCCGTAACTGAATTATAATACATGCAGCGGTTTTAAATCAAGCCGTAAAACACGATAAAAGGTGTGAAAAACCGATATGAATATACTTGTCAATCCGTTTGTCTCATTTCGTGGGGCGGGACTGTTCTATTCCGAGAAGACATGGACGCATCCCAAAAGAGCGGAAAAAACATATGAAATAATTTATGTGACGGAGGGTGTTGTGCACATGCGGGAAAACGGCATTGACACTGATGCAAAGCAGGGTCAGATTATGCTGCTTGAGCCCGACACCCTGCACGAGGGGTACAGGGAAAGCAGCAGGGTTGGGTTTTACTGGCTGCACTTTTCTCTGTCGGGCGGAGAGCTGCCGTTTAATAAGAGATTTTTTGAACACTTTGACAGCGCATATCTTTTCCGCGAGCTTTTACACTGCAATAATCTGCCCAACAGTTCGGAACACGCGGTCAATTCCGTTCTTGTGCGAATACTGTCCGAGCTCTGCGACCTGTCAAAGCGCAGAGACGGCAAAATCGACAAAAAGGCAAGCGAAATATACGAATGGATACGGGCAAACGCGGGCGCCTCACTTACAGCGGCAGATGTTGCACAAAGGTTCGACTGCACTCCCGATCACGCGACGCGGCTGCTTACAAGATACTGCGGCAAGGGCATAAAGGGAGTAAACGACATGTTTACAGTAAAGCGTGCAAAGGAGCTGTTATGCAATACAAACAAGTATGTAAAGGAGATAGCCTTTGAGCTTGGATTCTGCTCTGATAATGCATTTATAGCATTTTTCAGATATCATGAGGGCATGTACCCCGAAAAGTACCGAAACAGGTTTTTCAAAACACATATGAACAGCAGATAGCCAAGACATGAAACTTTAATTGTACAAATAAATCCGCAGGCAGATGCCTGCGGATTTATTATTTTATCATTTCAATGCATTTTTCAATAGACGAGTCGCGCATCGCGCCGACATATACCTCTCTGACATAGCCCTCTTTGTCTATAAAATACGTCACCGGCGCGGCGCCGATATTGTACTTTTCTATCGCCTCGCTGCTCTCAAAGCACAGCTTTTCAAGTGCCAGAATATCGTCCGAAAGCTTTTCGCGCTGCTCCTGCTCAGACAGCTCACTGACAGACAGGGCAATGATATCCGCCTGACCGCCGCGCTCTATTATGCGGGATAATAAATTCGTCGCACCCTCAACCTCGGGATCAATAAAAATCACCACGCTGCCGCACCTGCCATAATTATCTGACAGGCTGATGACCTGACCGTGCTGCGTTCCCGCCGAAAAGTCATACGCCTTCTGCGGCTTTTTCATAACAACCGACATAGTGAGATAAATCACTATTACCAGCACAAATACACCCGCCGCCACTAAAAAATTGCGAATTCTGTTCATTTGTATTTTCCTCTACTATATATCCTCATCAAACAGCTTTTCGTCTATGAGCAGCTGCAAAATATTTTTATACTTTTCGGTAGGGTTGCTTTCAAACTGATCCACTATTATCTGCGCCTGAATCTGCGTGGGCACAAACAGCCTGTACTCCAGCAGCGTATCCTCTCCCTCAAGCAGAGTACACACCGCCTCATAACCGTTTTTCTTTTCCTCTATATGGCTTTTTACACTGCGCTTGCGCTCAATTTCCGCAAGCAGCCTCAAAAGCGCGCTCTGATTTTTCCGCCGCACGCTGAAGGGCAGGTTGTTTTCAAAAACAGACAGTGTTTCCCGACCGAGCTCGGTAATATACAGCTCATTGGGCGTATTATGACTGACAAAATCAATAAGCCCGGAATGCATCAGTCCGTCCATTGCCTGGGCAATGTCAAAATACTCCGCAGTACCCCCGTCCAAAGCAATCTGCAAAAGATTTTCCTTTGACAGCCTGCCGCCGGCGTAATTCAATATATACAAAATCAGAACCTTAACATCGGGCACGCTGTTCAGTCCGCCGATTATCGCCATATTAACGCCTCCATTTATATATGAAATAATTATATCAGTAACGCAGTTTATTGTCAACAGCGCCGGTGCTTTTGGCGCCTGTTCCGTTTTTATTAACTTAGGTTGACAAAAAGGTAAATATATACTAAAATTATTTTTATAAACGCCGAACATAAAAAGGAGAATAAAAAATGAAAAACGGTACAAATACCAAAAGAGCATTGATGCTAAGCGTCCTATCGCTTCTTATCTGCTGTGTATTATTTATCGGCTCCACCTTTGCGTGGTTTACCGACTCGGCATCCGTCGGCATAAGCTCGATAAAATCCGGCAGTCTTGACATTGACCTTGTTGATGCAGACGGAGTTTCGCTGGATAAAAAGACAATCGGCTTTAAAAAAGCCGCAGGTCACGAATCGGAAGAGCTTATATGGGAGCCGGGCTGTACATATGAGCTTCAGCCTGTAACGGTAGTGAACAAGGGCAATCTCGCGCTCAGCTACAAGCTTGTCATTACAGGGATTGCGGGAGACGCAAAGCTCAATGAGGCTATTGAATGGACAGCGCAGATAGACGGTCGGGAAATCTCTCTTGAAAACTACACCAAGCTGCTTGAAAAGGGTCAGAGTGAAACCCTTACCGTCAAAGGTCACATGAGAGAAAACGCAGGCAACGAGTTTATGGGTCTGACAATCAGCGGAATTTCAATAACCGCCGTTGCATCACAGGCGCCTGTTGAATATGACAGTACAAGCAATACATATGATAAATTCTCGCATGTTTCTTCGTTTGATTTCAGCAGCTCCGACTCTGCAAAGTTTTTTCTGCCCCGATTGCTATAACACGGGCGCGGACAATGACACATGCACGCATGAGCCGTTTCTGAAAATAGAAGACGGCGTTGCCAAAATAGAAAAACGGGCGCATGGATAGAATACAAGGATCTCGACTGGGGAAAACAACTACTATGTCATGGAATATGACGCAGATGTCAGCGCTTTGGAAAGCGGAGCTGTTGTCGGCTTTGACGCAGGAGAAACGACTGCATGGACAGACCTCCAGCTCAGCATCAAAAATGACGGCGGCGTTTATTACGCGTACAACAATTTAAACGGTAAAGGCACAGCGCTGGGAACAATAAATTCCGCCTTCCATGTAAAAATACACTTTCACAATGAAGGAAGACGGGCTTGCGCTTGAGATGACAGTATCGGACGGCACTGTCAAAAGGCGTATAACGCAGAGCGCAAGTCAACCGCAACAAATCCCAAGCTTTGCTGGGATGTATATACCGCTCAGGGCGGTTCTTCAAACGCAGAGTACGGATTTATTGATAATTTCTCTTTCTGCTATGTTCCCGTATCTCACGTAAGTGACATAAACGAATTTAAAAACGCACTCGAAAAAGGCGGTAAAATAGTATTGGACAGTGATATTGCCGTCGAACAAAAGCTCACCGTCAACAGTGACGACATTATACTCGACCTTAACAACAATACATTAACCGTTACACCCAACATCGGATTCGATATAACAGGCGACAACGTAACGGTTAAAAACGGCACGTTCACAAGAGCACAGGGTGTTGATTACTCTTACGGTCTCAGAATAAACGGAAGAAATACCGTTATAGAAAACATTACGATAGATTCGGGAATCAACGTTTCGGGCTACAATCCCGACGATTCACTCAAGGACGGAGTAACCGTCGAGATAAAAAACTGCAATATTACAGCCGACAACAGTTGGTCATACTACACAGTATGCGCTCAGGGCGGTGCATCGGTGACGATAACAGACTCGACTCTTACAAAAAACAATCCCGGAAAAGCCAATTACTATCTGTGGATTGAAAAAGAGTTTACCGACGAGCTCGGATATGTCCCCTCATCCTCATTGACACTGAAGAATGTAACGCTTAACAGCAGCTGCAATGCTCAGCTTTATCTTGACGGCGGTATCGGCGTTGCCCCCGTTATTGCAGACTGACATTTCGTAAAATAACAAAGTAAAACAGGCTGTTTAAAAACAGCCTGTTTTAAATTTTCATAATTAACACTTAAAGAAAATAGTTTAAATTAGGTTCTTATTTGTATAAGATAAGACATGTAGGCAAAATATTATTGTAATCACGGACAATCCGTGTTATACTGATATTACCTGAATTTGAAAGGAGAGGCATTCCATGTCAAAACCTGCACTTGTTGTAATGGCAGCCGGAATGGGCAGCCGGTACGGCGGACTAAAGCAAATAGACCCCATTGATAAAGAGGGGCACCTTATAATAGATTTTTCAATTTATGACGCGCTTAAAGCCGGATTTGAAAAAATCGTATTTGTAATAAAGCATGAAATAGAAAAAGACTTCAAGGCTTCAATCGGCGACAGAATATCAGAAATTGTCAAGGTGGAGTATGTATATCAGGAGCTTGACAAGCTGCCGCAGGGCTATTCTGTTCCGCAAGGCAGGGTCAAGCCGTGGGGCACCGCACATGCAATCCTTTGCTGTGAAAATGTGATTGACGGACCGTTTGCGGTTATCAATTCGGACGATTATTACGGACCTCAGTCATATAAAGAGCTTTACAGTCATCTGATGCGCACCGACAAGGACGACAGGTTCGGCATTGCGCTTGTAGGATATATTCTCCGAAACACGCTCACAGACAAGGGCTATGTCTCCCGCGGTATCTGCCGCGTAGAAAACGGAAAGCTGTTGGAGATTAACGAGCGTACACACATCGAAACGGACGGCAACGACGCAAGATTCACCGAGGATGACGGCAAAACCTACACGCCTCTGTCCGGCGACAGTATCGCGTCAATGAATATGTGGGGCTATAACCGCGAGTTTATCGACGAGCTGAAAAAGCGGTTCCCGAAATTTCTGGACAAGACAATCAGGGAAAATCCTCTTAAAGGCGAATTCTTCCTGCCCGTCACCGTTGACGATATGCTGCGCGACGGCGTCGCCTCGGTCGATGTGCTGACAACTCACGACAAATGGTACGGCGTCACATATGCGGAAGATAAGCCTGCCGTTACAGCCGGTATACAATCACTTAAGGACAAAGGAGTGTATCCGGAAAAGCTATGGAAATAAACGATATTATAAGGCAATTCAATATTAACGGTAAGATAAAGAGCATCTGTCCGCTCGGTAACGGACATATCAACGATACCCTGCTTGTTACGACGGACTGTGAAAAGTATACCTTTCAACGCATAAACACGGATATTTTCAGAAATCCCGACGAGCTGATGGAAAATCTGTTTGCGGTGACGGAATATCTGAAAAAGCATTTCCCCGAAGACAAAACGATAAACTATGTGCAAACGCTTGACGGCAAGCGGTATTTTCGCTGTGACAGAGGCTGCTACCGCATGTCGGTTTTTATCGACAATGTCATTGCCCTGGACGGAGCGCGTAACGCAAGCGATTTTTACGAAAGCGCCGTTGCTTTCGGCAATTTCCAGAAAAAGCTGGCGGATTTTCCGGCAGATACCCTGCATGAAACAATCAAGGATTTCCACAATACGGCATGGCGGCTTGAAAATCTGAAAAAGGCTGCCGCCGCCGACAGTATCAAACGTCTTGAAGGCGTCAAAAACGAAGTGGATTTCTGCCTTTCAAGAGAGAATAAAATCGACACGGGAATAAAGCTGCCGCTGCGCGTCACGCACAACGACACAAAGCTGAACAACGTGCTTTTGGACGAAAAAACAGGCAAGGGCGTATGTGTTATTGACCTTGACACAATAATGCCGGGTCTTTCAATAAATGACTTCGGAGATTCCATAAGATTCGGCGCATCCACCGCTGCCGAGGACGAAAAGGATCTGTCAAAGGTACACTTTTCACTCGAATTGTTTGAGGCGTATGTCCGCGGCTATTTCGACGGTGTGGGAAACGCGCTGACAGACGATGAAATACGGCTTTTGCCGCACGGCGCCGTCATGATGACCTACGAATGCGGAATGCGGTTTCTGACAGATTATCTGGAGGGAGATACATACTTTAAAACAAGCTATCCCGAGCATAACCTTGTGCGCACACGCACGCAGCTGCGGCTGGTGGAGGAAATGGAGCAAAATTATAACAGAATGCTTGAGATTGTAAACAAGTACAGAAAGTAGATTATTTAAAACACCCCTGTACGGGACATTATCCCGTGCAGGGGTGTGTTTTATTTTCTTTTGAATTTATCCGACATGCTTCGGAAAAGTTTATTATATCTGCCGTTTTTAAGGTTCGGAAAAGCCTTGAAAATACGTTTTACAACCGCGTCCGAGCGCTGCATAAGCTCATCGCGGCGTTTTATAAGAAGCTCTCGTGATCTACGTACATTTTCGCTCTCAATGAATTTTTCATGCTTTCCCTCAAGCGCAATGACGCCGTCCGCCAACACCCCGCCTATACCGTCCGACAAACGGCTGAGCTTGTCCTCTATGTCGCGCGCGGCGCGGACAAACCTTGAAAAACGCGCAATTCCCACAGTTGTTATAATAAAATCAGCTGCAAATACCGCAAGCAGAATTATAAGTACAGCAACACCAGCCCGGCTTTCAAGCGCCGGCAGAAGTCTTGATACAAGCGGATGAATAACATCAACCGCAAGCACGCAGGCTATCCCCCATATCACAGAAAACTCAAGGCAGATATACCCGTGAAAATTGAAAGGCTTGTTAGAATAATCCCACCATTTATCGTGCAGTATTTTTTCCATGAGAAATCCCGTCACAAGCTCCAAAAGCGTCGTAATAGCCACAGAGCCTAAAAACAATACGGCAAGACTGCCCTTTATAGGCATGAGCAATGCAAGAACACCCAAAACTCCGAAGCCGTAGATCGGACAGACGGGACCTGCAAGATAACCGCGGTTTACAAACTGTCCCTTCTCAAAGGCAAAGTACATAACCTCAACGCACCAGCCGAAAAAAGAGTAAATCAGAAACAGCCATAAAATGCCCGTCATTATTACTCACCGTCAAACTGTACAACGGAATCCACTGCATATTCGCTGAGATTTTCCCTGCCGGCGAGTGCGGGAAGCTCAATCAGAAAAATTGCCTTTGCGACAGAGCCTCCGAGCCGCTCAATCAGCTTTGCCGCTGCCCTGACGGTGCCGCCGGTTGCAATAAGGTCGTCTATTATAACGGCGCGCTGACCCGGCTTTATCGCGTCGGCATGCATTTCGATTACGGCGCTGCCGTACTCAAGCGAATATTCCTGCTCAACGGTATCAAACGGCAGCTTGCCCTTTTTGCGCACGGGCACAAACGGCTTTTTCAGCTTATAGGCTATCGGCGTGCCGAACAGAAATCCGCGAGACTCGATACCGACAAGCACATCAAACTCAACCCCGTCCAAAAGACCCGCCAGCGAGTCCACCGCAAGCTCCAGTCCGCGCGCATCCTGCAAAACCGTGGTCACATCCCTGAACATAACACCCTTTTGCGGAAAATCGGGTATTGTACGTATATAATCCTTAACATCCATCACTTTCACCTCATATTCGGTTTATACCATAATAATACATCAATCCGTATATAAAATCAAATGATTTTTGCGCTTTTAAGTCATATATTCACACCTGCGCATTTAAAATATATCAGGGTGATTGAATGAAAAAATTCCGACTGTTAAAAAACGCCGCGCTGCTGACCGTAACGGGGTTTTTTCTGCGCGGTCTGGGCATGATTTTCCGCATTTACATATCGGGGCGCATAGGAGAAGAAGGTATGGGTCTGTATCAGCTCATTTCCTCCGTATACTTTCTGTTTATAACTCTTGCGCAGTCAGGAATTTCGGTCACTGTCACAAGACTCTGCGCACAAAAGTTTGCACTGCGCGACAGTCTTGGCGCATACAAAATACTTAAAAGCGCGATAGCTGTCGCACTGCTGACGGGAGGTCTGGCGTGCGGCGGCATGCTTGTGCTCTCGGGCACTCTGTCAAAGCTGTGGATTGCGGATATGCGCGCGCTGTACTCTCTGCGGGTGCTGGCGCTTTCACTTCCGTTTATTTCCGTATGCAACGTACTGTCGTCCTATTTTATCGCATCAAAAAATGTTGTGTACGGCTGTACCGCGCAGATTTTGGAGCAGCTGACGCGAATGGGAATTGTCGTAATCGCCGCAGCGTATTTTTTCAAAATACAGTCTGCCGGTTATGCTGGCGGCAGTATTTGCCGCAAATACGCTGTCGGAAGCAGTTTCCTGTATGTATCTGGGACTGCGGCTTTTAATGAAAAAAGACCGTCCGTTCGGAAGAAAAGGAGAAAAACCGCATTACAAACGCCTCATTGTGAAAAGCAGCGCGCCTGTCGCCGCATCGCGCTACCTTGCCTCCGCACTGCACACCGCGGAAAATATGCTCGTACCGAGTGCAATGACGCTTTTTACGCACTCACGCGCGGATTCTCTGGCAGCCTTCGGTGCACTGAAGGGAATGGCTATGCCGCTTCTGTTTTTTCCGTCCTCCTTTCTCTCGGCGATGTCCACCCTGCTTGTGCCTGAAATAACAGACGCACATGCGCGCCGTGACCGCGCGGCAATGACTAAAATCATCAACCGTGCCGCCTCCTTTACGCTGATTTTATCGATAATGGCGGCAGGCGTATTCTGGATGTTTTCCGACAGTCTGGGCATGCTCATTTACAAAAGCCCGCAGGTATCAAAAATGCTGCTTATGCTGGCGCCGATTGTGCCGTTTATGTACCTTGACAGCATCTGCGACGGACTTTTAAAGGGGCTGGGGCTTCAAAGGCAGGTTCTGATACACAACTGTGTGGATTCAGCGCTGAGAATTATTCTCATAGCCACTATTGTGCCCAAGTTCGGCATAAACGGTTTTATCGCCGTAATGTGGGTCTCCAACATCCTTATTTCTGTTCTCAATCTAAGACTGCTGTTAAAAGTATCGGGCGTAAAATGCAATTTCAAGGGCTGGTTTTTATACCCTTTGGGCTGCGCGGCAGTTTCGGCAATTATCACAAAATTTCTTCGTCCGAATGGTGCAACTGTACTAAAAACAGGGCTCGGCTGCATGCTGTTCTGTTCTGTTTTTCTGCTTTTGATGATGTTTCTTAGCCGAGAGAGTAAAATTTATAAAAATAAATAAAAAAAGTGCTTTATTTTAATTTCGGGTTATGTTATAATACCGTATATGATTATTATGCTGATGTATTATGCACTGGGGTATTATACACGGTATAACTGTAATTCGGAGGAATGTAAGTAATGAGAAAGACCACAAAAATCTTAAGTCTTCTGCTTGTTCTGATTACCGTACTCGGATTGTGTTCGGGCTGTGTCAGCGGCGAGAGCTGGGTAACTCTCAAATTCGGCGTGCCCTACTCTGAGGACAGCGAGGAATATCAGAAGATAATGACTGCTGTTGAGGACAGCAATGCGTATCATGAAAGCGATTTTGTAAAAATCGAGCTGGAGGTCATTCCCGAGGACGAAGAGGGTAAAAAATCGTTCCTCAAAAGAATGAATAACGGCGAAATCGCGTTTTTCTTCTACGAGCGCGACGAGCTTATCACACCCTATATCGAAAGCGGCCGTATTGCCACGATCAGCGAAATTCAGCAGGTATATCCCTCATGCTTTGAGCAAAGAAAGCAGTTTGTACTCGACACGTCGACAGACGCCGACGGCGTAAACCATATGCTGGCGCTCAAGGGAAATTATCAGGGCGTTTTCTTTAACGAAGAGCTGTTTTTGCAATACGGGCTTCAGGTGCCCAAGACTTGGGAGCAGTTTCAGAACGTAATCGAAACCTTCAAAACCAACGGCGTAACACCGTTTGCTGCCGGATTTGCAGACGGCGGCATGTCATACTGGCTGGATGAGCTTATCCTTATGGAGGGCGGCGTTGCAGAACATTCCTACATACCCAAATACGGCGTTATAAACAGCTGGACAAGAGCCGTAGCGGATCTCAAGGCGCTTTATGACGGCGGTGCTTTCAACAGCGACTGTATGACAATGACACAGGATGAAGCTGAAGCGCTGTTTGCCGACGGTAAAGCGGCAATGATTGTTACCAATTCGAAAAATATTGCGACAGATGACGCCGACGTGGACAAAATGGGCGTTTTCGCAATGCCTCTGACAACAACAGGCAAAAAGGAAATCGGTGATATCGTCTGCGACTACGATACCGGCGTTTATGTAAACTCACAGTTTCTCAAAAAGAGAACCGAGGTTATAGATACCCTTATCCAGTTTGTTGTAGATTATCTTGATCAGCCGATTGACACTATGTATGACGATTCGGTGGCAGCCGACTGGAGCTATCCCGCATATAAGTCCAACTGGTCTATGCCCGGAAATCCGTACACTATCGGCGAAGAGCCTATCATAGAGGACAACGAATATACAAGCCCCGAAGATGTGGAACCGATAGATCCGACTACTCAGGAGGAAATCTTAGCCGATGATACCCTTCAGGAGCGAGTGTTCAATATGATGGAGCATGTTACAAATGCAGGTCGTCCGCTTACTACAAACTTTAAAACATTCGATTCATTTACCGAAAGTGTTAAAAACTATATTCAGAACGGCGGAGACATCAACGCTGTGCTCAAGGATGCCACAGATAAAGAAATAGCGGCTCAAAGAGGTACATCCGCAGAGGGCGAGCAGGCAGACAATAAAACGGAGTAATTCTGTATGAAGCAGATGCAGCAGTTCTTTAAAAGACTGAGCGACTGGATATTCACAGGCAAGCGCCTGCCTGTCATAATCGTTGTATTTATAGTTGCGGCAGTAGCTGTTATTGTTGCGGTTGTCAGTTCGGTCAATAAGCCCGAAAGCAGCACTGTTACGGTTTTTGTCACGGTCGAAGGACTTGATGACGGCAAAAACTTTGAAAACAGACAAATCAGCATAAAAGACGGAGACCCTATTTCGGAGATATTCAGTCTGAAATATAAGGATATTTACGAGGCGTTCGGTCAGCCGCTGATACAGTATAATGAGCTTCAGTCAATGCTCGGTGTTCGCGTTACAAATGAAAAATCGTTTCATATTACGGTTGACGGCAGGTTTGAGACAGACCTGTCTCAGGCATATGTATACGGCGGACAAACAATAGTGATTTCATATTATTAAAATAATGGGGGGCGGTTTCCGCCCCCTTATTTGATTAAATTATTTAAAGGAAAAGCAATGAATAAAAAAACAATCATTAAAATATCTGTATTTATTCTGTTTTTTATTGCGTCTTATCTGATACTCTGCTACATTCCCTCGATGCGTATAAAGCTCCAAGCACCTGCAGGAGAATATCTTCTGAAAAGCATTAAGCACAACGCGGTATATAAAACTATTATATCCGCTGTTATCGGCGGTATCGCGGCATATATGAGCCGACGACTTACTCAGGGCAAAAAAAAAAAGGTATTGCAAAAGCTTGCAATACCTTTTTTATAATTATTTTTCAATTATATCGTCAAGACTTCTGACCGACTCTCCCGAGCTGACTATAATAACCCTGTCGCCCTCAAGTACAGATGTCATACCGTTAGGATAAAGCACCTCTCTGCCGCGCACAATTCCCGCAAGCAGCAGCCCCCGACGCAGGTTAAGCTTCATCAGCGGCACGCCGGCATGAGCAAAGCCCGGCTTTGCTATAAACTCCACTATCTCCGCGCCGCCGTCTGCTATCTTGCAGACAAAGGTGCCGACTGCTGAGCTGAGTGTTTCGGACAATGCCCGAACATAACTCAGAGCTATACGGGACAGCGTCTTTTCCTCGGAAAACACCGCACTGCTGTAACCCATATTTGGCAGCATTGCGCTGAGAGGTCCCTTTGAGAGCTTTGTAACTATTTTTTTAGCTCCGCTTTCCTTGGCATACATCGCGAGTATGACGTTATCCTCATCACGGTCGGACAGCGCCATAACGGAATCCGCGCCCGCAAGCCCCTGCTTTGTCAAAAGACTTCCGTCAAAGGGATCGGCATTGATTATTCGGGTCTTGCCAAGCATGCTTTCAAGAAATTTACAGCGCTGCGCATCCTTTTCGATAAGCTTCACACTGACACCCGTTTTTTCAAGCGCAGACGCCAGAAACATTGCAGTATTGCTGCCGCCCGTTATCATAACGCTCTTAATTTTATTGTTGGGCATACCTATTATTTTCAGAAATTCAAAAATATCCTCGTGCGGTCCGGTAATATAGATATCATCGCCCTTTTCAATCACAAATCTGCCGTCCGGTATTATAACCCGACCGTCGCGCTTAACAGCACAAACAAGCACCGAAAGTTTGGACGAAATACGTATTGCGGCAAGTGTTTTTCCTATAATCTCCGCACCCTCGCACACACCTACACGTGCCAGCTCCGCACGTCCGCCGGCAAAGCTTTGAACATTAACGGCAGCGGGAATTCGCGCAGCCCTGAAAATTTCATGAGCCGTTTCATACTCCGGATTAAAAATCATATCTATACCGCATATAGTTGAAAAATACGGCATCTCGCCAAGAAAATCAGACGAGTGAGTGACTGCCGCCGCATGACCAACACCCACATGCTTTGCAGATAGGCAGCTTAAAATATTAAGCTCGTCCGAACCGGACGCCGCAATAAATAAATCAGACCTGAAGGCGCCTGCCGCCGTCAGTGTATCATACATTGCGGCATGACCGACAACGCCGGAAACACCAAAGCTGCGTTCTGCTGCGCTCACCGCAGCACGGTCGGTATCAATCACCGTTACAGCATGACCGTCCTCCTTTAAAACACGCACAAGCGTGCTGCCCGTGCGGCCCAGACCCGCAATAATTATTTTCATTCTATCACTCCTATAATTCTATTCTATTGATTTAAGACTCTCTGTCATGCTGATACGCGTCAGCTTGAAATGCATAAAGAAATTAACAAGCGCCGAAAAAACAAAAGTGAGCACTGCGCTCATGATAAAGCTCAAAACATTTATGTTACGTGTAAACATTATCATGTCTATTTCCGCGGCGCTTATTACAAACCGATGCAGAAAAACACCAAGCCACAGACCCAAAGCAGTCCCGACTGCCGTAAGCACAATATTTTCCCGATAAATGTAAGCGTCTGTCTCCCGCGGATAAAAGCCCAGAACCTTTATAGTGGCAATTTCTCTGACGCGCTCTCCGATATTTATATTGGTAAGATTATACAAGACTACAAAATTCAAAAGACACGCGCTTACTATAAGCAGCCATACGACACCGTTCAGGCTGTCAAATACATCTGAAAAGCTGTCCATCATATCCTGCGAATTCATAACCGAAACCACGTCATCGTTAACGGACATATTTTCACCCGCAGTCTTCGGGTCGGCTGCTTTCACATACGCCTGATTATATTCAGGCGGCTTTTCAAACATATCTTCATATGTCTTGGGCGACATATAAACATAGTTATAAATATAATTTTCCGTTATTCCGCTGACCGTAAGTTCAACATAGTCGCCCTCCGTGCGCTTTACCGAAATTTTATCGCCGACGCCGATGTTCAGCCGCGACGACAGCTTTTCGGCAATAACAGCCTGACCGTATCCCGGAAATTCAACTGCCTTTCCGCTTTTTCGTTCATGAAAGCTGATATATTCACTCAACCGTTCCGGTTTTTCGGGCACAAAGATATAACATTCAAGATTTTCTGAGCCGCTTTTTGCATCTGAGCTTGTGCTCTGAACAAAAATGCAGTCGTCCGAGTTATCATAAACAGCAGCTCTCGCTTCATCATTGTCGTCCGAAAGATACACAGTCATGTCAAAATTCTGAATTTTACCGTACTGCCTGGGTATCATGCCGGAAATGGAGTCCTTCAGTCCGAAGCCTGTCAGCAGCAGAGCGCAGCACCCGCCGATACCGAGCACCGTCATAAAAAACCGCTTTTTATACCTTAGAATATTGCGGCAGGTAACCTTAGAAGTAAATGACATGCGCCGCCATAAAAATCCCACACGCTCCAGTATAACCTTTTTGCCGCTTTTGGGAGCCGCCGGTCGCATAAGCTGCGCTGCGGGCGCACGCAGGCTGTCAAGCGCAGCCCACAATGTAACAGCGACAGTAAGCACAAGCGACGCGCCGAAGGCAAGCAAGGCTTTAGGGAAATCAACTGTCAAAACAACATTCGGAAGCGAATACAGTATTTTATATGTATTGAATATAACAACGGGAATAGCCGTATTGCCCAGCAAAATGCCGATAATACCGCCGAAAACCGCGGCAATACAGGAATAGGAAAGATACTGTGCGGCAATCGCTCCCCTGCCGTAGCCCAGTGCGGACAGGGTACCGATTTTGGTGCGCTGCTCGTCTATCATTCTTGTCATGGTAGTAAGGCAGACAAGCGCCGCCACCACAAAGAAAATAATCGGAAACACTCGCGCAATATTATCAATACGCTGTGCGTCCTGCGAAAAGGCGTTAACGCCGTAGTTGTCCTTAAGCGTCGTCACATAAATTTCCGGCGGCTCAAGCGCGTCAATATCCGCCTGTGCGCTCTCAAGCTCCGCCTCGGCATCTGCCAGCTCGGCTTCAGCCTTTTGACTTTGGGCGTTATATTCCTCAAGTCCGCTTTGATATTTTTGCAGTCCGCTCTGATATTCGGCGCGGGCAGACGCAAGCTCTGACTCATTTTCGGCAATTTCAGCCAGGGCAGCGTTAAGCTCACGCTCCGCGCGCTCTCTTGAAACGTCAAGCTCCGCCCTGCCTGCGTCCAGCGCTGTCTTGGCTGCCTCAAGCTGAGCGCGTGCGGACACCGTCTGAGCATCAGCCGCATCCTTTCCGTAAACGGACAGAAGATATGCATATGTCTTGTCAAGCTCCGCTTTGCCGCTCTCATACTGAGAGCTTTTTTCCTCAAGCTCCCTTTGAGCAGCCTCAAGCATACTCTCGCTCTCATAACGCGCCTGCTCAAGCTCCGCCTTACCGCGCTCCAAATCCCGCTCGCCGTCGGATATCCGCTCATTTGCACTGTCAAGCTCTGCCTTGGCGTCGTCCAACTCACGCTTTGCATCGGAAAGCTCCTTCAGCGCGTCGGATTTTTCACTTTCGTATTCGGCACGGGCTTTTTCAAGCTCTGTCTGTGCCTTTGCACGCACCCGTTCCAGCTGTACGCCCGCAAGCGGGCTATTTTCAAGTGCATCTGCGGCATTCATTGCAAGCTCTTCATATTCCTGCGTATAAAGCTGCAAATTTTCGGCTCCGTCAAGCACCGCATAAACCTCGGTATAGTAATCCGTGTCAAAATCACTTTCCGCTATATACGCATAATGATGCAGCGCGCCCTGCCCTACTGACGCCGCACCGCGCTGCACCGACGGGAAAACGGGGGACTCCGCAATCCCGACAACCGTAAAGCTGCGTGTTTTAAACATGCTCAGGGTATCCTTGTCGTTTTCATCAGACAAGGTTATCGTCTCACCTATCTGCGCCAGATTTCCGCTCATTTTATTCCTGCCCAGCACACACTCGCCGGGATTCTGCGGCATTCTGCCCTCCAAAAGCCGAACGCCGTTTATTCCGTCCGTCAGCGACATAAGTCTTAGAGCGGTTCCGTCCGTTAAAACGTCCGCCGATTTGGACGGCACCGCATTTGCAACATTTTCCACCGACAAAATACTGTCAAGGTCAGAGCCTTCAAATCCGTACTCGGACAAGAGCTTTATATCGTAAAGATTGTAGCTGTCGGCATAGCTGTCCATGCTCTTTTTCATAACGGGCATGGTTGAACCCAGCCCCGAATAAAAGCCGACGCCCAGCGCAAAAATCGCCGCTATCGCAAAAAACCGGGCTTTTGAGCTCTTTATTTCCCTGAAAATAAGACGAATATATTTCATTACCACTCAATTTCCTCAATCGGAGTAGGATGCGGGTTTGTCGTCATGCTCTCCACTCTGCCGCTCTTAACGGTTATAACTCTGTCCGCCATAGGCTTCAGCGCGCTGTTATGGGTAATGATTATTACGGTCACGCCCTCGTTTTTGCAGGTATCATACAGCAGACGGAGTATAGCCTTGCCTGTTTTATAGTCCAGCGCCCCCGTCGGCTCGTCGCACAAAAGCAGCTTGGGTGACTTGGCAAGCGCGCGGGCAATGGCAACCCGCTGCTGCTCACCGCCGGACAGCTGAGACGGAAACGAGCCCTCCTTGCCCGCAAGCCCTACGAGCTTCAGCGTCTGAGCCGCATCCTTGGGATTTTTGCAGATTTGGCTTGCAAGCTCAACATTCTCGCACGCTGTCAGGTTCTGAACAAGGTTATAAAACTGAAATACAAAGCCGACGTCATGGCGGCGGTATGCCGTGAGCTGCCGCCTGTCAAAGCGTGACACCTCCCTGCCGTCCACCGTCACCGTACCGTCTGTCACAGAATCCATGCCGCCCAGCATGTTGAGAATTGTCGTTTTTCCCGCGCCCGACGAGCCGACGACAACGCACAGCTCGCCCTTTTCAACCCGGAATGACACACCGTCAGCCGCGCGACACTCGGTCTGACCTGTTTTATATATTTTCGTAACGCCGCTAAATTCTATAAAGCTCATAACCTACCTCACATATACGGGTGAAATTTTATACTCGCGTCCGCCGCCGTGCCGCGTTTTCGAGCAAAAATCATAAATATCCGAGGCGCGGCACTCAAGCTCAAAGTGCGCGCCCGCGTTTTCAAGCTCCCCTGCCCTGCTCGGTTTTGTTATAAAGGGCAGAGTACAGGTATGCTCCAGCTCCTTCAAAAGAGCGCGCCCGCGGTCGTTAAACGCCAGGACATTGAGATAGGGCACGCGGGTTCTGCAAAGTCCTGCGGGGTTTTGCAGCAGCACGTTTATCACCGCACGGCGGATACGCGCGTGGGTATACCGTTTGCTTTTAACAAGCATAATAAGCTCCTGCGCACTGCCTGCACACTGCGCCGCCCTGAATACGCGGTTATTAAGCCCCTCGCCCATATCCGCAAAGGCTGCAAGCTCCTGCGCCGTTTTACTGTACACCGAAAAGAGCAGCACACTGTCAAAGCGCGCTCTGTCTACGGCGTTTGACAGTCTGCAGGGCATAAATCCCGACATATCCTCATCGCCGTGAGCTCTGATATACGACGCACTGGCAAACGCGCCCTCGGCAAGCTGACCGTCATGCGCCGCGCCGCGCCGCTCAATATTGACAAGCTTCAAATCGCTTTTTTGTTCTATAACTGCCTTGATATACTCAAACGCCAGCAGATTATTGGGGGCTTTCAGCAGTGCGGCGTCCGCGTCGGAGCAGGTGCTGTAAGCCAGCATTACCGCGTCGCCGTAGCTTTTCCCCTCCGAAATAAATGCTTTAAAGGCGGAGTTCAGCTTTTGCCTGTCGGTGAGCGCCAGACGGAAAAGCGGAGTAAGGTCCCGGGTCTCGCTTCCGAAGCAAAGAGAGGCAGGCACGCCCAGCGCGCTTGCCATTTCCACCCCTGCACCTGCAAAAATGTGGGAGCCGGCAAGCGTATACGCCGTCGGTATCTGGATTACAAGGTCAACGCCGCAGCGCACAGCCGCCTGAGCACGGGAGTGCTTGTCGCAAAAGGCAATGTCGCCGCGCTGGACAAAGTTTCCGCTCATAAAGCATACGGTTGCATCCGCGCCCGTTTTTTCACGCGCGCTGTCAAGCAGGTATTTGTGCCCGTTATGAAACGGATTAAATTCGCAGATAACGGCGTTTATCACATTCTTTCTCCTTTTGCTCTTGAAAGTTTACAGAAAATATTATATAATTACAGACAATATTATTTCAAGGTTATTATATAACATTTAACAATAAATTTAAAGAGGAAAAGCAAAATGAAAGTACTTGTTATAAACGCGGGCAGCTCATCGCTGAAATATCAGTGCATCGACATGGAGTCGGAGCGCTGTCTGGCAAAGGGGCTGTGCGACAGAATCGGCATTGACGACGGATTTTTCAAGCAGAGCGCAGGCGAAAAATACATTGAAAAGCAGACGGACATTCCCGACCACGCAACGGCAATCCGGCTTGTGCTCAAATACCTGACGGATAAGGAGTACGGCGTCATTTCGGATATTTCGGAAATCACGGCAGTCGGTCACCGCGTTGTAAACGGCGGTGAGATTTTCCCCGAAAGCACACTGCTTGACGAGGAGAAAATAAACAAGATTGAAGAGCTTACCGATTTTGCGCCGCTGCACAACCCGCCTGCTGTCACAGGCATGCGCGCGTGCGTTTCGGTCATGGGTAAACACGTGCCGCAGGTGGCTGTGTTTGACACGTCATTTCATCAGACAATGCCCGACGTTGCGGGTCTGTACCCTCTGCCCAAAAAGTATCATGAGGAATACGGTATCCGCCGTTTCGGCGCTCACGGCACATCACATAAATTTGTGGCAAACGAGTGCGCAAAATATCTGGGCAGAGAAATAAAGGAGCTAAAAATCGTAACCTGCCATTTGGGAAACGGCTCGTCTATCACGGCGGTAGACGGAGGGCGCAGCATCGACACGTCAATGGGATTTACTCCGCTTGCGGGCGTTATGATGGGCACGCGGTGCGGTGATATCGACCCTGCGATTGTCATGTATATCATGGACAAGGAGGGCTTGAGCACCGATGAAATGAACGTGCTGCTCAACAAAAAGTCGGGCGCTTTAGGTGTTTCGGGCTTTTCCAGCGATTTCAGAGATATCGAGGAGGCGGCAAGGGGCGGCAATGCCGACGCAGTGCGCGTGCTGGAGATGCTGTCTTATCAGGTGGCAAAATATATCGGCGCGTACGCCGTCGCCATGGGCGGACTGGACGCCGTTGTATTTACCGCGGGACTGGGCGAGAACAACACGACCGTGCGCAAGTACATCTGCGACAGGCTGGGATTTTTGAACACTCAGCTTGACGACAGTAAAAACAATGTACGCGGACAGCTTGCCGAGATTTCGACGGATAATTCAAAGGTAAAGCTCATTGTCATTCCCACAAACGAGGAGCTTGCCATCGCCCGCGACGTACAGGAAATAGTCTCAAAAATAAACTGAATTACTGCGCGGGGCGGCTGTAAAATCCCCCCGCGCTTTTTGCGGCAGACGGATAAATGGAAATAATTTACAGCAATAGAAAGACGCTCTGCATAAAGATAGAGCGCGACGGGCGCGTTACGGTGCGCGCACCGAAAAACACGACCGCACAGGCAATAGATGAGTTTGTGCGGCGGCATCGGAAATGGATAGAGGCGCACCGCGCCGAGATACTGGAAAAGGCGGAAAAGCAGCGCGAGCTGACCGAAGATGATATCAAAGAGCTGCGGCGGCGTGCCGGGGAATATATTCCCCGCCGCGCGGCAAAGCTGGCGGACAGCATGGGAGTTAAGTATACGGGGATAAGGATAACGGCGGCAAAAACACGGTTCGGGAGCTGCTCGGCAAAAAATTCACTCTGCTTTTCGCTGTATCTTATGTGCTATCCGACAGAGGCAGTGGACGCGGTGATTGTGCACGAGCTGGCACACATACTGCACAAGGACCATTCGGAAAGATTTTACGCGCAGGTGCAAAAGGCTATGCCCGACTACCGCGAGCGAAAAAAACTGCTGAAAAACGGGATATTATAAAATAATGCTTGATTTTGCGTGAAATGTGTGTTATCATATTTAGCGCATAGAAAATGCGAGCGTGCGCTGATAGCTCAGCTGGATAGAGTGTCTGACTACGAATCAGAAGGTCGGGGGTTCGAGTCCCTTTCAGCGCGCCAATAAAGGAGATATAAACGAAAGTTTGTATCTCCTTTATTATTTTTATTGAGGTTAAAGCAACAAAACCCAATCGCGCATACGCTTGTTGGCTTTCGTAAGGGACTCTCACTTTGAAAACAGTTCACCGAACTGTTTTCAACAACGTTCGTCTTTCAGCGCGCCAATAAAAAGGACGGAAATTTCCGTCCTTTTTATTTTTATGTCTATTGGGTAAAAAGATGCATACACCGAAGGCATTCTCGCAAACGGTAAAAAACAACCAACGAATTAATAGTGCATCATTTTATGATGTTTTTTCTGCATCACAATTTAAACATATCTTTATACTAAATGTCAGTATATAATTAAATAAAATTGAGTGATGGTAATGAATAATAAAATACAAAGACAAGTAAAAGATACTGACCATTTATTCACTTTAAGATTAAAAGTTATAACATGTTTATAACATATTATAGTTAAGTTTTTCGGCGACTACTTGACTTCTTTTAATCATATCTTTTCTAAGTTGTGTATAGTAAAATAATTTCAGATGGAGTTGATATATAAATGAAAGATGCCGAAATTTTAATTAAATCCAAGCTGCTGTCCGGTGACGACGGATATCATTCATTTTCTATACGCATCAAAAAGAGCACTGTTGAGAGACTTGAAAAACTATGTGCAGAATCCGGATACAGCAGAAATGAAATGATTTCTATACTTATCGACAACTGTTTAGATATGATTAAAATAGAACCGAATAATAAATAATTTTAAGAGACACCTGAAAAAATAAGACTGCTACACAAAACCATAGGGGTTTGTGTCGTATGCATGCACGCTTACTTATCAGTACCCCTCCTTATTTTTTCAGTTTCTCATATATGATAAAAGCCTTTTTAGTGTTCAGATTTTTGATACTTTTTTGATAATTTTTCAGGCTTTTATCTCACAAAAAACAACACCCGGAATTGAAAAATTCCGGATGTTGTTTAGTGCGCAAAACAGAATATGCTGCAAATCTCCGATAAATCGGAAAATCCGCAGCATAGTCCGCAGTCTATTGTTATTAGACACCGAGTTTTTACAAATTTCAAGCATTTTTGTAAAAATTTTCTTATTATATTTAGATTTCAATACGCCGCGGGTATTATTCGCTTATAACCGCGTCTACCTCGTCAGCCGTACACAGATTATAAAAGTACATTTTACCGTACTTGCTTTTATCGCAGAGCAGAATTCTCCGCCTTGCCTGCCGCATCATCACCCGCCGGAGATTGACCTCCTCCATAGACAGGTCAGTGGCTTTGCCGTCCTCACTCATTCCGTGACAGGAGAAAAACAGCACATCGGCGTTTATTCCCGAAACAAAATCCTGCGCCTGCTGTCCGACATAGGAAAATGACCTTGTAATCATCATGCCACCCGTGCAAAAGGTACGTATGCCTGCCTCTGCAAGTGCCACCGCTGTTTTTGCACCGCTTGTAATGACGATAAGCTCCTTGAACTGCGGCAGATACTTAACCATTGCCATCGCGCTTGAAGACCCGTCAAGCAATACCACATCGCCGTCGCTTATATAGCCGCACGCTTTCTGCGCCATAAGCTCCTTTGCGCGCGACGCGTCCTTCAGCCGCACGCCCATCGGTATTTCACGGTCCGCTGCGGCTTTTGCCATCGCGCCTCCGTACACTTTTTTTATCGCGCCTGCCTTCTCCATTGCAGTCAGGTCGCGCCGAACCGTCGGCTCGCTGGCGTAAATATATCCCGCAAGCTCCGACACCGTTGCCTGACCTTTCCTTTCAATGTAATTTAGTATCTTTTGCCGTCTTTCTTCAATTAACATGATTACCTCTGATTGACTTTGATTAAATTTATAAATTCAGCATGTTAAATCTTCTGTTTTGCCGCCATATCTTGACTGGATGTGAATAACTTGATAATATTGTATCATATAAATTTAAAAATTCAAGTGAGGTAATCAAAATGCTGACAAAAGCAGTGCGGCTTTACGGCGCCAATGACCTGCGCGTTGAAAAGTTTGAGCTCCCCGAAATCGGAGCAAATGAGGTACTAATCAAGGTGGTGTCTGATTCGCTTTGCGCCTCCACCTATAAGGCTGTTATCCAAGGCACGGCGCACAAGCGCGTGCCGGAGGACATAGCTCAAAATCCCGTTATCATAGGGCATGAGATGTGCGGTACCGTTGTCAGAGCGGGCGCGGACGCGGCGGACAAGTGGAAGGCGGGACAGAATATTGTCATTCAGCCCGCTTTAAAGCTAAATAACGGTTACGACCCCGGTTATTCCTATAAATACATAGGCGGCAACAGCATTTATGCAGTTGTGCCCGAAATTGTTTTAGAGCGCGGCTGTCTTGTCGCCTATAACGGCGCGGGCTTTTACAAGGGCTCGCTTGTAGAGGCGATCGGCTGTGTTCTGCGCGCGTTCAAAGGTATGTATCACACGGATTATTCCACCTACACCCGCACAGACGGGGGCAAAACGCGGCGGACGGCTTGCAATTCTCGGCGGTGCGGGACCGATGGGGCTTTGCCGCGGTTGAGCTTGCCGTCAATTATGCGGGCTGCGGGCAGGTGGTTGTCACCGATCTTGACAAAGACAGGTTAAGCTATGCCGAAAAAATGTACTCGCCGGAAAGCGCGGCAAAAAAGGGCGTTGACCTGCGCTATATCAACACCTCCGACCTGGAGGACGCGGCGGCGTATCTCAAAGAAATTTCAAACGGCGGCTTTGACGACGCTTTCGTAATGGTTCCCGTGCCCGCGCTTGTGACACAGGCTGAGGCGATTTTGGGCGAGGACGGCTGCCTTAACTTTTTTGCTGGGCCTCCCGTGCATGAGCTGCAAGGCTCGCTCAATCTTTACCGCGTGCATTACGACGGCATACATCTTTTGGGCACGGCGGGGTCTATTTCCGAAGATACCGAGGATGTAATCAAGCTGATTGAGGACGGCGTCATCGACCCGTCGGGCATGGTTTCGCATATAATGGGAATGGACTGCGTACCGGACAGTATTTTTGCAATGAAAACGCCGTCGGGCGCAAAGAAGGTCTGCTATAACGAGCTAAATATCCCGTGTATAGAAATTGCAAAGCTGCACGAGTACGGAAAAACGGATAAGATGTACAAAAGGCTTGCGGAAATCGTCGAAGAAAACGGCGGCAGGTGGTGCGAGGCGGCGGAAAAGTACCTGCTTGAAAACGCTCCGCGCGTTTGTCTGTAAGGGTCTTTTTTCGCACAAAAACAACACTTTCGGCATAATATGAAGTACGGCATACAGGCAAAATCCGATGCGGTTTTGTTTTCATGTGCCGAAAAATATATGGAAGTGGAAAGAATGAATAATTACTGCTGCTGTAACACAAGGAACAGCAGTACACAAAGCTGCGGAAACCAATCGTGCACAAACCGATGCTATACGATAGTATTGGCGATAATCGGCGTGCTGCTCGCGTTTGTGCTGGGGCTTATCATAGGCGCCGCGCTTTTTGCGGTCGTTCTGATTGCGCTGCCTGCGTTCATTGCGGTTGCCGCACTGCTGACTGTACTTTTTATAGTCTTCCTTGTCATACGAATCTGCAATTCAAGCCGCTCCTGCGGCTGCTGAATAACGCAGTAAAACACCCCATACCTTTCGGTATGGGGTGTCCTTTTATTATTTTGTCTCAGTCGCCGGTATAGGCAAGTAAAGCGATAGCTCTGGCACGCTTGATAGCTATTGTCAGCTGTCTCTGGTGCTTGGCACAGGTGCCTGTCACACGGCGGGGAAGAATCTTCTCACGCTCAGATGTATACTTAGACAGCTTTGCAACGTCCTTATAATCTATTGCTTCAACCTTATCCACGCAGAAAGAACAAACCTTACGGCGCGGTCTTCTCGCGCCCTTGAAATTATTTTCCTTTTCCACAGCGGTTACCTCCGTTAAAAATTAGAATGGCAGCTCGTCATCCTCAACCTCTTCAAAGTTCATCGTATTGCCGCCTGTCTCCGCGGGAGCCTTAAACTCACCGACAGGACGCGCCGCAGCAGCGGCAGATTCACGCTTTGACTCGACAAACTGCGCCTCGTCCGCAACAACCTCAAAGGCTGTGCGCTTTGCACCCGTCTTGTCCTCATAATTGCGGGTCTGAATCGAACCTACAATGGCAATAAGCTGACCCTTTTCAAAAAACCGCGTGATAAACTCAGCAGTGCTTCTCCAGGCAACGATGTTTATAAAATCCGTAGGATAGCTGCCGTCAGCGCTCTTATACTGGCGCTGAACTGCAATCGAAAAGGTAGTAACGCTTATACCCCCGGTCGTTGTTTTGAGCTCGGGTGTCGCGGTCAGCCGACCTGTAAGAATAACCTTATTTAGCATTTGTGCGCCTCTCCTTTTCCTAAAATCAATTATTTCTCGTCCTTATTGACGATGATAGAACGCATGATACCGTCTGTGATGTTGTACACACGGGTCAGCTCTTCGGGGAAATCAACGGGAGCTTCAAAGTTTATAAGCACGTAGTGACCCTCTTTGATGTAGTTGATTTCGTATGCCAGCTTTTTCATGCCCCAGTCCTCGACAGACTCGACCTTGCCGTGCTTTTCAATCAGAGCCTTGAACTTCTCTGTAAGCTCGGTAAACGCCTCCCTCTGTCAAATCCGGCTTTGCAATGAAAATTGTTTCATACTTATGCATTTCAGCCATCATTTACACCTCCTTATGGACATATGGTCTGCTTTTTTTTGCAGACAAGGATAATGCTTTCACATTATTTATCGACCTTATAACCCATTTTAAATGGTACTAAATAATTATATAACAAATATCGCAAAAGTCAAGAATTATTTTTCAAAGCGCGCCGCTTATTGCGGCTCATCCTGTCTTTCAACATACATACGGTTGTCGGCAAAAATACAAAATATCCGTTGTCGGTAGGTGTGTTGCTGTTGCCCGTTTGGGCAAAATACAGGGACTTTTCAAGCGGGATATCGCGAAAATAATTATCATTGCGCACAAAGCTCACGCCCTTGCCCTCGGTATAGCTCTTAACAACATAACGACCCGCGCCCAGAGGCTGTGAGCTTTTCTCGTCAACCGATTCAAGGTCAATGACAAAGCCCTGTCCGTCAAACGTACAGCCGCTGCCGTAATAATGGAACGGCGCGACATAAATGCCGAGCACGTCTTCTATCTGCTCCGGCTCAACGGAATTTATCGTCACCTTCAGAGTCTGCTCGTCGATTATTTCGATACCGCGGATAGACGTCACATTCTTATTGCCGACACCTTCAAGCGCCTTTTCCGTCAGCGCCTGACGCGCGCAGTCATGCGCCATCTGCGTAAGGTCGCTTCCGTATACTATACCGAGCGTTTTATAGTCCGTCCCATACTGCTTGGCAATATCTTTTATTACAGTCTCGGCATCCGGCGCGCTCAGCGCGTCATACTCGTCATCCAGCGCATAGTAGTAGGCAAACAGTGCGCGCGGGTCGGAATACTTTTCAATATGCTTTTCCACATCGGTGCCGATATACGCCTTATCTCCGTAAAGATGCGTCACCCACTTATATTCCTCGCGCAGCACGGGATAAATTATACGCGAGTTGATAAGCTCACTTGTACGCTCCGAAGGATTGGCAAGCTCCGCCTCAAGCTGTGCTGTCGCAAAGTCAAGCTTTTCCGCCTCCTGCGTGCCGTAGCGGTACGCCGCCAGCCCGTCCAGCTCGCTCTCCCTCAGCTTCGACCAGCCGTCATAATCCGCCTGGGCATAGACATACATCGAAAACGCAACGTCCTTTGATGTGACCTTTGTCCCGTCGCTGAAATATACGTCGTCGCCCAGCTTAACCGTGCATACCGACTTGTCACTGACCGAATAATCAATATCAATATCTGCAATACCCAGCCCCTGGGTATACGCATCAAAAACAGGCTCGGCAGAATCGTCCTCACTGCTGCTCGATGTGACAAGCAGCGACTCCTGAGTCAGTGCCACAACCGACATATCCTGCGGCCCGCGCACAAAAAACGGACTGAAGTTACCGTCAAAATAACTGAACTCCGCCTTATACGAACTGCATGAGCAAAGAGAAACAAGCAAAACCGTTATTATTAATGCTGCAGAAAAGCGTTTTTTCATATAACCTTCTCCCATGAAACCTGTTTTTTAAGCTGCTCAATGAGCGAATATTCCGCCGGCTGAGTGCCGCTGCATGTAACATTGGCGGCGCTTGTCGCAACGGAAAGTGCTATCGTCTGCGCGATATCATACCCGCGTTCAAGTGAAACGCATAGCGCGGCAACCATAGAGTCGCCGGCGCCGACCGTAGAGCGGACGCAAACCTTAAGCCCGTGCGCATGATATACGCCCCTTTCACTGCAAAACAGCGCGCCGTCACCGCCCAAAGAAACAACGACATTCGCAATACCGTCCCTTACAAGCTGCATCGCAACGTCCGCCGCATCACGCGCCGTTGAAAGACGGCGGCCGGTAATGCGCGAAAGCTCGTCGATATTGGGCTTTACAAGATACGGCTTTGACTTCAGACCTTCTTTAAGCAGTGCGCCGTCAACGTCAAGTACGGTACGCGCCTCATGCGAATTGCAAAGACGGACAAGTCTTGCATACACGTCGACCGGCGCGCCCTTGGGCGCACTGCCCGCCAGCACCGCGATATCTCCCGGCTTTAAAGCAGCGGACAGCTTTTTTTCCACCAAAGCTGCAGTTTCTGCGGAGACTGAACCGCCCTGTTCGTTTATATCGGTATTAATACCGTTCTCGGTATCGATTATTTTCAGATTGGTGCGGGTGGGACAAGCGACCCTGACAAAATCAGACGCGATCCCCGTTTCACTCAGATATTTTTCAATCTCCTGACCTGTTGCACCGCCTATGATGCCCATTGCAGTGCTCTCTCCGCCCAGTGTTTTTATCACCTTGGAAACATTTATTCCCTTTCCTCCTGCGTCACAGCGCTCACTGTCTGTACGGTTGACGCCGCCCAGTGTGAGTCCGCTTATCTCAACGGTTTTATCTATGGCGGGGTTTAAGGTGAGAGTATATATCATCGAATTATTTCCTTTCAGTTACTGTACATATTATATTATTAATTTACAGTGTTGTCAATAAAGGGAAAATGTAATATAATAGATAAAATTATAAAATTCAAAGGTGACGGATATGAAAATAATGATTGCCGCCGATATACACGGCAGCGCGCTGTATTGCAGGCAGCTCTGCGAGCTGTTTAAGGATTCGGGCGCGCAGAAGCTCATACTTCTCGGAGACATACTGTATCACGGTCCGCGCAATGCCCTGCCCCAGGGGTACGACCCCAAAAAGGTATGCGCTCTTTTAAATCCGCTGAAAAACAGCATAATATGCGTGCGCGGCAACTGCGACAGCGAAGTTGACCAAATGGTGCTGGATTTTTCCGTACTGTCGGACAGTGCGCTGCTGTTTTTAAACGGACATACCTTTTTTGCCGCGCACGGACATTTATTTACGGAAAACCGGCAGCCGCCGCTTGCCGACGGTGATATACTGCTGTACGGACACACTCACGTACCGAAGTTTGAAAAAAGGGACGGGCATATCTTCATAAACCCCGGCTCTGTCTCTATACCTAAAGAAAACACGCCCAACTCCTGTATAATTTTGGAAGATGACACGGTAAATCACTGCGATTTATACGGGCATGTCTATATGGAAAACGAAATAATTTAAGTTAAATATATCCCGCAAGGCATGAATACCTTGTGGGATATATATTTTATCCGAACGGGAAAATCGTTTTTTTATTATAGACAAATATGTAAAAATGCGCCGTAACCTCAAGCTCGGACAGCTTTTTCAGTTTCTGCCTGTCCTTTTCGGATGTGCGGTAAAAATACGGTGTCATCGTGAAAAGACTGCGCGTTTGGGCACCGTCCAGCCTCATGGTATAGCGCAGATTTTCCGCCCCGCGCAGCTCAAACCCCGCCAGAGTGTTGTCAAATACCGGATTTAGCTGAGCGTTGTCATACACTGTGCGCTTCAGCTCGATGAGATGGTCTCTGCCGGGAACAACACGTATTAAAATTCCGTCATCGGTCAAAACCCGGTAAACCTCGTTTTCGCTTATCGGAGCAAACACCGATAGTGCCGTACTGACAATATTATCGGAAATAGGAAGCGCGGTGCAGTTTGCTACTGCAAGGCTTGTCTGCACGGCATAGCTGCGCCTGCATGCCGCGTCCACTGCCGCTTTGGATATATCTATTCCGTATGTGCTTCCGTCACTTGAGCACGCGCTCAGCTTTTGACAGATGCCCTCAAGATAGTAGCCCTCTCCGCAGCAAATATCCGCAACGCAGCTGCCCTTGATATTTGAGCATATACACTCTCTCAGACGGCTGTAAAATCCGCCGTTCAGAAATTCACGGCGTGCTGCTGCCATCTGTTTATCATCGCCGTGATTTTTAGGCGACTGAGACTGTAAAAGATTTACATAACCGCGGCGGGAGATATCAAAGCTGTGTTTTTCAGGGCAAACATATGAGCCGCCCGATTTTGACAGCTGTTTCTTACACACAGGACAAATAAGCATAAATTCAAACTCCTTCGCAGTTAAATTCCGGAATATATATTTTATCATCGGCGCCGCTGCCCTGCACAAAGCCGTTTGTAATGCCAAGCGACTGGGCATAGCGTACAACGCTGCGGTATGCCGACGGTGACAGCGCGCTTTTAAGCTCACGGTGAGTGACATGAGGCATAGGAACATACTGACCCATTACGGATATATAAATATCGTCGCCGTATGTGTCGTAAAGATATTTTATACTCGCCTTGGCATCGATAAGATTGCCGGGCATCACCAATACGCGCACTATAACCCCTTTTTGCATAATTCCGCCGCGTATCACGGGACGCCCGACCTTTTTCACCATCTGCTCAATCGCCGCGCGGGCGACCTGAGGATAGTCGGGCGCAGAACAGTATTTCATTGCGGCGGCGGGACTTGAAAATTTCAAGTCCGCAAGATATATGTCCGCTGCGTCGTTCAGCTGCTTTAATGCGGAGAGCTTAAGGTACGATGAGGTATTGAAAACCACGGGAATTCCAAGTCCGTCCTGACGCGCGTGGCGCAGTACAGGCACAATGTACGGTATATAATGGTCCGCTGTGACAAGGTTAATATTGACAGCGCCCTGTGCCTTCAGCTCAAACATTATATCGTAAAATCGTGCGGGAGTAATGACGATACCTTGATTTTCATGCGACAATACAAAATTCTGACAAAATTCACATGCGAGTGAGCAGCCGGAAAAAAATATAGTCCCGCTGCCGTTTTTGCCTGAAATAACAGGCTCCTCCCACATATGTTTTGCCGCGCGGGCAATGCGAATGCGATTGTCAGCCCCGCAAAATCCGCGTTCCTTTTCTCTGTCAGCCCCACATTCACGAGGGCATAAAGTACATTTTGGCATATTCTCCTCCGACATGCTGTGTGCAAAACAGTTTCGTTTTTAATGCAAGTTTTGCCATTATATACTTATATATGTATTAAGAGGTTCAAAAAGTTGCAATTTTTCAAAATTTCTTTAAAAATTTTTTATCCGAAATCTTCTGCATATTGCTGAGCCGATATGTTTAAAAGACATATCCACACTACAACCTTAAAAATCGTTCCTAATTTTTCAAAATTCAGTCCTTTAGATAATCTGTCCGAATAACGTAAAAGCCCGCCATACCTCAAATAAGAGGCTTGGCGGGTATTTTTCTTTTATGGTGACCCATCGGAGAATCGAACTCCGGACACCATGATTAAAAAGTCATGTGCTCTGCCAGCTGAGCTAATGGGTCATATTTTTAATACAAAAACAAAACTAATAAGCCTAAAACTGCCGATTAGCTAATATATTCTATCAGCACAGACATACTTTGTCAACTGTTTTTTTAAGAAAATTAATTTTTTGCGGCAGGATTTTTTATAAACTTTGTCGTATATAGTATATAGAGTAACACTGAAATTATCAAAAAAGTAATTTTGTAAAAAAACATGAATCACATCGGCGTTTTTTGTGCCGCCGCAAAAGGAGCAGCTATGAATTACCGCGAAATTTTTGAAAAGCGAGAGCAGGATACACTGTCAAGGTATGCAGTCTGCTCCGCGTCAAGCCGCGGCAGAGCACGTGCAGAGGAGGAGTCGCCGACACGCACCTGCTTTTGCCGCGACCGCGACCGAATCATACACTGCAAGGCATTTCGCAGACTGAAACACAAAACGCAGGTATTTTTAAGCCCGACAGGCGACCACTACCGCACAAGACTGACACACACGCTTGAGGTATCGCAGATATCGCGCACTATTGCGCGCTGTCTTTGTCTTAACGAGGATTTAACAGAGGCTATAGCGCTGGGGCACGACCTGGGTCATACGCCGTTCGGACATGCAGGAGAGCGTGTTTTAAACGATATCTGCCCGTTCCCGTTTCGGCATAACGAACAGAGCGTGCGCGTGTGCACCCTGCTTGAAAAGGACGGCAGCGGATTAAACCTCACAGCAGAGGTTCTGGACGGAATTCTCTGTCATACGGGCGAAAAAATTGCCGACACACTGGAGGGTCAGATTGTAAGGCTGGCGGATAAGATAGCTTATATCAATCACGATATCGACGACGCGGTGCGCGCCGGACTTATAACCGAAAACGACCTGCCGCCCCGTGCTGTTCAAATACTCGGAAACGGACACAGCGCAAGAATAAACTCCATGGTCATGGGCACTGTACAAGCCAGTACGGACAAGCCGGCAATCATGATGCAGGCTCAGATAAAAGAGGGGTTTGATATTTTGCATGAATACCTGTTTTCATACATTTATCTCGGTTCTAAAGCCAAGACCGAGGAGGGCAAGGCTCAGGGCATTATCGAATCCATATACGGATACTATATAAAACGCCCCGAGCAGCTGCCGGAGGAGTATTTGAAAATTGCACATACGGAAGATGTTGCCCGTGCCGTATGCGATTATGTATCCACCATGACAGACAGATTTGCGGTTGACCTTTTCAGTCAGCTGTTTATCCCCAAAAGCTGGGATATAAAATAACAATATGTAATATTATGAAAGGGAGTGATAAAGATGGCAATAGACAGCTCGTTTATCAGCGAGCTAAAGCTGCGCTGCCCAATAGAAGAAGTAATCGGCAGCTATGTGACGCTTAAGCGCGCCGGAAGCAGATATGTGGCATGCTGCCCGTTTCACAACGAAAAAACTCCTTCATTTACCGTATTTACCGACACTTCCTCATATTATTGCTTCGGCTGCGGCGCGGGCGGAGATGTAATCACCTTTATCATGAACCGCGAAAACCTTGACTATGTTGAAGCAGTCCGACTGCTTGCAGAACGTGCAGGACTTTCCGTGCCGGAAAACGGGGAGGCAACCGAAGGCAAAAAGCAAAACCGGGAGCGCATGCTGCAAATGCACAGACTTGCCGCACGCCACTATTACAATAATCTTATAGCGGGCGACAACGCCTGCATGAGGTATCTTGCAAAGCGGGGGCTCAGCATGTCATCCGTCAGGCGTTACGGTCTGGGATTTGCAAAAGACAGCTTTGACGATCTGAAAAATCTGCTGCTGAAAAACGGCTATTCGCTCTTGGAAATGGAGTCGGCTGGACTTCTGGCAAAAAGCCGCAAAAACGGCAGCTTTTATGACAAATTCCGCAACAGACTGATGTTTCCCGTTATCGACCTGCGCGGAAATGTGATTGCCTTTTCGGGGCGCACTCTTGACCCCGACGGCATACCGAAATACATGAACTCACCCGATACCGAAATTTACCGAAAGGGAAATATCCTATTCGGACTCAATCTTGCCAAAGAGAAAAACGACGGCATGCTGATCCTTTGCGAGGGTAATATAGATGTTGTAATGCTGGCGCAGGAGGGCTTTAGAAACGCAGTCGCGCCCCTGGGCACGGCATTTACGACTGAACAGGCAAGAAAAATATCACAATACGCAAAAACTGCTGTCATCGCATTTGACAGCGACAACGCAGGTCAAAAAGCTACAAACAAAGCAATAGAATACCTCAGAAGCCTCGGCGTGTCGGTGCGCGTTTTGCAGATGCAGGGCGCCAAAGACCCGGACGAATACATCAAGACCTACGGCAGAGAGCGGTTTTCAATGCTTATAAACCGCTCGAAAACACCTACCGAATATCAGCTTGACAAGCTGAAAGAAACACTTGACCTTACAGATACCGCCCAAAAGATGGAATACAGTGACAAGAGCTCTGATATTATCGCGCGTCTGCCGTCGAAAATCGAGCGCGAAATATACGCGGGTATGCTTGCAAAGGAGCTGGAAATATCCGTTGAAACAGTCAAATCGGACATAGAAAGACGCCGCAGAAATATTGAAAAAGCAGAACAGCGCCGTACCGTTTCAGACGAGCAGCGAGCTATTGCGGGGAGCACCGATCGTGTAAACGTACACAGGCGTGAAAATCTTCTCGCTGCAAGAGCGGAAGAAACACTTATAGTTATTCTGTACCGAAATCCCGACCTGCTGCACGATATTTGCGATAAAATCACTCCGCAGGATTTTATAACGCAGTTTAACCGTGAAGTGTTTGAATTTATTACAGACAGCTTAAAAAACGACAGCTCGGCGCAAAGTCTGTCGTTTGACGAAAAATTTGACGGCGCACAGACGTCTAAAATAATGTTTTTACTGAATACCGCAGTCCTGTCCGATGACACCCGCTCACAGGCAAACGACTGTATCAGAACTATAAAATTACAGGGGAACAAAAAAATCGACGCGGCAAAGCTTGATGCCAAAGAGCTTATGTCGCTTATAAAAAAGGAGACCGAAAAGGATGAACATTGAGAAAAAGCAGTTTTACAAGGACCTTGTCGAGCTGGGCAAGTCAAAGGGGTCGCTGTCCAACCGTGAGATTATGGACGCAATAGACGAGGTGGCTCTGGACGCCGAGCACATGGAAAAGCTGTACGACATGCTGGAGGAGCAGGGCATCGAGATTATAGAGGACGTCATTGACGACATAGAAAATCTCGATTTAGCGGACGTCACAAACGCCACATATCAGACAGACGACGGCACGGAGCTTATGATTGTGGACGACCCGGTCAAGGTGTATCTCAAGGAAATCGGAAAAGTGCCGCTGCTGACCGCAGACGAGGAGATAGGGCTTGCAAAGCGCATGTCGGACGGCAACCAGTACGCAAAGGACCGACTTGCCGAGGCAAATCTCAGGCTTGTCGTATCTATTGCCAAAAGATACGTCGGGCGCGGAATGCATTTCCTTGACCTTATTCAGGAAGGCAACCTGGGTCTCATAAAAGCCGTTGAAAAATTCGACTATGAAAAAGGATACAAATTTTCAACATACGCCACATGGTGGATACGTCAGGCTATTACGCGCGCTATCGCCGACCAGGCGCGCACCATTCGTATTCCGGTGCACATGGTTGAGACAATAAACAGGGTCATGCGCGTATCCCGCCAGCTGGTGCAGGAGCTGGGACGCGAGCCCACCAGCGCGGAGATTGCAAAGGAGCTGGGACAGCCTGAGGAAAAAATACGTGAAATACTGAAAATTGCCCTTGACCCCGTATCGCTTGAAACACCTATCGGCGAGGAGGACTCACATCTGGGCGACTTTATCCCTGACGACGATATCCCCGCGCCCGTCGAAGCTACATCACATATCATGCTGAAGGAGCAGCTCTCCGAGGTGCTTGAAACGCTGACACCGCGGGAGGCTATGGTGCTGCGTCTGCGCTTCGGTCTTGTTGACGGCAGACAGCGCACGCTGGAAGAAGTGGGACGTGAATTCAATGTTACACGGGAACGCATACGCCAGATTGAGTCAAAAGCGCTCCGCAAACTTCGTCATCCGTCCCGCAGCAAGCGGCTCAAGGATTTTCTCGAATAATTATCGCTTTATCAAAGCCGGTAGTGTTTCGGCACAGTTTGTCCGCACGGGCATTGTGCATTTTAAACAAAAATCATCCGGCTTTTATTCTTTTTTAAAGGCATAACGGAGAAAGTGGAAATAAATGAAAAAAGTTTGTCAAAAGTGCAACTTTTTAAGCCGTTAATGTGTAATATAAGCGAAGATACGAGGGTAATATGGATACGGATAAGGGGTTTAACACTACCGAGTATCTGGTTGACAGGTTTTTAAACGACATTGTACGGTTCTGTCTTGTGTACGTGCGCAATATGGACGATGCACAGGACATAGCACAGCAGGTGTTCATTACATATTTGCAGAAAAAACCCGAATTTGTAAGTTATGACCATGCAAAAAACTGGCTTTTCAAGGTTGCTGTAAATATGTCAAAAAACCATATGCGCACACAGCGGCATGGGGAAGTCAGTTTTGACGAGCTGGAGGGCGCGTTGTCAACTGATGATACTGTTGACCGCGAAAGGACGGAACGTGAAGACGCGGTGTTTGCTGCCGTTATGCGGTTAAAGCAAAAGTATAGGGAAATAATACACTTATACTATTATTCTAATTACAATACAAACGAGCTGTCCGAGATGCTGGGGATACCCGCTACAAGTGTGCGTTCCCGGCTGACCCGCGCACGTGCGGCGCTTGAAAAAGAACTGAAAGGAGGAGTTGCCGATGATAAACGATTACAGGAACGCGATGGACCGGATAAAGGCTGACGACGAGTTTAAGGAACAGCTGCTGAAACGGCTTGCCGCAGAGCAGGAAAAGCCGAAAAAGGTTGTAAAACTTACACCTCCGGCGGCGTCAAAACACTTGCCTCTTGTTGCATCGCTTGCATCTGCTGCGGTGCTTGCCCTGCTTATTTATTCCTCCGCGGTGCTGGTATTGCCGATGCTGAGAAACAACGCGTATGACGGTTCTTCCGCCTCACCGGAAATTCTATATAACGGGCGCAATTACTACGGAATTCAAAAAGAACCGCGTGAGCCGAAAATAAACAGCGGCACGGAGGCAGATGAAACGGACGTCGGCACAAAAAATTCAGTTACAAGCAATGACACGGACAGCAATATCCAATCCCCTCCGTCAGACAGCGCTGACAATACCGCAGCTGATGAGAACGGTGCAGGCACTAAGACCACTGACGACGGCGGTGCAGCTTTACCAAAGGAAGAAAGAGATGACGGCGTAAATTACGACGATTACCGCATAATCAGCTATTCGGGAATGGATGCCGAAACCAAAGGCGCACAGCCGTCTGAAAACACAGTGAGCTACGACTGTGTACTGCATTTTACATTTGAAGGCTTTGACAAATACGGAATTAAGCTGAAAAACAACGATATTGTTTTCGACGCAAAGCTCAGTGAAAACTACACGCTTGCACAGCTGCTTACCGACTACTATAACATAATAATCGGAAGACCGGGCAGCACATCGGTGACTGACGGTATGCTGGATAGCTTCTTTAATGTAAGCTCAAATGCAAAACGACAGATAAGCGTTTTTATAGACGGCGTTGAGGTAGTTAATCTGAACAATGTCCTGCTTTCTGAATTCAGCGATTTAAATAATGTATATTTTTCAGTTTCAGTGACATAATAGTGACTGCGGAGGGCTGTAAATATCTAATTCAGATGGTCCTCCTTAATATAGATGACAAGCGGATAAGCCGATAATACGGCTTGCCGCTTGTCTTTTTTTTGTTTTACAGGGCAACAAAAAAATACAGGCAAGCTTTCGCTTGCCTGTATTCTGTTCACAGTGATTGAATTACACCGTTACAGCCTTAGTATAAATAATCCGTATTTGTACGACTTATTTTACGTTTACAAAATTCTCATGGAATCTTGTAATCATGGTTGCAACCTGAGCACGTGTAGCTGTGTCGCGCGGAGCGAAAATCTTGTTTCCGTCCTTGTCGTCCATACCGTCGATTATGCCCGCTTTCTGGCAGATTACTACCGCTTCCTTGGCATAATTCTGTATACGGTCTGCATCGGTAAATGTCATTTCATCTGTCTTTGCGTCAAGTGTAATACCTGCATACTCAGCATATCTTACCAGCATTACACAAATCTGCTGACGCTGTATATTCGTCATGGGCTCAAACGTTGTTTCAGATATACCGTTTACAATTCCGTTTTCAGACGCCCACTTAACTGCAGGTGTGTACCACTTATTCGCAGGTACGTCAGTAAATGTTGTCGTAACGTCACGGTTTGCTGTATCAACTCCGCTCATGTTTGCAAGTATCTGTACAAACATTGCACGGGTCAGCTTACCGCTCGGCTCAAACGTTGTCTCAGACATTCCGTTCATCAAGCCGTATGTTGCAACGTAATCTATATACTTTGTATACCATTTGCCTTCTGCAACGTCCGTGAACACTTCCGTGCTGTCTACCGGAGGATACTGAGGCTCAAGCTTTGTGCCCTCTGCCGTTCTGGTTTCTTCCTTATCGCAGTATTCGCACTTTCTGGTCTCTGTTCCGTCTGCCTCTTCTGTGGCGTCGTTGTTATAAACATACTCGCCCCATTTATGTGCGTCCGGATTAATTGCTATCTTCTCAGTTGTTGTATGAGTCTTATCATTCTTGCAGGTGAACAGCTTCTCGCCCTCTGCGGAGCAGGTGGCTTCCTTGGTTACAACACCGTCGTCCCAATCGTGATTGTCAGGATTTATCGGGATTTCCGCATCTGCGCCTTCAACAGTTGCCTTATGACAGCCGTTACATTCGTCATATGCGCCGTGTCCCGTCTCAGTACAGGTTGCAGCCTTCGCATCATGGTGAGTTGTACCATGTGTGCCGTGGTTGGTAGGATCAAGCGGAAGTGCTGCATCGCTGCCCTCAATAACCGTTTCACAATCGTCACATACTGTGTAAGCGCCGTGTCCTGCTTCGGTACAGGTGCTTGCAGCAGCTTCAACGTTTCTTGTATTAACGTGGTTATCGGAATTTATCGGAATTTCCGCATCTGCGCCTTCAACAGTTGCCTTATGACAGCCGTTACATTCGTCATATGCGCCGTGTCCCGTCTCGATACAGGTTGCAGCCTTCGCATCATGGTGAGTTGTACCATGTGTGCCGTGGTTGGTAGGATCAAGCGGAAGTGCTGCATCGCTGCCCTCTATAACCGTTTCACAATCGTCACATACTGTGTAAGCGCCGTGTCCTGCTTCGGTACAGGTGCTTTGCAGCAGCTTCAACGTCTCTTGTATTAACGTGGTTATCGGAATTTATCGGAATTTCCGCATCTGCGCCTTCAACAGTTGCCTTATGACAGCCGTTACATTCGTCATATGCGCCGTGTCCCGTCTCGGTACAGGTTGCAGCCTTCGCATCATGGTGAGTTGTACCATGTGTGCCGTGGTTGTCAGGATCAAGCGGAAGTGCTGCATCGCTGCCCTCTATAACCTTTTTACAATCGTCACATACTGTGTAAGCGCCGTGTCCTGCTTCGGTACAGGTGCTTGCAACAGCTTCAACTTCTCTTGTATTAACATGGTTATAGGGGTTAATCGCAATATCTTCTGTCTTGGTATGACCACTATTAACAGTACATGTATAGGTCTTAACGCCTTTTGCTGTACATGTCGCAGCGGTGGTTACTTCGCCCTCGTTCCAGCTATGCTCTCTGCTTACTGTAAGAGTATAGGTCTCCTCTGCGCCTGCAGATTCATTTGTAACCGTAATCGTGTACTCAACAGCAGCCTCACAGGTAACGTCAACATTTGTTACAGGTGAGCTCTCTGAATCCGTAACAGCAGCTTCGGCACCCGCTGAAGGAGTAACCGTGATTGCCTCGGCAGAGCCGCTTGCAGGAAGAGTTACACTGTATTTGCCGGAAGCAGCATCATAGGTTGCATTTGTATCGCCTACCGCAATGGCTTCGATACCGGCATCGTTGAATTCCTCGGCGATAAGGAGTCTGTAATCCTCTGAGGTCGTTCCGTCAGGTGACGCAACGGTTACCTTAAGCTCGAGCTCCTCAGGCTGCTCGGCAAGCGTAAATGTAAGCGCCTTATCTATTGTTGTGCTCGTCTCACCGTAGGAAATCGTAACAATATTATTGTAAAGATTCTCGGTGATAAAGCCGCTCATATTTACAGAGTAATTGTAGGTTGTACCTTCTTCACCCTCGACAGGTGTAACGGTAACGTTTGCATCCTCTGCGTCAAGTTTGTACTTGAGCACCTTTGGTCGCACCGTTTGCCATGTACTTGCCGTCATTTGCGAAGGTCATATCGTAAATAACGTCAGAGGACTTGGTCATCGCGGCGGCAAGCCAGAATTTACCGATGTTCTGGTTAAGATGACCGCTGTGTACGGTAGCTGCAACACCGATTGCAGTCGAAAGGTCATCCGTTCTGTCTAAAACGCTGAAGTTGTTTTCAACGTTAAAGGTGAACTGTGCCTGCTTGCCCGCACCGTCAACAAGGAAATTGGTCATAACACCATTGAAAAGGTTGCCCTTGATGTTGATGTTACCCTGAATCTGCTCATAGTTATTAGCAGTAACGCCATCTGTATGGAAGAAGTTCATGGTGTCACGCCCAGCCTCATTTGCAGCGTCAACATAGGTGTTTTCGCCGGCGTCAACATAGTTGTTCTCAAAGGTTAAGCCACTGAATGTATTTGCATACCAGCGAATCATGTACCAGGGACCTTTGCCGACGGCACCGGTCTGGTTGCCGAACTCGTGGAGAATGTTGTTCTGGTAAATGAGCTGTCTGTCACGTCCGTTTGCGTCCGCTTTGTCGCCCTCAAACTGAAGAGGACCGTTTGCGCTGCCGCTCAGGTTATGCCATGTTCTGAGGTTGGAGTTCTTGATAGTGAATATCCAGGTGTTTGCAGGCGACTTGATGTAAGCCGGATAGGTAAACTGTGCCTGCTTAGCGTCAATATACATACCGTCAAAGGTTACTATGGACGGGGTCTTTTCGCCGATAAGACGCGAGTCTTTGCCGCCGCTTCTTGCATAGAAGTTGAGAACGTAAAGCTCATCGGTGTTATTAACGTTATCGCAGTTGGCGTTGCCGACCTGGAAGACGTTGCCTTTTGACGTGCTGTCGCGCATCAGGTTGACAAACTTAACCTTTGTTGAAACATCGCTCGACGCTCTGCCGGTATCACGAACAACGCCTGTGAAGGTGAAACCGTAGAACTCGGCAGTGCCTGTAACGCCGGAGCCGACGTCAATATTATTTACAATTACCTGATTGTTGAGATAGTCCTCGTTCTCGGTCCATGCCGCACCGCGGGATACAGACTTAAGACCGTAGCCGTCGTCAACATAGGGTTTTGTGTTATAGTTGGGAGCGAAGACTTTAGCAGCACGGCTGATTGCAATGTTCTTAGTGCTGTCCCAAGAAGTTATAAGGATTTCGGGAACCGCAATTTCATTTGCAGTAGCATACGCAATAGCATCATCGATAGTCGCAAAAGCGTTTACGCCTACGTTGAAGAGATAAAGCGTATTATCCCATCTCTCGGTAACAGGAGTACCTGTTACGGCATTTGCCGCCTTGGACGTTACTATAAGAGCGCTGCTTGAAATCAAGCCGTCCTCCTGCACATAGGTATCTGCAAAGCTATCGGGAGTATAACCGATAATATGCACGGTGTAAATACGGTTCGCTGTTCCGTTTGTCGTCACATAGAGGTAATCCGCCTCGCCGACAAAATCTTCGGAGCTGATATTTGCAAGCTCCTGAGTCATGTCGGAGTTATACCACTTGCCGGTGATACCATCGGGCAGAGTGATTACCATACCGTCGGTTGAACCGCTGGGCATAGTAAAGTTGATTGTTCTCTCGGAATTGTTAAGCGCAATATTTTCTATTGCGGTTGTTCCTGCCTCAACAGCCTGAATATCAAATTCAGTGTTCTTGACAGTTCTGTCCATATCAAGCCAGTAGTAATCCTCTGCATCGGCACCTGTTGAAGCGCCGGTAAGGCTTGACGCATAGTCAACTGTCTTTGACAGGAAGCTGTTTTCAAGCTTTTTAACAACGCCTATTGCAAATGTATCATTGATACAGTTGATAAAGTTGTTGTTTGCAATGCTTACATCTTCGGCTGTCATAGCGCTCGTTTCGCTGAGAGCCTTGATGTTGGTGTCGTTGTTGGCACCGATTGCGGTAGACTTGCCGTTCAGATTCATAAAGGTATTGTTATCGATAACAAGACCGCTGAATCTGTCGATAGTGGCATTAATACTGATGAATAAGGTTGAGCCTGCAGTCTCAGTCGTATTTACAAACTGGTTATTGCGGATGGTCGCCTTATAACCTGTTGCTGCCTGAGGCTCGAGCTGTATCCAGTTATTTGCCTGAATGTTTCTGAACTGGGAGTCCTCAATAATAAGGTCAACGGACGATACCTTGTTCTTATTTATAACCCAGCCGAACACACCTTTGTCTGCGCTTGAAAGAAGACCGTTCCAGAAGACATTTTTAATATGCGTCTTTGTCGGGTGACCTTCACCGATGAAGTGTCTTTCTCCGTTTGTACCGATATCCTTGAAGTAGATATTCTCAAGAGTGAAGGTATCGGCATAGTTTTCAACCCATGCTGCATCTCCTCCGTCTTTTGTACGGCTGTTTGAAAGCTCGATTGTGTAATTCTGATTACCGACGGCACCGTTGAAGTCAAATACGCAGTTTTTAACCACAAAGTCAAGATTGCCGCTCTGTGTATTTCTCTTAGTATCGTTCAGCACATTACTGAAGGTGACGCCCTGAAGGCTTACCTTGCCCTCGACACCCTCTGCAACATTAACGGCACCGAGCACGGTTTCGCCGAGAGTACCCCAGTCAGAGCTGAGATCCCACGTTTCGCCGAGTGCCTTGTCAGCCTTGTCAACAGGGTCTACCATGTAGTTTGCACCGTAGAAGTCTGCTGCAAATTTGATATCGAAAGCACCGTAATCGCCTACGGGCATGATAACTTTAGGATTAGTAATGTTCTCGATCTCTCCTGCCAGAGTGTCCATATCTCCGTAGACATAATAATCATCTACCGTAAAGGTATAGTAGCCGCCGTTCCAGTAAGCCGTGACAGACTCGTCTTTCGAAATACCGGGAACATATGCCACGGTATTCAGTTCGTTAAACTCTTCACCGAGAGTTTTGTCCGAAAGAGCGTCTGCAAAATCAACGGCAACGGCAGTGCTTACTTCAAGAGTGTAATCTCTTGTGTAACTACCTTTTGTAACACGAACATAGTAAATCGCTCTGTTTTCGATTGCATCCAAATCAATCTCGGTTACGGGAGTTTCAAACGTGCTGTCGGAGTAAACCGCCGCAGCCGCGCCCTCACTGCCGAGAGTAAAGGCAGGCGTAACCTTTCCGCTCATGCCGCCGCAGTTGGCAGCAATGGCTTTAGCGCTTATGTTGACGCTTTCACCCAAACCGCTGACCGCCGTTACGGCAAGGTCGGTGTTTTTAACGGTCTTTGCCGCGTCGTAGTAGTATGTGGTGTTGAGCGGCTCAAAGCCGTTTGCAAAAGGCTCACCGTTAACCTGGGCGTCATTAAAGAACGCAGGAGCTATACCGGCGTCTCCATAATTGGCAGCCTGATAGTTATCGGCAACATCCCAGTTCATGTTTCCAGAGATATAACCGGGAGCATTGGGAGCAAAATCACCTAAGTTGCCGTAAATGGAACCGCACGAACCGGTGATTATGTTCTCTTTGATTGTCAGATACATCGGCGACAAATTATAAGCATAGTTTACGTTAAAGAACGTATTCTGAGCAAATGTCGACTGATGGAACTGGTTGTTTGTAATGGACACTTTAAATTCGGCAGCCGTATTCTGATTGTAGAAACAGAAAATACCGTAAGCGCCCCATGTTGCGTTTACTACGGAATCATAGAAGATGTTGTTATCAAAGCTGAAGTCCTGAGATGTGAAGGAACCTCTGGACAATTTGTTACCGATTGTTATCGGATAGGGCTGAGTGTTGCGGTAAATCATGCTGTTCTTCATGACTACCTTCTGACTCTCTTCAGCAGAACAGGAAGTGCCCGCGCCGAAAGCGGCATCGGCATCATTGTAACCGAAAACTCTGCCGGAGGATTCGGCGAAATACATTCCGTCGATGGTTACGTTTTCAAGATATTTCTTGAAGAAGTAGCTACCGTACTTTGTAGCTCTCATGTTTTTGAGAACAACAGTGTCGGTATTGGCAGCCAAATCCTGAGAGTTCATGAATACAGAAGAAGAATCCGTAAGGATGAAGTTCTGTATATTCGTAAAGGCTTTACGGTTGGCCTTTGTAGTATATGTGCCGCCCGCACCGTCGGTTACAGACGTGCCTACGTCATAGTCCTGAAGCTGAACATGCAGGCTTGAATTTTCGCCGCCCTTACCGGTAAACTTAACACCGTCTACGGTAAAGTCAAACTGAGCGGTTGCGCCCGCCTTAGCTTCGGCGTCCTCAAGCATGTAAGCCCATCTGTTCTCCACGGCATTGTTTGCCGGTGCGCCGCCGTTGGCATTAAGTCTTGTGGCACGCGCAACGCCGCCGGAAAAGACGGTCTCATTTGCAGTGTCCCAGGCTTCGTTGGCAGCCCAGCCGTCCTTCATGCCCTCAAGCGTCCAGCTGTCAACTGCGGCGTTGGGGTTAATACCCGCATTTGCACCGAGGATAATACCGCTGAATCTAACCTGGATTTTCTCGGTGTATGTACCCGGGGCAAAAATGAATACCGGGACATCATTGATAATATCCGGATTTGTTGCGATGTACGCTTCATATGCAGCATCGAACGAGCTGAAATGACGCGCCGCATCGTAAGTCTCCTTGTAGGTTTCGCCTCTGTAATAATAGCTTACTTCGGCATCTGCCACAAAGGTCGGCTTCTGTCCACGCACCGTTGATTATATAAGCTGTGGTGCGCACTGCGTCATAATCGATATTCTCTGCGTCAATCTTTGCCTCTGCCATTGCAGGCAGGCAGAAGACCGATACCATTGAAAGTATCATCAAGACGGAAAGAACAAGCGATATAACGCGCTTAGATGTCTTGCCCATTTTCTTCACTCCTTTTTAATATTTGCAAAGTTATTGCTTGCAATTATGGGTATCTTTATTATATAAGTTTAAAACCCGCAAGTCAACAAAAATCAGGACGCAAATATCTGCCCGAAAAAATAAAAAAAGGGCAAATTTGACCTGATGCAGACTTTTTTTTTACGTTTTGAGTACAATAAATTTATTTTTTTGTTAAAGTTGCACATATTCAAGTAAAAAACTTCTACGTATAAGCCGAAAATGCCGAATGAAACACTGAAAATCCACGCAAGGGACGCGAGGGGGAGAAATATTTTACATTATTATATATAAAAGTAAAAGACCGCCGTAAAATTAAAATTTAATTCATTATTCCTATTGCAATTCAAAATAAATCGGCTATAATTACTTTGTATCGGAATTTATTTTTATTTTTCGGGGGAAACGGGAGGCACCTTATGAGTAAGAACAGTATGGACATGTGCGAGGGACCGATTTTCAAAAAAATCGTAGTCTACACCCTGCCGATTATTGCAACGGGGCTTTTGCAGCTTTTGTTCAACGCGGCGGATCTTGTAGTGGTCGGTCAGTACTGCGGTGAAAAATCCATTGCCGCGGTCGGAGCGACCGGCTCGCTGATAAATCTTATCACCAATCTGTTCTTGGGTCTTTCCGTCGGCGCCGGCGTCACTGTCGCCCACGCGCTGGGCGGGCACGATGACAAGGGAGTGCAGAGAACGGTGCACACGGCTATCCCCATTGCACTCGTTTCGGGCGTTCTTCTCACGTTTGTCGGAATCTTCGGCGCAGACACATTTCTGCGCATGATGGAGACCCCCGAAAATGTCCACGGACTGTCGGCAACCTATATTAAAATTTACTTTCTCGGCATAACCTCTACTATTGTATACAACTACGGCGCGGCAATCCTGCGCGCGGCGGGCGACACAAAGGGACCGCTGATTTTCCTGACGGTCGCGGGCGTTATCAACGTTGTACTGAACATTTTCTTTGTCACCGTCTTTGACATGAATGTGGCAGGAGTGGCACTTGCGACCGCGATTTCGCAGACCGTGTCGGCAGTGCTTATCATCTTAGCGCTGAGAAGGCGCACAGACGCATGTAAATTTTCGTTCAGAAAGATGCGCTTTCACAAGCGCCAGCTTATAAAAATGCTGACAATCGGGATACCGGCAGGTATCCAAAGCTCGCTTTTCTCACTGTCAAACGTAATCATTCAGTCGTCTATCAACTCGTTTGGCGATGTAGTCATGGCGGGCAGCGCGGCAGCGGCAAACATAGAGGGATTTGTCTGGATTACAATTAACTCATTCAGTCAGACCGCCATTAATTTTGTCGGGCAGAACGTAGGCGCGAAAAAATACGACCGTGTGCGCCGCGTTGTGCTGACCTGTCTTGCATGCGTGACAGTAACGGGCGTATTGTTCGGAACGACGGTTTATCTGCTGGCGCCCCGGCTTTTGAGCATTTATATCACGGATTCCGCCGAGGCGATAGGATACGGCATTACAAGAATAGCATTTATCTGTCTGCCGTACTTCCTGTGCGGTCTTATGGACACCACAACCGGCGCAATACGCGGGCTGGGCTCAAGCGTGGCGCCGATGATTATTACCATCGCCGGAGTATGCGGGCTGAGAATACTGTGGATTTACACCATTTTCAGCATTCCCGAATATCACACACTGGAATCGCTTTTTATTTCATACGCTATATCATGGGCAATTACATTTATTGCACAGCTTATTACATTCTTTATTCTGTACAGCAGGCAAAAGAAAAAGCTTAAGCTGAAAAATGCCGAGCCTGTTCCCGCCGCCGTTCAGGCATAGTCTGAAAGATGGAAAGAGAAATATTCAGGTACAGGCTGCCCGACTCTGAAAAGCTCAGGGCATTCGGATTTCGTGAACGGGATGGGGTATTTACCTACAAAACGCTTATCGCGGACAGGCAGCTGATGATGATCGTCAGCATAACAAAAAACGGCAGCGTGCAGGCAAAGGTTGTTGACCCGGAGACGGACAGCGAGTATGTCCTGCACAGAAACCCGCAGGCTGAGGGTGCGTTTGTGGGACTGGTGCGTTCAAACTTCCGGGATATTCTGAAGACTATCGCCGCCGGCTGCTTTGTAAGCGACCTGTTCAAAGGAGAGCTTACCCGAACAGTGACGGATTATATAAAGCAAGCCTACGGCGACGAGCCGGAGTTTTTATGGGAAAAGTTCCCCGAAAACGCCGTTTTTCGGCGCAAGGATACGGGCAAGTGGTACGGCGCGCTGCTGCGGCTGTCAAGGAGAAAGCTCGGACTTGACTCGGACGAGACAGTCGATATTCTCGACCTGCGCGTAAAAAGCGGGGAGATTGACGCGCTTTTGGACGGCAGGCGCTACTTTCCCGGCTATCATATGAGCAAAAAGCACTGGTTCACCGTTTGTCTGGACGGCTCAGTGCCGGCTGAAGAAATCTGCCGCAGAATAGACATGAGCTATGAGCTTGCGGTTAAATGAGGCGCGGCTTGAAAATTATTTTTTAAAAATATTGACAAAACGGTGAAAATTTACATACAATATTGTTATTGAAATTTAAGGGAGACGTTAAAAATGCAGGCAAACGAAAATAAAAGCCTCACTATCGAGGTTGACGGCGTCACATACGAAAGATACCCGATAAAGACGCACGTTGTCACCGATGCGGACGACATACGCGATGTGGCGGAGAAGTACGCAAAGGAACACATGCAGGAGGGAGACCTGCTTTTCATTTCCGAAAAATGCGTCGCTTGCACACAAAAGCGCGCAATACCGATGGAGGATATAAAGCCGCGACCGCTGGCAAGGCTTTTATGCAAATTTGTTTACAAATCGCCCTACGGAATCGGACTTTCAATTCCGCAGACGATGGAAATGGCTCTGCGCGAGTGCGGAACGGTGAAAATACTGTTTGCGGCGTTCTGTTCGGCAGTCGGAAAGCTGTTCGGCAAACGGGGAATTTTCTATGATATTGCGGGAGAAAAGGCAAAGTCCATTGACGGGCCGTGCGACTGCACCATTCCGCCGTACAACCACTATGTAGTGCTCGGACCGGAAAACCCGGACGAGGTCGCGGCGTCCATAAAGGAGCGCATCGGCTTTGATACTCTGATTGTAGACATAAACGACCTTGACGGGTCGATTTTGGGAAGCTCGGACAGCGGTCTTGACCGCGGACTTTTTGCGCGTGTACTGAAGGACAACCCGCTCGGTCAGTCCGCTCAGCAGACGCCGATGGGAATAATCCGCAGAGTATGAACAGTAAAAAGGTGCTTATAGCCATGAGCGGCGGTGTGGACAGCTCAGTCACGGCGGCGCTCATAAAGGACGCGGGATTTGACTGCGTCGGCGCCACCATGAAGCTGTTCACAAATGAGGATGCGGGTATTTCTCACGAAAAGACCTGCTGTTCGCTCAGCGATACGGAGGACGCGCGTTCCGTCGCGGCAAGGCTTGGATTTGACCATTATGTATTCAACTTTAAAGACGGCTTTAAACGAGATGTCATTTCACGTTTTATATGTGCGTACGAAAGCGGCGCGACCCCTAATCCCTGCATTGACTGCAACAGATTTATAAAATTCAAGCTGCTGTTTGACCGCGCAAAAATTTTAGGGTGCGACTTTATCGCAACAGGGCACTACGCAAGAATTGAGCAAAGAGACGGCAGGTATATACTGAGAAAAGGGCTGGACGAGTCTAAAGACCAGAGCTACGTGCTCTATTCGCTGTCACAGCAGGCGCTTGCACACACGCTTTTGCCGCTGGGCGGACTTGACAAAGAAACGGTGCGTCAAATTGCCGACAGGCTCGGATTTGTAAACGCAAGCAAGCCGGACAGTCAGGACATCTGCTTTGTTCCGGACGGCGATTACGCAGCGTTTATAGAGCAGTATACGCACAAGACCTATCCGCCGGGTGAATTTACCGACGAAAACGGCAGGGTTCTCGGTACTCACCGCGGTATGATACGCTATACCGTCGGACAGAGGCGCGGGCTGGGTCTTGCACTGCCTGAGCCGATGTACGTAAAATATAAGGATACCGAAAACAACCGTGTTGTGCTGGCGCCCGACAGCGGGCTGTACTCCGACACACTCACGGCACATGATTTCAACTGGATTTTATTCGAAGACCCGGGATGGGAATTCCGCGGTACTGTCAAAACGCGCTATAAGGCGAAAGCGGCGGACGCCACTGTCATTCCGCTTGGAGGCGGGCGCGTGAAAATTGTTTTTGACACACCGCAGAGAGCCATAACCCGAGGTCAGGCAGCCGTTGTCTATCAGGGCGACGCTGTCGTCGGCGGGGAACGATAGAATAAAACAAACAGCTTAAAACGACGGCAGGGATGCCGTCTTTTTCAGGCTTGCATTGAAAAAGGAGAAATAATATGTGGTTTTGGTTATCAATAGCAGCGCTTATATGCTGGTCAGGCTCTGACCTGATTTCAAAAATCGGATGCTCCGACCCGTCGGACAAGCGCTCACATCTCAAAATGGTCACAGCAGTCGGCATGGTCATGGGACTGCATGCGGCATATGAAATATTTATCGGCAAAACGGAAATTTCGTTTGACATCATACTGACATACCTCCCCGTTTCGCTTCTGTACATAGGCTCTATGGCGCTGGGGTACATCTCGCTGCGCTATATTGAGCTGTCCGTATCGTCACCGATATGCAATTCCTCCGGTGCGCTTGTCGCAATAATGTGTCTTATAACAGGCGGAATCGGACAGACAAGCACGGGACAGCTTATCGCAACCGCGATTATTCTGTATCGGCGTTGTAGGGCTCGGCTTTGCCGAAGCTTACGAGGACGAGGAAAAACGCGCAGCCCGCCAGCAAAAAGGCAACCGCAAATATTCAAAATCGGCGCTGGCAATCATTCTCCCGCTGGCGTACTGTATTCTTGATGCGGCGGGTACATTTGCAGACAGTCTTGTACTGGAAAAGCTGTCAGAGGACTCAGCCAACGTCGCTTATGAGCTGACATTTTTCACAGCAGGCATATGTACTCTGATTTATACGCTTATTATAAAAGAAAGAAAAAGCCTGTACTGAAGCGCACGCTGCCCAAATACGTCGGCGCGGTCTGCGAAACGGCGGGACAGTTTGCATACATTTACGCCATCGGAGACAGCGAGCACGTAATGCTTGCGGCACCGATAATTTCGGCATACTGCGCGGCGTCGGTAGTATGGTCACGCATTTTCCTGAAGGAAAAAAAATGTCATGGAAGCAACCTTGCGGATTGCAGTCACAGTCGTCGGGCATTGTTATTATGGGTATTTTCGATATTTAGGGAAAAGACATGGCAAAAGACACCTGAAAAAACAAACGTCATGCGGCTTTTCGAGACAGTGTGGGGAGCAAATTATATTCCTCATTTTTATCTGAACAGCGGCGCTGTATCAAGGCGCCGATGTAACCCGCTGTGCTGGGAGAAAAAAGCAGACCGTGTTTTCAAAACACTGGTTACTGTCGCAGCGTCAGGAATGAATTATGTTTTCATGGTACCTGTAAACCGCGAAACTGGATCTCAAAAAGCGGCAAAAAGCGTCGGGAAAAATTGAAATGATAAAGGAGCGACAGCTTTGCCTCTTACCGGATACATTACACGGAGGGTGCTCGCCGATAGGTATGAAAAAAAACTTTTGCACTGGTGATTGATTTACGCGGCAGAATGTTGAAACGATATATTTCAGCGGCGGCGCGGAAACGTCGGATTTCAGGTGGAAATGATGCTTTCAGAGCTTGAAAAGCGCTGAAATTCAGTCTGGCCGGACATAACAAATAATAAAAGCTTAACCCGACAAGGCTCTTCTTTTTAAAAACGGGCTAACTCCTGTTTTTTAACTAACAGTATAAGTAATACCGCTGCAAAGGGGCTTAACATGGGAATCGTCATCAAATGATAACAAACCCGGCAGAAACATATATCCGCTTTCATTTCGGCAGGAAGCTTCAACCGTCAGCTAATACGGTCGCCCGCTCCCTCGGAGGATATTCTGCGGCGGCACGCAATGGCCGATACCCTTTTGCATGTTTGGGCGCACCGACAAAGCGCGCGCGCAATATCAACCCATTAACATCACGACATAAGGAGATTGAGACGGATTCGGACAGATGCCGGATGACCGGCTGCCGATATCGCTTTCAGAAAGCGATGATTTCGTGGCTCAGTCCTGCCCGCTGACCCTGTTTTTCCAGAGAGCTTTGCATCGCTCGTTTTTCAAGCACGAAAAACCCGTATGTGAAATCCGGGTTGAAACAAGCAAAGTCATCTTAAAGCGCAAGCTCGGCTGTCCGAACTGCGCTAAAACGTGAGCAAACACTTTTCGATGCGCCTAAAACACGCCCACATCAAACACCGACCGTTCTCTTTTCTTTAATGAAGACATCAGCCTTGAAAAGCCTTGCCCGCGCTCGCGGCTCAAAATGTCATAGAAAGTGCGCACATAGCAGAGACGTCTGGCAGCTTCCCGCGGCGGTGAAGTCCCCCAGTGCGCCGAGCTGTTTGCGAGGCTATATTTTTCGAAACCGCACCGCCAACGTATGTGTATCACAAAATCTCTACTGACGGAGTCATTCCAAGCAGCGTCAAACGCAACGCCTCCATTTTCGAAAGGCCATTGTCGAGGCGCTATTACCGTATCAGTAGAAAATTCCAGCGGCGCCACATGCAGGCTCTGACGGTCCAACGCTGGCTGCGGTCCGATTTTCAAAAAGGCCTCTGCTGTCTGTACAGGTAGTCAGATAGTGCAGATACAACATGCGCACCCGCGGACTCTTTATCATATCAGTCTCACGCAATGAACATTACATAATACGGCGGTATGCGGCACATGACCCAGTCCAGAGGTGACCCCATTTAAATCCCCAACCGCCTGTCGGAATTACCGGGCAGGCTGCCGTCGTCCTTCTGTGCTTTACAGATGTTATCCATTCGCATATCTTTTTAACGTCAAGATTGATAATCATATGCTCGAGCGGCTCCGCTATCCAGCCGTTTTCTGGTGCGGACAGTCGGTGGGAAAATAGTAAAAATTAGCAAAGGTGAACGCGTGGCGGTCAGCTTTGGCAACCGTCTCATCGACTGAGCAAAGCGCCCCGTTCTTTAATATCGGGAAAGTTCATAACGAAGATGATATGCAGTTCCTCGGTCGCCTGGGAAGCCGTAATTCCGCTTACAAGCACTAACGGAAGCCGTGAGTCATAAACCGCGGGTATAAGTTCCGGTTTTGCCGCCGCTGGCAGGCATAAATATCTCGGTGAACAAGCTTTTTGTCACTGCTGCGGGGCTTCATCCCTGCTGAGGCTGACCCGCTCTATATCAGAAGTGCCGTCCTCCTTTGCCACTCGCGTGAAAAGCGGCTCTATTTGCTGTCTGGCAGCGAGACACCTTGCAATTTCCCGAATCAGCGAAGGCAAAGTCCCCAGACGTGATGACGGACACGACTTTATCTCACGGAATTTGGCTTGGCAATAGGCTCAAGCTCTCGCAGCGTCACCTCTCCTCACGCGGGCACTGCAGAATCGCGTGTGTAACCCAGTCAGCATGTTAAAGGCTGGGAGGTGCAGCCATCGGCTTTCCAAGGCGGGCATCATAGTGCTCTCCAGGCGGTGATCAGTGACGGGAGACAGTGCCAGCGGTGGCTTATCCGATTGAACGCTGACAGTACTGCCGTTCAATGTTCACAAATCAGTCACGTGCCACAGTGCAGACGAAGGTGCTTCGCAGGAAGCCCATACCGCCTTGTCAAAATCCCATATGCGCCCACGTTTAGTCTGAAATCCGTTGCCGACAATATGCGCATTTCGCTGCACTCTTGAGACGGCTCATGGCTGTCATAGCAATAAACAATATCGTCCGTATTGCTGATATATGGCGCCAAAGATTTTGGTGCAATTTCATACCGATTAATATAAAAGCTCGCGCGTAAAGCCGCAGCGCAATACTGCACATGCGTGCACGCGTCAT
>VOFK01000095.1_pt1 | contig 114000 bp, 173 predicted proteins | sample 5384121 | NCBI WGS metagenome assembly VOFK01 (sample SAMN12384730, study PRJNA508395) | human gut metagenome | isolation source: healthy gut J | host: Homo sapiens
CTTCTTTTTCAACATAAACTCTCTTAACTGTGCTCATAAAAACCTCCATTTTTTTATCATATGTTTTTTCCCATATTCCGGGAATTCATATTATTACAAGCGTTTTACAACGCCTATGATACCACTTTTGAAATTCATTGAATAGCTTTTTTCAGCTTTCTTTTTCAAATTGTTGCTGTTTACCGAATAAACCTCAAAACAGCCATCTTTAATTGTGCAGTCTGCGGATAAGCTTGAATACCACTGAATTCTGATAGATCATCGGTGCATTCTGCGCATAGAAAATAATTCCATCTGTCGGTGCGTAAATATCGGCTGCGATCTCTCCGGTCATCGGATTTATAACATTTGCAATAACATTTCCCCGAACCACTTCATCTCCCGGACTTACAAACCGCTTTAAAAAAAACCACCGGATTTATCTGACTTTACAGACAGCAGCTCCTCCTCATCAAGAACAGTCGATATATAACCCGCATGACAGTTGTACCGGATGATTCCCATTCTGGTCAGGAATCGGAGTACCGCCGAAACCGCATGTGACGCACTCTCACTGTCAATCTTCTCCGTCACACCGGAATACACGGAAAACGCCTCTGTTCCTCCGATCTGCCAGTTATAATTTAAAGTTGCCTTATCATATGCCCTCGGTTCTGCTGTCAGAACATAAGGAAGACCGAACAGATTGGCCAGACTGGTACTCTGCTTTCCCGTCTCCATCATTCTGACATGCGGGATAAATTCTCCATCCATATAAAAGCTTGCAAACTGTATTCCATACGCATAATCTTTTACTTGATCCATAACCGCTGCCGCTATTCTGCTGGTCGCCTGTCCCTCCGGATTTCCCGGAAAAGCACGGTTCACATCAGAATTATCAGAAATCCAGTATTTTTTACCGACATTAAAGGAGCTGTAATTTAAGGATGGGATCAACAGTATCTGTTTTCCCGATACGATTGCTCCTCTTGTCTCAAGTTCGCTTAATTTTTTCGACAGCAGGGAACAGATGTATAACTGCTGGAATTCATTTCCACGCATAGCTCCCATGATACATGCTGCCTTTTCTCCTGTTCCGAAGCTGAAGCCTTTAATGGAATATTCTCCACGATAGGCGGTGTTCATCGTATATATGATCTCTTTACGCATTATTTGTCACACCTCCAAATATTCTGGCAACCAGCGAGCCTTCCTCGATCACCGGATAAGCGCGAAGTGAGAATACCACGCCTCTTCTTGGTGACAGGATCGTCTCTTCGACAGAACCGGTCAGTACATTTACGATCTGTCCGATCACATCTCCCTTTTCGACTACGCCTGAGTGCTTTACCTTTGGTATAAAAGATACCACTGCTCTCCGCATTCACAAAAGAGACATCCGTATCTCGGGCAATCTTCGGCATATGTGTATTATATGCGCAGCCGTCCCAGATCCCCATATATTCCATCAATGAAAATAATCCTTCAACGATCTGATCTGCATAGTCATAATCGATCATAAGTGCAACACCTGATTCTACGACCATACTCTTTACTCCGATCTCATTTAACGAGTATGCAAGGCTTCCTTCCATAACGGTAGAGGATGGATGCACCCATACAACATCCGTATTCATTCTGGCAGCATACGGAAGAATATCATCGGCAATATCCGAATTCACCCGTACCTGGGGCAATTCTTTCAAATATACGCTGCTGGAATGCAGATCGACACAGATATCCGATCCTTTAATATCCTGCAGCACAAGTGCCGCCGTATATTCTCCGACCGTTCCTTCCGTCGAACCCGGAAATAATGTATTCATATCAATATCAAACACCGGTACATCCCTTACCTGTGCTTCCAGTCCCATAGGATTGATAAACGGATACACATCCACAATTCCTTTTAATTTGTCAAAATCCTTTTTGATCCGGCGGATCACCTCATAACAGATATACTGTCCTGCTACTTCATCTCCATGAACACCGGAAACAATACTTAATCGTTTTTTTCTTTTCCTGTGGCAAAATCAGGTGCAAGATGATTCTTTTTTACCCGCATTACCTCATCGATCAGCATATCTGCTGACGCTACTGTTTCTATCATTTCTTCTTCCTTTACAGCAAAAAACAGAGCCCCCATGGCGCTCTGTTTTTTTTTTTATTTATTAGGATCCCTGTCTTATACAGGATTTCCATCTTTTATTTCAGCACCTTATCTATTATACACGTTTCTCTCATTATACGTCAACAAACAAGGAACTTTTTATACACATCATGCTCTTTTTCGATATTCGATCCGGAGCTTATCTGCGATCAGTGCAATAAATTCTGAATTCGTTGGTTTTCCTTTACCAGCATTCACCGTATATCCAAAAATATCATTGATCACATCGATCTGTCCTCTGCTCCATGCAACCTCGATCGCATGACGAATCGCACGTTCTACGCTGGATGATGTCGTTTTATATTTCTTTGCAATCGTCGGATATAAAAGCTTCGTTATGTAATTCAACATATTGACATCGTTTACTGCCATAATGATTCCTTCACGAATATATTGATAACCCTTTATATTAGCCGGAATTCCTATATCCCTGATAATATCCGTTACATCACTCTCAATATTATTCGCTGCACCAGACAGTCCCTCTCTATTCTGGATGCAGATCAGATCTTTTTTTGAGATCTCAGTCTGTACCTCTTTTTCTTCTGTTGTAAATCTGATGAATTCTTGCAATGAGCTGCTCAGAATTATATGATTTCAATACATAAAAAGATGCCCCCAGTTCGAACGCGCACCGTATCAGTCTCTGCGAACCAACCGATGTTACAATGACAAATAATGTATCTGGGCATTCGCCTGATTCCCGGATCTGTTCCATTACCCCTAATCCATCCAGAACCGGAAGACAGATATCTAAAAGTACAACATCTGGCTGATATTTTTTTATTGATTCGATCGCACTCTCCCCATCACTTACCTTATCAAGAACCCTCATCCCTGTTCTTGTGTTCGCTGCTGTAAGCTGACGTGCTATTAATTCACAGTCGCTATCAGCAATAATAATACTGATTTCTTGATTGTTCATTATCCAATCCCCCTTAATCTTTTTTTGTTTGAAAAATCGACTGTTTCTAAAAGTATATTTGTGATTTCGACAAATGTCAAGAACTTACCAGGTTCACAGAACCCCCTCTGATAAGTGAATTTTTTATCCATTTTTCGACATATTTCGTCGTCACCTGATGGAATGCACCATATTTCTAAGAAATACTTTGCAGGGGAATACTCCGTTTTCTGAAGCATACTGCGATTATCCAGTCGAATTTTGTCTGCAATCAATGCAATAAATTCCGAATTTGTCGGTTTGCCCTTTCCCGCATGGATCGTATATCCAAATAATTCATTGATCGTATCCATACTGCCTCTACCCCAGGCAACCTCGATTGCATGACGGATCGCACGTTCCACTCTGGAGGCTGTCGTTCCATATTCCTCTGCAATCGATGGGTACAACTGCTTTGTAATTGAATTCAGGATGTCCATATCGTGAACTGCCATCAGGATCGCACTGCGAAGATACTGATATCCTTTTATATGTGCAGGGACGCCAATCTCATGTATGATATCAGTCACTACAGCTTCCAGCATGGTTCCATCCGAACCTGTTTCCACCAATTTCTGATAATTATCATTTCTTTTTTTAGCCTTCATAACATCCTCAATAATCTCCCGGATCTTTCGTTCATCATATGGCACATCAAGAATTCGCAATACAAGGCGGTCTGCGATCTTATAGTAGATGAAGTCCAGATATTCTTTTATGTGTTTTCGATCCGCACAGAAGAATCCTTGTATTCTTCAGATTCTTATAGTGCATGATCTCTTCTGTTATCTCCAGTATATCTTTGCCCGGCAAAACCTCATCCATGATCACAACATCCGGTTCCCGTTCCAGAATCTTCTTCACGGCTTCCTGTCCACTGTCACATATCCCCGAAACTTCATACCCCGGAATCGACTTCACGATAGATACAAGCTGTTCCACTTCTCTTTTTGTCGCGCTTTACTATCATTATTTTTTACATAATTCATAATGTCCCTCCTGCTCTTCTGCCTTGGACAACATTATATCTCTATGATACCTGCTTTGGAATATGCTTCTCTCCGCAAGTTGCGACAGCTTTTCGCCTCTGTGGAACAATTTTGTACCATCTCGACATTTTCCAAGCAGAACTCCGTAGAATTATGTCTGATCTGTGTAATAAAAAAGAAGATGATGTTCCATCTTCCTTTTTTCTCTATGCCCGCCTAGGCTCCGTCCGGATTAAAAGAGTTCTTTATATATCTTGTAAACTCTGTCCCGGTCAAGTTCTACAAAGTTATTCGCCATCAGACGACCCTGATTCGTCATAACGGAATCGGTAAATTCGACAAGATCCTGCTCCGTTACCCCATATTCATGCAATGCTTTCTTTGGAATCAGAATATTTAAAAGATCCTCCAGAGATTCATAGACATTTTTCGACATCACAGCCAAGGATATCTGCAATAAATGCATTTAATTTTGCAATTTCTCCATCCTGTCTGATCTTCATATAATTCTTCATGACTCCGGTAAACATGGCATAGTTCGATTCTCCATGCGCAACATGATAGGTTGCTCCAAGCGGATAGCTTAAGGCATGTACTGCCGCACAGCCAGCATTGCCAAATGCGATTCCGGCGTAGTTTGAAGCTACAAGGAAACGGTCTAACAATGGAATTCTTGCCTCCGGTCCTTTCTCACGGATCTCCATATATCCATGAAGGATCATATCGATCGCCTTATAGCCAAACATACGTGTATATTCATTTCCTTTCGGAGACAAACTGGACTCTACAGCATGGACAAGGGCATCGATCGAACTGGTTGCAAAGAAGCGGAACGGAAGGCCCTTTAACAGCTCCGGTATCAGGACCGCAGAATCTCCATACATCTCATCGACTGCCAGTCCCTTTTTCGTTCCCCTGCTGTTTAATGCAAGGATCGCTATATTTGTTACCTCTGAACCGGTTCCACAGGTAGTTGGGACCAGTACCAGTTCTTTATCTTTTTTCTATCGGAAGCTTGCCATCATACAGATCAAGAATCGGGGATACATACTTTAATGCAAACAGCTTTGAAATATCAATTACCGTTCCTCCACCGATTGCTATAATTCTTTTATGTTCACCCTTTATATCCTTATAAATTGCCTCCGCCATATCATCTGAAGGCTCACCTGCACCATATTTTTCCTGAAAGATAACATCACATTCCAGATCCATCTTTCCAAAAAACGGTTCATAGATATATTCATTTGTAATTACCAGATCACCTTTTTCGATATGGAATTCATCAGCAAATTCCTTACATGTGTCATACTTATAAATCGTTGGTTTGAGCATTAACTGTTTCATACGTATCCTCCATTCATTTTCTCTGATATTTCTGTACCAAAATTTTTTTTGCTCACATTGTACCACTATAGAATGAAATTACAATTACCCAAAAAGAGCATCTTTTTTACTCTTCTGTATCATCAAATGCCTGAATATATCCAACGGTTTCATTGTTTCGATCCATCGAATAGGAAGGATCGATGACTGCCTGTATAAAATCTGCACCTCCGGATTCGATCGGTACCACCTTTAAGCCCAACTGCTTCTCTACCTGTGCAACTGTCATATCATCTAAAAATACCTGTTCTCCCATTCGCAGCATATTCGATGGAATGAGCAGCGCTTCTCCCAGATCATCTCCTGCTGCCTGCCGCACTTTTAACTGGGTCGTCAGATCAATGCCTGTGATCAGTCCGGATACTGTGATTGTTTCTCCAAAGAAGTCATTCCGGATGCAATATACACGGATCGTAAGTCCTGGATATGCCTGCATCAGCCTTGCTGCAAAGTCTACAACCGTACTATATGTCAGTTTTCCGGTTGCCATACAGATCGTACGGCGGAATGTTTCTTTCTGTTCCTGATATTCCGGTGAAGCCAGCAGCTCCTGATAGGCTTCATCAAATTCCTCTAAAAACAAACGCATCATTCCAACGCCATTTTCAAGCTGGATATAACCATCATAGCGTTCTGCTTCCGGAAATTCCCGTCCGGCCGTTATATACCACTCATCACTTGCATGAATAAAATGAAGCGAATACCTTTCATAGAATTTTTTTTCTGATAACTCTCGATCAGATCGATAACCTGTCCCGCTTCTTCCTTTGTAAATAATTCTAATGGGTACAAACCTTTTCGGAATTTCGTAAGTCCGGCAGGAACAACGGATACACTCCGCATAAATGGCAGATACTTTCCAAGATCCCGGATACTCCGTTCCAACTCTGCCCCGTCATTTACACGCTTGCAGAGAACGATCTGCCCATTCATCTCTACATGCCCCAAAAAAGACGATCCAGATATTTCAGCCGGTCACCTGCAAAACGATTATGCAACATCTTGCAGCGGAAGCTCCGGATTGGTCGTCTGAACCGATATATTGATCGGCGCAAGCTGCATCTTGATGATACGATCCACATCCTCATCTGTCATATTTGTAAGCGTGATATAATTGCCCTGCAAAAAAGACAACCGGGAATCATCATCCTTAAAATAAAGTGTCTCTCTCATCCCCCGGCGGCATATGGTCAATAAAGCAGAATATGCATTTGTTGCTGCAGGAACGATAATCGCTCATAAGACCGTTTTCAAATTCCATCCCAAGATCATCATCATAATCCTTCTCGATCTCAAGCAGCCATTCTTCTCCATATGATTTACGGATCAACACCTCTATATATTCATCTTTGATCATATAACGATAATCAAATACATCTTTTATTTCTTTTATCGTTAATTGCAAGCAGATAATCACCCGGTTCTATTTCCATCTCTTCTGCAATGGAGCCCGGATAGACTACCGTAATTAAATGTTCTATTTTCTTCACAGTTATTCCTCATCATTTTCTAATGTATCTTCCCCATTATACCATTGCAAAATAAAAAAGAAAGATGATAAATATGCAAAAACGATGCTTTTTTTGAGAATTTTTGTATGCTTCTGTGGCGTATCCTTCTGTACATAAACAAAAAAGACAAAGGAGCGAACATCATGTTGCATATATTTGGAACTGTAATTAAGAAAAAAAGAAGGTCATAATTCTGGGGATCATCTATATACTGTTACTGATACTTGTAATCCTTGCAGGAAAGGCAAAAAAAATGAAACTTCAGGAACAGGTCTCCCCAGTCAGACTCCAGTCCCATCACAACAGAACAGGTTTCTGTCTCCGAAGATTCCACCGAGAAAACCAAAGCATCCTCCGGCAGCTATTCTTCCTTTGATACTGCATCCGTTTTACAAACGCTTGCCTCCGCAACAGAAGCAAAAAAACAACGGGCTGCTGACACTGGTCAATATGTCTCATACCCTGCCAGCCGACTGGACCGTTGATCTGGTCGAAAACTGCGAAACGATCAGTCGATCGACCGCCGTGCTTATGACGGGCTTCAAAAAATGATGGACGATGCAAGAGCCGAAGGTCTTGACCCTCTGATCTGCTCTTCCTACCGTACAAATGAAACACAGGAACGGCTCTATACAAATAAAAAAGAATTCTTATCTGGAGCAGGGTTACAGCGAAGATGATGCTACAAGCCCTTGCTGCTACCTGGGTTGCCTATCCCGGTACCAGCGAACACCAGCTCGGCCTTACCGTTGATATCTGTTCCATTGGCAACCAGGAGCTGGATTCCTCCCAGGAAGATACCGCCACCCAGCAATGGCTGATGGCAAACTGTTATAAATACGGCTTCATCCTCCGTTATCCGGCAGATAAATCCGATATAACAGAAATCTCTTATGAACCCTGGCATTACCGCTATGTTGGTGTTGAAGTTGCTACAGAAATGTACCAGAAGCATCTTTGTTTAGAGGAATATCTGGAACAGCATACCAATTAAAAAAGCAGTTCAGTCTCCGGTGCTCTGTTCTTCACCATCCAGACTGGACTCTTTTTATTTATATTCTTATTCTGCCGGAATAAATGGAAGGTCAATCGGTTGATCTGCTTTTGTGGATGGATCCGTTGTAGCTTCTGTCGTAGCCTCCGTTGTCTTCTCTTCCGTCGTTTTCTCTTCCGTTGTACGCTCTTCTGTCGTCTTTTCTTCGGTTGTCTTTTCCTCGGTCGTACGTTCTTCCGTCGTCTTTTCCTCAGTCGTCTTCTCTTCGGTTGTCTCCTCCTCGGTTGTCTTCTCTTCTGTCGTCTTTTCTTCCGTTGACGGCTCTTCGGTTACGATCGGCTTCTGTTCCTCGGTCGTTACAACCGGAAGTTCATCTTCGGTTCGCGCTGCCGTTGTTACCTCATACGTCGTAGAGGTTTCCGTAGAGTAAGATGTGTGAATCATAGGTATTATATTCCGATGTTACTTCTATTTCTTCTTCATTCTCGGAATCGTCATTAATATTTGTAGTTGGCAAAGGCTCTTCTGTAACAATATTTACTTTCTTCTCCTCAGTAGAACTCTCTTCCTGTTGCGTCTCCTGCTTTGCCTTTTCATATTTTGCTTTATTTGTCTGAAAGAACACACCAAAGAAGGTATATTCACATATGATAAGTACAGCAAGCACTGCAACTATGATCTTCAGTATATTATCCTTCCTCCAGAACCGTTTCTTTGCAGGAACTTCATCCGTTTCCGGAACATCTGTCTGATCTGTCTCTTCCGGCTCGGTTTCATCTATATCTTCTGTCTCTATGATCCCACTTACTTCATCTATATCTTCTGTTTCAAATATTTCTGAGTTATCCGTATGAATCTTTTTATCCATATGTACCTCCGACTATTATTATCCATTCTGGCACATTTTTATACATGCCCTTTACCTGTTGGTTACAAACACGTCTTATAGTATAATACACCGCACAAAAATCTGTAAAAATCATTTTTTTACGAAAAATTATAAATCTTTTACATTTTTGTTACATTTACAGTGTCAGGTCCGGAGCGAATCAAAGGTATTATACACATTCAGGATTCCATAGCCCCACTCCGGGTTCGGATATTCCCTTGCAAACAGATATCCCTCTGTATCGTTCATGACATATGAAAACGGACTTCCTGCCGTTCCCGGACGAACTGCTCCCCGAATAAAATAATTACGGATCTGATTTCCATTTACAAACCGTGCCAGATCCCGGTCTCTTGCCCATTGCAGGATTAATGCCGCACACCCGGCACAATGCGCTGCTGCAACAGAAGTACCCGTTTTCCTGACAAATGTTCCTGCTCTGCCCGGACCATATACATCAACACCCGGAGCAACAAAATCCGGCTTGATATCATCTGCCGCCGTATATCCCCCTGCTTCCATCCAGAAACAGTGTATCCGAATAATGATCATATGCCCCCACTCCCATCGGAACTACTCCTGTAGCCGGATTCACAAGCGTTGTTTCAGGCGTTGGTCTTATAAACCGGGTATCCGGGGAAAGAAATGCCGTGATCGGCAGCCATGCATGAAAGGTCTTCTCGGTATCACCGCTTCCATATACCCGGATCCGCCACAGACCATTTGGCGGATCAAAAAAGCGCATCATGATCAGTTCTTCTCCCGACTGATCCTCCACAAGAAAATAATCGATATATATGATCCCACCACCAAAAACCGGACGTATGACTTCACTTTTATCAAAGCGGGGAGTAATCTGACTTACAAACTCCCCACCCGGAATCTCAAATGCCACAGAATATGTATTGGGAACCGCTCCCCAGATTTCAAGTGTAAAGCTGTTATTTCCCGTAACATTAATCTCCATTTCCGTATAAGTGCTTCCCCCTTCGATCCTGCCTCTGAAATGATGCCCTGCAATTCCCTCATTTCCTGCCGGAACGGACACAGCGACTCCGGTCATGATACCAACATTTGAAAGCAGTGCTTCTAATGCAGAAGAACCAGTATGGCTCCCACTGTTCGAACCAACTCCAATCAGGATCGATATATTTTTCCGAAGTCTGCTTGCCTGTCTCCGCAGAAATGCTACCCCCATCATAATATCATTTTCCTGATATGCTTCTACGTCCTCCGGCACACCATATAGTCCCCGCAGATTATTCTTTGCCTGCTTTAATTTTACAATCACATATTCTGCTTCCGGCGCCACTCCTGTGAAATCAGCTGTCCGTTTTCCTGCTGCAATCCCTGCAAGAAAGGTTCCATGTCCATTTGCATCTGTCAGGATATCCGCTTCATTTCGTATGGCTTCATTAATATCCTCCTGCTGATATACCGTTCCATATCCGGGATTTTCTTCCTGATCTGACGGTCCCGGCACGGACTGATCCCATGCTGCAATAATTCTTGTATTTCCGGCAGCATCCAGAAACAGATCATTCCGAATATCAATCCCGGTATCAATAATTCCGATCAGAATTCCCTTTCCGGTAAGTCCAAGGATCGATTCCTGCTGTATATTCACAGCTCCGACTGCTTCTACACTACTGGTATCCATCAGCCCATACAATTTGGGGAAAAGTGTATATTCCAGTCTGGAAAAGATCTGCATATAATCCTCCGGCTTCTCCCTGTATAAAACAGTAAACCGCTCATCAATAAAGAGCAGGCAGCCGTTTTCTCTGTAAATATCCAAAACAGCTTCCCGCTCTTCGTTGTATTCAATCAGATAGTCTGCATAATCTTCCCTGTACGCTACATTTTCACATTCCATATCGGTTCCTGTTCTTATGCTTTTCGTATACAGTCTATTCCGTCTGATTCCTTTCTATACCTTTTTTTGCACCTGTTATATGATCGGTCCCTGCAGCTTCTTATCCACTTGTTCCTTCAGTATATCAAACTGACATGGACCTGTTTCCAGAATAATCGTGTTAAATGTTTTCAGGTCAAAGTCATCTCCCATTTTCTCTTCTGCATAATCCCGCAGTTCTTTCATTTCATAATATCCGGTCGAATAACTCTGATATACTGCCGGATCTCCGACCATTGTCGTGTACAGCTCCTGTGCAGCACTGCCATCCATTCCATTCTTTGTCAGATAATCGGCTGTATCCTGCAACGTCCATCCTCATAATTGATTCCCAGATCCACTCTTCCCATCATAAGATAACTCATCTCATCATTCAACTGGTAAAGGGCTGCAATGGTGTCTCCATATTCCGGTTCCTCGTATTCATAGTAATATAAAGCATCATAACATGCATACATCGCCCATCCTTCTTTATATCCTAAGAAATTCATTAAAGTCCGGACCGGCTCCGGATCTGTTGACATATAATAAGCATTCTGCAGCATGTGTCCCGGATATCCCTCATGTGCCAATGTCGTCCACATGCCATCCGTATGCAGACCATTCACCGGATCAGATTATTATCCGGATCATCGATCGCCGGTGCCATATAATAAGCCAGCACATCATCCATGATCGTTTCAAGGTTCTTATCCAGCGCCTCTGCCTTATAGTTTATCGTTCCAGCATCCGGATAATGTTCCGATGCCGTTTCCATCATTTTATCGATCATTTCCGAAGCAGTCATCTGATCGGCCGCCGCAAAGATTGAATCATAATTGGAAGCAAAATATTCATATGCCGCCTGATTTCCCAGATAATACTGATATAACGATACCATGAGTTTTTGAAGCTCTGTATCCAGCATATCGATCACCTCTTCCGGTGACTTGGCTGTTCCTGCAAAATTTTTCAGCAGATATTCATAATATTCTTTACCGCCATCATAGTTACAGATACCACCATCATTGGTTCCGGTTCCCTTCAGACCGGAAAGCACCTCTGCAACATTCTCAAATGCCGGAAGCAGGAAAATCTCAACTGCCTGCTTATTAGCCTCCTTATATTCTGCCTTTTCCTCATCCGTCAGAAAGTCAAGCGCATCGATATTATCATTAAATGTTGTTACCATAAAATGATTTTCCTTATCTGCAACAAAATCCTGGCACTGACTGATGACTTTATCACAGACTGCATCACTCATAAAATAACCCTTTTCTGACTTTTCCCGTTCAAAATCCAGATACTCTGCAAAATAATCCGGAATCTGACCAATCAGTTCGATATAGCGTTCCACATCTTCCTTGTCATCAAACCGGTAATCTGTGAAATTCGTTGCAATATTGGCCTGAAGTCCACGCATCGGGGAAAACGGCTCATACAGATATACATTATCAAAAATTCCCGCAGACACTTCAAAATACTCATCCAGTACATCATAGGTCAGCTTCTGATCCTCTGTCAGGCAGGAACGGTCAATAGCATCCAGCTTCTTTACCCAGCCTTCAAACTCTTCTTTATCCTGTTCGATCTCCTCTGCTGTCATTCCCGGATCTCCCAGTGTGACCTCCGGTTCTTCCAGACCGTAATCCGCACCATCCTTGATCGTATAATTATAAGTCAGCGTGTCGTCCGTAACCAACATCCTTAAAATAATCATCCAGATACTGTTCAAATTCCTGCTGCTCCTTCAGCGCATCCTCGGAGAAAGACTCCTGCGCCTTCTCTGTATTTTCCGTTGTATCGTTTTTGTCATTCAGATGTCTGCGTTCTCCCTGCGTCTCTCCACAGGCAGATAATCCAACCGCAAGAGAAATGCAGATAGCTGCAGCCATTACATTTTTACAGGTTCGTAATAATCTCTTTTTAAACATGCCCTGCTCCTTTTTCGCTTTTTTCATAGTATCACAGGATTCTGCGACCATCAAGGACTACCTTGATACAAGACTGCGGTATCAGCATCGGAAGAGTCCCTGATCATCTTTCTGCAATACATCTGTATTTTTCTTTTATCTTACCCAGAGATAACCATTTACATACTGGTGCCGCTGCAATACAACACATTCAAAAATTCCGGTAATGTTCCATTTCTGCTCTGCAATACCATCTCACGATCTAAAAATTATGATCCAATATAATAAAGGCTTAAAGACCGTATATTTTCTGTATACAATCTTTAAACCTTATTAATTACAGTATTTTTTTCTTATTGCATCAATTATTATGATTGTTTTGTCGCACAGGCTTCGATCTGCATCGGCTCTACACCACGAAGCTCGATGATCGGATTGCCCTTGCCATTTACATAATCTCCGGTTATGATCACCCTGCCAATGCTATCATCTCTTGGGATCTGATACATGATATCCAGCATGAATTCCTCAATGATCGCCCGAAGCGCTCTTGCTCCTGTATTCTTTTCAAGTGCTTTTTCTGCGATCGCTTCATATGCAGAATCATCAAACTGAAGATCTACCTCATCCAATGCCAGCAGTTTCTGATACTGTTTTAATATTGCATTCTTCGGTTCCTTTAAGATCTTGATATACATATCCTTATCTAACGCATCCAATGTGAATAAGACAGGCAGTCTTCCAAGAAATTCCGGTATCATACCGAATTCCCTGAGATCCCTCGTTGGTCACCTTCTTTAAGATATTCGGATCCTTGTCGTATTTGTCCTTCAGATCTGCGCGGAAACCGATCGAGGACTGTTTATTCAATCTTGCTTTTAATGATATCTTCGATTGCCGGGAATGCCCCGCCACAAATAAATAAAATATTCTTTGTATTGACCGTTGTCATAGGAACCATTGCATTCTTGCTTCCGGAACCAACCGGAACCTCAACATCTGCGCCCTCCAACAGCTTTAACAAGCCCTGCTGAACGGATTCTCCACTCACATCACGGCTGTTGCTGTTCTGCTTCTTTGCGATCTTATCGATCTCATCGATAAATACGATTCCCTTTTCTGCTTTTTCAACATCATTATCAGCGGCTGCCAACAGCTTTGACAATACGCTTTCTACGTCATCACCGATATAACCGGCTTCCGTAAGTGTGGTCGCATCTGTGATCGCAAGCGGTACATTCAACAGCTTTGCGATCGTTTTTACAATATAAGTCTTACCACAGCCTGTCGGCCCTACCATCAGCATATTGGATTTCTCAATCTCGATATCATCCATGGAATCTGTCAGTACACGCTTATAATGGTTATATACTGCAACAGACATTACCTTCTTGGCATATTCCTGACCGATCACATATTCATCTAACATTGCTTTGATCTTATGCGGTGCAGGGATCGTTGCAAGTGTCATTTCCTGCTCTTTTTTCTTCGGCTTTGCCGCTTTCTTCTTCACCTTCTGTTTATCCGGTATATCATTCATTCCCATCAGTCTGCTCATGTCAATATTTCCCATATTGGAAAGATTGGAGAGATCCAGGAACTGCATTCCGCCAAATCCGCCCTGATTCAGATTATCAAAGGTCTTCTGCATACAGTCTGCACAGATATGTATATTGCCCGGCATATCGATCAGCTTTCCGGCAACACTTTCCGGTCTTCTGCAGAGATAACAATATTTCTCGTATTCGTCCTCATGCTTGTCTTCTGTTTTATGATCATCCAGTCACCGTCTGACTGGTCAGTTCTTTATTTTCATCATCATTTCTATAATCAGACATTTTCATCCTCCATACTTTTGTTTCCTGTCTAAAACAGCTATCTATATTAAATGATATAACTCTGCTACATGATACCACAGATTCCACCCATATGAAAACAGTATTATTTCTGGTAAAACGGTTAAATTTTTCTAAATAATTTTCTTATTGCCACCCTCGATTAATTAAATTAAGTACAGCTACTCTCATTCCTCCCTGTTTTCCTGTTCTTTCTTCAGATAATATACAAAATCTCCCATTCTGTTCCACTTGTAGAAATGAAACCGAGAATATGGTATCATATCTTTAGTTATATATGTATAGAATGGAGGGTTATACATGAAGAAATTATCAATTATTGTCCGTTCTGAAAAACTGGATGATGTAAAAGCCATTCTGGACGAATGCGGATCCACCGGTGCTACTGTATCAAATATTATGGGATATGGTAATCAGAAGGGTTATAAAACAACATACCGTGGAAGTGAATATGTGGTTAACCTGATTCCGAAGATCAAGATTGAAACCATCGTCAAGGATGATGTTGCCGACAACATCATCTTTAAGGTATGTGAAAAGATATCAACCGGAAAAGTCGGCGACGGCAAGATCTTCGTCTATGATGTTGCCGATGTCATCCGTATCCGTACCGGCGAACACGGTGACACCGCCTTATAACATCTACCTGTCATACAAATAAATCCGTTGTACTATGCCACACCTGTTATTCCGCAAAACACTTCCGTTCTAGTCCTCGAGCAACGGTACATAAAGCTGCAAAAGACGCAACTTAAGTACCGGTCTCGGACAAGGTTTGCTTCATAACAGTGTGGTATAGTACAACGGATTTGTTTGTAGTCAATTATTATAACCCGCGGGCTTTGCGGACACAGGCTTTCATTGCTTCGATCACGGAGGAACGGAAGCCTTTTTCTTCTAAAACGCGAACAGCTTCTATCGTTGTTCCGCCAGGTGAGCAGACCTGATCCTTTAATTCACCCGGATGTTTTCCCGTTTCAAGTACCATCTTTGCACTTCCAAGCACCGACTGTGCTGCCATCTCATACGCCTGTGCTCTTGGCATACCATCTGCCACTGCTCCATCTGCCATAGCTTCGATCAATATATAAATATATGCCGGAGAACTTCCGCTGACCGATACACATACATCCATCAGATTTTCCGGTATTGTCTCTACTTCACCAAAGCTTCCAAGAATCTGAAGAACTGTTGCATAATCTTCATCGGTAACATATTCATTCCGACATGCTCCTGTCATACCCTCACCAACCAGTGCCGGTGTATTTGGCATTGTCCGGACAAGCCTCACAGCTCCTCCAAACTGTTCCTGTAACCAGTCTAATGTTTTTCCCGGTGCTATACTGATCACAATCTGCTCTTTACGGACTACGTCCTTTATCTGAGCGATCACCTCCGGATAATACTGTGGTTTTACACCGCCAGAACCAGAATATCACTGTTTTCTGTTACCTCCAGATTATCGGTTGATACCTTTACTCCAAGCTCTTTCTGAACTCTGTCAAGTGTCGCTTTCGTCTTTGCAGATGCTATGATATTCTCTGCATCTATGATCTGCTTTCTGATAATTCCCTTTATGATCGATGTTGCCATATTGCCACAGCCAATAAAACCAATCTTCATATTTCACTTCTTCCTTTCTAATTATACAGAAAAAGCAGCATCCTTATGTTAAGAACGCTGCCCTTCCAACTATTTATAGATTAAAGACTGTAAGAACCTGATTCTCCATCAGCTGTATAGTATACCATACCTGTTTCTGGCTGGTAATATACGTTCAATTCCTTAACTGCCTTATTGCCAAGTGCTTCTTTTGCTTTTTGCTACAATGTCAGAAACATTGATCTGTCCATTGTTATATTCAACAAAAACTGTCTCTGTTGTCTTAGCTGCTGGCTTCTTTGCTGCCGGCTTTTTTAGCTGCTGGCTTTTTCTCTTCTTTTACTTCTGCCTTTACTGGCTCAGCCTTTACTGCTGCTTTTTTACTTCTTTAGCAGCTTCAGCTTTCTTTACAGCTTCAGCTTTAGCAACAACGCTTTCTACTGTTGCCTTTTTTGCAACAACCTTTTTTTGCATCTTCAGTCTTCTTAGTAGCCATGATTAACACCCTCCGTTTTAAAACTAATTTCTATCACTTTACTTATGTAACAATTCATGTATGTATTCTTTATTCAAGCTAGGATTGATATTACTCCATTTTTCCTTTTTTTTTCAATACAAGTACTGTTTTTTCTCCGTTTTGTACCACAGAGTGTTTTTTTTTTCATGAAAATCAAAGTCATTTTAGACAAACAAAACTACCAAATTTTATGAAATTTGGTAGTTTATATGGTTGTTTTGTATAATTTGCATAATTAATTCGTAAAATTTTGACAATTTCGTCCATTTTCATGCCGTGTGATCCCTTGATCAAAACAACATCCTCTGGTCTCATAATAGCCATCAGATAAAGTGCCACTTCTTCATTATCCATAAATGAAAATGTTTTTTGCATACTTTGTGTCGCAGACATCCAGTGCCTTTTTAATCTCCAAAGCTTCCTTTCCGACTACCACAACCTCATCGATCTTCTTGTCCCGCAGGTATTCTCCGATCTGATAGTGATAGCTGGCACTGTCAGCTCCCAGCTCAAACATATCTCCCAGTACTGCGATCTTTTTTTCCCTCGCAGTCCATATCACAAAAAGCACATCAATGCTTGCCTTCATGGAATCCGGGCTTGCATTATAGGTATCATCGAGGATCGTGTATCGATTCTCCATATGGATAAGTCTCTGTCTCTGTCCTTCAAAATGTTCAAAGGCTTTTGCTGAAATTGTTATCGGAATTCCCATCTGATATGCAACTGCAATACCTGCCAGTGCATTTCTCACGTTATGTTTTCCGAGGATATCCATGGTAACATGAACGGTCTCACCATTATGAGTACAATCAAATTCCATGCCCTGCTCTCCACATTTTACATTGGATCCCTGAAAATCACAAATTTCATCTATACCAAAAGTAAGTGTCCGACATGGCATATCCGCTTTTTATCTCACGCAGTAATGGATCATCTCCATTTAACAGCAACAGGCCGTCCTTATTCATATGATTGATAATAGACAGCTTCTCTTTTCTGATATTCTCCTGGGTTTTCATAAATTCAATATGTGCAACACCGATAATCGTCACCACACAGATCGATGGCTTTACAATCTCAGACAATATCTCCATCTGACCAGGTTCACTGATCCCCATCTCGATCACCGCTGCATCATATCCATCTGTCATTCTGGAAAGTGTCATCGGTACACCAATCTGTGAATTTTCATTTCCATTTGTCTGAAAACAGCGTTTTGCTGTGCTGACAGCCGCTGCGATCATCTCTCTGGTCGTTGTCTTTCCTACACTTCCTGTCACTCCGATATACGGAATATCATACCGGTCACGGATATCCATTCCAATTGCCTGAAGTGCTTTCATCGTGTCATCAACACGGATAAACGGCTTCTCTGAAATAACAACATTATCATGCTCCGATGTCAGAGTTGCAGACGCTTTCTCCATAGCGGATTCAATAAAACGATGTCCATCAACTTTATTACCCAACAGAGGAATAAACAAATCTCCCGGCTGTGCTTTTTCTGGAATCAATACACAGGCCTGTGATCGGTGTATCTTCATCGCCGCAAAGCAGGAAACCTCCTGTTGCTTTCACAATATCTTTTACTGTAATATTTTCCATTTTTCCCCTATCTGCCTTTCCAGAACAGTTTCATAATTTTATATAAAAGCATGCACTGCATGCAGGCTGTAAAAAATGCCTGCGTCCATTCTATCACATGTATATGCGAATTTCCAGTATTCTTGTATTTATATTCCCGTTTTCAGGAAAGATTAAGATTCGACCAGAACTTTGTTCTATGCTCTGCGAAATCTGATCAAAATTTCCAAAGACCGCATCCTGCCACTCCACCGGAAATAACGAATTATATTCCCCGGTTCCAAATCGTTCATCTAGCAACAGGATCACTCCGGCATCCGCTTCTGTCCGGATCACGCGTCCGGCTGACTGAAATACTTTATTAATGCCCGGATACAGGTATGCATATTTAAAACCATCAACCGATGAGCCAGCATATGCCTCCATACTCTTTCTGGCATTAAAATAGTCCATCATGATCTTTCTCTCATTGCACACCTGCGGAAGTCCCGGACCTACTACAACCGATCCGATCAGCCGTTCTCCGGTCAGATCAATCCCCTCAGAGAAGATCCCGCCCATGATACAAAAGGCAACCACATTTCTTTTCGCTGAAAAATGATCCAAAAAAATGCTTCCCGGTCTGCCTCCTTCATGTTCTGTTCCTGACAGAGCAGCTCCATGCCAGAACAATCACCCTCTATCATTTGCTCATAGACCTCCTGAAGCATTTTATAGGATGGCAGAAACACCATATAATTTCCGGAATGTGCGTTAAACAACTGCCTGATATATTCAGCCACGCGCTTATACTCCTTTACAGACCGTCTGGTATATTTCGTAGATACATCCACACCAACCATGATCTGTCGTTTCTCCGGATCAAACGGAGAAGGAATATAGATAGCCTGATCGGTCACCGTATCGGACAGCATCTCCATATAATATTTTACCGGCAGGATCGTTGCCGAAAAGAAAACAGTCGATACACCCTTATCCAGACAAAGCTTTCAGATTATTCGCCGGATGGACGCAATATAACCGAACCATAAATCTGCCATCCGACTTAAGCTCATCATAGATCACATAGCTGTCATCGATCAGATCCGCAATATTTAAAAATGTCGTAAGTGCAAAATAAAACTCCAGTATCTCCTTACGTTCCGGGATCTGTTTGTAATCTTCTAAAAAAGCCTCCATCGTCGTATGAAGATGCAGCAGCTTCAGATATAGAAACCCCGATATCATTTAAGATCTGATATCCATGCTCCGGACATTTTTTCTTCAATTCCAGAAGCTCCCGGTTGCAGGATTCCAGACTCCGTGCCATTTTTTTGCTGTACGGCATTACCAGCCTCTTTACAGCAAGGAAATCTTCTTTATACAGCGTGGCACTGTACATGGACGATGCCCGGTCCACCAGATTGTGTGCTTCATCTACCAGAAATACATACCGTCCTGTATCATATGCTGTCTGTGAAAAGAACCGCTTCAGATTCACTCTCGGATCAAACACATAGTTATAATCTCCAATAATAGCATCTGCAAACAGGCTTGCATCCAGTCCCAGCTCAAAAGGACAGACCTGATACCTTTCCGCATAAGCCCGGATGATCTCCCGATCCATTTTTTCCTCCCTGAGTGATCAATTCAAATAATGCATCATTAACCCGGTCAAAATGTCCTTTCGCATAAGGGCAGTGCTCTGCATCACATTCCATCGTCTCATTCAGACATATCTTCTCTTTGGCAGTCAACATAACGGAAGAAAACTTTACTCCACGTTCCCGTAGCAATGTAAGTGCCTGATCCGGCACGGTTCCGGCGATCGTCTTTGCGGTCAGATAAAAGATTTTCGATACCAGCCCGGTTGCAAATGCCTTAACGGAAGGAAACATCGCTGCCATCGTTTTCCCGATTCCGGTTGGAGCCTGCACAAACAATCTGCGCTCCCCTTCAATCGCCTTATACACACAGGCAGCCATCTGCTTTTGTCCTTTCCGATATTCATATGGAAATTCCAGTTCTGTAATTGACGCATCTCTGCTTCTTGCATGTGATATAGCATGATCAACCCATTTCATCATCTCATCCACTGTATTATGAAACCATTTCTCAAGAAATGAACAAGAAAAACACATAAAAAAAAAATTGTTTTACTTCTTCACTTTCCAGATTCACATATGTGATCTGTACATTGATCCGATCCAAAGACTGCTCTTTTTGCATAAATATAGGCATAGCACATTGCCTGTGCTACATGAACTGTTTCCGGCACTTCGATATCAGCAAGTTTTCTGTATACACCTTTGATCTCGTCGATCGTAACATCCGCAGGCTCATTCATTTCCTGCATCTGACCAATCGTTCCGGCAGAATTTTTGTTCCATGAAGTCTTCACCGACTTCCAGATCCAGACTCTCCGTTTTTTTGAGCAGCAGCCGGTTCCAATATCTATCCTCTACCCGGATCACCTGCCGCTCAATTTCCTTCTTCTTCCTGCTTCGGTTCTTTTCACCTCTCAGATCTATGATCCCATCTGCTCTGCCCTCTACCGTAACATCCAGATCATGAATCCCTTTCTTCATCGTGATCTTTAAAGGAACTTCTGCATCATAATAAGACCCTGCCATTTTCTGAAGCTTCCGATGCATCTTACTTCCTGCATTCATCGCTTCCTTTGACAGAGTCCCATTACTGCTGCTTGTAATATCGCCGCATCTGTATATAAATTCTACCATATGCCTGACCGAAACTTTAAATTCCATAATTCTTATTTGTAAACAATAGCTGCTGCCAGCTTCTCTGATGTATCCTGATCTGTCAGGATCTCAACCAGCTTCAGACCAAAATCAATAGCTGTTCCCATACCTCGGCTTGTAATTACCTTACCGTCTGTTACTACACTGTCATATAATACTTCCGCACAATGAAGTCCCGCCTCCATTCCCGGATAGCAGGTAGCCTTCTTATCCTTTAAGATACCAAATGCTCCAAAAGCAGTAGGTGCTGCACAGATTGCTGCAACATATCTTCCTGCTTCATACTGTCCACATACAAGATTCTTTACCTTCTCATTTGCGATCAGATTCGTCACACCGGGCATACCACCCGGAAGTACGATCATATCTGCATCATCTGCAAGTTCACTGATTTTCTCATCCATCTTTACTGTGATTCCATGTGAACCTGTAACCGTATCCTGATCGTCTGCTGCCACCATAAGGCAGTCAACCTTTGCACGTCTTAACAGATCTACAACGGTCAATGCTTCTACTTCTTCATATCCTGTTTCAAATAACATTCTGACTTTCATGCTTCTTCCTCCATTCTTAATGTCCGAAAACTCTTGCCATAAATGCAAGTCTCTGTTCTTCATTCATACTGCTTAATGCGCTGTTATGATACGCTCCATCCATAGATACATCTCTGGTAAACCAATCCGGTGCTGCGAAATTATCTGCATCTTCCTTTGTCTCAAATTCGACTTCTGCATAGATCAGCCCCTGATACAGCCCCTCAAAGACATCCAGTTCAATCTTAAGTCCTGCATCCTTTTCCTTATCGCCGGTTGTTCCCTCTGTATCCGTAAGCGGGATGATATACCGACGTTTCGTCACCAGATTTCCATCAACCTTACCAAGCAACCGTTTATAATCCGTCTCATTCATCGGAAGCTCGAATTCCTGTCGTTCCAGTAATCCGCTTGACTTTACTGTAAGAATATATTGTTCATCTGCCTTTCGGATACGGATGACGGGGCTGGTCGAGATATACCCCTGCTCCAGTTCCTTATATGGATACGCTTCCAGTGAAAACGGTATCTCTTTTATCAGATATTTTCTTTCGATCTCCATAAAAGCCTCCTTTTATATCGCCCTTTATAACCAATCCTCCGGTGGTGCTGTTGTTCCCACATGACTTGCGATACCTCTGTTTATCATGGAAAATGCCAGGATCAGAGTGATCACAAACATGATCGATGATGGAATCAGGAAGTCCAGACAGGTATTCACGGATGTCAGCAGCATCGGTAAAGTCAGTCCGTAAAGACATACCCGGAATACATTTCCATAGGACAGCCCTGTATGAAGACCTTTCGCAAGTGTCCGTGCAACGATCGAAAATACAAGTGCAAGGAAGATCATCTTTATTACACTTCCGAACATAATTGCAATGTACATAATGACAATAGCCACATAGAACGCCGGCACTGCGGATGCAAGCTGATCATTGTTAAACCCATCATAGAATAATTTGTCGAGATCCATCGTTGAATATTCATACGTCTGTCCGCCGTTTATCATTCCCATGACTACATTCTCTTTGCCAAATGCAATATACACGCCATTTGTCTTGATATCATCAAGTGTAATTCTGTCATAATCCGTATTCATATATATCGTTGCATTTCCAATATCCAGTGACATCTCTGATTCTGCCGTAAGCTTACCATCCTCAATCACAAACTGCGGAACCTTATTCGTGATCAGGTTATTTAACCCTCCCACATGCATGATAAAGGTAATGACACCGATTCCAAACTCGATAAAGGTCAGGATAAAAGCGATCAATATCATAAATCCTACCGTCTTGCTCGCTTTTAACTTCGTCAGATGCTTATAATTTTTCGGGCTGGATACTGCGATAGCTAACTGATCGACCATCGTTACTTTTGAATATTCTTCGTCCATTAGATAATCTCCATTTTTTTCATAGCTTTATAGATTCCGTCTTCTCTGACATCATCCGTTACAAGACGGACTTTCTTTCTCAGATACTCCGGACCTTTTTTTTTCATTATAATACTATTTGGCACATATGCCAACATAGGTTCATCATTACTTCCGTCTCCAAATGCATAGGCATTTTCTAATGGCAGGTCAAAATAATCAAGCAGATACCGGATACCGGTTGCCTTCGTATATCCCTTTGGCACAACCTCACAAAAATTTCCCTCTCTCTGGATATACATATAATCTTTTTTCCAGATATTTCTTAAATGCTTCCAGATACGGAGTATCTGCATCATACCATGCACAAAACTTATCAAAGATCTGATCGTTTGCCGGATCATCATTCTCCATATAGGTGCTGGTCGCTTTAAAATAACTGATTAGTTCTTTTAAATGCTCATTATCGGAAAAAGCAGAGCTGGTAAATACCTTGTCCGCATGTTCGTATACGGCATCCATTTTATATTCCCGACATTTCCGAATCACACCTGCACAGACCTCATATGGTGTATCATGATGAAACAATGTCTCTCCATTATAAACAATATGCGTTCCGCAGCCGCAGACAAAAAGCCATCAAAGCCTGCGCTTCTGATCTCTTCTGTCACATTGCAGAATACTCTTCCCGTATTGATAAATGCCAGGTGTCCGTTCTCTCTTGCCTTTTGTATTGCCTCTTTTTGCACTGTCCGGAAAATACCGTTTTCCATCATCCGTGATCAGAGTTCCGTCGATATCAAAAAAGAGAATCTTTCTTGTCTTATTCATGTCTATTTCCTCCGTTTATTATCGCATAAGAACAAAAAACGCTCCACGCAGTATGAATACATTCAGGGTTCTATGACCTTTGCATCATAAAACCCTGAACCTTCGTTTATGCTATGCAATTTTTATAACTGCTTCATCAGGTCAATCATCTCAAGTGCGCCCATTGCACAATCATAACCCTTGTTACCTGCCTTTGTTCCGGCACGTTCGATTGCCTGCTCAATATTCTCTGTTGTTACAACACCGAACATAACAGGAATACCGGATTCAAGTGAAACAGATGCGATTCCCTTGGACACTTCATTACATACATAATCATAATGACTGGTTGCTCCACGGATAACTGCTCCAAGGCAGATCACTGCATCATATTTTCCTGACATCGCCATCTTCTTGGCTACAACCGGAATCTCAAATGCTCCCGGGACCCATGCAACAGATATGTCTTCCGGATTTACGCTGTGACGTAATAATGCATCCTCTGCACCGCCTACCAGTTTTGATACGATAAATTCATTAAATCTTGCTGCTACAATACCGATCTTGGCACCATTTGCTACGATCATTCCTTCAATCTTCTTCATTTTATTATCCTCCTGTTATTGATTCAATCTCAATATTTACAATTGCTTATTCTCTGTTACCACTAAATCATTATGCATATAATTCCCAGTCCATATGGCTTTACAGATCAAGTATATGACCCATCTTTTCTTTCTTTGTCTTCAGATAAAATGCATCAAATTTGCCCGGCTGCATCTGGATCGGTACTCGTTCCACAATCTCAAGATTGTATCCTGACAAACCATATACCTTTAATGGATTGTTCGTAAGCAGTCTCATCTTTCTGACACCAAGGTCTACTAAGATCTGTGTTCCAATCGTGTAATCTCTTGCATCCTCAGGGAAGCCAAGCTTCAGATTTGCCTCTACGGTATCTAAACCCTGATCCTGTAACTGATATGCTTTTGATCTTATTGATCAGACCGATCCCAAGTCCTTCCTGTCTCATGTACAGAAGCACGCCTCTGCCTTCCTTTGCGATCATCTTCATCGCTGCATCATACTGCTGGCCACAGTCACAACGGGCTGAACCAAGTGCATCTCCGGTCAGACATTCGGAATGAACTCTGCATAATACCGGCTCGCCATCCGTGATATCACCCTTTACCAGTGCCACATGATGCTCGCCATTTTAATTTATTGATATATCCATAGATCGTGAACTCCCCCATATCTGGTTGGCATCTTTGCCTTTGCTACACATTCTACAAATACTTCATGTTCCTTACGATACTGAACTAACTTTTCGATCGTGGAGATCTTCAGGTTGTGCTCCTCAGCAAATGCAAGCAGATCATCTTTTCTTGCCATTGTACCATCATCCTTCATGATCTCACAGCACAGACCACACGGCTTCAAGCCTGCAAGTCTGCACAGATCAACCGTTGCCTCTGTATGTCCGCCTCGTTCAATCACTCCGCCCGGAACAGCACGTAATGGGAACATATGACCCGGTCTGCGGAAATCCTCCGGCTTTGCAGCTTCTTCTACGAACTTTCTGGCTGTAATGCCACGCTCATACGCTGAGATTCCGGTTGTAGTGCTTACATGATCAACAGAAACTGTAAATGCAGTACAATGATTATCTGTATTTGTGATGCACATCTGCGGAAGATTTAATTTCTCCACATAAGAATCATCCATCGGCATACAGATCAGACCTCTTGCATATTTTGCCATAAAGTTCACATTCTCCGTGGTCGCGAATTCAGATGCGCAAATGACATCTCCTTCGTTCTCTCTGTCTTCGTTATCGAGCATAACGACCACCTTACCGGCTGCCAGATCTGCTAATACTTCTTCTATACTGTTTAATTCCATCTGTCTTTACCTCCATAGGAACATTTATTTTATAAGAATCCATTTTCTGCCAGAAAATTCATATCTACTTTTTTTCCCTGCATCCGGTTCTTCTTTGTCTTTAAAATGGAGCAGCTTATCTACATATTTGCCAATCACATCGTTTTCCAGATTGACCACTGCTCCGGTCTGCCTGCGGATCAGCGTTGTCTCCTCCGCCGTATGTGGGATGATCGAAACCTTGAAGCAGCGATCATCGACATAAGCAACCGTCAGGCTGATTCCATCGATCGTAATCGATCCCTTCTCGATGATATACTTTAACAGCTTTTTATCACATGTTATTGTAACCCAGATTGCATTTTCTTCTCTAGTGTACTCTGTGATCACCCCGGTTCCGTCGATATGTCCGGATACGATATGTCCACCAAATCTTCCATCTGCCGCCATCGCCCGTTCCAGATTTACCCTGCTGCCGGAGCTTAAGGTTCCGAGATTGCTTCTTCTTATCGTCTCTGCCATCACATCTGCCGTAAACAAATGCCCCGACATTCCTGTGATCGTCAGGCATACCCCATTGACAGCTATGCTGTCACCGATCTCGCTTCCCTGCAGAACCTTATCTGCCTCTATGGTCAGGCGACCGGATGATGTACCTTTTTCTATCTTCTTTATCGTGCCTGTCTCTTCCACAATGCCTGTGAACATGACTGCCTCCTTTTCGGGGACGTTTTTTTGCAAACAGTCATTTCGTCACCCCATTGACTCTACAAAAAAACTGTCAACCTAATTAATTAACAACTTACTCGCTGAATTACTTCTTTTAACATGTAATGTTAAGTTCCTATATAACTTAACATAAAAAAAAGCCAGAGAACTATGTCTCCGGCGGGTTATTTGTTATGAAATGTTGCTGCAGATTTCTTTAATATTTTTTTCATTCAACAGCATATTGTAAAACATTCAACTACACATTCCATCATGTCCGTATTCATGTTTTAATTTCAATTTGCTATTGAAATTCTCTCTGCATTCTTCTTTCATCCAGACTTTACTGTCGGCTTTGGATTCTCACCAAATCATGCCTTACGGCTCGCGGGCTCACATAGATTACTATGTATACCGCCGGTGGGGAAATGAGCCCCGCCCTGAAGACTTCAACATGGTTATATTGGCACAGTTTGTTATGTTTGTCAAGCTGTTATCTGAAAATACTGAAGCATAATATCTGCTCCAAACCTCTGAATGGAACCAAGCTCAAACGGATAGGCTTCTGCCGGTGATTCTACTCCCCACACCACCGACCGGCGTATAGCCTGCACTTCCGCCAAAAATCTTCTTCGGTGCTATATAGACATCGACCTCTTTTACAATGCCTGCTTTTTAATGCACTTTCATTTAAAGTGCCTCCACCTTCAAGCAGAATTCCGTCTATATTTCTTGCTCCGAGCTGTTTCATCAGTTCCTGCAGATCCACATGACCATCCACACTCTCCGTCTCGATGATCTCAACGCCTGCCCCGATCAGCTTCTGCTTCTTATCTGCCTGATCCTCTGACTGTATGGCTGCAAGAATCGTCGGTACTTCCGATGCTGTTCTAACGATCTGGGAATCCATTGAAATCCGAAGTCTGCTGTCGCAGATAATTCGAACCGGATTTCTTCCTCCCTCTATCCTGCAGGTAAGTGACGGATCATCTTTTTACCACCGTCTCGCTTCCGACCATGATACCTGTAAGTGCATTTCTCTGCTCCATTACATGGGCTCTTGCTTCTTCGCCGGTGATCCATTTACTCTTTCCACTGTATGTTGCAATCTTCCCATCCATAGTCATTGCATATTTCATTACGACATATGGTGTCTTATTTACAATATAATGGAAAAAATACCGGATTTAGGCTGTCACATTCTTCTTTTAATACATGTGTGATAACTTCAATCCCTGCATCCCGTAGTATCTGATATCCCTTTCCAGATACAAGCGCATTCGGGTCATCCGATCCGACATAGACTCTGCTGATCTTATGCTCGATGATCGCATTCACGCACGGAGGCTGTTTGCCATAGTGGCAGCAGGGCTCCAGCGTCACATACATTTCCGCGCCCGCTGCGTCCTCTGTCAGATGTGCAAATGCATCCCTCTCCGCATGAAGCTCTCCGTATCTTCTGTGATATCCCTCACCAATAATCCGCCCATCCTTTACGATCACTGCTCCAACCAGCGGATTAGGATTTACCGCTCCGATTCCTTTTTTTGCCAATTCAATGGCTCTCCTCATATATGTTTCCTGCATACTGTCTAACCTCGTATTTTTATCTGACCATTATCTGTTTCTTATATACTTCCTGTATATTTCTTGACAAATCCGTTTTACACTATTTATAATTTCACTATCTTATACTATTGGAGTTTAACATGTTTCAGAAATTTTATCCATCAGAATATTATACATCAACCTATGTCATTGATTTTGCCGAATATTATAAAAAGGGCTATCGCGGCATCTTATTTGACATCGACAATACCCCCTTGTTCCCCATAATGCTCCGGCAACAGAAGAAGCAATCAGACTTATCCAGAAGTTAAAAGAGATCGGATTTGGTATCTGTCTGGTATCCAATAACAAAGAGCCCAGAGTTGCGGAATTCAACAAGCCTTTGGATGTAAAGTACATTTATAAAGCCGGAAAGCCAAAACGTGCCGGTTACCAGAAAGCCATGCAGCTTCTCGGCACCGATACTACAAATACTCTCTTTGTCGGAGATCAGTTGTTTACAGATCTCTGGGGCGCAAATAACACCGGTATCACGTCACTGTTAGTGATGCCAATCGATCAAATAAAAAAAGAAGAGATTCAGATTGTCCTGAAGCGGATCCCTGAAAAATGGATCTTGCATTCCTACCTGAAAAAACATCAGATTGTACGGTAAATCAGGCAGGCTTCCTTCTAAATATGTATCTATATAAAATGAGAGCTGATACTACTTATTATTACACAAGACGCTTTCGCTCTACCTTCGACGTAACGGTACATAAGGTTGCAAAATACGCAACCTAAGTACCGACGCTCAGGCAGGCTTGTTCCATAATAATAGTATCAGCTCTCATTTTTATTTACACAATTAATTTGTAGCATAATAAATATTATACTAACATATCCATGTTCAGACGTTTGATTACCTGGAAGGATTTTGCACGAAGCTCTTCTGCATCAAACTGTGACAGCATGGTATCTTTGTCCCACTTTGTCTTCATCAATGCATTTAACAGATCTTCGATATACGCCTTTACATATTTTACGTTTTCTTCTGACTTGTCTTTCAGAAGGACTACGGATGTTATCGATTGCTTCAATCACACCGGACTCCTGCTGTTTTACAGGTGCCTGACCGGATTCATCGGATAACTCAATAACCTTACCAGTCTTGGTAATGATAACCTTCTTATTTGGAGCACTTGCAGCCTTTGAAGTTCCCTTCTTGTCAAGCATTCTGTGGATTACTTTTTACAAGACATGCAACAGCATAAGTTGCTTCTTCTGCGGTTGGCTTCTCAAGCCCCTTGTCATTATGCTGATTCCATAACCACTCAGACTTACACAACATTTCTTCTACAGATGCATCACGTAGTAATCTTGCAAGGTCTGCATCAGCCGCTGAGCTTTTTGTTCTTTCCGAAGAAACCACCACCGGATGTCTGTGTCTCCTGACCGTACTTTGCAGGCAATACAATCTTTGCATAAGTTTCCTGTAAATACTTCTTTGCCGTATACAAATCATATCCTGAGCTGATGATCTGCAGCTTACCACCGCCAAGTCCATTAACGATCATATCTTCAGCAGCCATAAATAACAGGTGCTTCTGTCTGTCGTCGATCATCTTCTTGATCTCGTAGTTGGTCTTGCTCTTCTCAAGGATTGAATTCTTACGAACCTTAAATGCCTTGATCTTTTCCTTTACACTGAAGAACTGCTTCAGAAGATTTGGATTTGCATTTACATAATTATTGATCCATGTTAATTCAATGTACTGATGCTCGATTTTATTTGAAATCTCATATACATTGTATCCGTCAAATACAACATTTAATGTTGTATAGAGAAGTTCAAGCATCTCATACTTTTCTTCCCATGAACGTGTTGACATATCCTGATTTACGATTGCCTTGATACCACATTCGTAGAATACAAGGTTATATTCATACAGACCTTCAAAGATATTTCGTCTTGCCATTCAACTGGGAACCGGTTCCAAGTGTCTGAAGATTCTTCTTCATCTCCGGTTCATCCTCGATATATTTGTATACCTTCTTGATAAATCCTGAAACCTCAGTGCAAGAAGAGTATCGATCCTCTTGTTGTAAATCTCCTGCTTGGAGATAGCAGATACAACGCTTCTGGACAGTACACTTGTACTCTGTGCACTGTTACAGTTACGAATCAGCTCCTTGAAATTCTCATATACCGCAAGATTGTCAATTGGAATGTATTCTGCATTTAATCCGTAGAATTCAAATGCTTTTCCATAATTCTTGTCATTGATATATGCATTAAACAAACCAATGCTGAACTGAATCTTATAATCATTTCCAACATGTGGATCTTCCACTACATAGTCAAAGAGAACTTCCAGATTGTTGATGTATGCATCTGATTTTGCTGATGAAAGTGGGAGTCCCATCTCCATTACAACATTGATCAGATCCAGATATCCCATCACTGCCTTATCAAAGTTCTTTGGTCTGTCGTCATCCTCTAAGATCTGATAACTTACATTGATAAGTAATGGTGCGATACGCTCACCGATCAGCCGCATAGCCTCCGGGAACTTCTCTGTCTGATACAGATAGATCAGCCAAATGCTGTATCTGTAAATACCAGTTGCACTGATAGGCGCATCGATGTCTGATGGATCAATATCACCATAAATAAATTTGAATAATGGCTCTATCCACTCTTCAATCTCATAACGTCCGGTTGCCTTAATATTAAAATCAACGAATTCAGCAAGCTCATATAACTTTGTACACTGAGCCTTTACTTCATCATCAACCATCATGGATGATAAATCAAAATTACTGTCTTTCAGATAATCAATAACAAGTGCATAAAAACCGTCCTCAACCTGCTCGTTCAAAAATCTGATCAGTAATCCTTTGTTATTGGATGCTGCTATGGATAGAACATTATTATCATTGTCTGATGCAATGTTAGCTGGTAGCATATTCTATTCCTCCTTTTTTGTCTATTCTTTGTATGCTTTCGATAAAATTTCCTTCATATTTATAACTATATCACAAAACATTTTACTCTTCAATCAGTTTTTGGGTAATTTCTACAAATCGTCATTGTGCATAATTGCTGAAAATACAAATCCTATGAATTGAAAATCGTTTTGTCAGTATTTACTAATCAAGTCCTGCCATATGAAGGATTGCCATCGCATTTGTCGTTGTACATCTGCCATCCTTCTTCTTATAATCAAACTTTAACTGATCACCTTCATAGTACTCCTCAAAATGATAATTTGCTGCCGGCGCCCCGCTCTCACTCTTCAGCTCACACAGTTCAAAATCGTGCGTAGATACAAGTGTCATGGAATGATCATCCGACAGCTTTCGGATCACCTGGGTTGCTCCTACAATACGGTCTGCCGAATTTGTACCTTTAAATATCTCATCGATCAGACATAACATCGGCATTTCATTCTTCTTATATTCAACCATCGACTTGATCCGGAGTATCTCTGCATAAAAGGTTGATATACCATTACTGACATCATCCGTCACACGCATGGATGTAAATATCTTCATGTAATCTGCATGCATTTTTCTCTGCGCATACCGGAGCTCCGGCATATGCAAGGATCAGGTTGATGCCAAGGGTTCGTAAAAATGTTGTCTTGCCGGACATGTTAGAACCGGTAATGATCGTAGCTCCCCCTTTAAAGGCTGCATCATTTGGAACTACCTTCGACGGATTGATCAACGGGTGACGCAGATTTTCTGCTGATACTTCTACTTTCTCATGTCTTGTCACCTCCGGATAGGACACTCTCTGGTACGGGCAAGTACTGCAAAGGATAACAATTCCTCCATTCTTGAAACCGCATGGATCCAGTCCTTCACCTGACTGCCATACTGGTCTCTCCACTTATCCATCATAATTCCAAGATGAAAATCCCATAAAAACAATCCACATAATACCTGATGTACGATTGGATTATAACGGATATTGAATGCTGCGCTGATACGCTCCAGCTTCTTTACAGCATTCAGTGCTCCGGAATCTGTAGAGATTGTATTCTTGATATCATTCAACAACTCTGAATCAAATGTTTCACCGGAGACCAGTTCAAACATCCGGATATAGTCATTGATCACATATCCAAATGAGATCATCGGCATAACCGCCTGTCCTGCAACACCTGATGTGATCCATGCAAACAGCAAAACTCCAAAAAAGGAGATCAGGGAATATCCCAGATTGACTTTTCCCATAATACCCAGAATTAGAAGCACGATCGTTATCAACGGAAGCAGAAAACGAAGCACTTGGAAAATCTCCGGTATATGATCATCACTGGTACAATAGGCAACAAATTCATCGGATGAATATTTTTTCTTCTTTCCGGTTTCTGACTTCACACACAATGTCTCAAAATCCATGGAGAAGTCATGCTTCTCTGCAAGCTCCTGTATCGCGATCTGACGTTTCGTTCTGTCCTCTGCCGCAAATTCAGGCTGTCTTAACGTTTCAGCAAGCATCTGCCTGCCATCCTCTGTTCCTGCCACACAGATAAACTGATAGATGGAATTCTTTCCCATAATATCCAGATCCTTTGCTACAAGATCATCATCGGTCAGATACTCGGAGCCATCTTCTGCGAACTCCTTCCAACTATCATCATAACGTTTCATATACCGCTCATATACGATCACCTTTGCTTTCGTATATTCCAGTTCCTCATTCAGCTTACCATGCCGGAACACCAGCAGTACAAAAATAACGACAGCCACGATACCTACTGCAAGAAACGGTATATTGGAATCATATAGTCCGACGATCAGTCCGCCCAGCATCACAAGGAACATCAGGAACCGGATTGTCCCAATATTGGAATAACTATGTTCCAGCTTCTTCTGTCTCTTTTTTAAATCTTCTAACTCTGTCTCAAATCGACCCATCTTTCTTCCCCCCTCTGATCTCTGCTATTTTTATTTGTTCTTAATTTTATCTTCATATATGTCCTTTCGATCCTCTTCCAGGAAAATCCTCACACTGATCAATATACGATCATATATCTTTCAAAAAACTATAAAGCATACTTCATCTTATCAGGCAAATGTTAAAAGTTCGTGAAATCTGCCTGCATTCCCTTTTTGTTTATCATTGTTTTCTTGCTTTTTCCGTGTATACATATTAAAATTATGGAAACGTTATTTATAACGACTTTACATCATATATAAAGGAGATTATGTATTATGGGAAAAGGTAAATTATTCAAAGCCGCTGCTACGATCGCTGCGATCGGCGGTGTTTGCTATGTATTCCGGGATAAGATTAAAAATTCTACTGTATACCAGTCATTGGATATGGATGACAAGGTAGAGAAAGTAAAAAATACGATCAAAGAAAAAATGCCTGCAAAGGAAGAACCGGAACGTGATTATTTCTCTTTAGATGATGCTCCTGTGGAAGGAACAATCGATCAGCAGTCAGAAAACACCTCTGACATTTCGGCAGATGATGCCAAACCGAAGGAAACAGAACATTCCACTGAAGAAGTAGCCACTGTTACAGAAGAAACTGAAAGCCCGATCCTTTATGAAAATGAAGGCTTATCTGATGTATCAGAGGATCTCGATGTGATCGAAGAACAGGACAAACTGGATGTATAAGCACATCACCAAATGATTGCTTTGCAGTATAGCTATTAAAAAACGGGGCAGACCCAGTAACACTCCACTGTGTTATCCTATCTGTCCCGTTTTTTCTTTTGTATATATGGCAATATTGTATCCAGGATCTTCTCATCATGAAAATCATGCTCAAATATTGCACCATTTGAATTTGAAATGATCAGCTTGTACACATCCCGCAGCGGCATCCATGGCAGTATTTTCTTTGTTTCCTTATGCCGGGAAACCACATCGATATCCCGCAGCACAATGATATCCGTCCGGAATGGTGTCCAGATTACCAGATATTTTCTGGTCACATAACAATTTCCTGTTTCATATACCAGTGCATCATGCAACTGACGGTTAATATCTCCTGTTAACAGCTTCTTGTCACGATATCCTTTCATCTGACAACGGATCTGTGGATGCTTCCATGGATAAAACCAGTATACAATTCCCTCAATGATCGATAATATAATCACTGCAAATGCAATGATCAACGCTGCCTTTACGATCATATAAAATGTCTTTGGATAATCCACCTCACTGATCAGATAATCGTATGTGATAGTCTCTAACTGCTGCTGTTCGATTCCTACACTCTCCGCACATTCTGACAATATATAGTTATATGCCGCAGGATCCTTCTTCAACTGTCCCTGCACCAGATAATCACAGATGATCGTCTCATCACTGTCAAGCAGAACAACCATAAATTTACCATTTACCCAGACATAATAATAACCGCCTACCCGTTCTCCATCTATCTCATAATCGTATCCCATATAGGTCAGCTTCTGAAACCGCATTTCTACATTAGTGGTGCCTGCGTCATATAAGACTCCTAATTGCTGCGGATCATCCACATGATAAAAATCCAGATTATTCAACAGATGAAAATGCCGCATACCGCCCAACGATCAGCAACATGATCACGATCGTGGCAGTAATGACATTCCTGTATTCTTTAATAATAATATATTTAACTTCTTGTTCTCTAGCATTTCGTTTTAAAAATGGCTTCCGCCACCACCGTGGCTGCCGCCTCCTCCACCGCTGCTGCCGCCTCCGCCGCTGCTGGATGATTCGATCTTAACACTGGTAACTTCCTTGCGGACAAATATATCCCTTCTGTCCAGTACCTGCACATTTCCATTTACATATGTATTCAGATTAGTTGTCGTTTCGCCTGCCTTCTTTGACATATTCGTTATAAAGAATATAGCTCCACAGATCAGCACCAGAATCACAATATAAAATGGGGGAATCTTCAGACCGCCACCACTGGAGCTCTTCATACACTGTACCGCCCCTGGATCATAGTTGCAAACCCCTTCTCTGCATCCTCTCTCAGGTACTTGCCACCTTTCTCTGTTAGGCTGGATGCTTTGGAATCACTGATCCTTGCTCTGACTCTTGTTCCTGTTGTGCTCATCCATACATCACCAGCTTCATAATTTGCAGCTATAATGATGCTGTCGCTTGGTACATAGCCATCGCTGGTGCTCCGGTTACTTTGTGGGTTGTATTCCCAGTTTTCCCAACCAAAGCGTTCCTGCTCACTGAAACTCTTGGCAACTGTCTTGATTGCCTCAAATTCTTCATAATAAGTATCGTCCATATAAGTACCGAACATACTCTGTGCCTGTGCATTATCGATCGTCATTACAACGATATCCATGCCTGTTTTGTCTTCCCATTTTGCAATCTTTTTTTCCAGTGACCGTTCCTCATTGCCTGTCAGTTTATCTGCATAATCAAACACACGCTGATCTGTCCTGCATTCCGTATTACTCCGTGCATCATGCTTCAGATTGCTGTTTGAAACGATCAGTCCCATGATCATAAATACAATACCGATCGCAAATAATATAAGAACTGTTATCCTGAATTTTTTTCATTTACAACCACCTCCAGAAGCATAGCAATTCCACTGGCACAAGCCGCAACCGATGCAGCAAATGCTGCTGTCAGTCCGATTGCACGGCTGACACTTCTTGGCGGAGTTCCAACACACTTTCCAGTCTGACCATTTACATAAAACATGTAATTCTGTCCTTGATACCGGTATTCATAAATCCACACCGGCATCAAAGCAAATTTATTTCAAGCAACTGATTATTGGCATTCATGTTTTTTTAGTCAACAACGAATGATATCCGCTGGCTTCACTTTTTGCCCACTCCATGGATGTATCGTTGATCTTTTTAACCGCACGTCCGGATAACTGATCTGGGGTATAATTATAAACCTCTGCCTCAAAGCCTGACATGAACTTATTATCATGCTTTAACAGCGCATCATATCCATAAGGCTCCATCAGGTCCATAATTCCATCCGGCATCTCGACTGATGCATCAACCGGAATTCCGTTGTATTTGATATGCAATTTCCGGTATACATCAAAAAAATAAGATGTCTCCGTGTATCTCGTATCTCCGGATGTCCATGTCCGCACCTTCGTACCTATTGCGGTATAATCAACATTGGAATCAAAATCATATATCCAGAATGGAACATATACTCCGCGAAGCTTTTCCAGTGTCTTTGTCGATAAAAAGTCCGCTGGCAGGAATAACTTCTTTCCAAATTCTTCCTTTAGTTTCTCTTCTGCAAGACGTTTTGAAAACTTAAATGGCAGGATCATATCCGGTCCATACGGATACACCACAAAGTCATCTCTGATCAGAAATGTACCACAGGCTGGACATTTTCCTGCTGAACCATATTCATTCCGATATGTGATCTGTGATCCGCAGGACGGACAGATCATCGGTGTCTCCGACGGTATACTCTGCTCACAGTCACTTCCGCCACAGCTTAGACATTTCATATGTCCACTTTGTGGATCAAATACAACATTTCCACCACAGTTTACACATTTATAAATCATACTGTTATCTCCTCCTTGTTTTTACCCCTTTATAAGCGCTTTTTGCGTTCATTATTTCGTGAGCATGTTGGCTCTCTTTCGCTCATTATTTCGTGAGCACAGCTCACTCAATGCATTCGAAAAATCGCCCTTGCAAGCAAGCGATTTTTCATCATTATATCATATCTATGGTTTTTTTCGTATATTGTTTTTGTATTTTTGTCACATTTGTCTTTCCCCGGAATACTCTATAGCATAAAGAAAATTGGAGGTATTTACCATGAGTGATTTATCAGCAACACAGTGCGGTTGTGGAAAAAATGGAATGTTTGGTTTTGGTGGAGGCAGCAGCTGCTCTTGCATCATCATCCTTCTTCTTCTCTTCTCCTGCTGCGGAAATGGTTTTGGAAATGACTGTGGCTGTGGCGGCGGAAGTAATGGCTGTGACTGCATCTGGATTATCCTGATTCTCCTTTGCTGCTGTGGTGGATGCGGCAATGGAAATGACTGCGGTTGTGGCTGTGGATGCTAACAGCAACCATTCCCTTTCATTTCAAAATGATGCGGGAACATATGAAATGCGATCAGTGACCATTTCACCAATATAACAAGCATGCTACCGGAATTGTCCCATGCCTTACCGCTGGCAGTTCCGGTTATTCTTGCAGCATCCATTTTCTGTTTATTATGCATAATTACACCTGACTATTCATAAATAACACTATGAAACTTATAACAGAAAACGGGTAACCGGCTAACCATCCGGAAACATCCGTATCACAGTACTCATAAGGAGGTTTCCATGAATCAGATTCCACACTCCCATCCACTTGACAAATTAATATCGGATGACCGTCTGTTTCTTCTGGAAGCAATCCTACCCTTTGTGGAAGGACCTATGCGCATGCCACTCGTTATCTATCTGAAAATGATGGAACTCCAACAGATCATGCGTGTGATCAACAATCAGTCCTATATCCGTCAGTGTGATTTCAACCGTGATCTTCATAATCAAAATGATATTCTGGCATCGCTGGCCCAGTGTGGCTTTCCGGATATCGCCGATCAGATGAAAAATATGCAGCAGGCAATGAATATGATGCAGGTTATGAATGCCATGAACCGGACCGATTCTGAGTTTTCGGATTTTCAAAGCATTTTCCAGTCTTATGACCAAACCGTTCAAGCTGAGCCGGATAACACATCTATATCCACAGATACAGAATATACAAATAATAATCCGTCCATACAGGGGAACAGAACAGATGAGAAAATTCACGATTCCTCCACACATGAAAACACGAAAAATACCAGTACGACTGATCAATCATTATCCCAACATAGCGACAATTCCATAGATCACATCATGCAGTTGTTACAGGAATACGACACGAACACCCGGTCTGCAACCTGACCGGTCATTATAGATTATAAATACATATAACCGGAATCAAAATAAATCCTATAAAACAGAAAGGACGATCCATTGCCATGAATCAATTTGAAAACGATCCCCGTCTGAAAAACCTTATGCCCCTGAAACGTCAGATTATTCTGGAAATTGCAAACGGTTCCCACAATGCTACTATGGAACAGATGCTTCCTCAGATCATGCAGTTAAACCGGGAGCTTCAAAAACGTAATCTTTCTTTCTCAAAAGAGGAATCCAAGCTCATCATGGATATTATGATGGAACAGGCTTCCCCTGCTGAACGCCAGAAGATCGCCATGTTCCGTAATTTCCTGTAAAATATAAATAAGCAGCTTTTACCTGCCTTGCAGGCACACTGCTTATTTTGTATTTATATTTATGAAATAATATGATTTCTACGTTCTTCGAACTCCCGAAATCATCCCACAACATGCGCATTCCGAGCATCCGCTCTACATGCTTATGTTGTTTTTTCCGTCAAATAAATAAGCAGCTTTGCCTGCCTTGCAGGCACACTGCTTATTTTGTATTTATATTTATGAAATAATATGATTTCTACGTTCTTCGAACTCCCGAAATCATCCCACAACATGCGCATTCCGAGCATCCGCTCTACATGCTTATGTTTTTTTTTTCCGTCAAATAAATAAAGCAACTTTTGCCTGCCTTGCAGGCACACTGCTTATTTGCTTGACAGATTTATTTCATCACAATGTTTACAATTCTTCCCGGTACATAAATTTCTTTTACGATATTGCCGGTCAGCTTGTCTGCGATAGCTTCTTTTGCCTTTGCAATAACATCATCCTTTGATCAGCCTTATTGATTGAAAGAGTTGCTTTCATCTTACCATTGATCTGAACTGCAATCTCTACTGTAGACTCAACGGTCTTTGCCTCATCAAATGTTGGCCATGATGCCTGATAAAGATATCCATCGTAACCAAGAATACTCCACATTTCCTCTGTGATATGTGGTGCAACCGGATTCAATAATGTAAGGAGTGTCTTCATCTCACCCTTTGTCACTGCATTCTTCTTATAGAAATCATTTACAAGTGCCATCATAGCAGCAATAGCTGTATTATACTTCAGATTCTCAAAGTCAGTTGAAACCTTCTTGATCGTCTGATGCATCTTTGTCTCCATATCCTTAGAGTAAGCATCACCATCTACTACGATATCCTGCAGTTTCCATACTCTCTCAAGGAAACGACGACATCCCTTTACACCATCATCTGACCATGATGCAGCAAGATCAAAGGCTCCAATGAACATCTCATATGTTCTTAATGTATCTGCACCATAATCATTTACAATATCATCCGGATTTACCACGTTTCCTCTGGACTTACTCATCTTCTCGCCATTCTCACCAAGGATCATACCATGGGAAGTACGCTTCTGATATGGTTCCGGTGTAGGAACAACCCCCTGGTCGTACAGGAACTTATGCCAGAATCTGGAGTACAGCAGATGAAGTGTTGTATGCTCCATACCACCGTTGTACCAGTCAACCGGCAGCCAGTATTTTAATGCTTCCTTGCTTGCAAGTGCCTCTGTATTCTTTGGATCCGTATATCTTAAGAAATACCACGATGAACCAGCCCACTGAGGCATGGTATCTGTCTCACGCTTTGCAGGACCTCCACAACATGGGCACTTCACATTTACCCAATCCGTCATAGCTGCAAGTGGAGATTCTCCATTATCCGTTGGCATATAGCTCTCTACCTCCGGAAGCATCAGCGGAAGTTCACTTTCATCAAGAGGTACATAGCCACATTTATCACAATGAATGATCGGAATTGGCTCGCCCCAGTATCTCTGACGGGAGAAAACCCAGTCACGGAGCTTATAATTAACTTTTGCCTTACCGATTTTCTTTTCTTCCAGGAACTCGATCATCTTCTCTTTTGCATCTTTTACCTGTAAACCATTTAAGAAGCCGGAATTGATCAGAACACCTGTTGCAACATCTGTAAATGCTGCCTCATTGACATCAACTTCTTCTCCATCCTTTGCTACAACCTGAATCAGCGGCAGATTGAATTTCTTTGCAAATTCCCAGTCTCTTTCGTCATGTGCAGGAACCGCCATGATCGCACCTGTACCATATGACATCAGTACATAATCGGATACCCAGATCGGGATCTCTTTCTCATTTACAGGATTGATTGCTACCAGACCATCAATAGCTACACCTGTCTTATCCTTTGCAAGCTCAGTACGCTCGAAATCAGACTTTCTGGCAGCCTGCTCTCTGTAGCTTTCGATCTCAGACCAGTTCTTGATCTCATCTTTATATTTATCCAGAACTGGATGCTCCGGAGATACAACCATATAGGTTGCTCCAAATAATGTATCACATCTGGTTGTGTAGATACGAAGCTTATCTTCTTTTCCTTTGATCTGGAAATCCACTTCTGCACCTGTAGAACGTCCGATCCAGTTCTTCTGGGATACCTTCACACGCTCAATATAATCAACAGTATCGAGACCTTCGATCAGCTTGTCAGCATATTCGGTGATCTTTAACATCCATTCAGATTTGACCTTACGGACAACCGGTGCACCACAACGCTCCACAGACACCATTTACAACTTCCTCATTTGCAAGACCAACCTTACAGGATGTACACCAGTTGATCGGCATTTCTTTCTTATATGCCAGACCTGCCTTGAATAACTTCAGGAAGATCCACTGTGTCCATTTGTAATATTCGGGATCGGTCGTATTGATCTCACGATCCCAGTCAAAGGAATATCCAAGTGACTGAAGCTGTGCCTTAAAACTTGCTACGTTATTCTTTGTTACTTGCTTTGGATGGATCTTGTTCTTGATCGCATAGTTCTCGGTAGGGAGACCGAATGCATCCCATCCCATGGGATATAACACATTATATCCCTGCATTCTTCTCTTTCTGGCTACAATATCGAGTGCTGTATATGGTCTTGGATGACCAACATGAAGTCCCTGTCCGGATGGATATGGGAACTCAACTAATGCGTAATATTTTGGTTTACTGTAATCATCTGTTGCAGCAAAAGCCTTGTTATCATCCCAGACCTTCTGCCACTTCTTCTCAACAACTTTATGATTATATGCTGTTGCCATGTCATTTCCTCCTGAAAAATGTTTGTAAAGTGTAATAGGAGCCTAATCATATATGACCAGCTCCTACTATCTCTCTTATATTCTGATCGAATTAAACTCTTGAAAGATACTCGCCTGTACGTGTATCGATCTTGATCGTATCTCCTTCATTTACAAATAAAGGAACATAGAGTGTTGCTCCTGTCTCAACTACACAAGGCTTTGTAGCACCTGTAGCTGTATCACCCTTTACACCAGGCTCGCACTCTGTGATCAGTAATTCTACAAATAATGGTGGCTCTACACCAAATACAGAACCATTGTGGGAAACAAGCTTACAGATCTCGTTCTCCTTAACGAACTTTAATGCATCTCCGATTGCTGCTTTATTCAATGGAATCTGATCGTATGTCTCCGGATCCATGAAGTAGTAAAGATCACCATCATTGTACAGATACTGCATATCTTTTCTTTCGATATGAGCCTTCTCGCACTTCTCTGTTGGACGGAATGTCTTTTTCTACAACACCACCACTCTTGATATTCTTAAGCTTTGTTCTTACAAATGCAGCACCTTTACCAGGCTTTACATGCTGGAACTCTATAATCTGATAAATATTTCCTTCAAATTCAATCGTAACACCATTTCTGAAATCACCTGCTGAGATCATCTCTGCCATAATTTTCTTTTCCTCCTTAAGATATGAACTTCTTGTGACATTTTATAATATTCTACAGAATATTTCAACTACTTTTTACCAATTCACGGATTCCCGGACGATTGGTGGCCGTGATATGTCTCTTTCATAAGTCGCTTACGCTCTATTATTTTAAAAACAAAACATTGCGTATTACTTTATTGCTTTCAATTAAGTACATAGTTTATAATATATTTTGCTTCTTATTTCTACAACTATAATCTAAGGCGTCAATTCTGTGACAGGGATTGTCAGATCTGCCGCACGTTCATATCACGGGGTGCGGTAAGGTTAAGAGATCGCGTACCTTATGTTCCGGATTTCCGCCTGCCAGAAGTGGTCTGGTGTTGTCACCGGATAATCGTGATATGACTTCTTCCGGAGTGATCTGTAAATAAACGACTGTTCCAAGAGTTGCAAGCTCTACAGCATTCTCCTCTCGAAGCGGAAGTCCTCCGCCGGTCGAAAGTACCGCGTGTGTCAATGACGTATTTAATTCTTTTAATGTATCTGTCTCCAATTGTCTGAAATATGCTTCGCCCTTTTTACTGAATAATTCTGCGATCGTACAGCCACATTTTTTCTTCTATATACTGGTCAGTATCTATAAATGTATATCCATATTTTTCAGATAAAAAGCTGTCCAACTGTTGTCTTTCCGGATCCCATAAATCCTGTCAAAAAATAATATTATCCCGTGTTTTTTTTTCAACAGTTTCTGATAGATCATATCTGCTGTTTTCTCATCCACCGATATATCATTCCACAGTTCATATGCAATTATTCCCTTGATATAACAGCATCTTCAGACCATTATAACTCTTTGCTCCTGCCTGTCTGCACAAAGACATAAATCTGGTACAGAATGGTTTATAGATCAGATCAATTCCCACTGATACCATCTGGTAAAATGCCGGATCTTCAATTATCACCTCATCAATATGCGGATACAGGCCCTTTGAAGTTGACTGGAATACAATATATTTTTTTCTCCGGAAGTTTGTGATAGTCTTGAATGCTCATAGCAGTCATATTCTGCTTTCCAAAGAAATCATTCATATGATCTGCGATTGCCTGTGCTTTCGATACCGTACGGTTTAAGATATATACATGTCCTGCTCCATTTGCCCCACACATATAGGCTACAGCCTTTGCAGCTCCGCCGGCTCTAAAAAAATAATGACATCATGCGCATCAAGTTCTACTCCATAAGATCTCACCTCACGAAGAAGCCCCAGCATATCCGTATTATAGCCTTTATATCCATTTTCTGTCCGCACCAGGGTATTAGCTATTAGCAGCACCGATCGCCTGTGCCCCTTCATCCAGCTCTGACAAATATTTCATAACCTCATTCTTATGCGGTACAGTCACATTTAAGCCCAGAATATTCAGTGCATAAGCTCCTTTCACTGCCTCTCCAAGGTCTTCTGCTTTTTTGTGTGAAATGGTACATACACATTATTTAGTCCAAGTGTTTCACTTAATGTATTGTGGATCAGCGGCGACATTGTATGCTCTACCGGATCTCCTAACAGACCAAGCGTTCTTGTCTTTCCATCTATCATCATTTACCTCTTCTCCTTATGATCTGTCTTAACCAAAATGGCTTATTTTTTCTCTTTCTTCCGCTCATATACATATGTCCTCTCACCGCATTATGTAATAAAAAGGAAACATTAACATAGTAGCATCTTCTGTTTGTTCTTACAAGAATTATTCCAAAATATACAGAAATAAGGCGGACATTACTGCCCGCCTTGTAATATATAAGATTGTTTGTCAATTCTTATATTTTTGTTAAGCCAATACAAATTTTTTCGTATAAGCTACATCATTTGCTGCAACCTGAATTGCACTATCTGATTGTGTCAGATTGAACAATGGATCAGATGCTTTTACCTTGATCATTGTATAGATCGGTTTTGTCTTACCATTGTAGTATACTTCTACAACTATGTAGGTGTAGTTTCCACCATATGGTGCGAACAGTTCATCTGTTGGCTTCAGGTTATTGGAATCTGTAAACTTATCCTTAATCTGTATCTTCTTTGTCGATGCACTATCTTCCACAATGCCTGCTTTTTTCCTTATCGGATGCCGGTGTATTCCAGATCATACGATCTGTACCCTCTGCATATGCTGGACGATTGTTTGCCATATCTGTATCATCATAATCCAGATCATAGTATACGTTAATTGCATCCACTGTTACATCATTTGGAACATTGATCTTGAAGTCGAATTCCGGTGATGTTGTCTTATCTGCTACTTCATCCAAATATACGGTCTTACCAATTGACTCAGATATCTCTTCGTCCTTTGCCATTTTCTTTCTTGAAATCTGTATCAGGATCATAAACATATAATGTAGGTTTTTCCTTTACTGCTTCTGCACTGTTTACAATAACGTTGATGAAGAGCTTTCTTTCATCATTATTTCTTGTTGTAGGACCTGTAACCGATCCATGACCGGCTCCACAGTATGTAATTGCTCCGTTACCATAAGATGTTGTGTAGATGTAGTAGTTCTCCATTCCATCATATGGATCTGCTGCATACAGGGATGATCTCTTCTTCGCATCACTTGAGTTGTTAGAACCTGCCAGTGTATACCATACAGTTACATCGCCTGCTTCCAGATCAAGTGCATATACCTGCTGATGTGTACCTGAAATATTCAGGGAATCACCAATCTTGTATGGATACAATGTGATCAGACCTTCATTTAACTGTTTTGCCTTTACAGTCTGTGAATTTGCTGACTGATCAGCTGTTGATGATGCTGACCTCATGCTGTCGCACTCTGGAAATCACTCTGTGCATATACATATGGTAAGGTGTATGTTGCACCACCGCCACCATTCTTATCATAGTACAAACTGGTCATTGACAATGCACTTACATACATTCCAATGTTTCCAACCTTGTTATAGCTGGATGCGATCTGTGTCATATTAGCATTAATACTGTTTACAAGACTCTTTCCTGCGATTGAATTATTTACATATGGTGTAAGATAATACAGGTCAGCGTCCTCCGACTTGTATGCCAGTGATGTATTCTTGTCTGAATACGTTGGCTTGCCGCCCTCCTGATAAATGTATCCTGAGGTTCCAGCCTTTGCTTCTGTCTTTGTAAAATATCCGGTATCTACACCGCCCCAGTCGTTGATATATGAATATTGGTCATATGTTACTGCATCCTGATAAATATATCCTGTGGAACCTGCTGTAGCTGCCTTCTTATAGAATGTACGGCTATATCCTGCTGATACATCCATATAAACCTTATCTTTTTTTCCCAGCCATTCAATGGGCCCTTCCAGTCATGCGTTGTTCCGTATGTTTCCGGTTCATAAATATATCCATCTTCTGTCAATGTACCCTTTACCATTCCGGCCGGAGTACCTGATGAATTCTGTTTTGTATAGATATATCCATCCTCTGTCAATGTACCCTTTACAAGACCTTCCTGCGTAACACCTGTTACATATCCATCATTTACGACCTCATATGTATTGGCATTATTTGTAAGATCTACATGGAATCTGTTCATTCCAACAATATCAAGTAATGACTTTGTCAGATTAACAGCACCTGCATCTGCATACGGTGTCATTGTGTCATGGAAGAAGAATAAATCTCCACCATTTGATACATAATCCAGAATGTATTCACAAGTACGCTGCTTCAAGTCTACCTTGAATCCACCAAAAGAATCGGATGGACCAAGAACCAGAATTGAATACTGCTTCTTCATGAAATTTTTACCATAAGAACGTCTTAAAATCTTTCTTATACACATCTAATGCATCTAATTCTTTATCCTTTGCATCTCTGTACTTCTCATACAGTTCTACAAATTCACTGCCGAACATTGTAGATGAAATCTTTCCGCTGGCAAATGTAATATCTGTATTTGTACTGTATACAGGCCAGAATACCATATAGTACTCACCGGTATCGATCGTATAATTAAGGAGATCGATCAGGTCACTGTTTGAAACAGATGACTTGAAACCACCAAGGAACGTATTATAAGTACCTCTTGCTCCATAATTTGTAGAACCTGTATATGTGCCCTGTAAGGACTGAATAGCACCCCTTGATGTAGCTATCCAGGTCTTCTTTTGGCTTAACGGTCTCAGATACATATTTGTTATAAGCTGCCAAAGCAATTGTTGCATCTGTTGCATACTGCTTCTTGTTTCTACCTTCTACTGTACCGCCATTCTCCAGCTTATCTGCCTCTTCTACCCAGGTATCCAGACAGTCATATGTGTCTGCCTGATGATTATCCTTTTGTTGTAAAGGCAGCTTTATCAGCTGAAGCTACTACCATATCAAGACTGATATCGTAATCCTCTGCTAAGGTATCTGCAAAATTTGAAAGATAATCATCATTACCCTTCTGTGAACCATAGAACAGATCTGTGTCATATGGAACGATACCAAAACGATTCTCATGACGTCCCAGACATTTATACTGTGCAACATCTGCTGTATCAAGTGCTGTCTGATTTGCATAGGTGTTATACTTCAGAATCTTATGTGCTGTCTGTGACTGAATATCAAAGTACAATGTATCTGTTGCTCCCCAGGATGTTGCTCCCTGTCCTTCTGACATGGTCTGAACCTGTAAAACATTGATATCACTGATTCCGTCTGTGTTGTTTACGATCTTGCAGATACCACGCTCTTCTGCAATGATATTATCCTTACTATCCATAATAAGGATCTGCCAGTATGCAGAACCGAAGAAATCCTGATCCAGTGCAATATTTACTGTCTTATTCTTTACTGCAGAACCGGATGTTCCTGTTGATGTATCTATATCACCTGTTACATAATAGTCAATCGTCTTATCATGATCAAACTGTGTATTCTTATTCTTGTCAATACAGATTGAATATTTATAACTCTTTTCCGATCCTGCTACAGAGAAGGTAAATGATAAATTGGTTGTCTTCAGATATGTGCTTGTAATACCCTCTGAATATTCAACCGGTGCACTTGTAACTGTAAGACGCGCTCTTGATGTAGACTGTTTAACAAGATTGTTAATCGCTGCATTTGTATCCTCTGAGAATACTGTTGCATACGACTTGATAGCCGTCTCATCTGTTGCATCCTTATACCATGTCTTCTGCTGTGCCTCTGAATCAAGCATTGTCTGCTTTTCAGCAATCTTATAAGTGTACAGTGTATTACCATACTGCTTATTTGAATTATCAATCTTCTGTGTATCGGTTGCATCTACGCCCCATAATACATTTGTTCCTTTGGATCTTCTGTTATTGATCACATTCAAAAGGTCATACATTCTGGATGATGGATCCAGATAGAAGTTCTTTCTTTCCAGCTTGCCTGCATTATACCAGTAGCCCTGACTCTTCTGCGCATCTGTAAGACCATTGCCGTCTGCATCTGTTCCATTTACCTTTTCAAATACCGAAGTCAGTTCATTGCCAACCATGATCGGTCTTCCAAGATTAACGTAAGATACAAGCTCATCATACTTATTCTTTGTCAGGTCATTACCATTTTCAACAACATATGTTGTCTTATACTTTGTTGAGCCAATCACCGGTGTTGCCATAAGCTCAGAACCTGTGATTGATCTTGTCATCTTGTAAGAACCGGTACCACCCATCTCCTTCAGAACACCTGTATGGTAATACATAACAAATGTAGGAATTGCGGATACTAACTGTTCTGCGCTTGGTCCGATATAAGCAAATACACTGGAATCGTATATCTTACTCAGATCTCTGTCCAGAGCGCTGATATCTCCACCGATATATACAAGGTCATATGTAGCAGCGATATCATCTGTCATACCGATCAGTGCCTCTGATGAAACCTGTGTAAGCTCAATATCTGAATATGAGATACCATCGATCGCATATGCAATCTTTGCCTTCGTCAGATCAAAATCATAATACTCACTGCCCGGTGAAAGCTCCTCCACTGCATAGCCCTCAGCTACATCCGATGGAACGGTATAATAATTACCATAGATTTTTTTTTCTCCGTGTGTATTGGTACCATTTGTCCATGCACCGGATCCATTCTTAACCGATGAAGATCTTGCGAGTTCTTCATCAATTGGATAATCCGGCTGAATTTCCAGAACTCTGAATTTATTATCACTGCCTCTTCGGTATACACCGGCATTGATAATATCTGCGATCACCTTTGCTGATGGACTGTTGATAATAATCTTATCTGGATCACCTGATCCACCACCATTATTGTTTCCGGATCCAATACCGTCTCCGGCTTCACTGCTTGCGATTACATACACACCCCCTCTTCTACTGCTGAACATAACTTCTGGTATGCTGAATCACCGATCTCATCTTTATAATCACCTGATTCAATAAAGATAAAATCATACTCTGTAAAATCAATTACATTCGTTCCTGTAACTTTTGGCAACAGGACATCATTTTTATACTTTTTATACTGAGCATCTACATAAGCATATACCTGTTCTGATGTCTCAAAGATAAGATCATCTGTATATACATCTGTTGTATAGTTTGTCGGATCTGCTGTACACTTGTCTGCATATTCTTTATATTCATCGCAGTCATTTGTGTAGTCGTAAGCACCATCTTTGCTTTCTCCCTTTACAGAAACGATGAAATCATAGCCATTGCTTCCGATCACATAATCCTCGGTAATTGCATCCGGATTCGTTGCCGGATCAGAGCCATCGCCTGTGCCGGTGTTATCGCCTGTGCCGGAATTATCGCCTGTACCTGCATTATCACCTGTGCCGGAATTATCGCCTGTGCCGGTGTTATCGCCTGTGCCGGAATTATCGCCTGTACCTGCATTATCACCTGTGCCGGAATTATCGCCTGTACCTGCATTATCACCTGTGCCGGAATTATCGCCTGTACCTGCGTTATCGCCTGTACCGGAATTATCACCTGTACCGGAATTATCGCCTGTACCTGCGTTATCGCCTGTGCCTGCGTTATCGCCTGATGTATCAGAATCATCTCCATTGTCTTCATATGAAGATGGATCCACTGTTGCCTCACAAAAGAACACTGTAATCATAATCAGCATTTACTTTAGGAAATCCATATTCATATGTATAGATACCTGTCTCTTCATCATATGATCCATTTCCATCTTCACCGGTTGTAAGTTCACATGCCAGAACTGTACCATCTGTATTACCAGCCAGTTTGCTTGCTTCTCCCTTTGGAGTTACAACCAGATAAACAACAGAGCCTGCAAGATCTCCCTTAGACTTGATCGTACCGGTAATCTGCTTTGCAGCAACATCCTGGAAATAAGTCTTAGCAAGATCATTTGCTGTATACTTTGCTCCCTTTGAGCTGTCAACCGCATTTAACAGATCCTTACTCTGAATCTGATAGATATTTGCTCCACTTGGAACGAACTTATAACCCTTACCGGCATAAGCATCACTTGTAAAGTCGCTGTTTGGAGCCTTTACTACTGACTCCCATATCTGTTTCTTGCTGTTATAAACATAATTTTCAGCAGAGCACTGCGGTGCATCATTCTTTGATGCCAGTTCTGAGAACATACTGTTTGATGTACCGTCTGTGATCACCAGAACATTTGCATTATCAAATTTCCATTCATGTCTGGAACCTGATATGCCCTGTGTATTTCCAGATATCTTTGCGTATGCAGAATCGACCTTATCGGTCTTATTATTTAAGAAGTTTTCCATCTTATCATCTGTATACCATTTATAATATCTGTTCTTATTGATATAATCCTTTCCGCCTTCTGTTGCAGAACGTTCAGCAGTCAGAATAAAGTCCGATATTGTCTTTGTGGTATTTGTCATTGGATCTGACTTGTTACCACTTGCTTCTTTATAAAGGACATTGAAGAAACCAGGTTCTACACAGAGAACATTATCTGTTCTTCCCTTTAATGTCTTTGTTACATATTTGTATGCCAGAGATCCCATACGATACTGGTCATTATTACCTGTGATCTTTTTTCAGGCTCCGCTGTACATAATGCATATCGATCAAAGATGATCGGATGCTTTCCTGCATATACATCCAGCCAGTTATATAAGCTCTCGCTGATATCTGTACCGCCTGCAGCATAATCATTTGCTGTTGTTGCAACGATATAGATAAAATCCGCATTTGCAAGTATTTCCTGTGCCTCTGTACCCATGCCGTTCAGATCACTGACTGTTTTTTAGTCGTCAACTGAACTGCACCCGGTGCCATATCATCTTTAATATTCTTATAACCATTGAAAACTGCATATCTGAAGTATTCTCCATCATATACATATTTCCACAGATCAGATGTGCCTTTATATCCTGCTTCATCACTGATCTTTCCTGAGTAACCGGAAGCAGTCACAATCTCTGTCATTGATGTATCTGCTGTTGCATAAGATCCCAAACCATCCGGAAGGATCTGAACAATGTGATACTTATCCTCTCCTGTCTTCTTCAGACTGGAATCGTTTGAGTTAAGAATCGCCTGATCAATGTTTGAGCTGCCCACCAATGTTGAACTGCCACTTGTGTCCGCTTCACTTTTTCAACAGGAGTTCCAGAATTAGCCAACGTAAAGTTTACGAATATAGCACATACTATAAGTGTAAATATTATCGCTACAGATGATAATACTACTTTTCTGTTCTTAAACACTATTTCTTTCCTCCTTAATCCCATGTATGCTTTTTAAGCACATATGAATTTCGAATGCCAACAACACCATTTATCTTATAAGATGCCGCCGTTGTTGAATCTTCAAGTTCCAGTGTAATTGCAATACTGTCCTCGTCCGGATTGATCTGTAATTTGAAATCCTTTACATCCTTACAAAGAACAGTGCCATCTGCTTCACTTGCATCAGTGATTCTATCTGATTGCAGTGTTTTAAACACATAAAGCTTTTTTTCGGTCTTATCATATGTGATCGTACAGGTCGTGATAACACTGTCACCGTTACTCTGTAATGCAGATGCATAATCTACTTTCAGATATAACTTCCCAGAATCATCCGGAATAATATATGTCGTGTCATCTGTCGATGGTGATGTGACATAACCAAACGACTTCATATCTGCAATATCATAACATGGACCCTTTGGTGTAAGACCAGCTCCACCCGCTTTCTCGATATAAACAGTACGTCTTCCAATACCACCAGCAGACATTAATTCACCTCCGCTGCCCTTTGTATCTGTATCATCCGGAACAATAAATACTCCGGAAACCGGGCTGTAAGATGTGACGCCCGCTGATGTGGTAGTAGCCACATATGCGCTTCCCAATATCTTCACATCAGTCGCACCCATGATCATATCTGATATGGTATCATATGTTTCACTGGCTTCGTTCTGTATTTTCTTTCTGTTTGTCATCTTTCTATTGGAGGATACCACTGTACCAACAAGTGAGGTTACTGCAACCATAAACACACTTAAAATTCCAATGTACAGTACTAATTCAATGAAAGTGAAACCTTTATTATTATTTTTCTTCACGCTTCACCCCTCCTCATGATCCTGTGTAATGGCTGCCAGTTGCTCGATTCAGTGTTACTCTACCAACAGAATCGGTTGATCCGTCTTTGTAAAATGTATAAACACCGCTTCCAGTTTCAACAGAACCATCTGACTTATTAAACTTAATGATCATAGATGAAACTTCACTTCCTGCGGAAGAACCATTATTTGAATAGTAAATCGTTACACGATCCAGAATCTCACGATCCTTTGAAGTATCTTCTGTGAAATCCGATCCATTCTTGCTCTTACCATATACCAGGTTATATTTTCCATCTACTTTTTCCAGTTTCATTGCCCAATCGCTTTCCTGTGTTTTTGTCAGGGACTGCAGAGTTGACAATTCCTGATTGAACGACTCCTTTGATGAAGTCGCACGAGCTGTCCGTATCGAAGAAATCGACACTGCCGCAAGTCCTGACATAACTGCGATGATAGCAAGAACAATAATCAATTCAACAAAGGGAATATCCGGAATCATTTTTTATTTTTTTCTTATCATATTCACCCCTCCTACTCTACATTCTTCTTCCAGTTCTGGAATGCAATAATGTTGCTATAAGAGATGTCTGATAAGCTTGAACCAGAAACCTCTGAATTGTTTTTATCGTCTACTTTAACATAGTTCTTTAAGATCTCTCTTGTGATCAGACTCAGATCTTCTACATCACTCTTGGAACACTCTTCCAGTACAGTTGCTGTAAAGGATGCGTCTGCTGAGATATCTACGCTGCTGTTACAGATAATCTTTGCACCTGATATGATCATTCCTCGGAATGACTTTACACTCTTATCAAATGTTACATTACCACCACAGATAACGATACCCTGTAAAAAGCACCATCAGCGGCTGTGGATTTTTTTAATGTTACATCATTTGCATTGATGATAACAACTGCATTTGTCTCTGGCTCTACCTTGTTGATACTAAGATTTTTTTGGAGAAGATCTTATCATAATCAACATATTTGGTAAGAGGTGTCAGACTGTAGTTGTAATCAAATGTATCAAAGGTTCTTTCCGTCAGATCCTTTGATCGGAGCGTATGTGTATGTACTTCCGTTCTTTTGTATATCCGGCCACTTCCCATGCAGAAACATCTGTATCTGTATCATCCTTTTTTTATCTACTACAGACAGATGATCTTTCATATTGATATACATATAATTGATCTGATTGCTGACCTTCTCCTCTTTGCTAAGAGTGGTCTGATCACCAAGTGCCTCTGAATTCTTTTTAATATCTGCAAATGTATTATTATTTCTCTGTAATACCCTTATTACCAAGTAACACTGAGAATGTCTTTGATCCTGTTGCATTTTTTAATGCTGTATCAACCTGCAGAGATGTATCTGCAGATGCCTTAACAAATAATGAATTGTCACTGTTCTGAGCAGTTACAGCTCCACTTGTTTTGATCTTGCTTCCATCCACATCACCATCTTTGCTTGGCAGAAGTAATTTAACTTCAAAATTTTCATAGTTAGCAACATTGTACAATTTCTTTTTCGTTTCATCGATGCCTGTGTTTAAGAGATCATAATACTTCTCTACAAACTCCTCAGCATCGTTTACTCCATCCTTATCTTTATCGCCATCCTGAATGTACAGATAATAATAATCATGTCCGGAAACTGTCTCCTTGATTGCTTCTACAATATAATTATTAGATGTGAGCTGTTTTTACGAAATCAGTATACAGCTTGTTAATTTGGACATCATTTGAAAATGTCTTAGGGAACTTTAATGTTACATGTGTATAACCGTTCTCATCCACAACCTCAGTATTATCATACAGATCCCACTGTGTCAGGAAGATCAACTGATTGGACTTAACATCAAGAGACTGACCGGTTGAATAATCGTTTAATGCTGTGAATGCATAATCAGAATCTTTCGTAAGACCAAAGTTTTTTCTTTCTTTCTCATCTGTGATCGTATTTGCTGCGATCTTGGAGAATTCGATATAGGACTTACCTGCAATATACAGAGATTCCAGACTTGAAAGATCCAGAGTTGAATTCTTTCCATTGACAATGATTGCACTGTCACTGAAGTGTGATTTTAATTTGAATCCTGTTGCAAGGTTACCGGATGTACGAAGAAGGTTAATGCTTCTTACGTCATCTGCTGTATAGCTGTATCCAAAATAAGTTCCTCTTGTAAATGTAAGCTCAGATTTCTCTGCATTCAGCTCTGTATCATCATATACATAAGCATTTGCTGCCGCTTTGATCTGTCCGCCCTCATCGCCTCCGATGATGATGTTATCGGTCCAGAGTTCTGATAACAGGGATGTACGTCCTGAAAGATTAATCTTCGCACCATCAAAAGCTGCGAGAGATCCTGAGTTAACGATAATATCGGAATTCAGTGTCAGATTCGCTCTGTCACCCTGTACAAAGATACCGGAATATGCACTCTCATCTGTTGATCCCCATTTGGTTTCAACTGTACGGCTGTATTCATTTGTTACCTTTGTATCTGTTTTTCCATTATAATCTTTATTGTAATAGTCAGAAGCAGTATAAATGTTACCCTTTATATTTACTTCTGTGTCTGCTGCTGTTCCGGATACCTGAAGTCCCATATCAGCAAGCAATGCGTAATTATATAAGCTGTCACTGTTTGCACCTGCCATATCAAAAAAGAAACATTATATTCCGGTTTCTTTAATACAAGATCTGTTGTGATCGTCTGTACATAAGTTCCAGGCGCCATTGCTCCGCTCGCGGAATCTGTGCTGCTTAATGTGATTGTACGCTTTACACCAATATTTCTGAATGTAATCTCTTCGATATTATTCTCATCGATCGTATTGGCACTTGCTACACCTGTAACTTTTCCATTCTTTCCAGCTACATATTTGATGTACTTTTCACGACCTTCTTTATCCTTGAATACAATTCTCAGATTGTCACAGGCAAGTGATACATCCGGATCTGTAATATAGCCCTTTAAGGTTTCGATCAGAGTTGGCATATTGCTGAATGTCTTATCTGATTTGATACCCTGCATAAAGAACTGCTTAAACAGATCATTCGCTTCATCTTCTGTCAGATTGTTATACTGACCATCCTTGTAATACACAACAATCTCAGCCGTTGTCGTATACGCGGAATACAAATGCTCATTTGTCGCTGCACCAATTCCGGCATATATCTCATCCATGGCTTTTTCAACACTGTAAAAGTTATTCAGGGAATTCAGCTTATAAAAACGAAGTTTATATGCCAAAAGAGTTCCCATTAACAATGCTGACACCAGTATGCTTAAGAAAGTTGCCAATACAATAACAAGGACAAAACTCGAGCCGCGGTTATCCGCTAATTTAAGCTTGTTTTTTAACTTTTTCAGCATCTCTTATTTCCCCCTTGTTCCTGATACTTCTGTCTTATTGCCATCACTATCTGTCAATGTAACATGAATATCATACAGGTATGTTTCATCACTTGTATCATCTGATGTGTTCTTAACTTTAATAGCAGTTGCATCTGTTTCATCATACTCAGTTCCGAAGTTTGAATATGCCTCAATCTTTCCCTTGGTATCATCACCAGTGCGGTTCACATATACCTTAACAGAAGATGGTGAGCTTGTATGACTAGTGCTCTGGTAAACCAGACTGTCAATACTGCTTACGCCAAGTGTATCGCAAATGATCTCCTCATATTTCGGATCAATTGAAGCAATTGTTTCAAATAAGTAGATCTTTGCTTTTTTCATCATCAGGGCAAGTCCTGATGTCTCAACTCTGATATAATCATTATTACAATATACACCATTACACACTGCAGGTGCATATAACAGATAGATTGGAGGAAGTGTCTTGTATTCCTTCTGATATACAATTCCCTCTCCATATTTTCCATCCGGTTTATAGGTATCGCTTGCAATTCCATTCGCGTATGCCTTAATGATAGGATTAAACGATGGTTTATCCTGATATTCTACAAAACACTGTACCATATAACCGGATAAAGTCTTTGAAACCTTAATCGTGGTTGTTTTCTGGAACGAATCATTATCCAGATAGGTAGCACCGGACAGATACTGATTATATAAAACGGAATTTCCCTTTAAGATATCCACTTTCACATCTTTAAAATATGCCGCTGCCTGATTATCCAGACTGTTTCCTTCTATACCACTGGTTTGCTCCCATATAGGTTGCTCCAGCAATGATCGCTGACTGCTTGTTATCAAGATTACGTACTGTACCAACACCTGATGTAAAGGCGGACATACTCAGAACCGTCTTTCTTTCAGGTCATTTGTATTGGCATCCCATACATATCCCTTTGTTGCAACTGCATGCGCAATATCATTTACAGTTACTGTGCAATCATACTTCTCGTATTCTCCCCCGAGCGATATTCCACTGCATGAATATGTATTAATGTGATAATCTACAGTTCCCTGCACTTTCCGGGAGGGGTATAAGTCTGTGTCTGGGAATCATCCAGACCAAACTCATAATTACCTGTAGAATTGCCATCAGGGATACTGATGGCACTTTCTTTCATATTTGCAGTTTTAAAGCTTTCCATGATCTCTTCAGCTTTTTCAATCGCATATTGTTTCTTTGTTGACTTCGTATTGACATTGATCGCTGAAATCAACTGGGCGGTAAGGGGAGCAATTAATATAGCAAATACTGCTACAGCTATGATTACTTCAATCAAGCTAAAGCCTTTGTTATTATTCTTTGCCATTCTTACTTCTCACTCCGTTCAAATCGAATCTACGGGTTGCAAGTCTACATCCTACTGATTGCTATCTGTAGTTGTAGTTGTCGTACTACTCTTTACGGTTGATTTCCGAAAATGTTATCTTTACCGGTTTGAACATTTACGTTAACCTGATCTGTGGTTCTGTCTCCCACCTGTAACAGCATATTCAGAGAATGACATATCTCCTGTGTAATCACCAGTCTCCTCATCAAATGCGATTGAGATAGAGTCAACTGTCATACGGAAATCGCTCTTCTCGATGTAATCAACAACATCTTTAACAGACTGATAAGAACCTGAATATGTAACCGGGAAGCTTGCTGAATAGCAGTTGAAATTATTTTCTCCTGCTACTGCTGCAGTAGCATCTGTGCCAGCGGCTGCAGTCTCTGTTGTAGCTGCTGTTGTAGCTGCTGTAGTATTTTTTGCATCTGTAGAAGCTGTTCCTGTTGCTGCACCATCTAATGTAGCATCACCAACAGCACCGGTTCCAAGTGTATAGAAGAGCTGTTCCTCTCCCATTGATACATCTGTGAAACGGAACTTATATTCGTCCTTGATCCCCTGTAAATACATGATTGTATTTTCCTGATAGATCTCTGATGGAAATTCTGCAAGGATTGCTTCATATTCTTTCTTATAGTTCTCTGTATCCTTGATGTACTGATCTCTGTTTACATCTTTTGCTTTCAGGCTGTTATAATAAACCTGCTGTTCATCCTTCTTTGAAACAAGCTCTTTACGGTCATCAAAATTGCTTAATGCCACAAATCTGATCGGCACAAATAAAATAACAACACCGAGTAAAAATAATAATAAATTTCTTTGTCCTTTTGTCATTGCATCCATGTTCTATGCCCTCCCTTACTCAGCTAATGTAGCATCTGTTTCAGTTGTATCAGCATCTGCCGCTGATGCGTCAACATAGATACACGTTACTGTGAAATCATATGTTATTTTACCTGTGTCTTCATCTACATTTTCTGTGATACTTCCAATGAATGAGTTATCAATACAGTCAATTTCTTTTAAGCTGATCGCAAGTCCTGCAATATCATCATATTCTGCTGCTGTTCCTGAAATTGAAACACCTGTTGAATCGGATTCAAATGCTGTGATATCAGTTCCCTTTGGCATCTTCTCTTCCAAAGCCGTGATAAATGTTACAACATTCTCATTCAAGTTCTTTTGTGTAGCTGTACATGCTCATGGCATCAACATAAACGCTTTCTGCATTTTCATAATCCTTTACGATCGTCTCAATATCCTGGATAGAAGCGATCTTCTTATTTACATCATCCAGCTCTGTCTGTGCCTGATTCTTTAATACAAATGACACAGCCGTTAATCCGCCTGCCACTAACACAGCCAGGATCAGGAATGCAACTACCAGTGGAGTTGTATCCATCTGACCTTCCTTCTTGCCGGAAGCTCCGCCTTCTGAAATTGTGAATCCCATAGGTGCAAAAGCAGCACCGATTGGAACCATAAGGTATACAGGATTATATATCTTCAAATCAATCTTTGGGTCAAATTTGATATTGAATAAACTGTCCATAACTCTTGTTGAAACATTGAGCTGTACCTTGAAAAGACCATCAATTCCCTTGATCAGGGCGCCATCACCTGTCAGGAATACATCATCGATCGGCTTATCAGGATTCTTTGATGCAAAGAAATCCATTACACGGCCAATGTTGTTGATCAGGTAACGGAAAGATCCTGTGATCGCATTATCATCAAAATCAACCGTGATCAGTCTTTCATTCTGGAGTAATGTCATTGCTGTTGTAGCATCAACACCCTTTGCATCCATTACTTCATTTACAACAACATTGGTACCATATGGTACAGTTCTCTGTAACAGAAGGATATCTCCTTTTACGATATTAAGTACAGTAGATTCGCTACCTAACTGGATTACCATAGTCGTCATGTTCTCGCTGGTCTGTGTTTTGATCAACTGCAACATGGCATTTCCAATGTAATCAAGAGCAACTACCTTCAGTCCTGCAAGTGCTGCAACTTCATAATATGAACGAACCATACTGGTTGGTGCTGCAACTGCAAGAACTCTTAACTGTTTGTTATTTTCTTCATCAGTAACTGTCTCTAATACAGAATGGGATACTGTGTAATCCTCTATATTAACAGGGAAATACTCTGATGAGTTCGCATTAATAATTCCTTTAATTTTGTTTTCCTTAACGAAAGGTACAAGAACCTCTCTGTTAACGATCTTTGTAGAGGTAAGAACGAATATTGCGTTCTTGTTAGTGATTCCGTTTGCAGCAAGCTGTGATTTGATCGCCTCTGCAATTCTTTTCCTTGTCTCTAATGAAACCATCTTCATAAGCATCTTCCGGTGTCTCGAAGATGATGGCATTATGAACTGTGGAAGTCTTTTTTTCAGAAGCTGTTACTTCTGTAATAGTAATCCTTTCATTTGTGATGTCGATTGTTAAGACTTTGTTATTACTCGCCATTTTAAATAGCCTCCCTCGCTAATCAGTAGTTTTTTGTGGAATATGTATATTCCAATTGCCTGAGTACCAGCCTACAAGCTGTTCACCCCACTTAAAATAAAATACAATATGCCTGTATGTACAGGCTGAAAGGTAAACAATCTGTCACCTTTAATCATAAGCACACGGATGATTGACCCGTTCATCTTTCATGCCTATTTTTCAGTTTCCAGCTTCTTTTGTAAGCCGGCTGCCGCCATTAGTTCAATGCCGTTGTCATTCGCGTTTCTTCTTTCTACATTTATTCGTTTCAGACACAAACAATATAAAACCGCTGACTGCAAAATAGTCACTCGTATGTTATATAAATCTCTTCTTATTATATAAAGCTTATATAAAACGTGTGACCATGAAAGAGATGCCAACATGCATATTTTTCATACATGTTGACGTTCCATGTTGTTAGACAATTTTGAAGGGCGACAAACAAGATCGAAAAACGAGGATTCTTACCAACTTATTCATCACCCTTCTGATGTCTGACTGATGTAATGATTATCTGTTTAACATCAGATCCTTACATCTGTTCACTATGCCCGCCTTTTTTATTATGGCTGAGGTGAAACCTGCTGAGAACCAGCTTTAACGATAACTGTGTTACCAGCTACATTGATATCAACTGTGAATTCATTTCCTTTGTCGAAGTACTTTGAAGTAATTGTGCTGTTACCAAGAATGCTGCTGATCTCTGTGCTGAATGCACCGTAGCTTGACTTCAGGTCTGAAACGCTTGCGCCTGTAACGCCTGTTCCGATTGCAACCATTGCATCTTCATCTGACATAGCTGTCTGACATGCTGTACGGATTGTATCAGCATTTGAAATATCAGCACTTCTTCTTGACTTGTTGATGTACTTGATAAGGGCTGGTGCAAGAGCACCTGCAAGAATTGCCATAATAGCGATTACGATAATTAACTCTACTAATGAGAAACCTTTGTTGTTCTTCTTCATAATTGTTCTCTCCTTTTTAAATTGATATTCTTTGTTGTTTGTTGATGCATCTTTCGATGCTATATTAAAACCAGCATCCTCGGACTGCCGGATCTAATCAATACTATAATATGTAATAGGACTTGTATTAGTACTGGTCAAGTGCACTGTACATACTCATGATAGGACCGTATACAGCCGCAACGATCATTCCTACGATACATGCAAGGACTACCATAATCAATGGTTCCATCGCTGCTGTCAGCTTGTTTGTTGCCTCTTCTACTTCTTCATCGTAGTAGTCAGCAACCTTACTGAGCATCTCCTCAATATCACCGGTTTCTTCACCGATCTTTGTCATGGCAGAAAGCATTGGGGAAGCATTTCCATATCCTTTAATGGCTTGGAAAGTGGAATACCTTTTGCTACCTGCGTCTTGGCATCTAACAGACCATCGCGGATGATCTTGTTATCCATCATCTTTGCCACCTGTTCAACAGCATCGATCATGGAAATACCGGATGCCATCAGTGTAACTCATTGTTCTTGCAAATCTGGAACATGCTGACTTGATCGTCAGGTTACCAAAAATCGGCATCTTGATCGCCATATTCGCGAAAAAGCTGTTCGCCAACAGAACTTCTCTTGAATGCCTTGCAGCCAACAACGATAGCTGCAACGATGATGATCAGCAGCCACCACTTATGTATAATGAAATTACTTGCCGCTACCATAATTCGTGTTGCCAGCGGAAGCTGTGTTCCCATCTCCGCAAACATACTTGAGAAGTTAGGGATAACCATTACCATTACCACGATTACTACGATGATCATAACGATGAACACTACGATAGGATATGTCATCGCACCCTTGATCTTCGCCGATAACGCATTATCTTTTTCAAAGTGCTCTGTCAGTCTGTCGAGGCAGACCTCCAAGTTACCGGATAACTCTCCGGCTGCGACCATGTTGATCATGATCGGTGGAAATACCTCTGAGTTTACACGAAGTGCATCTGCAAGCGTTCCACCCTTTTCAACATATGTCTTTGCATCCATAACTGCTCTCTGCAGTGTTTTGTTTTCTATCTGGTCTCCCATCAGTTCCAGTGCTGATATAATCGTAACACCAGCTCTTATAACTGCTGAAAACTGTTTACAGAAGACTGCCAAATCTTTTGATTTTTACCTTCTTCTTAATCAAACCCCCTGAAAATGGACTGTTCTGCTCTGTCAGGCTCATGATCGCATAACCATCTGCCTTCAGCTTCTTCTCCGCTCCATCTCTGTTCGGGGCCTCAATGGTACCTTTTTTATTCTTACCATTTTTGTCAACAACCTTGTAGTTAAATACTGCCATTGTTTCTCCTCCGACCCTGTCATATTTCTTCTTTTTTTGTAATAGTTTTCTACTATTACCAGCTAAAAATGCACGTAAATTCACGAACTTTTTTTACATATACTATACTTGTTATATTACTATATTTCTCAACCACATTCAATAATTTCTTATGATTGCAGTTTTTTTTGTAAGAATTGCACAAAAAGGATTGTACATCTTATTGTCCGTTGATCTTCTTTCTGAGATACTGCTGATCCTGTGCATATGTCATAGCCATCTCTCTGGTGTTCGTGCCGGACGAGAACAGATCATACAATGCATCATCCATTGTGATCATTCCGAGCTGTCTGCTGGTCTGGATCGTCGACTGGATCTGATGTGTCTTCGCTTCTCGTATCAGGCTCCGAATCGCCGGTGATGCAAGCATTACTTCAAATGCTGCAACTCGTCCCTGTCCGTTCGCTGTCGGAAGCAGTGACTGGGAAATAACACCTTCCAGTACCATTGCAAGCTGTACTCGTACCTGTTGCGGCTGGTTTGTCGGGAAGATATCGATAATACGATCGATCGTACTTGCCGCACCGATCGTATGCAGAGTCGAGAATACCAGGTGTCCGGTCTCGGCTGCAGTGATCGCTGTTGAAATCGTTTCAAGATCTCGCATCTCTCCTACAAGAATAATATCAGGATCTTCACGGAGCGCTGCACGAAGAGCATTCGCATAACTGAGTGTATCCATACCAACTTCTCGTTGATTAACGATTGCCTTGTTGTGATGGTGAATATACTCGATAGGATCCTCCAGTGTAATGATATGATCGGTCAGGTTTTCATTTGCCTTATTAATAATAGAAGCAAGTGTTGTTGATTTACCGGAACCGGTAGGTCCTGTTACAAGTACCAGACCCCTTTTTCTCTTGTATAATTCAACAACCTCTCTCTCGGAATACCGAGCTGATCCGGTCTTGGAATCTGTGTTTCTACTCGTCTGTATGCCGCAGCCATATTACCACGATCCATATATACGTTTACACGGAAACGACCGGTTTCTGGTGAATCGAATGAGAAATCGACTTCACCTCTATCTTTTAAAATTGCTACATGTCTCTCTTTCATCGTTGCTCCGATTGCTTCAGCCGCATCAGCCGGTGTAAGCGGAGGAACTTCAACTTCTGTCAGTCGTCCATTGATTCTGAGTTTCGGTGGTATGCCTACGGCAATATGTACATCCGACGCTTTTGCCTCAACCGAGAATGCCAGGAGCTCTTTCATATCCAGCATACTGTTTCCTTCCTTTCTTTGTTGCATTCATAATTTCAATTTTATTTTTACAGAGCCTGATCACATATTCTTCTCTGCTAAAAATCTTTTTCATCTATGCCGGTTTATCACCGGACCGGATCTTTTAATATTCATCACCTGTTGTATATACGATCTTCTTCATCTCTGACATGGAGGTGATTCCATTCAGCACATGTTTGGCAGCACCCATCTTCAGAGTAAGCATACCTTCTGCAAGTGCCTGTTTTTCAATCTTATCCGCTGTCGCTCCGGTCGAGATAACCGCCTGCAGTGCTTTGGATACCGGCATCATCTCATATACACCGATTCATCCTGAATATCCTGTATCATTACACAACGGACAGCCAGACGGCTCATAGATGATAACATCTTCTTCATCCTCCGGCACACACCGAGTACTATTCTCTCTTCATCTTCTACGAGACGAGGCTGTTTGCAGGTTGGGCACAGTCTTCTTACAAGTCGCTGGGCAATAACACCTACAACCGCATCACCTACAACATAAGGTTCGATTCCCATATCTTCCAGACGGGTGATCGTACTTGCTGCTGAGTTTGTATGGAGTGTTGATACAACCAAGTGTCCTGTGATAGCGGCCTGAACCGCGATCTGAGCAGTCTCACCATCTCGAATTTCTCCGATCATTATGATATCCGGATCCTGACGAAGAATGGATCTTAAGGCTGCTGCGAATGTCATATCTGCTTTATTATTTACCTGTACCTGGTTAATACCATTGATATTCGCCTCGACAGGGTCTTCTACTGTGATAATGTTTACATCCTCTTTGTTCAGCTCACTTAAGGATGTGTACAGTGTCGTTGATTTACCGGAACCGGTAGGTCCTGTTACAAGGATGATTCCGTGTGGATTACTCAGGATTCCATCAAATACCTTGATCTCATCCTCATCCAGGCCAAGTCCGCTCTTCGGTTTTGTAAGTCCGTCCTTGGAGGTAAGTCGCATAACCGTCTTCTCTCCATATACAGTCGGAAGGATAGATACACGGACATCAAACTCTCTACGATCTACAAAGATCGTGATACGACCATCCTGTGGTTTTCTCTTTTCTGCAATATCCATACCACCGATGATCTTGATTCGGGCTGTGATACCCGCAAGAATACTTAAGTCGTAGGACATAACCTGTTTTAATGCACCATCGATCCTGTAACGGACACGAACACTGCTTTCCAATGCCTCAATATGAATATCGGACGCCCTCTGTCGAACTCCGCCTTCTATGATCTGTTTTACAAGCAGAACGATAGGAGAATTATCTATATCTTCATTTACTTCATCTTCATCTCCGCCGCCAAGTGCATCCGCCTGTTCCTGACGATACATCTCAGCCGCTTCCATTGCTTTGGAGCTTCCGTAGTACTTGCCGATGGCATCATTGATCTGATCCTCTGTTGCAAGCATAGGCTCCACCTGCATATTGAGTTACAAGCCCAATATCATCGATCGCATTGATATCCATCGGATCTGACATGGCAAGTTTTAAAATATTCGGGTTATCCGGATCGATCTCGATAGGAATAACTTTATATTTTGCTACCATATTCTCCGGAACCAGATGAAGCACCTTTTCTTCTATCTTTGCTCCCTTTAATTCTATGTAATCAATGCCAAGCTGCTGTGTCAGAAGCGTTATCAGAATCTCATTACTGATCATACCAAGATCAACAAGAACATTTCCGAGTTTTCCGCCATTCTCTTTCTGATATGCCAGAGCCTCCTGTAACTGTTCTTCTGTAATAGCTCCTGCCGCTACGAGAATATCACCTATTCTAATCTTTTTACGACCCATTCTAATCGCATACCGGTCTGTCCCTCCTACATTTCTGAAATATACAAGCATCACTTACAGAGTATAGCACAATTCTAATAAAAAATTAAACATTTTGAACAGAATTTAGTCAATTTTTTTTAATTTTTTTTTCACATTTTACCAATTTTATTTTTTGGGATATGCACTTTTTCCACATTTTAATCATAAAATATATACAAATCGCTAGGGGGTCTATTTTCTATGCAGGCATTTAAAAACCCCTTTTACCGGATCAGGAAGAATATTATCTGAAATTATGCAGGGCAGGGGATGCCGATGCACGCCGGATTCTGATTGAATCCAATATGCGTCTGGTCGCCCATATTGCAAAAAAATACATTGGAACCGCCGACAATGATGATCTGCTCTCTGTCGGAACCATCGGTCTTATCAAGGCGATCGATTCCTACGACCATGCCAAAGGCAACCGTCTGGTCACATACGCTTCCAGGTGTATCGACAACGAGCTGCTCATGATGCTCCGTCACTCCAGAAAATACGCCCGCGAAGTCTCCCTGTTTGAACCGATCGGTACCGACAAAGAAGGAAATGAGATCAATCTGATCGACATCATCAGTCAGGATGAAGCAACCATTCTGGATTCTATGGTGCATACTTACCACATAAACCGTCTTCCATACTGTCTGGAAGCACTGTCTGTCCGAGCAGGAAGCCAGCCTTATCATCCGTCGTTATGGTCTATACGGTCACCCTCCACGCACACACAAAAAAAGAGATTGCCAGCCAGATGGGGATTTCCCGTTCCTATGTCTCCAGAATCGAAAAACGGGCATTACAGAAGATCCGCAGGCAGCTTGAAGCCTGACCTATTCCGAAAGCTCCTGCCGTCTGAGTATCATTCCCGCTGATACCGGGCGGTCCAGCTTTACATACAACTGCATCTTTGGATGCGGTGCTGATTCCATCGGTTCCATCCGGTCATTGTAGATCTCCTCAACCCGGCAGACCGTATTGGTTCCATCAAAGTTCATACATTCTATCTCTTCTCCGACTGAGAATTTGTTTTTCTGTTCAAATGCAACCAGTCCGTCCTCTGTAACCTCCTGTACATTGCCTATATAAGTACAGTTTTTAATATATGTGTTATTATCATAGATCTGAGAATCCTGATCTGTTTTTCCAAAATAAAATCCAGTTGTAAATTGACGGTATGTGCATTTTGCAATTTCTGATTTATAATATTCCATATTTGACCGGTACAGCTCCGGAGATTCCATATAGTCATCAATTGCTTTTTACGATAGGTTCTTGCTACCGTTGCAACATATAGTGCCGTTTTCATTCTTCCCTCAATCTTAAAGCTGTCAATTCCGGCATCGATCATTTCCGGGATATGCTCAATCATACAAAAGATCTTTGGAATTAAAAATATAAGTACCCCTGTCATCTTCATTGACCGGCATGTACTCGCCCGGTCTTGTTTCTTCTACAATGTGATACTTCCATCTACATGGATGTGTACATGCTCCACGATTTGCATCTCTTCCTGTAAAATAACTGCTGAGCAGGCAGCGTCCGGAATAGGAAATGCACATTTGCTCCATGCATAAAGGACTCAATCTCCATATCCTCCGGAATATGTTCTCTGATCTGTTTAATCTCCACAAGTGACAGTTCTCTGGCTGTGACCACTCGTTTTGCCCCCATATTATACCAGAAATTATACGTCAGGTAATTCGTGTTATTTGCCTGGGTGCTGATATGAAGTTCCATATCAGGCATGATTTCCTTTGCCAGCATAAAAATACCCGGATCTGATACCAGAACCGCATCGACACCGGTATCCTTCAACTGCTCAAAATATGCCTTCATTCCTTCAATATCATAATTATGTGCAAATATATTTGCTGTCACATATACCTTTGCATTCTTTGCATGCGCATATTTCACAGCCTTTTTTCATTTCTTCAATCGAAAAAATTATCTGCTTTTGCACGAAGTCCATATGCCTGTCCGCCAATATAGACTGCATCCGCACCATAATCTACTGCAACCTTTAATACCTCAAGACTACCTGCCGGAACAAGCAGTTCCCACTTTACGTTCTGCCATATCTTTCAAAACCCTCTTCTTTTCTTTCCGTACAGATGACATCACCTTTTAGTCTGTTGCCATCCGCCTGTTAATATCTTCTTGTTTTTTCATTGATCCACTACTTTTTCAATGATCTTTTTATCAGCCGTTTTTTTTTTTCACCGATAGGCTCATTCCATCTCCTATATTCAGGATGGCTGTATCCAGCCGTTCATCATGCTTTAATTCATACAGATATTCCCGCATTCTGGCATGAATTGTCCGGTTTCTTCTGGTTACTGCAAACCGCGATTCCAGTACATCTCCATCCTGCAGCACATTATCACATAGCAGGATTCCTTCCGGCGCAAGTAAAGGAACCACCTTCTGGAAAAAGCTTCCATACTGACCTTTTGCAGCATCCATAAAGACCAGATCATATTGATCCGACAATGTCGGCAGGATCTCATTTGCATCTCCCTCTAACAGAGTGATCTTCTTTTCTGCACCTGCCAGCTTTATATTCTCTTTTGCCCGATCAATTCTCGGCTGATAGTTTTCAATTGTTGTGATATGTCCACCCTCTGCAATAAACCTGCTCATAAAAAATAGCAGAAAAGCCTACCGCAGTTCCTATCTCCAGTATATTTACCGGTTTCTTCATTCTCAGAAGAAGCCTGATAAATTCTCCGGCCTCTTCGTATGATAGGAACCCCCTGCTCTTCTGCTTCTTTTCTGATAGCAGTTATTGCATCATCATAGTCATTGTTGAATGAATTTATGAAGGATGCAATTCTCTCATCTGTTATCATTTATTATCTCCACTTTTCTTACTGTCACTATCCAGAGTTCCACCTGTTATGATCGTTATGATCTCATCATTTGTATAACTTGGTGCGATCTCATATGTTCCAGGTTTTATCTTTGCTGCATAAGATCCGATTCGGATACGCACCATCAGTGCATATGCATTTTTTACAACTCCGGCATCATCCAGAGTCTCGCATACATCCTTGATCGAAGAATCCGGCAGAACTGTGACTGTGACTACCTTTGTATCAGATTTATCCTTACAGCTATTTGCTGGCAAATACATCATAGGCAAAGCTAAAGCCAAACGCAAACACTTTCACAAGTATAAACAGGATAAATACATTTACCAGTAAGCCTATCGCAAACCGCAATATCCGTTTCATTGTTACAGCACTATCTATAGCCATATCTGTTCTCCTTATCTTACGGTGTCCATCCAGACACTTCTCGTAACTGTTTTATCATATCCTACTGCTTTATGTCAACATCCAGACCATCTGCAATCTCATCATACATCGTTTTCAACATCCTGCACAGCTTTCGTTCTGCCCGAAGGAAATCATTCACGATCGTGTCGTGAACGATTGCGTCATACTCCTCAAACAGTGCAACCACCTCATCGTATGGATTATCCACAGAGCCACGGTTCTGGATCTCTGAATTTCTTTTCTTGAATTCATTCAGTCCCCGGAGAAGATCCGCTGGATGTTCATACAGCCGTTCACGGCAGGTCAGATAATTTCTGTAGAATTCTGACTCCTTTATCGTTTCATTCAGTTTTTTGCTGAGTTCAACAACATCACTCATGTCTGTTTCCTCTTTTTCTTCTTAACCTGCATCTGTGCATGGACACTATTTTTCAGGACAATTTATACTTCGGTAATGATTGGAAGGATCATCGGGCTTCTCTTCGTCCGCTTCCAAAGGAATTCACTTAAGGAATCCTTGATGGTTGTCTTGATCTTGCCCCAGTCGGTAATATTCTTCCGCAGGCATTTCTCCAGTGCTTCTTCTACTACGGCACGGCAGTCTTCCATCAATGTTTCCGATTCTCTGACATATACAAATCCACGGGAAACGATATCCGGTCCTGCAATCAGGTTATTACTGTATTTATCGAGTGTCACTACGATGATCAGAAGACCATTCTGCGACAGAAGTTGTCTGTCTCTTAAAACGATATTTCCAACATCTCCAACTCCAAGGTCCGTCAACAAAGACTCCCTGTGCAGGAACTTTTCCGGTTACTTCCAGTTTATCCTCACTGACTTCCAGAACATCTCCTGTTGTCAGGATCTTGATATTCTCTTTTTGGAATACCCATCTCCTGTGCCAGCTCTGCATGGCGCTTCAGATGTCTGTACTCACCATGTACTGGTATCGCATATTTTGGTTTTGTGAGTGCATAGATCAGCTTCAATTCCTCTCTGCATGCATGTCCGGATACATGTGTATCTTCAAAAATTACATGAGCACCTTTCATTTCCAGCTCATTGATCACCTTGAATACCGCTTTTTTTTCATTACCAGGGATCGGGTGCGAACTGAATATGACCACATCTCCCGGCATGATAGAAATCTTATTATGGATCGATGCTGCGATCCTTGATAAGGCAGCCATGTTTTCACCTTGGCTTCCTGTCGTGATCAGAACCAGCTTCTCATCCGGATAATTCTTGATCTGGCTGATATCGATCAGCGTGTTGTCCGGTATATCAATATATCCGAGTTCAGAAGCTGTGCTGATGATATTCACCATACTTCTTCCTTCGATGATTACTTTTCTGCCATATTTATATGCCGAATTGATAATCTGCTGCACACGGTCTACATTGGATGCAAATGTAGCAATAATAATACGATGATTCTGATTATCATTGAACAGATTATCAAAGGTTCTTCCTACTGTCTTTTCTGACTTTGTAAAAGCCCTCACGTTCTGCATTTGTGGAATCTGCCATCAGTGCCAGAACGCCTTTTTTTCCAAGTTCCGCAAAACGTTGGAGATCGATCATGTCTCCAAATACCGGTGTATAATCAATCTTGAAATCTCCGGTATGGACAAGCAGTCCTGCCGGCGTATAGATCGCCAATGCTGCGGAATCAGCAATCGAATGGTTCGTCTTAATAAATTCTATCCGGAATTTTCCAAGAATGATATTCTGTCCATATTTTACAACCTTACGTCTGGTGTTGTTCATCAGATTATGTTCTTTCAGTTTATTCTCGATCAGTCCCATCGTAAGCTTTTTGTTGCGTAAATCGGCATATTGAGTTCTTTCTCAATGTAAGGAATGGCTCCGATATGATCCTCATGACCATGGGTAACCACAAGTCCTTTGACTTTGTCCGCGTTTTCCTTAAGGTAAGTGACATCCGGTATTACAAGATCGATTCCTAACATATCGTCCTCAGGGAATGCCAGACCGCAGTCAATGACTATAATAGAGTCCTCATACTCTATTGCAGTAATGTTCATTCCAATCTGTTCCAATCCGCCCAATGGAATGATCTTTACTGCATCACTATTCAATTTTTTCAATGTTCTATACCTCCAAATCTACGTCCTCTAGCAGTTCTTCAAATATCTTCATAACTGCTTCTAATTCTTTGTCATCTTCAACGATATCAAACGCTGCCATCTCACCTTCACTGTCTGAAGCATTCTCCTTCAGGATCAGGAAAGAACCATCATCCTCATCGTCTCCATCTTCTGTAACAAGCAGGTAATTCACTCCGCCAAGAGTTGTCTGCTCCATAACAGAAAAAGCAACCTCATTGCCATCTTCATCTGTAAATACTATGCTGTCGTTTTCCATTCTGTTTAATCCTTTCGACTATTCTGTCTGCCCTTCATGAGCCTGACTGTCAAGATAATTCTGCAAAATAACCGCAGCAGCCATCTTGTCCACATACTGCTTCCGGTTTTCTCTTCTGACTCCGGTATCCATTAAAATCCGTTCTGCTTCTACCGTAGAGAGTCTTTCATCCCACAGGATCACTTCCAGGCCTGTCCTGCGTTCCAGATCTTCTTTAAACTGTTCGGTCGCTTCTGCCCGTTCTCCAATCGTATTATTCATATTCTTCGGATATCCGAGAACGATCCGTTCCGCCTGATATTCTTCAATGATACTCTCTATCCTCGCAAGTGTCTGTCGAAGCTTGTTTGCTGATTTTCTTTCTATTGTTTCAAGTGGCTGTGCCGTGATCATCAGCGCATCACTGACCGCAACTCCTACTGTCTTTGTTCCGTAGTCAATCCAATTATCCGCATGCTCTTATCCTGTTCTTTCTCTCTACCTGATTCGATTATTCTGATGCACTCTTCATCTACTTGATCAGATTATTCTTGATGTAATCTTCAAACAGAACTTCAATGATCTCATCCCGTTCTGCCTTCATGATCAGACTTCTTGCATTCTTATAGCTGGTGATATATGTAGGATCTCCACTCATAATATAACCAACAAGCTGGCTGACCGGATTATATCCTTTTTCTGTCAAAGCCTCATAAACCTGTCCAATGATCTGTGTTACATCTATTGTATTATCTTTCAGTTGTGCAATATGTTGTGTATTTTCTCTATTATTCATATACTCACATCCTTACTTTTATCAAGTGCCATCGGGATCTTTGCAAAAAAAAATCTTACCCTATAATAATATAAAATCACGCAAAATTCAACCTAAAGCCGCATATTTGTATATGTTCCAACGCAATTCATGCATAATTTTCCCACACCGGCTGTCTATTCCATGCCATATGGAATCTGCACTATATGATTGATGATATCCACTTCTCGTCCACAAATCCTGTGCATACATTCTTCCTCTACAAAAAATATCTATATAGCGTTCTGTATGTCCACGGTATCCGTCTTTTTCCATTTCTCCGGACTTTTTCTTCAATCAGAACCTCCAGAGTTTCTCCCCGAAAAGAAGCTTCATATGCATGTTTGTTCTTTTCAGATAATGCCAGCAGCACATCGCTCCTCTGATTCTTGATCTCCGGTCCGATCTGATCCCTCATACCGGCTGCAACCGTTCCCTGTCTCGGTGAAAATTTAAATATATGCATTTCATACAGATTAAGTTTCGTCAGGTAGTCAACCGTTTCCTGAAATTCTTCATCCGTTTCTCCCGGAAAGCCTACGATCACATCTGTTGTCAAAGCCGGGCGGTCAAATGCCTTACGAAGCATCTCACATTTTTCAAAGTATTCTTCACAAGTATATTTCCGGTTCATCCGTTTCAATACTGTATTGCAGCCACTTTGCAGGCTTAAATGGAAATGCGGACATACCTTTTTATTATCCACAATACGATCTATAAATGTATCTGTAATGATACCCGGTTCCAGAGAACCAAGACGGATCCGTTCAATTGATTCAATTTTTTGAGATTGCCTCAATTACATCTGCGAGTCCTACCACATTTTCCTTATCCTTGCCATAAGATGAGATATGGATACCCGTCAGAACAATCTCTTTTTACTCCGGTCTGTGCCAGACGTTCTACTTCTTCTGTAATCGATGCAAGCTCCCGGCTCCGGATTCTTCCTCTAACGTACGGAATAATACAATAAGAGCAGAACTGGTTACATCCATCCTGAATCTTCACATATGCCCGTGTATGTTCTAAGGTACTGTTGATCGTAAGCGGTTCATATTCCTTTTCTGCCGCAATATCGAGCATGCCTTCGTCCGTCACTCCGATCTCCAGATAGTCTTCAAGGATCTGCACAATGTCCTTCTTTTTTATTATTTCCGATGATAATAGATATCCTGTCATCTTCCATCAGCTTATCTTTTGCCGCCTGCACATAACAGCCCGCTGCTATTACAACCGCATCCGGATTCAGCTTCTTGGCTCTGTGTATCATCTGTCTGGACTTTTTATCTGCCATATTGGTAACAGAGCATGTATTTATCAGATACACATCTGCTTTTTTTCTTCGAAGGAAACAGCCGTCATACCAGCCTCTTTTAAGAGTTCGATCATACCATCTGTCTCGTATTGATTTACCTTGCAGCCCAGTGTCAGAGGGGCTACTGTTTTTCCCTTCAGCATTCCTTATTTTTCCTTTCTTATTATTGACTTTTCCCTCTCCAAAAGATATTATAAATATATAAACATCCGCGGTCATTATGGCTCCGGATAATCTAACTTTTAGGAGGGCAATCATGAAAAAAGCATTAATGGTTTCTTTAAATTCAATCGATAAGGTAAAAGCATTCTGCAATGAAATTGCAAAATTCGACGCAGAGTTCGACCTCATCTCAGGACGTTATGTTATTGATGCAAAATCAATTATGGGTATATTCAGCCTTGATATTTCAAAGCCAATTGAATTAAACATTCACGCTGATGACAAGGATCTTGCTGATATTCTTGCAGCAATCAAGCCTTACGTTGTTGAATAATCATAACCGACTATTTGCATACATACAGAATGCCCGTTCCGACAGTCATTCTGCATAAAAAAGCTTGCCGCCTTTGTAGTGGCAAGCTTTTTTCATCTTATTATCTCTGTGATCTGCACATTACAGTTTCTACAGACTCTAACGCTTTTTCATATAACGGTTCGATAATACCGGCAAGCTTTGCTTCCGATTTCTCGATCGCAGATAATATCGGTTTTGTTACCGGGTGCTTTGCTACAAATGTTGTACAGCAGTCCTCATAAGGGAAGGATCGAAGTCTCATAGGTTCCGATTTTCTCTGATATGTCAACGATCTCCTGCTTATCCAGTCCGATACATGGACGGAATACCGGCAAAGTACTGACATCATTGATAACAGCAAGACTGAATACCGTCTGGCTGGATACCTGCCCGATACTTTCTCCCGTCACCGTACACTGACAGTCATTTCTCTTTGCCAGCTCTTCTGCTATCTTGATCATATAACGCTTCATAATGATCGTAAGTTCCTCGTGCGGACAGTTATCATAGATTGCCATCTGAACATCTGCAAAGTTTACAACATGCAGCTTGATCGCACCTGCATAATCCGCAACCAGACATGCCAGATCAATTACCTTTTCTTTGGCACGTTCACTGGTAAATGGCGGTGCATGGAAATATACCGCTTCCATCTGAACTCCACGTTTTGCGATCATATAAGTTGCAACCGGGCTGTCAATTCCACCGGATAATAATGCCATTCCCTTGCCATTTGTACCAACCGGAAGTCCTCCCGGTCCTGGAATCGTGATCGAATAAATATATACCGTCTTCCGGATCTCTACATTTATGATCTCATCCGGTTCATGAACATCAACGGAAGTATCCGGAAATGCCTCTAACAGATAATGACCAAGCTCTGCATTTACCTCCATTGAGGTCATAGGATAGCTTTTATCATTTCTTCTTGTATTTACTTTAAAGGTAAAGTTCTTCTTACGATATGCCTGATCCACATATGCGATCACCTTTCCTTTGATCGCTTCAAACGATGTATCCTCCTCTACCACGATCGGGCAGATTCCAACGATACCGAATACCTTGGTCAGTGCATTCACTACATCTTCATAATCATAGTCTGATTTTGCTTCAATAAAGATCCTTCCCTGTTCCTTGCGGATATAAAAATCACCATAATTTTTGATCTTACGATTAATGTTTTTTACAAGGATATCTTCAAATATATACCGGTTTTTTCCTTTTGTACCGATCTCAGCATATTTTTGATCATAAATGCCTTATACTGCATATACTTCTCTCAACCTCCAATTTTCATCCTGTTTATTTATTCTTCACCTGTTTTTTACTATTATAAACAAACTTTCCATTCGTTTGATACTACTTTTTTCTGACATATTTTCTATAAACCGGCAGGATCTCCTCTATCACATCTGCTGCATAGTCTGCCTGTTCCACTGTGTTCTCTGCCGAAAAACTGAAACGGATCGTGGATTCCAACCGATTCTTCTGCAAACCGATCGAAGACAATACATGGCTGACTGCCGGTTTATTCGACGAACATGCCGATCCGGAAGAAACATAAATCTGCCGTTCTTCTAATGCATGCAGCATCACTTCGCTTCGAACACCAACAAATGATACACTTAGGATATGTGGCGCTTCCCCTTCATTGATATATACATCCGGAAGTGCCTTTAGCCGTTCGGTCAAACGGTCTTTTACCGCCCGCATACGAACAATTCTGGCTTCCAGATCTTCATAAACTATCTTTGTTGCCAGTCCAAATCCTGCAAATCCGGAACATTTTCTGTACCTGACCGCATTCCATCCTGCTGTCCGCCGCCGTATATGATTGGCTTCACCTTCGTACGGTTCTTGATAAACAATGCTCCCGTTCCTTTTGGTCCATGTATCTTATGACCGCTTACAGACATCAGATCGATACCCATCCGTTTCGGGTAAATGTGATATTTGCCAAATGCCTGAATCGCATCCACATGAAAGAGCGTCTTCGGATTCTTTTTCTTTGATAATCTCTGCAATCTCCTGAATCGGCTCTAGTGCACCAATCTCATTATTTACATACATAACAGATACAAGGATCGTATCCTCGTTCACTTCCTGTTCTAATTGTTCCAGATCCACGATTCCCTGGTGATCTACATTCAGATATACAACTTCAAATCCAAGGCTCTCCAAAAATGCCATCGTACTTGATACAGATGCATGTTCCACCTTAGAAGTTATGATCCGGTTACCACTTCTTTTATTCGCAAGTGCCGCTCCGATCAACGCAAGATTATTGGATTCCGTTCCACCGGAAGTCAGCACGATCTCTTTGCTGTCTACCTTCCATTCTTTTGCAAGAATCTCTTTCGTCTCCTTGATATAGTGTCCTGCATCCAGACCTTTCTGATGCAAGGAAGAAGGATTTCCATAATCTTCTTCCATTAATTTTACTACCAGATCTTTCACTTCCGGAAATACCTTTGTTGTTGCTGCATTATCAAAATATGCTTCCATCTCTATCTATCCTCTTCCAGTTCAAACATTATGATCGACATAACCGCCATTCCTGCCGTCTCTGTACGCAAAATCCTGTGTCCAAGTGTGACCATCTTCGCGCCCATAGCTACCGCTGTCTCGACTTCTTCTCTGGCAAATCCACCTTCCGGACCTATAAATATACCAAGACTTTTCTTTCCTTTGATCGATGCAAAGACCTCTTTCGAATATGCGACTCCTTCTGCTTCCTCATATGGGATCATATTCATATCAAGCTCCTTTGCCATAGCAAGAGCCTCTTTCCATGTTACGGGAGCCGTCACCTCCGGGATTATACCTCTGCCCGACTGCTTCGCCGCCGCAAGTGCGATTGCCTGATAACGTTCCGTCTTCTTTCCTGCTTTCTTCGCATCCAGCTTGACAACCGTCCGTTTCGTCATAACCGGTACGATCCTGGTCACACCAAGTTCTACCGTCTTCTGGATGATCCATTCCATTTTATCCGCCTTTGGAAATCCCTGAAACAACGTAATCCCTGTTTCAAGTTCTGCAAAATTATCACATACATCCAGAATATCTGCAACCACTTTTTCATGATCCATAACTGAAATCTGGCAGCGGTAATCTCTACCCCTGCCATCACTTATTATGATCTCATCATTTACTTTTAAACGAAGAACATTCTTAATATGATTGACATCCTCACCGGTAATATCAATGCTCTTATCAAATTCCCGTCCATCAAAATCTACAAAAAAACGATTCATCTTCCCAATCCTGTCTCTTTATGACTAATTATCCTTCTCAGCTACAAAACTGATCCAGTCTTTCATAGAGACAGTATCCACTATTCTGAAGTGATTGTCAAGAAGTGCCTGTCTGACCTCATCTTCTTTTGTATTGATAATTCCGGAACAGATAAACTTCGCATCATCCTTCATAAACTGCTGTACAACACCGGAAAGTGGGATGATTACATCTGCAAGAATATTCGCAACTACGATATCATATTTCGGCTCAATCGACTGGACAAGCTCTTTATCTGCGAGCACATTGCCACAGAGGAACTGAACCTGATCTTCAGTAATATGGTTGATCTCCCTGTTCTCGATGCTGACATGAACCGCAGTTTCATCTATATCAATTCCAAGGACCTCTTTTTGCGCCAAGATTACTGCATACAAAGGAAAGAATCCCGCTTCCGCTTCCACAGTCAAGAACCAGATCTCCTTCTTTCATATATTTCTTCAACTGTCCGATACATAATCTGGTTGTCTCATGGGAACCGGTTCCAAATGCTGCACCCGGATCAATATCGATCACAATATCATCATCTGTTACGTCAGAAGGTGCATCCTCCCAGGTTGGTTTGATAACGATATTATCATACAGACGAAATGGTTTTAAAATATGCTTTCCAGTTATTCATCCAGTCCACATCTTCCGTCTCGGATTCTATGATATTACAGGCTCCAACCGGAATAAATTCCGATAACCGTTCCAGTTCATTTTTTATCTTGGTCTTTATCTCTTCCTTGTCAAAGGAATCATCCAGATAGCAGGAAACCTTTGCTGTTCCGTCATCCGTCGGCATCTCATCCGGCAGAAGATCTACAAACATCGCTGCCATTTCTTCATCTGTCAGAGGCACATTGTCATCGACTTCTATACCCAAAACGCCTTCCTCATCGAGGAAGGCGCTGAGTAAATCGACAGCCTCACACGTTGTTTCAATCGTGATTTGTGTCCCATTTCATAATCTATTTACCTATTTCTTTCTTTCTTTTTTTGTGATCTCCAAACGAGAATGATGTTCCTACCGAATCTGTTGCAGGTCTGGTCTCAACCAATGTTGCCTGCTCGTATTCATTCAAGATACGCTTCTGTTCTGCAGTCAGCTTCTCAGGAACCTGTACAACCAGTGTTACATAATGATCACCACGCTGAGTAGGATTCTTCAGGTTTGGCACGCCTTTTCCCTTCAGCTTAACCTTGGTATCGGTCTGTGTTCCTGGTGGAATCGTGTAATCAATCTCTCCCTCGATCGTATGGATCTTAATATTTCCACCCAGTGCTGCCTGTGTGAATGAGATCGGTTCGGAGGAGTAAAGATTGTATTCCTGTCTCTGGAACTTCGGATGACGATCAACAAGGATCGTAACATGAAGATCTCCTCTTTCACCACCATTAAATCCAGGTTCACCTTTTCCTTTGATACGGACATTGGTTCCGTTATCTACTCCAGGCGGAACAGCGATCTGAATCTTCTTTCTGCTCTTTACATAACCGGTTCCCGCACAGTTGCTACATTTATATCTAATGATCTTACCGGATCCGCCACAGTCCGGACAAGTCGATACATTTCTTACTACGCCAAACAAGGACTGCTGTGTCGTAACGATCTGACCTTTTCCGCCGCATTTGCCGCAAACCTCCGGCTGATGTCCCGGCTGTGAACCGGTTCCCTTTACATACTTCACATTCATCCTTTAACGGAAGATCCAGTTCTTTCTGTGTACCAAATATTGCTTCCTCAAAAGCAACTCTGATCGTTGTCTTGATGTTAGCACCCTTTACAGGTCCGTTTGAATTTCTCTGTCTGCTTCCACCACCGAACATATCTCCGAAAATATCTCCGAAAATATCTCCCATATCAGCAAAATCAAAGCCGCCGAAGCCACCAAAGCCACTGCCGCCGGCATTTGGATCAAATGCCGCATGACCATACTGATCATATTTCGCTCGCTTCTCCGGGTCACTAAGTACTGCATAAGCTTCCGCTGCTTCTTTAAATTTTCTTTCAGCCTCCGCATCGCCCGGGTTCATATCAGGATGATATTTCTTGGCTACGACACGATATGCTTTTTTTATCTCTGCCTCTGAGGCATTCTTGGTTACACCAAGGACCTCATAGTAATCAGTTTTTGTTTCTGCCATAACTTTTAACCTTTCATCTGCGATATACATTCATATCCACAGTAAAACAGGAAACCTTTTTTCCTGTTTTACTGTCAGATATTTACTATAGACTACATTTCATATTATTTCAAGGCTTAAACCTCTGTGAAATCTCCATCTACTACATCACCCTCTGAAAAGTCCGGTGTACCTGTACCTGTTCCTGCATTTGCTCCGGGACCATTCTGCTCATAAAGCTTAGCGAACAGATTCTGAGCACTTTCCATAAGCTTATCCTTAGCAGCCTTGATCTTATCCACATCAAGATCTGTCATATTCTCTGCATCCGTGCTTTCAATTGTTGACTTTAATGAGTCTAAGTCAGCCTGTACGGCAGACTTATCTGCATCTGAAAGCTTATCTCCGACTTCATTCAGTGCTTTTTCTGTCTGGAATGCAAGTGCATCTGCTTCATTTCTTGCTTCAATGCCTTCCTTACGTTTCTTATCCTGTGCTTCGTATTCTGCAGCTTCTTTTTACTGCTCTCTCGATATCATCATCTGAAAGTGATGTACCGGAAGTAATTGTAATGTGCTGTTCTCTTCCTGTTCCGAGATCCTTAGCAGATACATTTACGATACCATTCGCATCGATATCGAATGATACTTCGATCTGAGGAACGCCTCTTCTTGCAGGAGCGATACCATCCAGTCTGAAACGTCCAAGACTCTTATTATCTTTTGCAAACTGTCTTTCACCCTGTACTACGTTGATATCAACGGCATCCTGATTATCCTGTGCTGTTGAGAAAATCTGGCTCTTCTTTGTAGGAATTGTCGTGTTTCTCTCGATCAGATGTGTTGCGATACCACCCATTGTTTCGATAGAAAGTGTAAGTGGTGTAACATCAAGAAGAAGGATCTCACCGGCACCGGCATCACCTGCAAGCTTACCGCCCTGGATAGATGCACCGATTGCAACACACTCATCAGGGTTGATACCCTTGAACGGCTCTTTACCTGTTAATCTCTTAACTTCTTCCTGTACGGCGATGATACGTGTAGAACCACCAACTAATAATACCTTATCAAGATCTGCTGCAGTAAGTCCTGCATCTTCCAGTGCTGTCTGAACAGGTACCTTTGTTCTGTCAACCAGATCTGCTGTTAACTCATCAAATTTTGCTCTTGTCAGGTTCATATCAAAATGCTTTGGTCCATCCTGATTTGCTGTAATGAAAGGAAGGTTGATGTTTGTTGTCATAGCGGATGAAAGCTCTTTCTTTGCCTTCTCTGCTGCTTCCTTTAATCTCTGCATAGCCATCTTATCGCCTGAAAGATCAATACCTTCTGTCTTCTTAAACTCATCTAACATATACTGTGTGATAGCGTTATCAAAGTCATCACCACCGAGCTTGTTATCACCGGCTGTTGCTAATACTTCAATGACACCTTCACCAATCTCAATGATAGATACATCGAATGTACCACCACCTAAGTCGTATACCATGATCTTCTGTTCCTGTTCATTATCAAGACCATAAGCTAAAGCTGCTGCTGTAGGCTCGTTGATAATTCTCTTAACATCAAGTCCTGCAATCTTACCTGCATCCTTAGTTGCCTGTCTCTGTGCATCATTGAAGTAAGCTGGAACTGTGATAACGGCCTCTGTAACCTTCTCACCGAGATATCCTTCTGCATCGGTTTCAGTTTCTGAAGAATCATAGCTGAAATCTCCTGCGGTGTATACTTCTTACCATCAATCTCTACTCTGTAATCTGTACCCATATGACGCTTGATGGATGAAATTGTCTTATCTGCATTTGTAACTGCCCTGACGTTTTGCAGGCTCACCGACTACTCTCTCACCTGTCTTTAAGAAACCTACTACAGATGGTGTAGTTCTCATACCTTCTGTATTCGCAATAACAACAGGCTTACCACCTTCCATTACTGCTACACATGAATTTGTTGTTCCTAATTCAATACCAATTATCTTACCCATGATTATATTCCTCCTAAATAAAATTCTGTTTTCTTAATTTAATAAAATTTATATGCTATAGTCATTTGACTATTAGTTTGCAACCTTTACCATGCTGAATCGTAATACCTGATCCTTATACATGTAACCACGCTGCATCTCTTCGACGATCACGTTCTCTCCGTAATTCTCATCCTCTACATGCATTACTGCATTGTGGAACGCCGGATCAAACTGTTCACCCTCGCAGTTCATCGGGGTAACGCCGATGGATTCCAGTGAAGTCATAAGTGATTTGTAGATTTTATCAACTCCTGCTTCAAACGGTCTGTCTTTATCCTCTTCCGGAATTGCTGCAATCGCTCTTTCAAAGTTGTCAACTACCGGAAGTAATTTTCCAAGAACATCCTTCGCTCCGAAATCATACATTTTGGATGACTCCTTTTCATTTCTCTGGCGGATATTCTCGCACTCTGCAAGAAGACGTTTATATTTGTCTTCTGCATCCTGACAGCGCTCTTTCAATTTATCATTTTCTTCTCTTAAAGCCTTACTGCCGCGTCTGTTCTCTTTTGCAACCGGCTTCGGTTTTGCTGCTTCCGCCTGCTCTTCAGGGACATCCACGGTTTCTGTAACATTCACATCTGTAGTTGTTGTTTCTGCAGTATCTGCTGACTCTGCTGTAACTTCATCTACAATTGTTTCTGCTGCCTTTTCATCTGTCTTTACTTTCTTAGTATCTTTCTTGGTGTCTGCCTTTATCGGACCCCCTATTCGTTATTATTAAATATATCATCCAATTCATCGGTCAGATTTTTTAACATCGTAACGACTTTCTTATAGTCCATACGTTTCGGACCGATGATACCTATAGTTCCTTTTGCGCCTTCCGGCATCTTATAAGTTGCCGTTACAAGGGAGCAATCTTTCAGATCCTCACTGGAATTCTCATCACCGATTCGGATCTCTATATCAGAGTTATCTTTATTGATAACTTCTTCTACATATTTTACAAAGTCTTCTTTGTCTTCTATGTCTTCAAAAGTTCCAAGCAGCTTCTCTGCTGTCGCAGAATCCATTAATTCCGGATACTTTAACATGTTGGTCATTCCGCTTGTGTAAACCTTCAGATCATCTGCTTCATGAATGGCTTCCATAATCCCCTGGAATATGGTTTCTAAAATATCTGCATACTCACCTGCCTGCGTCTTCATCGTCTGTATCAGTTCCAGATTAATATCTTCTAATGCAGCTCCCTGAAGGAATGTGTTTAATAAAATATTGAATTTTAAAATCTCGTCATTCTTCAGATCGTACGTGGTATCGATCAGCTTATTCTTTACAGATATTCCCATCCACCATGATCACCGCAAGAAGCTTTGATTCAGCAACCTTGGAAAGCTGTATAAACTTCACGGTATTATTATACTGAGGTGTGGTAACCAGTGTGGCATAATTCGTATTTGCCGCTAATACCCGGGCAACCTGCTTCAGCATCTTCTCCATCTTATCAACTCGTTCAAGAAGATTTCCCTTCTCTGTCTCAGCCTCTATCTTCTCATTCATAAGGCTGTCAACGTAGAATCGATATCCTTTGTCCGTTGGAATTCTTCCTGCAGATGTATGCGGCTGACATATATAACCCATGTCCTCCAGATCAGACATCTCATTCCTGATCGTCGCTGAACTCAGATTCAAATCTGTATACTTTGAAATCGTCCGCGATCCTACAGGTTCTCCGGTCTCTAAATAGTTGGAAACGATAGCTTTCAGAATTTTGACTTTTCTCTCGTCAAGTTCCATCTGCTCATCCCTTTCGTTTTGTTAGCACTCAAATACCCCGAGTGTGCTAACCACTAAAATTAATCTAACACCCACTCCCTTGTTTGTCAACATTTATTTTGAAAAAAATCAAGAAAATTTATAACTTTTGAACTTTGAAAAAATGAATGCCGAGACTTGTAGAAATCACAGCATATAAAAAGACCGACTACCAGCATGATCAATACATCTGTTCTATTAAATGCAAGATCACTTGTGGTACTCAAAAGTTCTATGATCCAGATCTGTTTTACTCCGGATGGAAGCTCAAACAAATCCACAAGAACACGATATCCCGGTGTAAATAAGAATACCAGAAGGACTATCGTTGTCATAGACAAGACGGAATGACGGATCAGGGATGTCAGCATAAATACAAACATCACACACGCTCCGGTCACTATAAACTGCAGCACGATCGCAAGCACTGTTTTTCCAGTTCGGGAAGCTACTGACATTTCATGGGAACTTCTGAAAAAATAAAGCAGCTATCACCCCGGAAATCAGAATATATTCCAATAAAATGCCCCAGGCATAAGTAACTGCTGCCAGCATTCTTGCAATATAACAGGCTGTTCTGCTCTTGCTTCTCTGTAATTCACAGCGCAATGTATTCTGTTCATAATCTTCAGATATATGAAGGATAACAGGAAACATCATAAGAAGGATCAGAAGTTCGGATGCAGAAAAGGAAGAGGCAATATAATCAATTCCGCTCATCTGGCCTTTGATCGCTGCGACCGTCTGTTCTGAGAAGCCTGCCGCCGCCAGAAAGTCACTGCTTATCCCATTACTTATATAATAAAGAAATGCTGCTGTAAGGCATGCAAATGGCACTACCAGGATCATAATCATCCTGCCATAAAAGCTTTTGCTATACCGAAATACTTCTGCTCCGTAAATATTCATACTGTTGCCTGCTCCTGTTAATTAAGAAATAACCAAAGTTGCCTTCTGTTTCTCTGATGGTTTCTTCTATATTGATATCCGAATCGAATTTCTTTTTGTTTTAAAGATATAATATCCGGTCACAGATCTGTTCCAGATTCCCTGGTATATGGCTGGTAAGGATAACAGCCATCCCCTGCTTTCTCCATTTTCTCAGACAAGAAAGAACGGAAGCTTTGGTAAATGGATCCAGTCCGTTTAAAGGTTCATCCAGTAGTGCCAGCTTTGTTTCCCTATGAATTGCAAGACACAGCGCCAGCTTCTGTTTATTACCTAGTGACAGCTTAGATGCTTTGATCCGATCAAATTCATGGATTCCCAGAAGTTCTGCCAGCTCCTCATCCATAAGCCCTTTTTCTCCATTCATACGATCCATCAGTCTCAGATTATCCCGCACAGAAAGATCGGAAAAGAAAGAAGGTCTGTCGATCACACATGCCATATCCCGTTCTGGTATTCCGGTAATCATCTGCCCCGAACACCTGTTGATTTCCCATGGAATAAATCCTGCCAGTAGCCGGAGCAACGTGCTCTTCCCGCTTCCATTTTGCCCTGCCAACCCGACGATTTCTCCTTTATCGATCGTAAATGTCAGATTCTTCTCCCATACCGGAGTTTTCGTTCCAGGATAGGTATAATTCAGTTCCTTCCCTTCTATGACAGTCTCTCGCTGCCCATCTGTCTCTTTTTTTCATATCCGAACCTGTCCTTCGTCTCTCATTTGTTTTCATCATGCAGAAAATCTACAAGGATCCTGTTGCTTACATCGATTCCCTTTCTCGTTAGAAAGACCATTCCTTTCTCATCCTTCATATGTCCGCTCGCCACATAACTTCTTATAACATCCCCATAGACATCATATAAGGAATGTCCAAACCGGTCATAGAAATCTGCCGCACTGATCCCTCTTGTCATCCGCAGTCCAAAGATCACATATTCCTCCATCAGGGTATCAACATCAACCGTTTCATCAATGTGACGGATCGTATCCAGTGCCTGACTCTGATAAATCTCATCGACCGACCGTTTATCAAATACATCCTCCATCGTCCGGATATACTGCTTCATATCCAATGTATTTGAGTATCTTCTTCCATTAAAAAAAAGAAGCCGCACCGATACCAAGTCCGATGTATTCATCCATCGTCCAGTATACAATATTATGCCGGCATTCATATCCGGGCTTTGCATAATTGGAAATCTCATACCGCTTATACCCTGACATCTCAAGCACCTTTCTGGTTGCCTCATACATTTCGCGGTCAGTCTCCTCATCCGGGAGCTTTGCAAGAAGCTCCGTATCCTCTGCGAGCGGCGTACCATCTTCCACGATCAGACTGTAGGAGGAGATATGCTCTGGTCTGCACTTCAATACCCGTTCCAGTGTATCCAGATAGGAATGAAGTGTCTGTCCAGGAATGGCAGAGATCAGATCAATGTTGATATTCCGAAAGCCCGCCTCCCGTGCCGTCTGATAGGAAGCCAGGAACTGCTCATATGTATGGATCCTGCCAAGCATGGCAAGCTCATCATCATTGTGTGCAGACTGCAGTCCGATACTCATACGGTTGATCCCTGCATCCAGATATTCTGCCGCCTTGATCGCGGTCAGGGTTCCCGGATTCACCTCTATCGTGATCTCTGCTGCTTCATCTACCTTAAAGATGCTTCGAAGCGTTGCCAGAATATTCATGATCTCGCCCGGCAAAAGTATAGACGGAGTGCCTCCGCCTATAAATATCGTTCTTACAATATAGTCCTTTGATATACTTTTATAGCTCAATAATTCTCTGCAAATACTCTGGACATATGCTTTTCTGACTGCCCCACTCCGGTTGATCTGCGGATCATCCGCACCAAAAAGACAGGAAATCACAATATACACACTTCTTAACGCAAAAACGGAATATGTATATAAATACTCAGATTTTTTTTCTCATGTGTTTTTCCTGCCTTCTCATTTTTCTGTAATTTGCTTTTCTTCTTATATCAAAATCACATTTGATTTATTTCATTCTAAATGTCCCGATATAACCTGCAATTATTTTATATTTATTCCTCATCAAGTTTTAATACGCTCATAAACGCCTCCTGCGGAATCTCTACATTTCCGACCTGACGCATACGTTTCTTTCCTTCCTTCTGTTTCTCCAGAAGCTTCTTCTTACGGGAGATATCTCCACCGTAACATTTTGCAAGGACATCCTTTCTGACTGCTCTTACTGTCTCTCTGGCAATGACCTTATTGCCGATTGCAGCCTGGATCGGAATCTCAAATAAATGTCTTGGAATCTCCTGCTTTAATTTCTCACACATCTTTCTTCCGCGTTCATAAGCAGTGTCCTGATGAAGAATGAAAGATAACGCATCGACCTCTTCTTTATTGATCAGAATATCCAGCTTCACCAGCTCACTTCGTACATAGCCCTTCATCTCATAATCAAAGGATGCATATCCTCTGGATCTTGATTTTTAAAGCATCAAAGAAATCATAAATGATCTCATTTAACGGAAGGTCATATCGAAGCAGTGCTCTGGTTTCTTCCATATATTCCATTCCCTGATATACGCCACGTCGTTCCTGACAAAGCTGCATGATTGCACCCACATATTCTGTAGTGACCATGATCTCTGCGGATACAAATGGTTCTTCCATATATTCGATATTCGATGGATCCGGCAGATTGGATGGATTCGTCAGTTCGATCATCTTGCCGTCTGTTGTATGCACACGGTAAACAACGCCCGGTGCAGTCGTAACCAGATCCAGATTAAACTCTCGCTCCAACCGCTCCTGTATGATCTCCAAATGGAGAAGTCCCAGGAAACCACATCGGAAACCAAAACCAAGTGCGATCGAAGTCTCCGGCTCAAAGCTTAAGGATGCATCATTTAACTGCAGCTTCTCTAATGCATCACGAAGATCCGGATATTTGGCTCCATCTGCCGGATAAAGTCCGCAATAGACCATAGGCTGTGCCTTCTTATATCCCGGAAGAGCCTCTGCACATGGATTGTCGTTATCTGTAACGGTATCACCGACCGTGGTATCTCTGACATTCTTTAAGCTGGCAGTAATATAACCTACCATTCCTGCGGATAACTCATCACATGGAACGAATCTGCCAGCCCCGAAGATTCCTACTTCCACTACCTCTGCAACTGCTCCGGTTGCCATCATCCGAATGGATGTTCCACGTTTTACCACACCGTCGAATAAACGGCAAAATATGATAACACCTTTATAAGAATCATAAATACTATCAAATATAAGCGCCTGGAAGCGGCCTTTCCGGATCTCCTGCTGGTGCCGGTATCTTCGTAACGATCTGCTCTAAGACCTGATCGATATTGATTCCGTTCTTTGCCGATATCCTTGGAGCATCCTGTGCTTCAATTCCGATCACATCTTCAATTTCATTTACCACACGCTCCGGTTCTGCCGAAGGAAGATCGATCTTATTGATAACCGGCATAACATCCAGATCGTGATCGATCGCAAGATATACATTTGCCAGTGTCTGTGCCTCCACTCCCTGTGCTGCATCCACGATCAGGATAGCCCCTTCACAAGCCGCCAGACTTCGTGACACTTCATAATTAAAATCCACATGTCCCGGAGTATCGATCAGATTGAAGATATATTCCTCTCCATCCTGTGCTTTATAGATCGTACGGACGCACTGTGCCTTGATCGTGATTCCACGCTCCCGCTCCAGATCCATATTATCAAGCACCTGATTCTGCATCTCACGTTCAGTCAATAATCCTGTCTTTTCTATAATTCTGTCCGCAAGTGTCGATTTACCATGATCGATATGCGCTATAATGCAAAAAATTTCGTATCTTTGACTGATCTATATGAGCCATCCTGTTTTCCTCCGGTATCTGAATTTCTTTTCTCTTTTTTATTTTAAGCATGCATTCCTGCAGGCAAATAATTTCGTGTTCATTATCATAACACAATCTCACTTTCCGCTCAATACTTTGTAGAGAATTGCAGCCAGCGGCTCCATGGCATTTTTTGCTTCTTCAACTGTGTTCGTCTGACTTCCGACTTCTACTAACAACGACCGTGGTTTCAAATCCAGATTATACCGGTAACCCTTAACAAATATCTTTCTTACATAGGAATCATAATTGGCCTGCGCTGTCAGATACATCTGCAGACTGAATGCAAGATTCTCTGTTTTGTACGGATTGGCAAGATATGCGATATCACCATTCTTATTAAGACGGCTCACTCCGTTTAAGAACATGACCTGTGCTGTTTTTTTGCCATCTATTTCCGTGATCAGATATGTATCTTCGGATACCCCATCCCTGTGAAGATCGATCACGACCTCAATGGACGGATACTCCGCAAGGATCTTCTGGACCCCTTCTCTTGCATAATCATAAGCAGCACTTCGATCTAACTCTCCACCTGTCATATCATAGGCCGTTGTATCATGATAGACTGCTACCCCGTAATTTTCTTCAAGAAGCTCAGTCAGATAGTCTCCAAGTCCGATTACGGTATCCTCAACCTTTCCCGGCTCGGAATCTTTAAAGCTCTCCGTTCCGTGTGTATGGTAGATCAGTACCTTATAATTCTTTTCTTCTGTATCGATCGTCAGATCCATGGAAGCAAGATCCTGGCCATTTAATTCTTCTCTGGATACACTTGTTGTACTGTCTATAACATAAAAATTTGATCTCATATAATCATAATCCGTCAATTTCTCCCGCATATATCCATATTTGTCTGACATGGCGGCAACTATGGCTTCCGCCCGGTGATCCAGTGCGATCACAGTCTGCGCCGGCAGATTGTCCGTTCCTTTTTCATCCGTCATCTGTCCCGCCGACACAGTCTGATCCTTCTGTTCACTTCCCTGTACCAGTTCTCCTGCCAGACAATATTCCTGCAGCATATCCTCCAGATATTTCCCGGATGCCGACACGGTTTCCATATTTTCGGTCTGTGTTTCGTATCCATTTCCAAAAAACAGCCAGTTCACCATCCGGTTTACCAATTCCATCCGATATGTTGCGTCACAATTTGCGAACCAGATCAGTATCGACAATCCGGCCCATAAAAGGCAGTATTTTGTTTTTCTTATGATCCGTCTGTTCTTCATCCAGTAAATACTCTTATTTTAGTTATTTACCAGTATATGTTGGTTATGTGAAAATCATGCTGTTTATTGCTTCGGATATTGTGAAGCTTATTCGTTTTACCAGTTCATCGATATTTTTCGGTGTTACAAACATATCCGCAAGCTCCGGTTCAGCCAGATGATATGCCAGCTCATATCGCTGCTGTTCGGAAAAAGATTCCATCAGCTTTTTTCCATAAGACTGGTTAAATGTATCTGCAATAACATCCAGAGAACCATCTATAATGGACGGAACTGAAATAACGGTTGGAACACCGAGAGCGATCACCTTTGCTCCGATCGTCTGTGAATTGATCTCCGTACGATGATTCCCAACACCGGATCCCGGACTGATACCGGTATCCGCAAGCTGTATCGTTTTATTTAAACGTCTGCTGCTCCGGGCGGCAAGTGCATCGACTACAACCACTGCATCGACATCAATATTGTCACAGATTCCACGGATGATCTCCACCGTCTCGATCCCCGTCTGGGCCATGACACCCGGACAGATCGCAGAGATTTCATATTCCGGCTCTTCCTGCAGGTGTATATGCTCCATCTGCAAATGTCTGGTTATAAATAAATGATCGGTCACCAATGGTCCCAGCGAATCCGGTGTTACCTCCCGGTTTCCCAGTCCCACGACCAGGATGGAACGGGCTTCTCCCAGCATTTTTTTCAGATCATGTGCCAGCTCTTTACAGAGTGGCTTATGGATATCCTCATCAAATTCCCGGATTTCCGGACATTCAATGGTGATATAAGTGCCAACCGGTTTTTCCCAACGTATCGGCTCCTGTCTGGTCATTTACATGTATAATAGTCGTCTTTTATTTTTTCCTGGCTGATCCTTGTTTCAATTTCGATCCCGTCTATCTTCCCGCGATCCTTGATATCCTCCCGCAGCTCAATGGCAAGATCGGTTCGTATTGCCCGGTTCATGTATACGCCTCCTATCTGTTATCCCAATACATATAAAATACCCGGGTGAATTTCTTTTTTTTATTCACCCGGGCAGTTTATGATCTTTTTTTAATATACGGCTGATCACCTCAGGATAACCACAGATCGTCATGACCGGCGGATTCCATCTGACATATGCTGTATTATAAAAACAGGTCGATACTCCTACTTCTATACCGCCTTCCATCTCGGCAGATCGTATGATACGCTTGAATTTACTCTCACTCTTTACCAGACTGAAGGCAGCTTCATGGATCGTAAAATCAACAACCGGATACCCTCCGTCATATCCTGTGACCTTCGCATCCTCAATAAAAGGAAAACTCCTCTTTCCATACGGAAATTGCTTCTTCAATTGACTCAAACATCGCTGTTCTGTTTCCTCTCTGTTTATTTCTGTAACCATCATACTACAAAATCCACCTATAGTGTAACAAAAAAACTATAAAATATTTGGGATTTATCCGCATTTTTTATATGTCTTAATTTTATTTCACATCAGAAGTTTTACTTTATTATTATGTAAATCTCTGCTATAATGAGTTGTATTTATGATTGAACTTAATTTAAGGAGGATTTTCCATGGATTTTAGCAAAAAGGGCGTGGAAAAGAAACAAAAAGCACTTGTTTCCAAACTACCCCGAAATAAAAACGAAAACTATCGGTTTCGCTGTTCAAAACACTACTGGTCATATTCCTTGCGATCATCGTACTTGGAATCGGTTCCGGTTTTGGTATGTTAAAAGGCATATTGGACGACACACCAGAGGTGAATGCCAAGGATCTGATCCCGAAAGGATATCAGACAACCCTGTATGATCAGGACGGCAAAGAGCTTATGGTTCTTGCGAGCTTTGATGCCAACCGTGAGTATGTTTACTACGATGATATACCGGAAACACTTGTAAATTCCTTCATTGCTATTGAAGATAAACGTTTCTGGGAGCACATAACGGTATCGATGTCCAGGGTATCATGCGTGCCTTCGCCCACGGTCTCCAGTCCGGTGACTTTGATCAGGGTGCCAGTACACTGACCCAGCAGCTGATCAAAAACCAGATCTTCAATGTCGGCCTGGATGAAAAAACCATGTTTGACAAGATCGAACGTAAGGTGCAGGAGCAGTATCTGGCAGTTGAGATCGAAAAGGTGCTTCCGAAAAAGAGCATTGCCGAGTATTACCTGAATACGATCTATCTCGGTCAGGGACGTTACGGGGTAGAAACCGCTGCAAAATACTATTTCAATAAAGGACTGAAGGATCTGTCCATATCCGAATGTGCGGTACTGGCAGCCATCCCTCAGAACCCAAGTAAATTTGACCCTATCGTTTTCCCGGAGGAAAATGCCAAAAGACGACTGATGGTTCTTGAAAATATGCTGGATCAGAACATGATCTCCCAGTCCGATTACGATACTGCACTCGCTGATGATGTATATAGCGAGATTGAAAAGGTATCATCGATCAAGAAATCATCCCCTACCAAGGTCAACTCTTATTACATTGATGAGGTCATCAGCCAGCTTGAAGATGATTTCATGGCTATGGGCTATTCCAAGTCAGAGGCAGACAGCCTGATCTACTCCGGTGGTCTGGATGTCCGTACCTGTCAGGATACACAGATCCAGAATATCTGTGATGATGTTTTAAATGATGAAGATAACTATCCGGCTGACAGCTATCAGTTATCCTATGCACTGACACTGGTAGATGACAACGGTGAACAGTACAACTACAGTCAGAATATGATGGTAACCTGGTTCCAGGAAGAAATGGGACAATCCTCTTTCGACCTGATCTTCTCCAGTGAAGAAGATGCCCGTGCCGCTGCTGACGAATACAAAGCACACCTGATCGAGACAACCGGTTACAAGGAACAGCTTGAAAGCTATAAGGTCACTGTGGAACCACAGATCTCCTTCACTCTGATGGATCAGGAGACCGGTCAGGTAAAAGCGATCGTTGGTGGTCGTGGAGAAAAGACAGAGGATCGTTCCTTTAACCGTGCTACGGAAGCAACCAGACAGCCTGGATCAACCTTTAAGGTTGTAGCATCTTTCCTTCCTGCACTGGACGGTTGCGGCATGAGCCTTGCAACTGTATACAAAGATGAAGCATACACCTATACAAATGGCGGCGAAGTCAGAAACTGGTACAGTGGCTACCGTGGTCCAAGCACGATCCGACAGGCTATTCAGAATTCCATGAATATCATTGCTGTTAAGACGATCACAGATGTTACTCCGGAGCTTGCTTTACGAATATCTGTTAAAGCTTGGATTTACAACCCTTGTAAAAGAACGTACAAATTCAAGCGGAGGAATTGAATCGGATATCAACCAGTCCCTCGCACTTGGTGGTCTGACCGATGGTATCACAAACCTTGAGATCACCGCTGCTTATGCAACAATTGCAAATGAAGGCAATTATATCAAACCTATCTTCTACACCGAGGTATATGATCATGACGGCAAGCTTCTGATCGATAACAGAACACCGGAAGAATCCCCGGTCATCTCTCCTCAGAATGCATGGTTATTAACAAGTGCCATGCATGATGTAGTTACGATCGGTACCGGTACTGCCGCAAACCTTTCATGTGGCCTTTATACAGCAGGTAAAACAGGTACAACCTCCAGCAACTACGATGCATGGTTCTGTGGATATACTCCATATTACACCGCTTCGATCTGGATCGGTTTTGATGTAAATACTAATTTTGCTGCTGGAAGCTATCATAAGAACATGTGGCGTAAGATCATGGATCAGATCGTGGAAGCAAAGGGTCTGGATACCTCCAAAACCTTTGAAATGCCAAGCGGAATCATCCGGGCAACCGTATGTAAGGATACCGGTCTTCTCCCTGTTGAAGGCTGTCCAACAATAACAGACTATTTTGCAGAAGGAACCGTTCCTACCAAACGATGTGGTGGAAACAAGAAGGTTGTGATCTGTAATGATTCCCATAAGGTAGCAACCAATACCTGTAAGGAAACAACAACCTATTATTATACTGAAGATGATGACGGCAAGATTGAGATCATTGATGCAGACTTTGAATACGATCAGAACATCCTGAAAGAGAAATGTCCGCTTCATCCGGAGGAAGAAGAAACCGAAGACTCTTCTGATTCTGAAGATCCAAATAAGACTACAGAGGACAACAAGAAGGACAGCTTCAAGATCACTTCCGGTGTAGATGGATCCGGTGGCTCTATCTCACCAAGTACAACTGTAAAATCCGGCAAGAGCACAACCTTCTATATCACACCGGATAAGGGTTATGTAATCTCAGATGTATATGTAGACGGAAGCTCCGTCGGACCGGTTTCACAATATAAGTTCTCAAAGGTAAAAGGTAATCATACGATCACTGTTAAGTTCAAAAAGGACAAGACAGAAGAACCGACAACCGAGAAGCCTACAACAGAGGAACCGACAACCGGAAGCTCCTACAACAGAAGAACCGACAACGGAAGCTCCTACAACAGAAGAACCGCCAACGGAGGAACCTACCGATGAACCATCTTCTGATGAACCTTCCTCAAAAGAGAACAAACATAAAAATACAGAAGAATAAAAACGATATATGTAAAAAGGAGCCATGAGAGATCATTCTCATGGCTCCTTTTTATTCCCTGGGATCTATATAAAAAAGTATACTTTATGCTATTTTACCATCTTGGGTTTAAAGATCAGGGATGCCAGATAGGAAAAGATCAACGCTGCCGATGTTCCAACCGCTGCCATCTTGAAGCCTCCCCGGAACAGCCCGATAAATCCATCCTGATCAACTGCCTCTTTTATTCCCTTCCAGAGATTATAACCAAATCCGGAAAGAGGAACCGAGGCTCCGCAGCCGGCAAATTCAAGAAATGGTTCATATATCCCGATTGCTCCAAGAACAGCACCGGTACATACCAGGATCACCATGATCCGTCCCGGAAGCAGCTTCGTCTTGTCCATCAGTATCTGAACAAGCACACAGACAGCACCTCCGATCACAAATGCCTTTATATAATCCATAAATAACTTTACCTCCGTTCTATTATAACTGCATGTGCCACGCCCGGTATATTCTGTCCTTCATTATAGCTTACTGTGGAAAGAAGTGCTCCGGTCGGTACAAACAATACCCTCTTCCAGGTTCCGTCTCGTAACTGCTTTAATACATAGCCAGCCAGCGTAATAGCCGAGCATCCGCAACCGGAGCCACCGGAATGTGTATCCTGTTCTTCATTATCAAAGATCTCGATACCACAATCCATATGCTGGTTGCTGATATCTATTCCATTGTCCTTTAAAAGATCAAACAGTATCTTCTGCCCGATCTTCCCCAGATCCCCAGTAATGATACGGTCATAATACGTTGGCTTCCGGTCAAAGTCCTTCAGGTTCTGATAGATCACATCTGCCGCTGCCGGTGCCATACAGGCTCCCCATATTAAAGGAGTCCTTTACCCCATAATCCACGATCCGTCCCGTTGTAATCCCGGTAATCTGAATTACTCCTTCTTCCGGCTCTGCCTTACCAACAACAATCGCTCCACTTCCGGTTACCGTCCAGGTCGCAGATAACGGTCTCTGATTTCCATATTCCAGTGGAAACCGGAACTGCTTCTCTGCACTTCCAAAATGACTGGACGTTGCTGCCACTACACAGTCCGCATAACCGGCAGCAACTGTCATGGATGCCAGCGACAATCCCTCTCCACAGGTGGAGCAGGCTCCATACAACCCAAATACCGGTATATCAAGATCCTTAATACCAAATGTGGTTGCGATCAACTGTCCCAGCAGATCCCCCGCAAATATATACCGGATCTCCTCTTTCTTTTTATCCGCCTTTTTTGATCGCAAGCTCGACCGCCTGCCGGATCATCTCACTTTCGCCCTCTTCCCAGGAATCCTTTCCAAATGTAGGATCTTCGGAACGGATATATCAAAGTAATCCGCCAGAGGTCCTTCAGCTTCCTTTGGTCCACAGATAGAAGCCGCTCCCAGAATACATGGAGGATCTGAAAAACTGACACTTTGTTTTCCAACCATTTTATTCATTTTCTGCCTCCTTATTTCCATATGTTCTTCTGTTGATAGTCATTTGCTTCTTTTCTTTATTTTATTCATATTTAATATGTTCTGGACAAATCCGCTGATTCGGGGTAATCTATGAAAGAATAAAAACAATCTGGATAGGTATGAATTATGATATTTACAAAAAGAATACTGGTTAAATTGTATCGATCGAACAAAACGATACGCAAAAACATTTATTAAATGGCTGATCTGTTCTGCCATTATCGGAATCTCCTGCGGGGCTGTCGGAACAGCCTTTCATTACAGCGTTGAATATGTCACACAGTTCCGTTCCGGGCACAGATGGATCATCTTCCTGCTCCCGGCAGCCGGTCTGTTGATCGTATTTCTGTACCGTGCAGGCGGCATCAAGCATGACAAGGGAACCAACCTTGTTATCGGATCGATTCGGAATCCGGAATACAATGTGCCTTTCCGTATGGCACCTCTGATCTTTATAACAACCGTTATCACGCATTTATTTGGCGGATCTGCCGGCCGGGAAGGTGCTGCCCTGCAGATTGGCGGAAGTCTGGGTGCATCGATCGGCAAATTGATCAAAATGGATGACAATGATAAACATATTATGACCTTGTGTGGTATGAGTGCCGTATTCGCTGCCCTGTTTGGAACTCCTGTTACGGCCGCACTTTTCAGTGTAGAGGTTATCAGCATCGGAATTCTGTATTATAGTGCTCTGGTACCATGTATCCTGTCAGCAACCATTTCCTATGCGATCACAGAAAAATTTCACATCACCCCTACCTATTTCATTCTGAATCAGGTTCCTGAAATGTCACTGGCAACCGGGATCCGGGTGATCATTCTCTCGGTCGCTGCTGCCGTACTCAGCATCCTTTTCTGTATGTCCATGCAGGTCATCGGAAAAACATTTAAGAAATATCTGAAAAACCAGTATCTTCGTATATTGGTCGGCGGTGTGCTACTGGTTCTCCTGACGCTTGCCGTCCGCTGCAATGACTATAATGGTGCCGGTATGAACATTATTGAACAGGCGATCCATGGAACAGCAAAACCGGAAGCCTTCATTCTGAAGCTCCTGTTTACCTGCATCACGATCGGCTGCGGATTCCGTGGCGGAGAGATCGTTCCATCGTTCTTCATCGGTGCAACCTTCGGATGTACCCTTGGAGGCTGGATTGGACTGGATCCAGGATTCGGAGCTGCTATGGGGCTTGTATGTCTCTTCTGCGGCGTTGTAAACTGTCCGCTGGCATCTCTGGTCTTAAGCATCGAATTATTCGGTGCAAGCGGTATCCTGCTGTTCGCGATCGGCTGCAGTGTCAGCTATATGTTATCCGGTTATTACAGCTTATACAGTGAACAGAAAATCATATATTCCAAGCTTCGTCCTCACTATGTAAACCTGTATACCAATCAGGAGGTCAAAACAAACGACCACAGTGAAGCGGAATAATATACTATCAATAGCACAAAAGAAAGCTCATATGGCTACCTGATCCTTACGAACCGGCTTCCATATGAGCTTTTCTTTGTTTCTTTATTTAATCATCTGTCTTTGTATCATTCTTTTTCTTATCGTCTGACTTTTTATCCGATTTCTTATCATCCTTCTTGGAATCGTCTTTCTTGTCGTCCTTCTTTTCTGTCGTATCCTCAGTTGTCTTTTCCTCGGTTGTTTTTTCCTCCGTCTTCTTCTCCTCAGTCGAATTCTCCTCTGAGGTATCTTCCTTCTCTTTGGTTCCACGAAGAACTACTTTATCCCGTTTATCATACACACTGACAGATTCCGGTTCAGATGAGATTACCTCTCCATTTCCGTCATATACCGTCCGGTAGGTCTGATATTTGGTTCCTGTGATACCTGTAACGGAAACTTCCTCTTCACCTTTCTCCAGTGTATCGTCGTCCTCATATTCCGTATCATAATCATAAGTTGCTACCAGTTCACTGGACAGTGACACTCTGAAGTCCTTTAGCTTCGTTCCATAAATCGCACATGACACAACACCACCACTATAGGAGGCGGTCACCTTGAGCGGATAATCCGTATTATTTATAAAACGGTAATCCGGTCCGCCCCAGGATACCGTTGCATCAAAGCCTGCATCTACATAAGTGGATGGATGCGGATGGCAATGACGTTCTACAATTTCCAGATTCGCATACAGACAGGCATCATAAAGAGTGGATGATACCTGACAGATACCTCCGCCGACTTCATCTACTGATTCCCCATTGACATAAGATGGAGCTGCCTGAAACCCATTCTCGATGGTTCTCTGTCCTACCACATTATTGAATGAAAACTCTTCACCCGGCATCAGTATCGTGCCGTTACAATTCTCTGCCGCCTTTGCAACATTTCCTTTTCTTGCATCCGTTCCACCTACATTGGTACTGAAGGATCCCAGCGTATCACGGAAGAGATAGGCCTGTAATGTCTCCTTCGACAGCTCCGGTTCTGTATAAACCAGATCAAAGCTGACTTCTTCTCCATCGGCTGCCGCATCCAGCTTCTTCCTGGCAGCATCTTTATCAAAGCTGATTCCTACCACAGAATCTGTTACGCTGTAATCATTTTCCGGATCCAGTGTTGCATCCGCCGGTGCTACATAAATCTGATCATATACCAGATCCAGATCGACATCACTGTATGTAAGTGGACATTCAAGCTGCGCATCAAATTCTCCCTTGCTGATGCAGGAAGCAATCTCATCTGCCAGCTTATCCGAATCTACCGTATAACCTCCGCGGCCCTTTGTAACAATAACCTTGTCATCCTTCACGGTGTAAGAGGAATCTTCTACCCCTTCCAGCTTCGTCAGCCCGGACTGTTCGATCGCAGTATACAACGGCTTCTTATCCTTCAGCGATGGTCGTGCAGTATATTCTGCCTCACCAAATAATGCCTTAATAAAATTAAAACCTCTTGTTAAAAATCCATGGCTTTCATCGTTTGCCTGTTGTACCGCATCGATCACATTCAGATCCAGAGCTTCTTCGATCGCAATGCAATATGTTTTACCTTCCAACGTTACGTCGATCCCGGCGTTATTGTACTCCGTTGCAAACTGATCTTCTACAGCCGCTGCAGCTTCCTTCACCGTCATGTTACTGACATCAATTCCATTTATACTGGTATTTGGAAAAAACTTTTTTCTTACCAATAATTCCGCAAAATATCAGATAACACACACACAATGCAACAATAACACATACTGTTGTAGTAACACTTCTTTTTTGCTTTTTTCATGATGTATCTCCATTTACTACACATGCGAGTATACGCATCCTGCTAAAGGATACAGATACCTACTATTATTAACTTAACCATTTGTTAAAGTTATCATAGGTATTTTTATCTGTCAATACAGATTCCCCTTAAATCTAATATTTCACAAAACCATCATTTTACCTTAAAACATATGTAACATTTTTGAAAAAAACAGGCCGGGAATCATACCCAGCCTGCCAGCTTACAGATCCAGTATATCAGTCCCAGCACCCATGATGTAAAGATACCGTACATGATAACCGGGCCTGCAATCGTAAAACATTTTACACCTTTACCGAAGACCTCACCTTCGGTCTGAAACTCTATGATCGGAGCACAGACACCATTAGCAAAGCCCGTGATCGGTACCAGAGTTCCGGCTCCACCATATTTTGCGATCTTCTTATAGACATTCAGACCTGTGAGTACCACACTGATGAGTACAAGAACGATCGATACATAAGACGAACTGTCATCCTTATCCAGACCCGCATATTCAAACAAATTAAATAACACCTGTCCGATCGTGCAGATCAGTCCTCCGATGAGAAACGCCCACAGGCAGTTTCTTGCCGAATTGTGATACCGGAGTAATCGTTTCAACATACTGATTGTATTCCTTTTTCTTTTGGTTCAAACTGCATATACTTTCCTCCTGTCTTACCGGGTTCTATTCTTTCAGTATTTTCCATTTGCATGAAAACTATGCATATAAATCGCATTCCTAGACCAGTCCGGTTGATATCAGACCAAGAACAGAACCCACGAGTTTCCCTGCTGCAACCATGTATATGATGTAAGGAATATAACGCCGGATTGAAAACCGTCTGGATATGATCGGAAATACATTCAGCACCTCTGCGAGCGCACCAACCAGACAGCCTGTAAAGATACCGCCAAGCAGGGTTACAAAAGCCAGCCCAGGAATTGCAAGCGGGATCCGGATATTAAATATATATACGATATTTCCTGCCACAGCACCATATGCCAGCAGACATTCCACCAGCATATAGTGCCGGTTGCCTTTCACCTTTTCCGCCAGCTTGGGGAATACTCCGATCAGGGATATAAATGCAAAATAACCACTGGATATAGCTGCTGCCCTCCGATAAATGCAACCAGTGCATAACAGATATGTCTAATCAGCATCCCGCACATCCTTCTTTCTTACAGAATCCGTGATCACTGTCTGATTGATCTCCTGTTCATACTGCCGCATCTGCACCTGAAGCGGGGTCGGATCATCGGTAAATTTCTTATTGGCTCCATGATTAAAGAATACAATGATTCCAATGAACAAGCCCAGTGAATAGGCAACACCGCCAATCATGGCTCCTGATTCACTGCCTCCGGTAAATACATTCTGGAAGCAGATCAAGCTGTCCTACCAGATTCACATCCGAGTTATAGGATATAATTGAAAATCCAGCACCAAAGAATGCGATCAGGCATAGAAATATAAATTTGAACTTCTGCTTTATCCGGTCCGACGGATCGAATGCCTTATAATATACAACGACATCAGGCTGTCCAAGATTCTGGATACACAGCTCCCCATCGCAGTTTTTTCTGATCTCCTCTATGATATCCAATATGGATATGACCTGCTGTTCCTTTGAACTGGTAGAAAAATTCATCAGTTCAATTTTTTTCGATTTTATTTTTCAGATCCAGATTGTCGGATACGACCTTCGATACATCCCGGATCAATACCTTTCGTTTTTCCGCCAGAACACTTTCTGCCAACTGCAAATATACCATTTCTGCCATATTACGAAACCTGCTTTCCCATATTCTTACAGGATTAGGGTATCCGCATCTGTTCTTTTTTATACACTTTCTTTTAATTTCTCAAGGATCCGTTTTTCCTGCCGGCTCACCTGAACCTGGCTGATACCAAGCAGTTTTCCGGTCTCCGACTGCGTTTTGTCTTCAAAATACCGAAGCTGGATCAAACGCTGTTCCTCCGGCTCCAACCGTTCCAACATCTGCATCAACGACAAATGATCAACAATCTCCTGGCTATATTCCTCCGTTTTTGAATATACACCCGGAGCATCCAGAGACTCCGGCTCCAACGAAGCCTCCATTGCCATTACGATCTCCCCTGCATCATAAGAAAGGGCAGCAGCGATCTCTTCAATCTCAGGCTCATAGCCCTTTTTCCTTGATCACCCGCTGCCGGTATTGCTCTACCTTACTATTCATCTCCTTCAGACTACGGCTGACCTTGATTGCGCCGTAATCCCGCAAAAAGCGGCGGATTTCCCCCTGGATCAGCGGAACTGCATAGGTCGAAAACTTCACATCATAGTCAAAATCAAATTTATCAATACTTTTTTGATCAATCCGATGCAGCCGATCTGAAACAGATCCTCGATATCATATCCACGTCCTGTAAATCTTCTGGCTACGCTCCATACAAGTCCAAGGTTCTGTTCTACCAGTTTTTCTTTTGCACTGTCATCACCCTTCTTCGCCTGTAAAAGAAGATCCAGATTATTTTCCATTTATACTGCACACCCAGCCCCTATTTTTTTTGCCATCTTTACTGTCGTTCCTTTTCCCGGCTCCGACTCTACCGTAAGCTCATCCATAAAGGCTTCCATAAAGGAAAATCCCATTCCCGACCGTCCATCCTTTCCGGTTGTAAACATTGGCTCCATTGCCTTTTCCACATCCTCGATACCACAGCCATAATCGGTGATCTCTATGTACAGCTTCCGCTCTTCTATGTATGCCCGTATCTCGATTGTTCCCTCTTTTTTGCCCATAACCATGAATGATCGAATTCGTAACTGCTTCCGACACGGCTGTCTTAACATCAGCGACCTCCTCCAGCGTCGGATTCGTACGGGTCATAAAGGATGCTACGACAACCCTTGCAAAGCTCTCATTTCTTGGATCACTTCAAACTCTATTTTCATTTCATTTCTGTTCATTCTTTTCTTCTCCTTTTTCATTTTATGACATATGTACTTGCTTGTACGCAGTCTCAAAATCCTCTGTCTGCTCTGCGATCTTAAATATTCCCGACATTTTAAGAATACGCTGCATTCTGTCATTTGCATGGATCACAAACACCTTTCCGCCTCTGTCATATACATTCCGGAATCTTCTCGTGATCAGACCGATCCCGGAGCTGTCCATCACGCTTGTATGCCGGAAATCGAATATCACGTACCGGATCTTTCCATCCTGAAATATCTCTTCCGTTTCGTTCACCAGTATCGATGCCCGGTAATCATCAACTTCTTCCGGAAGCTCTATTAACACAGTATCCCCTATTTTCTCATAATTATTCATACGCCACCTCTTTTTTACAAAAAAAGACAAATAAGCAATATTGCTTATTTGTCTTTTGTATGATCCTGATTTCTTTTTATTCATTTGTCGGATCCATACCGGATTCCGTTGTTCCTTCCGAACTGCCTTCTGTCGTGCTGCCTCCATCATCTGTTTTTCCACTCGTTGTGTCTGCACCAGACAATGCTACTGCAACTGTATAATAAATAGAATTTGGACATTTCTGGATAAATGTATCAAAGGCTTCTTTGGCCTTATCCTCATCCTCCCGTACCCAGATAGCATAGAGCTTTATAATAAAGAGCAACATCATAATCCGGGCTGGTCTCCAGCACCTTGTCGATCTCTGTCATTGCCTTATCATATTGGGTATCATTATAATACTTCATGGCAAGCTGCATCGTAACCTTATCCGTATCTGATATATCTGCCTTGCTTTTTTCCTCATAATCTGCGACCTGCTTCGTAAGATCTTTATTCTTTGTTGTCAGGGAATCAACCTCATCCTGCAGAGAGGAAAGCTTGGTATTCTTATTGGCAATCTCTTCGCTGTAGGCAATCTTAACATTTCTGCTCTCATCATCTGCATTCTTATTATGCTGTGGCATAACAAGGAACCACATGACAGCCAGTCCCAATACCAGTCCTGCCAGAACATAGGCAAGCGAATATTTGTAGAAATTAATATCCTTATATCTGCCAACCGGAGTCGGTCTTCCATTCCGGTCAACATTATCGGATTCCACATATGCCCGTGGCTGGTCTTTTCCACAAACAGCAGATCCGCATCATAATCATCATCCGGATAATCACGAAAGCTCATGATCTCCTCATCCGTATGCCCCATCTCATTGAAATAGCGGACAGCCAGAGGATTGGTTCTGTCGATCTTGATGACACGTTTTAATGCTTTTCTTGCCTTATCATATTTGTTATCATCGATCAGTAGAAGTGCCATCAGCAGATAACCATTTACAAACTTCGGATTATCCGATAAGACTTTTCGAAGCTGGATAAATGCAAGATCCTTACTGCCCTGTCTGGCATAGTTTACTGCCTGATTGTATTTTCTTGCTGCATTGTTCGTTGTTTCAAGCTTGTGTGGGTTGCCCTTCACCTCTTTGATATAACGTTTTGCAACATTTCGTCCGCTGAAATAATTCACACTGATGACCCAGTGGCTTAATGCCAGAACAACTTCACCGGTTTCATAATATACAAGCCCCAGCAGATTTCTGGCATCAATATTCAACTTGTCATATTTAAGGGCTGTCTTTAATGCCTCTTCTGCACCACTCATATCACGGACTCTGGCTTTATCCAGACCAATATTATAATAATATTTGGATGTGTTCAGTGCCTTATTTACAAATTCACTCTTTAACCCACATTGGCTGCAATATCCGGTAACAAGGATCTTACCGCCACAATGCTTACAATTCAGTACGTCTGCCATATTATTTTTCTCCGTTTCCTTTGCTACACGAAGCATCTCCTGCATAATATCTGAGATATCCTTCAGATCATTATGATAAATGGCATCTTCTGCCTGGTCTACTTCCAGAGTCGGTCTGAATTTTTTTACTTCTTCATCAAAGTTTATCATACTATTCCTCCATATTCGCAGATTTCTCTTTTATCTTCTGAAGCCAGAGTTTGACTTCTCCCACCAGATAAAGAGAACCCACACAATAGACTGCTGAATCTGTGATCTGTTCTTTATAGCGGATGGCGGCATCCATTGCTTCTGCAATATCCTCATATGCCTCCACCGTATGTCCTGTGTAATTCCGGAACCTGTCTGCGATCAGAGAGACCGGCGCCTTCCGTTTATTATCTACACTTGTAACTATGATCTTCTCAAACGAAAGTGCTTCTGTCAGATCCCGTATCATCGTATCATAGTCCTTGTCCTTTACTGCTGCAAAGACCAGGATCTTCTTTTTCTTCGTATAAAGCGTCCGAAGTGTTCTGCAATAACATTCGACTGCTTCCGGATTATGTGCACCATCTACAAACAGATCCGGTGCGATCTCCTCCATCCTGCCTTCCCATGAAAAATCAAGTAATCCGCTTCTGACTGCCTGCTCTATCCTGACATCAGCACCTGCATTTTTTCCCATATTCTATATCCCTGGTCTGCATCAGGATATCAAAAAGAAGCAACTGCAAGGCAGGTATTTTCGACCTGATAAAGAGACGTTTTCGGTATCCTCAAATGGTCATAATAATAATACCGATTATGAAATGAAAAATCAATGGTTTTATCATCTATTTCATTTATTATATAGTTTGATTTTTCGACCGCTGTTACGGCAGAATCCAATTCTTTTGCATGAGTCTCTATGATTCCAGACGAAACCGCATCCCGCTTGAAATATACGACCGGAACTGACGGTTTGATGATCCCTGCTTTCTCTCCTGCGATCTTAGCGATCGTATCTCCAAGATATTCCATATGATCAAGTCCTACCGATGTGATGATGCAAAGCTCCGGTCTTACAACATTAGTTGCATCCAGCCTGCCACCCATTCCGGTCTCATAAATCACATAATCCGGCTGCTTCTTCTCATAATAAACAGCCGCCATCGCAAACATCACTTCAAAAAGACGGATGAACGGTGAACTTCTTCCGCACCTGTTCAAATGCCCATGTAAAATCTTCGTCTGAGATCATTTCATCATCGTACCGTATGCGCTCATTGATCGAGACAAGATGCGGTGATGTAAACAATCCTACATGAAAGCCTGCATGCATCAGTATCGTAGCAAGCGCCTTTGCCGTCGATCCCTTACCGTTTGTTCCTGCTATATGGATCACTCTGCTCTTATCCTGCGGATTCCCCTAAACGTTCAAGAAGACTGGCAAGATTCTCTGTGCCAATCTTCTGTGCGAACAGTGGAATGCTTAGGATATAATCAACTGTTTCCCTGTAATTCATCTGACATTCCGCCTATCTGTTATCTATCTTTTCCGGATACAGGTCATGATTTGACATTCTGTTCCATGCAACTTCTTCCCATTTTGTTCCCGGTCTTCCGTAATTACAATATGGATCGATCGAGATACCGCCTCTCGGAGTGAATTTACCCCAGACCTCAATATATTTCGGATCCATCAATTTGATCAGATCCTTCATGATAATGTTCATGCAGTCCTCATGGAAATCTCCGTGATTCCGGAAACTGAACAGATATAATTTCAAAGACTTGCTCTCTACCATCTTCACATCCGGAACATAGGATATATATACGGTTGCAAAATCCGGCTGTCCCGTGATCGGACATAAGCTGGTAAATTCCGGACAATTGAACTTGACAAAATAATCATTGTCCTGATGTTTATTGATAAAGGTCTGTAACATCTCCGGTGCATAGTCCATGCTGTATTTTACATTCTTATTGCCGAGAAGTGTTACATCTTCCATTTCTTCTGCGGTTCTTCCCATCTTCTGTTACCTCCTTATGCATCTGCTTCTTCTGCTGCCTTTGACACACATTTGATCAGGATCTGAACAGCCTTATCGCACTGTTCCTTTGTTACGATCAATGGCGGTGCCATACGGATCACATTTGGTCTTACCGCTGTGATCAACAGTCTGTTCTCAACAGCCAGATGCTTTACTTCGTTTGCGATTGGTTTGGTGAATTCAACGCCAACCAGAAGTCCGCGTCCGCGTACTTCCTTCACATACGGAAGGGAATAAAGCTGTTCTGCAATAAAATAAGCTCCTGTCTCTTTTGCATTCTCTGCAAGATGATTGTCTAAGATCTCATCGATCTCTGCAAGTGCGGCTGCACAGCATACAGGATTGGCTGCATAAGTAGAACCGTGTGCCCCCGGTGTAAATGCACTTGCAAGCTCTGCTGATGTACAAAGTGCGCCGATCGGCATACCGCCGCCGATCGCTTTTGCCATAGATACCATATCAGGCTTCACTCCATAGGTCATAAATGCCATCGTATCTCCGCATCTGCCCCATCCGGTCTGTACCTCATCGAATAACAACAGGATGCCGGTCTCGTCACAGTAAGCACGAAGTCCTTTTAAGAATTCCTCCGTTGCCGGATATACACCACCCTCGCCCTGAACAGGCTCTACCATGATTGCAACTGTGTCTTTGGTACATTTGTTCTTGAAATCCTCAAGATTATTGAACTCTGCATATGTGAAGCCCGGAAGCATCGGCTTGAAACCGATCTGACATGCATTGTCCGGCTGTCCGGTTGCTGATAACGCTCCATAGGTTCTGCCATGGAAGCTGTTAATGGCTGTAACGATATGATAATGCTCCGGTCCGTAATGATCGGTTCCGTATTTTCTTGCCATCTTGATCATTGCTTCATTTGTCTCTGTTCCTGAATTCTGGAACAGAACCTTCTCCATACCGATCGTCTCACAAATCTTCTTTGCAAGCAGGATCATAGGAAGTGTATATGCGTAATTGGATGCATGGATCACATTCTGGCACTGGTCTGCGATTGCTGCCGCAACCTTCTTATTACAGTTACCGGTACTGTTTACTGCGATGCCGCCGAAGAAGTCAAGATATTCATTTCCTTCCTCATCGTACACATACATGCCGTCTCCCTTTTCCTCGATAAAATTCCATCTTCTGGACTGCTCGGCTAGGTATTTGTCTACTATGTCAAGTAATTCGTCTTTTGTATATCCGCTTTCACTAACTTTCATCTTCCTGTCTCCTTTATATAAATACAAATTTTTTAGTTCCTACTAATGTGCAAACTGTGAATTGTAAAGGGTGTAATAGAATCCTTTCTGTGCTAAAAAGTGATTCATGATTACCCTGCTCTATGATATGTCCATCCTTCATAACCAGTATAATATCAGATTCTTTGATCGTTGACAAACGATGCGCTACGACAAAGCTCGTTCTTCCCTTCATCATCTTCGCAAATGCACGCTGGATCCGGATCTCGGTTCTTGTATCGATCGATGATGTTGCTTCATCAAGGATCAGCATCGGTGGCAGATCAAGCATAACTCTGGTAATACATAAGAGCTGTTTCTGTCCCTGTGACAGTCCGCCGCCATCCTCTGATATCATGGTATCATACCCCTCCGGCAAACGCTTGATAAAGCTGTGTGCGTGGGACTGTTTTGCTGCTTCTATAATCTCCTCATCCGTCGCATCCGGTCTTCCGTATGCGATATTCTCTTGATCGTTCCGGTCTTTAACCAGGTCTCCTGAAGAACCATACCATAGTTATCACGAAGGCTCTCTCTCGTTACCTGACGGATATCATGGTCATCTACAGAAATGGCTCCGGCATCTACATCATAGAACCGCATTAAAAGATTGATAACGGTACTCTTACCACATCCGGTCGGTCCGACGATCGCTACACGCTTACCCGGTTCAACCTTCAGATTCAGATTCTTGATCAGTTCTACATCTTTATTATAAGAGAAATCCACATGAGACAGATCCACCTGTCCATCTGCTTTCTCGATCACATAGGCATCCGCAAGCTCCGCGATCTCCGGTTCTTCATCGATCAGCTCAAATACTCTGGCTGCGGATGCAAGTGCATTCTGAAGCTCCGTTACAACGCCTGAGATCTCATTAAATGGCTTTGTATACTGGTTTGCATAGCTTAAAAAGCTGGTAAGCTGACCAACGGATATTCTTCCCTTGATCGCCATGACCGCACCGATGATGCCAACGCCGGTATATACTAAGCTGTTTACAAAACGGGTACACGGATTGGTAATGGATGAGAAGAAGGTCGCATCCAGTCCTGCCTTATTCAATCTCTTATTTACTTCGTTAAAACTGCCATTTACATTTTCTTCCATGGAAAAGGCTGTTACAACCTTCTGGTTTTCTACCATCTCATTAACAAGTGATGTCATCTCACCCTTGATCTCTGCCTGCTTTCTGAACATATGGTAGGTTTTCTTTGCGATAAATGCCGCAACAAACAGAGAAACCGGAGTGATCACAACAACCGCAACCGTGATCACAGCGTTAATCGATAACATGAAACAAAGCGTTCCAACGATAGTCATAACCCCGGTAAATAACTGTGTAAAGCCCATCAACAGACCATCTGAAAACTGGTCTACATCTGCGATCACACGGCTTACGATATCACCATGGGTGTGAGAATCCACATAAGATAACGGAAGCTGTTCTAACTTCTTATATGCAGATGTACGGACATCATTTACAACATGATAAGTAACTTTATTATTCAATATATTCATGATCCACTGGCAGACTGCCGTAACCGCGGCAACTACAATCACAAAACGGATTGCCAGTGTCTTTAATGCCCGAAATCAACGGCTCCTTTTCCGACGATCTTATCTACCATATGTCCGGTAATGATCGGTGCATATAAGGTCAGAACAACGGATATCGCTGCACAGATCAGGGAAAGGACAACTAAGAAACTGTATCGTTTGATATACTTTAATATTCTGCCAAGTGTTTTCTTATTGACAGACGTACTTTTTTCTTTTTTACTCATCGTCGTTTCCTCCTTCCTATGCCATTGCATTTCCGGCAGAAGTCTTTTTTACCGGATACTTCATTTGCCGATAACTGTGACTGACATATCTCCTGATATACCTCACAGGACTGTAACAGTTCCTCGTGGGTTCCGATACCTGCAACCTGTCCATCATCTAATACAATGATCTGATCGGCTCCCATGATCGTCGATGCTCGTTGGGAAACGATAAATACGGTCATACCCTTTGTCTGCTCTTTGATCGCACGCCGAAGAGCTGCGTCTGTTGCAAAGTCAAGTGCCGATGCACTGTCATCCATGATCAGGATCTCAGGCTTTCTTACAACTGCTCTTGCGATCGTAAGACGCTGCTTCTGCCCACCGGATAAGTTCTTGCCACCCTGTGTAATCTTAAAGTTCATGCCATCTGTTTTCTGATCAACGAATTCTTTTGCCTGTGCGATCGTAAAGTGCCTCATTGATCTCTTCTTCCGTTGCGTCATTTTTACCCCAGCGGATATTCTCGGCGATCGTGCCCTGGAACAGAACTGCCTTCTGCGGAACTACACCTACCTTCATTCGAAGGGAACGGAGATCATAGTCCTTTACATCCACACCATCGATCTTAACCACACCACCGGTGGCATCATAGAATCTCGGGATCAGGTTGACCAGAGAACTCTTACCGGAACCCGTACCACCGATAATACCGATCGTTTCTCCCGCTTTTACCGTAAAGGATATACCGGTCAGTGAATCTTCCGATGCTTTACCATACCGTAAGGCTACGTTGTCAAATACCACCTTAGGAACATCCTGGCCGGCTGCCTTCTGTGCTTCTGATAAAGCAGAATCTTCTTCAACCTCTGTGATCGATGGCTTCGTATCAAACACAACATTGATTCTCTTTGCACATGCGATCGACTTTGTGATGTTAATGATCAGATTGGCAAGCTTTACAAGCTCAACTAAGATCTGTGACATGTAGTTGATCAGTGCAACAACCTTACCCTGTGACAGGATACCGATATCGGTCTGTCCGGCTGCGATCCAGATGATCGCAACAGTTGCAAGATTGATGATCACATATGTGACAGGATTTAAGAATGCCGAGATTCTTCCGACATACAACTGAATATCCATCAGATCATCGGTTGACTTATCGAATTCATCAACCTCTTTCTGCTGTCTGTTAAATGCCCGGATCACACGGGCACCTTCCAGATTCTCTCGGGTCAGAAGCATGACCTTATCCAGTCTTGCCTGTACCTTCTTAAACAATGGAATGCTGACAAGCATAATTCCGAATACAACGATCGACAATGCCGGTATTGTAACCACAAAGGTCATGGCTGATTTGACATCGATCGTAAATGACATGATCATCGCACCGAATACGATAAACGGAGAACGTAAGAACAAACGGAGCACCAGATTGACACCTGTCTGGATCTGGTTGATATCACTGGTCATTCGAGTAAGCAGTGTCGATGTTCCGATCGTATCAATCTCATTATAAGAAAGACTTGTGATATGACGGAACAGATTACTTCGAAGTGCCGTTCCGAATCCGGTCGCTGCTTTTGCGGAAAAAATACTGTGCTGTCAGTGAACAGCTCAGGCCGATGATACCAAGTGCGATCATAACGAGACACATCCGAAGAACATACCCCATGTCCTGATTCTTAATACCGGTATCAATAATATGTGCCATTACGATCGGGATCAGCAGTTCGAAACAGGCTTCCAACATTTTAAATAATGGTGCCAGAACCGGATTCTTTTTTTATAGTCCCGTAAATATCTTAATATTCCCTTCATTCTACTCTCCTACTCTTGTTGTAAAATGTATATGCTCTCTGCATTTGTTTTTAACATACCATATGCCAGGCGTGCTGCCAAACGGCTTTCTGCCGTCCTGCTGCCTGCCTGGCATACATATATGGTAGAATCTCCACAACACCTTACATAAAATTGCATGTGGATTCTGTGGAAATTCTTTCATGCACAAATGGCATGAACGATATAATTATTCCTCATCCGGAAGATTTGCATTGTGATATACGGCCTGTACATCATCATCTTCATCTAAGAGATCCAGAATTCTTGTAAACTTCTTTACAACCTCAGGATCTGTCAGATCTACATAGTTCTGTGGGATCATGGTAAGCTCTGCTTCTGCCATCTTGATTCCCTCTTTTTCAAGAGCCTCTCTGACTGCTGAGAAATCATCCGGTGTTGTGATGATCTCAAAGCTGTCTTCCTCTTCACTGAAATCCTCAGCTCCGGCATCCAGTGCCATCATCATAAGATCATCTGCATCCATATCACATTCTTCTTTATCGATAATGATCTGTCCTTTATTATCAAACATATAAGATACACAACCGGTCGTTCCTACGTTTCCGCCGCCCTTTGTAAATGCATTTCTTACATTTGCAGCCGTTCTGTTCTTATTATCTGTAAGAGTATCAACGATGATAGCTGTACCGTTCGGTCCATATCCTTCATATGTATTAGCAACATAATTTACTGAGTTTGCATCACCTGCTGCTCTGTCGATACCACGCTTGATCGTATCGTTTGGCATATTGTTTGCCTTTGCCTTTGCGATTACATCACGAAGCTTACTGTTGTTATCAGGGTTTGCACCACCTTCTTTTACAGCGATCGCAATTTCCTTACCGATAATGGTAAAGATCTTACCCTTTGCAGCATCGTTCTTTTCTTTCTTATGTTTAATATTTGCAAATTTTGAATGTCCTGACATTTTTTTACTCCTTAACTCTGTAATTCTATCTTTTGAATATCCATTTTCGGATATCGGTTTCTTTTTTGAAGCTTTATAAGCCCAACTGGTTCATAATATCATACCTGATTTTCATTTTCAACCTTGGTTATCCGCACCTTATCGATCATCTTATCCTTGATCCCAATGGTCTCAAAATTATATCCCTTATATGTAATATCTATTTTTTCGTTCTCATAAGGGAGCCTTCCCAGTTCATACAGCATAAACCCGTTCAGTGTCTGAAAATCCTCATCCGGAAACTCAATTCCCAGATGTTCCGACAATTCATCCAGTTCTGCTCTGCCGCCCACGATATATCCATGACCCGCAAGTGCAATATCATCGTCATCATCATCGTATTCATCAAAAATATTGCCGACAATTTCTTCCAGAATATCTTCCATCGCTATGATGCCTTCTGTCTGACCATACTCATCCACCACAATAACCATATGAATTTTCTCTTTCTGCATCCGTTTTGAATAATTCCGATATATTCTTTGTCGGATGCACAAATAGCGGCTCAACCATGATCTGTTCGATCGTCTGATTCTTATCCTTTAAATACGCTTTTTACGAAATCCTTAAAATAAAGGATTCCGACTATATTGTCCAGATCATCATCAAACACCGGATATCTGGAATAATTATTCTCCAGCATGATCTTGATCGTTTCATCCATTGTAGTATGTTTGTCGATTCCAACTACATCGGAACGCGGCGTCATAACATCCCGGACTTCTTTCTCACTGAATTCAAAAATATTTGTGATCATCTCTACTTCGTCATCATGAATGAGCCCCTGTTCATTGCCCTCATTGACCATGGAAATAATCTCTTCCTCAACTTTTTCTTCATCAGCTTTTCTGTTATTAAATAATTTCATATACCAGACAGTCTCTGTCTACAAATCACCTCTCCTGTTCGTTTCATTCTGCATTCACTCTTAATTCCCACACGAATGCAAATATAATGGGAAATATATCATTAATTCCAACATTCGTCAATTTTTTCATATGAGAATCTGTATAATCCGTATTCATATGGGAATCTGTATAACTGTATGATTATACAATGTCTATAATTACCATGCCACAAAGATCAATACAGATCCAGACTGATCTTTAATGCAATATCTACCTTTTTCAGAATGTCATCTCCCATATGGCATACTTTTTCTTTTAATCTCTGTTTATCGATCGTACGCACCTGTTCCAATAGAACAACCGAATCCTTTGCCAGATCATACCGGCTGGAATCAATCTCAACATGTGTAGGCAGCTTCGCCTTGTTCATCTTGCTGGTGATCGCTGCACAGATCACAGTAGAACTGTGTTTATTTCCCGCTTCATTTTGTATGATAAGTACCGGTCTGACTCCTCCCTGTTCCGAACCAACGACAGGCCGTAAATCAGCATAAAATATATCGCCTCTTCTGATTACCAATTCTTTTCACTCCATTTATTTATTAATATCTTCTGTTGTGAAAAGTATTTCCAATTCTATTCTATGATATTCAGTTTCGACGTAGATAATTCACTTCCCCGACTTCTTTTCCACCCCTAATATAGACTCTTGGTACACGTCTTCCGATATTACAGATCAGTTCATAGTTGAAGCTGTTTGCCGGTTCCGCAACTTCTTCCACCGTGATCTCTTTATCTCCACATTTTCCGATCAGAACAACTGTATCACCGACTGACGTCTCCGGTATATCACTTACATCGATCATAAACTGATCCATACAGACACGTCCGGTGATCGGTGCCTTACCATGAATGATCACACGCCCGATATTGGACTGTGCTCTTGGATATCCGTCAGCATAACCGGCAGACACGGTTGCTATTCTCATATCATGCGGTGCGACAAATGTCCATCCATAGCCGATACCTGTTCCTGCTTTCACATTCTTCACATGAACTACCTTGGCAAGTAGTTCCATTGCCGGCTTAAGTACCGCGATCGAATGATCGACCTCATCCGATGGATATAGTCCGTATGTTACGATACCGGATCTTACCATATCAAAGCCTTCATTATCCATCTCCATGATTCCTGCGCTGTTTGATATATGCTTTACAGGAATCGATATCCCCCGTTCTTCTAATCTGCCGATTACAGACCGGAATAACGCAAGCTGTCCATTTGCAGCTGTTTTATCGTATTCGTCCGCCTTTGAATAATGTGTAAATATTCCCTCGATCTCAATTCCCGGCATATGCGCGATCTCCACGATATCATTGATACCTGCATCATCACACTGAAAGCCGATCCGGCTCATACCGGTATCCATCTTGATATGGATCTTTGCTTTTGATCCTTTCTTTACCGCATCATCTGAGAGAATGGCACATTCAGCTTTATCATACATCGCAGGTCTTACATCGTATGTGATCAGTTCATCATACTCTGATGGGTCTGTATATCCAAGTATCAACAACGGCTTCTCACATCCTGCATGACGAAGCTCTACCGCCTCATCAATACAGGCAACCGCATAAAAGTCTGTCAGATCAGAAAGGGCTCTTGAAACCTCTACTGCTCCGTGGCCATAGGCATCTGCCTTGATCACGGCAAGCATCTTCATACTCTCCGGCACACATGCCTTCATCATTTTTATATTTTCTCTGATATTATCCAGATTGATATCTGCTTCTATTCTTCTATATTTATTCATTTGTCTGCGCCTCTGCCTATTATATTTTATACATAAGAACTCATGATCGGACCGATCTCATCGATCAGACTGCCGGCGGTTATAGCCGCCTTTCCATACCGTTTCTTTGCACGATCCCCTGCAAGCCCGTGTATATACACCCCAAGTCTTGCTGCCTCTGTCGGAGATATTCCACCGGCAGATAGCCCTGCAATCATTCCGGCAAGAACATCCCCTGAACCTGCTGTTGCCATACCATCATTTCCCGAAGTGTTCATGTAAGTATGCACGCCTCCGTCACTGACACAGGTTCTTGCATCTTTTAATACACACACGAGTGTTTCTGCTTCCGCAAATGTCCTGCACTCACGAACCGGTGCTTCTTTTAATTCAGCCACTGTCTTTCCTGTCAGTCTGGACATTTCTTTTTACATGAGGGGTGATAACAAGTGCTATATTCCCTGTCTGTCAGCTGATTTCCCCTGATGCAAGCAGCTCCTTATGTGCTGACAAAAGATTAAGTCCATCTGCATCAACAACGATCGTTCCTTTGAAATTCTCCAGCACTGTCTTAAGCATACATTCCGCTTCTTTTCCGGTTCCGATACCCGGTCCGATCAGAATGACATCTGCCCATGCACATGCATTCTCCGCACAGATAACTGCTGTTTTCTCATCCTGATATGTCATCATCAATGCTTCCGGCAGATATCCCCCGACAATCACTCTGTTATCCTTATGGGTATATACCTTTACCATACCACTTCCAACCCGGTAGGCTGCTGATGCCGCAAGACAGGCTGCTCCCGATATCTCCTGACTGCCAGCTATGACTGCAACTTTTCCAAAGGTTCCTTTATTTCCATCCGGTCTTCGTTTATTCAGCCGGTTCAGATCCCCTTCATCATATGTAAATATCTCCGGCATCACCATATCAACTGCCTTATCCGGAAATCCGATATCTTTTACAAGGATCTCTCCACAATATCCATGTCCCGGATAAACGGTCATACCGACCTTCATTAACCCCATTGTTACTGTAAGATCCGCCTTTACTGCAACATTCATTACCCGTCCGGTCGTAGCCGATATACCGGATGGGATATCTACTGCTACCACATATGCCGGCATATCATTGATATGATCAATGACCTCTTTATGGATTCCTTCTATGTCACGCTTTAATCCAACTCCAAAGATTGCATCTACGATTACATCATATTCTCCATTCGGAAAATCCTCTGTAATCTTGATCCCAAGCTGTCCAAGTATACTCTCCTGAACCTTATAACTCTCTGTTGCTCTGCTAACCTGTCCGATACAGTACACATCTACCAGATATCCTTTTTCTGCCAGCATCCTTGCTACAGCCAGACCGTCCCCTCCATTATTTCCGCGTTCTGTTACAACAAGGATCCTAGTATATGCTGTCCGTCCGGTATCATGTTCTCCTGTTTTTATCCGTGAAAATCTTTTTTCTATTTCTTCTGTTACAGCAAGTGCTGCACGTTCCATCAACACCAGACCGGGAATTCCAATCTGTTCAATGGAGATCTGATCGATCTTCTGCATTTCCTCTCCGGTTGCCAGGAATCTCATATCTGTCTCCTTCCATGTTATGATTTTTATATCCATTAACTGATGCAGATATTATTTCTACATAACAGCTTATTGCACAAATGCCATGGCAATATCGCCATGGCATCCGTACATATACATATCTGTCCGCATCTCTGCTATTTATCTTTTCTTTAAAAATTCCGGTATTCTGATACTGTCATTTGACTGTACAGTTGGTCTTGCCGGTTTTGGAGACGGAGCTACATGCGGCTCAACCGGAGCTGCTGTTCTTGTTGTATTTGGAACTACCGGCTTTGCTGTCTGTGATGCTGCTCCTGCATCTGACAGGAAAGTAGGACGGATGGAAGATGATCCACCAAGTGCCTGTCCACCATAAGTAGGTGTTGTCTTTCTTGCTTCTCCAAATGATGTTGTATTAACTGTATCAAGCTTTGGAGCTGCAGTTCCTGCGAATCTGCTGACAGGTGTAGTTGTCTCTGCTTTCTCAAGGCCTGTAGCAATGATCGTAATGCTGATCTCCTCACC
>VOFK01002938.1_pt1 | contig 112770 bp, 141 predicted proteins | sample 5384121 | NCBI WGS metagenome assembly VOFK01 (sample SAMN12384730, study PRJNA508395) | human gut metagenome | isolation source: healthy gut J | host: Homo sapiens
TCACGCGCCGGAGCGCCGCGCCGTGGGGCGGAGCGCACCTGCGTGTCCTCGGTGAAAACACAGTTGACGGGACTCTCGGCGGCACGGGTCTGCTCTTCACGGGCGGCGGTTCGCTCGCCGCAGGCGAGCTGAGCGTGTGGAGCTTGGGCAGCGTCCGCGCGCCCCTCCTCGCCGTGCAGGACGGCACGAACGTCCGCTGCGGCGCGCTGCACATGGGCAGCAATGCCGAGGAGAAGGGCACGCTGCTCGTGGAGAGCGGCAGCCTAACGGTGGGCGGTGAATTCTGGCTGCAAAATGCCGCGCTCACCGTCACCGGCGGCGAGCTGACGCTTGTGGGCGACGCGAGCATCGACCGCGGCGAGGTGCATATTCCGGCGGCACCGTCTCGTTCGGGCACGGGCTGTGGCTCGGTGAGGGCGACATCGTCATCACCGGCGGCACCGTCATCGTTCCCGGCGGAGAAGCGGGTCTGACCGCCGAAAACGGCAAGGTCACCATCTCCGGCGGCGCCGTCCGCGAGCCGTGACAGCATAGAGAAAAGAGGCGCGACCGCCGACGGCTCGCGCTCTTTTTGTCGATTTTCGGCGACAAATCGTATAATTCATAGGCGATAATACATTTTGTATTCATATTTTTCAGCCACGTCGCCGCCAGATGCACGGCAAAGCAGACCGTCATGCCCACCGCCGTTGGCAGCGCGACGCCGACGAGCGTCCATTTCAGGCTCTTCGATTCCCGCGCGAGCGTGAGCGTGGTCGTGCCGCAGGGGAAGTGGAACAGCGAGAAGAGCAGCAGCATACAAAGCGCGGTCGTTCCCGTCCAGCCGTTCGCCAGCAGCATGGTCTTGAGCTCCCGCGAGCGACGCGCCGTCCACCAGCGTTCCCGCTGAGGAGTAGCCCATGAGCAGGATCGGCAGCACGATCTCATTCGCCGGAAAGCCGAGCAGAAAGGCGAGCAGGATCATGCCGTCCAGCCCCAGCGCGCGCCCCAGCGGATCGAGCGCCGCCGCGCCGTGCGCGAGCAGCGTCGTGCCGCCCACGGTGCAGTTCCCCAGCAGATAGATGAGCAGGCCCGCGGGCGCGGCGACCGTCACCGCGCGACCGAGGACGAACACCGTCCGGTCCAGAAGCGAGCGCACCAGCACCTGCCTCACGCGCGGACGGCGGTAGGGCGGCAGCTCGAGGGAGAAGGCGGAGCCTTCGCCGCGCAGCAGCGTGGCGGACAGAAGGCGCGAGACGAGCAGCGTCACGCACACGGAGAGCACCAGCGACGCGAGCAGTCCTGCGCTTGCACCGAGCATGGCTTCCTCCGGAAAGGAACGCAGTCAAAAGCGTGATGAGCAGCGGAAAGCGCCCGTTGCACGGCACAAGGCTGTTCGTCAGCATCGCGATGAGCCGCTCGCGCGGCGAGTCGATGATGCGGCAGCCCGTCACGCCGCAGGCGTTGCAGCCGAGACCCATGCACATCGTCAGGCTCTGCCGCCCGTGCGCCCCGGCGCGGGCGAAGCAGCGGTCGAGCACGAACGCCACGCGCGGCAGATAGCCCACGTCCTCGAGCAGCGTAAAGAGCGGGAAGAAGATCGCCATCGGCGGCAGCATTACCGATACGACCCACGCAAGCGTGCGGTACATTCCGTCCACCAGCGCGCCGCGCCAGAACGGCGGCAGGAAGGCGAGAAGAAGCCCCCGCAGCGGCTCCTGCGCCGAGAACAGCGCCCGTGAGAGCAGCTGCGACGGCACATTCGCGCCCTCAACCGTCAGCCATAAGATCGCCCCGAAGAGCGCGAGCATCACGGGGGATGCCCGTCGCGCGGGAGGTAAGCAGGCGGTCGAGCCGCCGGTCACGCCGCTGCGCGGCGGTCTCGTCCCGCCGCTCGCACAGCCGCACCAGCGCCGTAGCGCGGTCGGAGAGCGCACCCACCAGCGCGTCGCGCAGGGCGTCGCCGGTCAGCTCCCCCAGCTCGGCGCGGGCGCGGACGCAGACCTCCCCGATGCGCTCCGCCGCCAGGGCAGGCAGATCAGCGCCGAAGCGGGCGAAGAACAGAGCGTCGTCCTCCAGCAGCCGCAGCGCGTAGAAGCGGCTCTGCTCCCGCGCGAACGGCGCGAGCGCCGGCTCCAGCACGCGCACCGCGCGCTCGACCGCGCGGGGATATTCGACCGCCGTCTCTCTCCGCCGAGGCTTTTCGCGGACGGCGGCGGCCAGCGCCACACGCAGTTCGTCCAGCCCCTCTCCGCAGCTCGCTGCCGTGCCGACGACCGGTACGCCGAGCGCGCGGGAGAGCGCGGGCAGGTCGAGCACGATGCCCTTCTTCGCCGCTTCGTCCAAAAGATTCACGCACACGACCGCAGGAACGTCCGCCGCCTCGAGCGTTTGCAGCACAAGGTTCAGGCTGCGCTCCAGACAGGTCGCATCCGCCAAAATGAGCACGGCCTCCGCCTCGCCAGAGCAGAGATAGTCCCGCGCGATCTCCTCCTCGGCGGAGTTGGGAACAGCGAGTACGTCCCCGGCAGATCGACGAGCGTGAAGCGCGCTCGCCGCCGTATGTAAGATCGCCGCGCGCCGCGGCGACGGTTTTCCCCGGCCAGTTGCCCGTGTGCTGCCGCAGCCCGGTGAGGGCGTTGAACACGGTGGATTTGCCCACGTTCGGGTTTCCCGCCAGAGCAATGATATGCGCCTCGTTCGGCATGGGGCGATCCCTCCTGAAAAATCAAAGCATTTCGATCTGCACGCCGCCCGCGTCCTCGCGCCGCAGCGCGATGACCGCGCTGCGCGCACACCGTAGGCGACCGGGTCGCTCCACGGGGAAACGTGCAGGGCGCGGACGCACGAGCCCGGCACGAAGCCGAGGTCGAGCATCCGGCGGCGTTGTGCACCGGTGGAGCGCAGCGCCGTCACTACGGCGCTCGCGCCGACCGGCAGTGCGTCAAGTGTCATCCGCATCGGGGCCACTTCCTCTCCCTTTGTCAGGGTATGCGCGAGGCCGTGTGGTGGTGCGGAGCCGAAAAAGACGGCTGCCCCGAAGGGCAGCCGTCCGGCATGGTCTGTTTGATTGTCTGTCGGGGCACTACACCTGAGGGTCCCAGGAGATGCTGTTTTCCCCGACGCGGATGTCTGTGGCAAGACAGATGCTACGGCTCTCCGCCCCGTTCGTCACGGTGGCAGAAAGCGTAACGCCGCCGTACCGCGGAACATTCAAAAGCCGCACGGTGCAGATGCCGCCGTCCGTCGTCGTTTCAACGGAGATCAGACCGTTGTTGTCCGGCGCGCAGCTCGCCGACCACTCGTAGCCCTCGCCGCTGATGCTGGGGACGAAGCGGAATACCAACGCAATACCATCGATGTCGAGCGTCAGACCGCTGATGGTGATCGTGTCCGGCAGGGGTGCAGGCGTCGTTATTTCATTGCTCGGTGCCTTGCTGTTTTGGAGTGAACGGTATCCCGACAGCATGGTCAGCACGCCGCAAATCAGCACCAGTATGCCTACGACGTAGCGCAGAGATCTGTTCTGCTTTGCGATCCTCCGAATCTCCTCCGCAAAGGCTTCTCTCTCGGCAGCATCCCCCGTGAAAGCCGTTGCGGGTACCTCGCCGCACAAAGCAGCCGGCTCGCGGCCGCACAGCACGTCCGTGCTCACGCCCAGCTCGTCGGCGAGCGCCGCGAGCTTATAGAGGTCGGGGAGCGATTCCCCTGTCTCCCACTTGCTCACCGCCTGCCGCGAGATGCTCAGCCTTGCCGCCAGCTCCTCCTGCGTCATACCGCGCGCCTTGCGCGCACGGATCAGATTTTCCTGAAAGCTCACCGCCGCTCTCCTTTCTGTTTTCTGTCCTCATCGTAGCGCATTCTGCGGTGGCAAGCAAGAAAAGCTCTCGGGATTTGCGCAACGGACGGTTGCATCAGCCGTTTTTCGCGGCCCTTTCGGCGCGTTTGAGCTTGTAGAGCTCCTCGGCGGCGAGCCGCGTCTTGGCGACCACATCGCCATTCCCCTGCGGGAAGCAGTAGTAGAGCACGTCGCGGTCGCCGATGCAGATCATGTCGCCCAGCTCATACCAGAAGTAGTCAGCGTAGAGACTGTAGCTGGTCTCGGGCTTCTGCGTGAAGTCCAATTTTCCGCCGCAGCCCGTGAGGCGGAAGCCGTTCGCATCGTGGCGCAGGCGACCCCTCGCCGACGCGGCAGATCTGCCGGAAGTTGACCATCACGCAGATGCTCACCGGAGCGTCGAGCAGATAGCTGCCCTGCTCCAGCTCCTCGCGCACACACGCGCGTTCCCACGCATACCAGTCGGGAACATGGGTGAATTTCGCCTCAGCGTTTTCACATTCGAGCGCGCCCAGCTCCGTCAGGCGGTAGCGCACGCCGCAGTCGCGGCAGATAAGCTCCGTGCCGCGGCCCTCCGTTTCGCCCTCGGTGCCGCAGTGCGGGCATTTGTAGAGCACGCGGTTGAGACCGTCGGCGCGGAACGGCTCGTTCACGACGACGCCATTTTCCTGCTGCCAGCGGAAGTTATCAAAGGAAAATTCATCCGCGAGCAGCGCGTTGATCTCGTCCACGCTCTTTTCCGCGGCCTCCTCGGGCGAGAGCAGATAGCGCAGTTCCGCGGAGACATTGACCCTGCGGTTCTGCAGTCCGTTGTAGAGCGGGTCGCGCGCGAACGCGCCGCAGGTACGCAGCAGCACGACCGGCACGCCGAGCGCCTTGACACACTTGCCGAGGCTCTCCGGCAGCGGCGTGGCCGTGCCGTCGAAGCTGTAGCTCGCCTCGGGATAGAGGAGGATGGAGCTTTTGAGCTTCTTCACCGCGTAGAGCATATCGCGCACGAGCGCGGTGTCCGGCTGAAACTTCCGCGTGGGAATGCAGCCGAGTGCGCGCATCAGTCTCGCCTTGCCCACAAAGCCGTCCGACGTGCAGACGATGTTGAAGGGGCGCGGATAGAGCACCGCCGCAGCGATCTTCAGGTCCAGAAAGCAGGAGTGATTCATCAGAACGAGACAGGGCTCGTCGGGGCCGAGCCGCTCCATGCCCACGCGGTCACAGCGAAAATGCGTCGCGCGCAGGTCAGGCGCGGACAGCGCGCGCAGGAGCGCGCGGAACAGCATGGACGGACGGCGCGGCGGCGTGTGCTTTTCTCTCGGCTGCGCAAGCGCCTGCTCGTAGGGCATATCCACGACCTTGATCTTCATGGCGGACCTCCTGCAAGGGGATTTATGTTTCCTCAACAGGATACCATGAACAAGGGCGCAATGCAATCCAAAATCAGGCGCGGGCGAGAACGTGGCTGCGGTCGAGCACCGCGTAGACCGCGATGCCGGCGGCAATGCCGAACACGCCCTGCACAAGGTTGCCGGGAATGGACGCCGCCGCGGCCAGACCCTTGCCGAGCCACAGGCTCGCATAGCCGAAGTAGCCGAGGACCATGATGATCTCTGCCGTCGCGCCGCCGATGAGCTGCGCCGCCAGCTTGCCGCTGCGCTCGCGCATGGCCTCAAAAATATACGCCGCAGCAACCGCCATCGTGAACTTGATGACGAGCGTGCCGGGGGCATAGTGCGGATAGCTCAGCAGATCGGCGAGCATCGAGCCGAGGCCCGCCGCCGCGCCGCCGTACCATGGCCCCAGCACCCACGCCGAGAGCAGCACGGCGCAGTCGCCGAGGTTGACGTAGCCCTGCATGGGCGAGGGCACCTGGATGACCATCGTCATCACGGTGCAGAGGGCGGCGAACAGCGCCGCGAGGACCAGCTTACGCAATTTCATATCCGTCATGAAAATCATCTCCAAAAAAGTCTTGCATTTCTGCTTGGTCTGTATTTTAATCAGAATTGGACTTAATAAAAGCATCAAATCAATATATTTTCATAGAACCAGATTGGAGATGCCCATGCTCACCTACGATCTTGACCGGCGCGGCAAGCTCGCGCGCTACGATTATCTTTACCGCTGCATCCGTGAGGACATTCTCGCGGGCCGCCTGACGGCGGGCGAAAAGCTGCCGAGCAAGCGCTCGCTTGCAAGCCATCTGCAAACGGCGGTCATCACGGTGCAGAACGCCTATGCCCAGCTCGAGGCGGAGGGCTATCTCTACACGCGCGAGAAGCGCGGCTACTACGTCGCCGACGTGGAGCGGCACCCCGCCGCGCCCGGGCGCGCCCCGGCCCGGAGCGCGCCGCAGCCGCAGCGTTCGTGGCTGCTCGATCTCAGCTCCGGCGGCAGCGGGACGGAGGACTTTCCCTTTTCCGTGTGGGCAAAGCTCATGCGCCGCGTGCTGAGCGAGGAGGGCGAGGCGCTGCTGCGCGCCACGCCGCCGAACGGCGCGGACGCGCTGCGCAGGGCCATCGCGCAGCATCTCTACCGCTTCCGCGGCATCTCCGCCGCGCCGGAGCAGATCGTCGTCGGCGCAGGCACGGAGTACCTCTATAACCTCATCATCCAGCTGCTCGGGCGCGAGGCCGTCTACGGCGTGGAGGACCCCGGCTACTCCAAGGCCGCGCGCATCTACGCGCTCGGCGGCGCAAGGACTGCGCCCGTGCTTGTGGATGAGGGCGGCGTGAGCCTGAGATCTCTGGAAATGAGCGGCGCACAGATCCTGCACACCTCGCCGAACCACCAATTCCCCACCGGCGCGGTGACACCCATCGGCCGCCGGCAGAGCCTGCTGCGCTGGGCGGAGGCGCGGGAGGGCCGCTATATCATCGAGGACGATTACGACAGCGAGTTCCGCTTCACGCTGCGCCCCATCCCCACGCTGCAGAGCATCGACCGCGCGGGGCGCGTGATCTACGTCAACACCTTCTCGCGCACGCTCGCGCCCTCGCTGCGCATCAGCTATATGGTCCTGCCCAAGAGCCTGACCGAGCGCTACCGCGCGCAGCTCGGCTTCTACTCCTCCACTGTGCCGGCGATGGAGCAGCACACGCTCGCGCGTTTTTTGGACGAGGGGTATTTTGAAGCGCACATCAACCGGATGCGCAAGTCCTACCGCGCGCAGCGCGACGCGGTCATCGACACCATTCTGCAAAGCCCGCTCGGCGAGCACTGCCGGGTGTCCGGTGAGGACGCGGGGCTGCACTTCCTTCTGACGATCGACACGAAATGCACCGACCATGTGCTGCGTGCCGACGCTGAGGGGCGCGGCGTGCGGCTCTCCTTCCTCTCGGATTTTGCCCTGCGTCCCGGCTCCGCGCCGCAGCACACGCTGGTCATCCATTACCCCGGCATCGACCTTGGACGGCTTCGCTCGGCGCTGTCCATTCTGGAGGCGCTGCTGTATTTCCGCGACTGGAAATACAAGGGCAGAAAATGAACTCCGTGTAAACATTTCTCTAATCCGCTAAAATATTTATATAAATCTATTGACAAAAGTTTTTGCTGTGCTATGATACGGTACAGCAAGGAAAACCCCGGTAAGGAGGTGCATGATGAAAAAGAATCTATACAGCCTGACGCTCTCGGACGAGGTGGTGCGGGAGGTCGACGCGCTGGCGCATCGGCTGGGTACGAACCGCTCGGCGCTGGTGAACCGCATTCTGTCCGAGTACGTCTCTGTCCCTACGCCGGAGCGGCGCATCAACGATATTTTCGAGGCCATCGAGGCGCTCGTTTCCCCCTCGCGCGAGCTGGTGCCGTTTTTCGCACCGAACTCGCAGTCCATGTCGCTCAAATCGAGCCTCGCCTACAAGTACCGTCCGACGGTCAAGTATGAGGTCGATCTCGGCGGCGGCGAGGATACGCTGGGCACGCTCAACGTCGTGTTCCGCACGCAGTCGGCGGAGCTGATCGCCGCGCTGACGGACTTCTTCCGTCTGTGGGCGCGTATCGAGAATGTCTGTCTCGCGCCGGCGCTCGGCGGCACGATCGCCTGTTCGCTCTACGACGGGCGCTTCGTCCGTCCGCTCGCCATGCCGCGCGGACACGCCCGCTCGGCGGAGGACATCGCCGGCGCCATCAGCGCCTATGTGCAGCTCTTCGACCGCCTGCTCAAGGGCTATCTGAGCGGCGATCTGAGCGCCAAGGACGTGGAGCTGGCCTACCGCGGCGACCTGCGGGGCCGCGGGGCTTCTGATTTAAGCGATTCGCAGTTTTGTCAATAGAGGTGAATTTATATGAACGCTGAAAAATATACCCAGAAAACGCTGGACGCCGTCAAGACCGCGCAGAGCATGGCGCAGGAAAACGGCAACCAATATCTGACCCCCGAGCATCTGCTCTATGCCCTTGTCGATCAGGACGGCGGACTCATCGCGTCGCTCTTCGGCAAGATGGGCGTGGACTGCGACGGCCTGCTCTCTGAGCTGGACACGCTGATCCGGCGTCTGCCGAAGGTCTCCGGCGGCAGCGGCGAGGTGTACGCCTCACCGGAGACCGGCAAAATTCTGAATCTCGCCGAAAAGACCGCCGAGAAGCTGCACGACGATTATATCTCCGTCGAGCACCTGATGCTCGCCATCTTCTCCGAGGGAACGAGCGACGTCAAGCAGCTGCTCCAGAGCCACGGCATCACGCGCAGCCGCTTTACCGACGAGCTGAGCAAGGTCAAAACCGCTCCCGTGACCTCGGACAATCCCGAGGAGACCTACGACGCGCTCAAGAAATACGGCACCGACCTTGTCGAGCGCGCCCGCAGCAAGGAGCTTGACCCCGTCATCGGCCGCGACGCGGAGATCCGCAACGTCATCCGCATCCTGTCGCGTAAAACCAAGAACAACCCTGTGCTCATCGGCGAGCCGGGCGTCGGCAAGACCGCCATCGCCGAGGGTCTTGCCCAGCGTATCGTGCGCGGCGACGTGCCCGAGGGGCTGAAGGACCGCACCATCTTCTCGCTCGACATGGGCGCGCTCATCGCGGGCGCGAAGTACCGCGGCGAGTTCGAGGAACGTCTGAAGGCCGTTCTGAACGAGGTCAAGAAGTCTGAGGGGAAGATCATCCTCTTCATAGACGAGCTGCACACCATCGTCGGCGCGGGCAAGACCGAGGGCAGCATGGACGCAGGCAATCTCTTGAAGCCCCTGCTCGCCCGCGGCGAGCTGCACTGCATCGGCGCGACCACGCTTGACGAGTACCGCCAGTACATCGAAAAGGACGCCGCGCTCGAGCGCCGCTTCCAGCCTGTACAGGTGGACGAGCCGACGGTCGAGGACACCATCTCCATCCTGCGCGGACTCAAGGAGCGTTATGAAATTTACCACGGCGTGCGCATCCACGACAACGCGCTCGTCGCCGCCGCGACGCTTCTCCGCGCTATATCACCGACCGTTTCCTGCCCGACAAGGCGATAGACCTTGTCGACGAGGCGTGCGCACTGATCCGCACGGAGATAGACTCCATGCCGGCGGAGCTGGACGATCTGCGCCGCAGGATCATGCAGCTTGAGATCGAGGAGATGGCCCTCAAGAAGGAGGACGACCAGCTCTCCAAGCGATCGTCTCAGGAAGCTGAAGAAGGAACTGGCCGACGAGAAGGAGCAGTTCAACGACCCGGAAGTCCCGCTGGGAGGCGGAGAAAAACGGCGTGGAGAGGCGTCAAGAAGCTCAAGAGCGAGATCGAGCAGATGCACGGCGACATCGAGCGGGCACAGGCAAATCTCGAGTATGAGAAAGCCGCGAAGCTCAAGTACTCCGACCTGCCCGCGCTTGAAAAGAAGCTGGCAGAGGCCGAGGCTGCGGCGGAGCAGAGCAAGCGCCAACACCATGGTGCACGACACCGTCACGGAGGAGGAGATCTCCGGCATCGTGGCGAAGTGGACGGCATCCCCGTGGCAAAGTCTCATGGAGGGTGAGCGCGAGAAGCTGCTGCATCTCGACGGCTACCTCCACAAGAGAGTCATCGGCCAGAACGAGGCCGTGGAGAAGGTCACGGAGGCCATACTGCGCTCCCGCGCCGGTATCTCCGACCCCAACAGGCCCATCGGCTCGTTCCTCTTCCTCGGCCCGACGGGCGTCGGCAAGACCGAGCTTGCACAAGTCCCTCGCGGACTGCCTGTTCGACGATGAGCACAACATCGTACGCATCGATATGACCGAGTATATGGAGAAATTCTCCGTCTCGCGTCTCATCGGCGCGCCTCCGGGATACGTCGGCTACGACGAGGGCGGCCAGCTCACCGAGGCCGTGCGCCGCAAGCCGTACAGCGTCGTGCTGTTTGACGAGTCGAAAAGGCGCACCCGGATGTCTTCAACATCCTGCTGCAAATTCTTGATGACGGCCGCATCACCGATTCGCAGGGCCGCACGGTGGACTTCAAGAACACCATCATCATCCTGACCTCGAACCTCGGCTCGGCCGAGCTGCTTGACGGCATCCAACCGGACGGCAGCATCGCCGAGAGCGCACGCAATGCCGTCATGGGCGAGCTGCGCCGCGCGTTCCGTCCGGAGTTCCTCAACCGGCTGGATGAGATCATCATGTTCAAGCCGCTGACGAAGGAAAATCTGAACGGCATCATTGAAATTCTGATGCAGGGTCTGCGCAAGCGCATGGCGGACAAGACGCTCAAGCTCGACGTCACCGACGCGGCGAAGAGCCTCATCATCGAGCGCGGCTTCGATCCGATCTACGGCGCACGCCCGCTCAAGCGCTACCTCCAGAGCGCGGCGGAGACGCTGATCGCGAAAGAGATCCTGCGCGGCGACCTGCCCGCCGGCAGCACGCTCGTGCTCGACGCGGAAAACGGCGAGCTGACCTGCCGCAAGAAGTAAAAAGAGCAGCAAAAAAGCACCGCGAAAGCGGTGCTTTTCTGTTACTCTGCGTCGAAATCGGGATAGCCGTTCTTGAGCTCCTCGTTGTAGATGGCGCGCTCGCCGCCGATGAATTTGGGGCGCACACGCGCCGCCAGCACGATGGCCTGCCCGATATGATCCTGCTTGAGCCGCACGGGAACGGCGACCTTCTTGAGATGCATCCCGATGAGCGTGCCGCCGATGTCCAGTCCCGCGTCGGCGCGGATCTCCTCGAGCGCGACGGGGTGACGGAAGCTCTCATAGGCAGCGGTCGCAAATGAGCTGCCCGCCTTCGGCTGCGGCAGAACGTTGACGATCTCCGCGTTCGGCACCGCCTCGTGCTCCACGATCAGCGCGCGGTTCAAATGCTCGCAGCACTGCGCCGCGAGATAGACCCCCCTCGGCACGAATACGCTCTGCAGCCCGCGGAAGATGGCCTGCGCCGCCTCCGGCGTAGACCAGCTGCCGACCTGATGACCGACGACCTCGCTCGTCGAGCAGCCGATCACCACGATCTGCCCGCGGTGCAGGCGCGCCGCCTCGACCAGCTCCTGCGCGGCATTTGCCGCCTCGCGCTCGACCTCGGCGAGCAGCGCGTGGTTTTCCACTTCATGTACCGTTCCTGCCATGTAAAAGCACCTCTTTCATTGTCTGTTGTGTTCTGCCGCCGCGATCTTGTCCCTCGTCTCCCGACGGACCTCCTCGCGCAGCCGCTTGAGATAATCGGAAAACGCCACGTTTTCGTCGGCGTAGGTCAGATTCAGTTCATACTCGCGCGGCAGCCACGTTGCAATATCGGACTCGTTGTGCTGGATGACCGCCTCGAGCTTGTCGAGCGCCTTGTAGAGCCTGGCCTCGTCCGTCTCCAGCGCGTCCATCTCGGCGTAGAGCGTCTTCAGCTCCACGCTGTACGGCGCGGGAAGCGACGCGACCCAGGTCTCCAGCGCCGAGCGCTTCGCGCTCGTCGCCGCCGGACTTGAGAAAGCTCGGAATATCGCCGGTAAAGCACTCGCCGAGGTCGTGGATCAGGCACATCCGGATCACCCTGTCCATGTCCAGCGCGGGAAACTCGTCGCGCAGGAAAAGCGCCGTCAGCGCCAGCCGCCAGCTGTGCTCGGCCACGCTCTCGCGCCGTCCGCCGGAGGTGTAGCAATGCCTTGTCTCGTCCTTCAGGCGCTCCGCCGTGTGCAGTACGCGCAGCACTCCTTTGCCTCCATACCGTTTCTCCTCCTTTTCGCAGCGTTCCTTACGGGCAGTATAGCACGGCGCGGACGGTTTGAAAAGCCCCCGCGAAAAAAAATCGCGCGGTGCGTCCCTTGCATTTTCCCTGCCGCTCGGGTACAATAAACGCAGCTGCGGAAAAGGAGGTCACACCATGTCGCAGGTCACGAAGCGGGCGCTGGAGGCGTCGCTCAAGAATCTGCTGCTGCAGAAGCCGCTCAACAAGATCACCATCAACGACATCGCCGAGGACTGCGGCATCAACCGCATGACGTTTTATTACCACTTCAAGGACATCTACGACCTTGTCGAGTGGTCCTGTCAGGAGGACGCGGCGAAGGCGCTGGCAGGGAAGAAGACCTATGAAACATGGCAGCAGGGCTTTGAGCAGATCTTCGAGGCCGTGCTGGCCAACAAGCCCTTCATCATGAACGTCTACCACTCCGTCAGCCGCGAGCAGGTGGAAAATTACCTCTACCAACTCACCTATGACCTGCTCGAGGGCGTGGTGGAGGAGCAGGCGGCCGGCATGTCCGTCCGCCCGGAGGACAAGGCGTTCATCGCCAACGTCTATAAATACGCCTTCGTCGGCCTCATGCTCGACTGGATCAAGCACGACATGAAGGGCGAGCCGAAGCAGATCATCGACCGGCTCGACCGTGTCATCCACGGCAGCGTTACCGCCGCGCTGGAGCGCTTCCGCCTCGACGCCCCATCAGATCCACCCGTTTGATAAAAAACTATACAATTTCCCGCCCGGTGATAAGAACTTTATCACCGGGCATTTTCTGCTTATGGCGCTTTTTCGGGACCTGTAGTATGCTCATACCATCGAAAGGGAAACATAAAACATCGTTTCCAGACTTTTTATGGAGGTATTGATCATGTATTATTCGAGCGGCAACTATGAAGCATTTGCAAGACCCAAAAAGCCCGAGGGCGTTGACCAGAAATCAGCCTATATCGTCGGTAGCGGCCTGGCCGCGCTGACCGCGGCCTGCTATCTCGTCCGCGACGGCCAGATGAAGGGCGAACGGGTGCACATTCTCGAGAAGGATTCCATCCCCGGCGGCGCCTGTGACGGCTACAAGTTCGAAAACGTCGGCTACGTCATGCGCGGCGGCCGCGAGATGGACAACCATTTCGAGGTCATGTGGGACCTGTTCCACTCCATCCCCTCCATCGAGACCGAGGGCGTGAGCGTCCTCGACGAGTATTACTGGCTCAACAAGGAGGACCCGAACTACTCCCTCTGCCGCGCCACCGAAAACCGCGGCCAGGATGCCCATACCGACGGCAAGTTCGACATCTCCGACAAGGGCGCGATGGAGATCATGAAGCTCTTCTTCACCCCGAACGAGGACCTGCAGGACAAGCGCATCACCGACTTCTTCGACGATGAAGTCTTCAACTCCAACTTCTGGCTCTACTGGCGCACGATGTTCGCCTTTGAAAACTGGCACAGCGCGCTCGAGATGAAGCTCTATATCCAGCGCTATATCCACCACATCGGCGGTCTGCCCGACTTCAAGGCGCTGCGCTTCACGAAGTACAATCAGTATGAGTCCATGATTCTGCCGATGATCAAGTATCTCAAGGGCTTCGGCGTCCAGTTCCACTATGGCGTACAGGTCGTGAACGTGGAGTTTGACTGCTCCCCGGCCCGCAAGCTTGCCAAGCGCATCGACATCATCCGCGACGGCAAGGAAGACGCCATCGACCTGACCGAAAACGATCTCGTCTTCATCACCAACGGCGGCTGCGTCGAAAATTCCTCCCGCGGCAGCCAGAACGAGCCCGCCCCCTATAACACCGAGATCAAGCCCGGCGGCGGCTGGGATATGTGGCGCAAGATCGCCGCACAGGATCCGTCCTTCGGCCATCCTGACAAGTTCTGCTATGACCCCGAGCAGACGAACTGGATGAGCGCGACCGTTGAGACACTCGACCAGAGAATCATTCCCTATATCAAGAACATCTGCAAGCGCGACCCGTTCACCGGCCATGTCGTCACCGGCGGCATCGTCACCGTCAAGGATTCGAGCTGGCTCATGAGCTGGACGATCAACCGTCAGCCGCAGTTCCGCGCGCAGCCCAAGGACCACTGCCTCGTCTGGGTCTACTCGCTCTTTACCGACAAGCCCGGCGACTATATCAAGAAGCCCATGCGCGAATGCACCGGCAAGGAGATCTGCATGGAGTGGCTCTACCACATCGGCGTGCCCGAGGACCAGATCGAGGAGCTGGCCACCAACAGCGCCAACACTGTCCCTGTCATGATGCCGTATATCGACGCGTTCTTTATGCCCCGCGCCTACGGCGACCGCCCGAAGGTCGTGCCCGACGGCTCCGTGAACTTCGCCTTCCTCGGCCAGTTCGCCGAGACTCCGCGCGACACCATCTTCACCACCGAGTATTCCATGCGCACCGGCATGGAGGCAGTCTATACGCTCCTGAACGTCGACCGCGGCGTCCCGGAGGTCTGGGGCAGCGTCTATGACGTCCGCGACCTGCTGAACGCCACCGTCAAGCTCCGCGACGGCAAAAAGCCTACCGACATGAAGCTCTCCCTCGTCCAGAAGGTCGCCCTCGATAAGGCCCTCAGCAAGATCAAGGGCACCGACATCGAAAAGCTCCTGAAGGAGTACAACATCATCTGATCCCAATCCCATTTGGTTCTCCTGACCCGCCCGGCCGCAGCCTACACCGCTGCGGCCGGGCCGCTGTCCGCAGAAAAAACGAAACCAGCCTGCCGCATCGCGGCAGGCTGGTTTCGTTGGTGTAGAAAAGAAAGAAGAAAGAGAAGAGAGGAAAGAAAAGATTGGCTTGCTTACGAGTATGAGTATACCGGCCAATCATGTCAGAACTGTGAACGAATCCGAAAGGATTTGTGAACATTTGCATTCCCCGGCTCCCCTTGCCAAGGGGAGCCGGTGCGTGCCGAAGCGGAAACCCCGGGCGCACCGAGAGACTTCGGTGCGCCCGGGGCGCTGGGGGAAGAAAGAGAAGGAGGTTATTGGACGTTTTTGGTCGCGATGATGTCGACGCCGGTCCCGGCGACGTCGGCCAGCAGCACGTCGCCGATATGGACGGGCGCGGTGGCCGTCACGCCCTTGAGCGCCGCGACGATCTCGAAGATCTTGCCCTTCGGGATATCCTGCGCCGTCTTGCAGCTGACGACGCACGCGCCGGTGCGGCTGCCGGTCAGCCGTACCGTGCTCGTGACGATGCGCGTCGGGTTCGTGACTTCCTTTCTCGCGTAATCATGCCCGCGTTTGCAGGTGTATCCGGTAACGTCTTTGATCTCGCCGTTTTCCAGCGTGACGGTGATCGAACAGCCAAGAGGGCAGCCGATGCAGGTCAGTTCTCGTTTTTCCATCGTTATGCCTCCTCCACTGTGATATGGATCCGGCTGAGGCCGGGATGCGCGTCCAGCATATCCTTCGTGAGCTTCAGCTCCTCCATCTCACCCGGGGCCATGACGGGCCGCTTGCGCGAGAGCACTGTATCATCGCCCAGAAACAGCTTCACCACACGCTTTTTCATCACACCGCCCACGCGGAACCGCAGCACCAGATCGTCCTGCACCAGCTTCGGGTCGATGCTGGCCGGGACGGTATAGCGGATGCCGCCCTCGAACGTGACGGGGATCTCATGCCGTTCACCGGTCTCGCCCTGCGCAAGATAGCGCACGGCGGCGCGGCCCGCGGCCGCCGCCTCTTCCGAGACGTAGTCGACCAGATCGTGCACATGCAGCACGTTGCCCGCGGCGAAGACGCCCGGGATGCTCGTCTGCAGGCTCTCGTCGACCACAGGGCCGTTCGTGACCGGGGAGATCTCCACGCCCATGCCGCGCGAGAGCTCGTTCTCCGGGATCAGGCCGCAGGAGAGCAGCAGCGTGTCGCAGTCATAGTGGATCTCCGTGCCCGGGATGGGCTTGCGGTCCGGACCGACCTCGGCGATCGTGACGCCGGAGACGCGCTCCTTGCCCTCAATGTTCACGACGGTGTGGCTGAGCTTCAGCGGAATGTCAAAGTCGTTCAGGCACTGGACGATGTTGCGCTTCAGACCGCCGGAGTAAGGCAGCAGCTCCGCCACGACCAGCACCTTCGCACCCTCGAGCGTCATGCGGCGGGCCATGATGAGGCCGATATCGCCGCTGCCGAGGATCACGACCCGGCGGCCGGGCATATAGCCCTCCATATTGACCAGCCGCTGCGCCGTACCGGCCGAGTAGATGCCTGCCGGGCGGTAGCCGGGGATATTCAGCGCGCCGCGGCTGCGCTCACGGCAGCCCATGGTGAGGAGGATGGCCTTCGCGTCGATCTCAAGGAGGCCCTCCTCGCGGTTGACGGCCGTGATGTGCTTGTCCTCACTGATGGAGAGGACCATGGTGTTGAGCTTGTATTCGATCTTCCGCTCAAGCGCCTGCGTGATGTACCGCGCGGCGTATTCCGGGCCGGTCAGCTCTTCGCCGAAGGTGTGCAGGCCGAAGCCGTTGTGGATGCACTGGTTCAGAATGCCGCCCAGCTGCACGTCGCGCTCCAGAATCAGAATGCTGCGGCACCCGGCGTCATACGCCGCGATCGCGGCCGACAGACCGGCAGGGCCGCCGCCGATGACGACAATGTCATATTTCATTTTGCCTGCACCTCCCCGATGGAATCCTTGTTCGTGCCGGTAATGAGCCGGGACTGCCCGCCGCACTTGGTGATCTCGCTTTGATCCACGTGCAGCTCCCGCGCCAGGATCTCCATCACACGCGGGCTGCAGAAGCCCGCCTGGCAGCGGCCCATGCCTGCGCGGGTACGGCGCTTGACGCCGTCGAGGCTCTTTGCACCGAGCGGGCGGTGGATGGCGTCGAGGATTTCACCCTCCGTGACCTGCTCACAGCGGCAGATGATCTGGCCGTAGGCGGGCTTTTCGCGGATGAGCTTCTGATAGTCCTCTTTGGAGAGCGTCTTCGGGTCGAGCACGCCCCTGCGCGTGGCGATGAAGTGCGCCTTTTCTCTGAGACCCATCAGATCGCGCATCAGCTCCGACACATGCAGGCCGATGGCAGGGGAGGAGGTCAGGCCGGGCGATTCGATGCCCGCGCAGTCGATGAACTGCTGCGCGCCCTCGGCCTCGCCGATGACGAATTCGTGGTGGTCCTCATGCGCGCGCAGACCCGCGAAGCTCGTGATGGTCTGGCGGATGGGGAGGTTCTCGACCGTTGCGCCCGCTTTTTCGATCAAATCGTTCAGACCCTCGGCGGTGGTGTTCGTGCCCTCGCGGTCTTCGATGTCGATGGCCGTCGGGCCGACGATGGTGTTGCCGTGGACCGTCGGGCTGACCAGAACGCCCTTGCCGAGCTTGCCGGGCAGCTGGAAGATGGTATGCGAGACGAAATCGCCGGTGCTCTTGTCCAGCAGGCAGTAATCGCCGCGCCGCGGCGTGATGTGCAGCTTGCGGGTCGAGACCATGTTGTGCAGCACGTCCGAATAGACGCCTGCGGCGTTGATGACATAGCGCGTTTCAAACTCGCCGTGGTTCGTGTGGATGGTCCAGAAGCCGTCCTCCCAGGTAAAGCCGGTGACTTCGGTGTTGAACTGGAATTCCACGCCGTTGTCGAACGCATTCTCTGCCAGCGCGATCGTCAGATTGAACGGGCAGACGATGCCGCCGGTCGGCGCCCAGAGCGCGGCGACGGCGTTGCTTCGACACGTTCGGCTCCAGCTCGTGCAGCCGCTTCGCGTCTACGATCTCCAGCTCCTTTACGCCGTTTTTTACGCCGTTTTCATACAGCGCGCGCAGCTTCGGCAGATCCTCCTCGGACATACATACAACGAGCGAGCCGTTCATTTTGAACGCAAAATCAAGATCCTTCGCCAGCTGCGGCATCATAAGATTGCCCTCGAGGTTCATTTTCGCCATCAGACTGCCGTGCGCGGCGTCGAAGCCCGCGTGGACAATGGCGCTGTTGGCCTTGGAGGTGCCGCAGCACACGTCCTCCGCCTTTTCCAGCACCAGCATCCGGCCCTCGTAGCGCGACAGATACCGCGCGACTGCGCAGCCGGTCACACCGGCGCCGATGATGATAATGTCGTACAAAAAAGATTCCTCCTTTTCTGCCAAAGAATGTCGGGCAGCCCAAGAAAGCCTTCCGGTGGGAGGGTTGGACTGCCCGACACATTTACTTAGAGCAGAGAATATTCAAATATGCTTACCAGGGGATGACGTTGTAGAGCAGGACAGCGACAATACCGCCGATGATGGGCCCGAAGATGGGGACGATCAGACCGTATTTGAAGTTGCTGGAGCCCTTGCCCTTGATGGGGAGAATGGCGTGCGCGATACGCGGGCCAAGGTCACGCGCCGGGTTCAGCGCATAGCCGGTCAGACCGCCGAGGGACATGCCGATGGCCACGATGATGCCGAAGACCAGAAGCTTGCCGACGCCGGCAGCCAGCTCCGGGACCTGATTCAGACCGCAGATGGCGAAGACCAGAACGAAGGTCGCGATGGCTTCCTGCACGATGTTGCGGCCGGTGTTGGGAATGGAAGGACCAGTGGAGAAGACGCCGAGCTTCGTGCCCGGATCTTCCGTTGCATCGAAATGATCTTTGAAGAGGATGTAGACCAGAACGCCGCCGACGATACCGCCGAGGATCTGCGCGATGACATAGCCGGGAACCAGCGCCCAGTCGAACATGCCGCCGACTGCCAGTGCGATGGTCAGCGCCGGGTTGAAGCTTGCGCCGGAGGCTTCGCCGAAGATAAACGCGGGAACCATGACCGCAAGGCCCCATGCAATGGTGATCTGGATGGAGCCAGCGCCCTTCATGCCGGACTTGTTGAGGGTCACGTTTGCAACGACGCCGTCGCCGAGCAGGATCAGCATCATTGTGCCAAGGAACTCACATAAGTACTTTAAGAACATGAATACTCCTCCCTGTCATACATCAATATTCGATTTTGCTGCCTTTATACTTCCTTTTCTGCGTGGATTCTCCTTTTGAGTTATGAAAACGTGTCTTATTCGTCCTTTGCCCAGCCGTAGGCGCACTTGACGGCCTTGCTCCAGCCCTTGACCTTGGCTGCGCGCTCTTCTGCGGTGATCTCCGGATGGAATACACGGTCAATGGCGCGGTTGCGGACGACGTCCTCCTTGCTGGCCCAGTAGCCGACGGCAAGACCTGCCAGATACGCAGCGCCCATCGCGGTCGTCTCTACACAGGTCGGACGCTGGACCGGAGCGCCGGAAATATCGGACTGCATCTGCATCAGCAGGTTGTTGGCAGACGCGCCGCCGTCAACGTTCAGCGCGGCCAGCTTGATGCCGGAATCTGCCTGCATGGCGACGAGGATGTCGTTGACCTGATAGGCCAGGGATTCCATCGTCGCGCGGATGATGTGGTTCTTGTTGACACCGCGGGTGATGCCCACGATGGTGCCGCGCGCGTATTGATCCCAGTGCGGCGCGCCGAGGCCCGTGAACGCCGGGACGACATAGCAGCCGTTGGTGTCCTTGACCTTGCCGGCATAGTATTCCGAGTCCGGCGCGGACTCGATGATCTTCAGCTCGTCGCGCAGCCACTGGATCGCGGCGCCCGCAACGAAGACGGAGCCTTCGAGCGCGTATTCGACCTTGCCGTTCAGGCCCCACGCGATGGTGGTGACGAGGCCGTTCTTGGAGAAGACGGGCTTCTCGCCGGTGTTCATCAGCAGGAACGCGCCGGTGCCGTAGGTGTTCTTGGCCTCGCCGGGATGATAGCAGGCCTGGCCGAAGAGAGCCGACTGCTGGTCGCCCGCAGCGCCCGCGATCTTGATCGGGCCGCCGAGCAGCGCCGGATCGGTCTCGCCGTAGATGCAGCTGGAGGGCATCGGGGTCGGGAGCATGCAGCGGGGGATATCGAGCTCCTTGAGGATGTCGTCGTCCCACTGCAGGGTGTTGATGTTGAAGAGCATGGTGCGCGAGGCGTTGGAGTAGTCGGTGACATGGACCTTGCCGCCCGTCAGCTTCCAGATGAGCCACGTTTCGACCGTGCCGAACAGCAGCTCGCCGCGCTCTGCGCGCTCACGGGCGCCGGGGACATTTTCGAGCAGCCAGTGGACCTTCGTGCCGGAGAAATAGGCGTCGATGACGAGGCCGGTCTTGGCGCGGAAGCTGTCCGTCAGGCCCTTGGCCTTGAGGCTGTCGCAGTATTCGCTCGTGCGGCGGCACTGCCAGACGATGGCGTGGTGGATGGGCTCGCCTGTGACCTTATCCCAGACGATGGCGGTCTCGCGCTGGTTGGTGATGCCGATGGCGGCGATGTCGGCGGCAGTCGCACCGATCTTCTGCATGGCCTCGACAGCGACACCTAGCTGCGTGGCCCAGATCTCATTTGCGTCGTGCTCGACCCAGCCGGGCTTCGGAAAGTATTGGGGGAATTCGCGCTGCGAGACGCTGCACATTTCGCCGCTCTCATTGAAGAGAATGCAGCGATTGGAAGTCGTGCCGGCGTCCAGGGCCATGATGTATTTTGCCATGAATACGTCCTCCTTATCTTTCTTGAAAATTTTTATGATCACTCCATGGTGGTATCTTCAAAAAACAGTATAGCGGAAAATCCGCCCGGTGTCTTTAGACAAGCTTGGGGAAATGTCAAAATCACCAAAAAATAAAATTCTATCGATTGATTTATAGCGGATATGCACATAACATCGTATGCGCAAAACCGGAAAATAGAAGCGCTTCCGTAAAATTCATGACGCCTGCCGCATCGTCACGAACAGCGCGCGCATGTTCCGCGCGAACGTCTCGACGTTGAGCGGCGTCCGGCTGACGACAAGACTGTCGAGCGTGCAGAACGCGGCGTAGCAGAGCATATCCAGCGCGAGCCGGTACGTCCCGGCGTCCTGCGTGTCGGCGGCGGAGGAAGAAAGCGCGCCAGCTGCGGCCGGAGGATCCCGGCGGTGAGCTGATAGAGCGTTTCGCGGCCGAGGGCAGGGGAGATCCTGCGCAGCAGCGGCTGTCTGGCCCGCAGCAGTGTCAGCGCCTGCATGCACCAGTCCTCCGCGCTGACGCTCTCGTCATACCGCAGCGGCGTGCAGATCTCGCGCACCACGATCCATTCCAGTACGCTGTAAATGTCCTGATAGTGATAGTAAAAGGTCTGGCGCTTCATCTGCGCCTGTTCCATGACGCTCTGGACGGTGATCTTGCTGACCGGCTTCGTCAGCATCATCTGTTCGACGGCTTCTGCGATCTCCTTGGTATCGCTGCACATCGCGCTTCCTCCTTACATCTGCCAGACGTCCGGCGCAGTGCTGGAAATGGCGAGCGCACCGGCCTCGAGCGCCTGCATGACCTCCCGTTTTTCCGTAATGAGCCCGCCCGTCAATACCGGGATGCCCGTCATCTGCCGGACCTTCCGGATCATCGACGGCATCAGCCCGGGCAGGATATCGATGGCGTCCGGCTTGAGATTCCGCGCGCCCAGCGCCGCGTCGAACGCCATGGAGTCGATCAGAAACACCCGCAGGATGGCAATCATCTGCAGCTCCTTCGCCCGCTGGATCATGTTGGTGCGGGTCGAGATGATCCCGTCGGCCAGCGTGGTGCTGTGCAGAAAATCGACGGAGATCTCCTTCGCGGCAAGGCCCGTGATCAGATCCGCGTGGACGATGGCGATCTTTCCCGCGTCCTTGATCCGCCGGACGATCCCGGCGATGCCGCAGATATCGCCGTAGAGCACGAAGACGGTCTGCACGTCTGCCTGCAGACAGGCCTCCAGCCCCTCGTCGTCGCGGACCGCGGCAATGATGGGGTTCGACTGCAGGGCTTCATAGAGTCGTTGTTCCAATCTGATCCGCCTTTCTCCATGATCTGGATCCCGAAAAAATGAAAAAAAGCATGCAAAACAGACGGCACGATTAGTCCGCTTGTCCCCATGCTCAACACTCCGGGCAGGTATCCTCTTGTGATTTTCTGATGTTAGCATAGCATAATCATCAAAAGAATGCAAGAAAAATGCACTCGTTTGTTAAAATTGTAAGTTTTCACAAAAATTACGCGGTCTGCCTATTCAATCTGCAAATGGAAAGAAGAATTTATCCACACCGTATAATTTTTTATAAATCCCTCTTGACAAACGAAAAACCTGTGCATATAATTTTTTATACAAGAAGAAAAAATTACAGATCACCGGGAGGGAACCATCATGAAGCTCGATCAGCTCGATACGCCGTCCCTGCTCATCGACCGGGAGCGGCTGCTGAAAAATCTCGCGGACATGCAGCGCTATGCCGACAGCTATGGTGTGCAGCTCCGCCCGCACACCAAAACGCATAAAATGCCCGCCATCGCCAAGCTGCAGCTGCAGCAGGGCGCCTGCGGCGTCGCTGCTGCAAAGACCGGCGAGGCGGAGGTCCTGGTGGAAAATGGCCTGCAGGATGTCTTTATCGCCAATGAGATCGTCGGCGAGCAGAAGCTGCGGCGCATCGCCGCGCTGGCCGCGCGCGGCGTAACGATCTCCTTCGGCGTCGATACGCCCTGCCAGGTGACGCAGGCCGAGCAGGTCTTTGCCGCGCAGAACGTAAGCGTCCCCGTCCTGATCGAGATCGAGGTCGGGGAGAACCGCTCCGGTGTCATCGAAGAGGCGGATTTCCTGACCCTTCTCGATACGCTCCGCACCTGCCCGCACGTTATCTTCGGCGGCATCTTCTCCCACGACGGCAACAGCTACGGCGCGGCGGATCTTCCCGCGCTCCTCGCTCTGTCCGAGGGCGCGCAGCGCCGCACGCTGCGCTTTGCCGCTCTGGCTGCCGCGCACGGTATGCCCTGCCGGACCGTCAGCTACGGCGCGACGCCGACCTTTATGAACCACGTCCCCATCCTCCCCGGCATCACCGAGCTGCGCCCCGGCACCTACGCCCTGATGGACGCCTCGCAGGGCCACGCCATCGGCACGCTGGACCGCTGCGCGGCGACCGTGCTGGCAACGGTCATCAGCAAGCCCACTGACACGCGCACCATTCTGGACGTCGGCGCGAAGGGCCTGACCATGCAGTCCCGCACCGAGGGCATCTGCGCCGTGCCGGGGAAGGGCACGCTCTACGACTGCCCGGAGGTCCACATCGAAAAGGTTTTCGACGAGCACGCGATCATTCTCGACCGTGCTTTCCACGACCGTGTTCAGATCGGCCAGAAGGTCCGCGTCATTCCCGTCCATATCTGCCCCGTCTGCAATCTCTACGATCAGGCATACCTGATCTCCGGCGACGACGTGGTGCAGACGCTCCCGATCGCCGGGCGCGGAAAGCTGCAGTAAGGAGGAAAAACCTATGGAGATCAGACCGGCGCTTGCGCCTATGTCCCGCTGGCGCGGATGCTGGCGCAGACCTTCTGGCAGGACTGCGAGGTCGTGCTGCACGATCTGGACTGCCCGGAGCATTCCGTCGTCCATGTGGAAAACCCGTCTGTCACCGGCCGGAAAGTCGGCCAGAGCTTCGACCAGCTCGTCCGTCAGGTCATCCTCTCGAATGAGCTGAAAGAGGATTTCGTCGCCAATTACTATTTTACTGCCCCAAACGGCAAGCGCATCCGCTCCTCGACCCTCCTGATCCGCGACGGTGATGGACGCCTGACCGGCGCGCTCTGCCTCAATCTTGATACTACCCGCCTCACGCAGCAGATCGCCTACCTGCAGTCGCTGCTCCCGCAGCCGCGCGAGCCGGAACCGGAGCCGCCCGAGCCGCAGACCGGCGCGGAGCATGTCGCGGTGATGATCGAAAACCTCATGGACCGCATCATCGGCGACGAGCCGCCGCTCACGCGTGAGGCCCGGCTTGAGAAGATCCGCTTCATGGACAGCAAGGGCATTTTCCTCATGAAGGGCAGCATCGAAAAGGCGGCGGAAAAGCTCGGCGTCAATAAAGTCACCATCTACAGCTATCTGGACGAAGTCAGGGGGAAACGCGGATGAAAGCCATCACATTAGAATCGAAGCTGCCCAACGCCGGGCATTACGTCCCTGGCATGATCTCGGGCCAAACGCTCTATATCTCCGGCCAGCTCCCGGTCCACCATGAGACCGGCGCACCCATGGCCCCGGATCTTGCGCAGCAGACGCAGGACGCCCTGCACAACGTCGAGCGTGTCCTGCTTGCCGCCGGCTGCGGCAGGGAAGACGTGGTCCTCTGCCGCGTGTACATTTCCGATATCGCCCTCTGGGACGAGGTCAATGCGGTCTACGCCGCCTTCTTCGGCAGCCATAAGCCCGCCCGCGTCGTCGTCCCCACCCGGGCGCTGCACCACGGCGCACTGGTCGAGATCGAAGCCGTCGCAGAACTGAAAAACTGAAAGGGAGGAACTGATATGAACTTTGTCTGCACCAGATGCGGCCGCAAAGAGGCCGTCACCACCCGCGCCGCCCACTGCACCTGCGGCGGACTCTGGAAACTGGAAGCCGATCTGCCCGCGTTTGACCTCTCCGGCGTCGACACGCACGAATGGAGCCTGTTTCGCTACCGGAAGTTCATGGCGCTGGAGGACGAGAGCTGGCGCGCCGTCACCATGGGCGAGGGTATGACCCCTGTCGTCCGTCTGGACGAGGACGTGCTGCTCAAAATGGACTACTTCATGCCCACCCTTTCCTTCAAAGACCGCGGTGCGGCCGTGCTGATCGCGCACTGCAAGTCGATCGGCGTCGATCAGGTCGTGCAGGATTCCAGCGGCAACGCGGGCAACGCTGTCGCGGCCTACTGCGCCAAGGCGGGCATCGCCTGCGAGATCTTCGTGCCCGAGGGCACGAGCCCCAAGAAGATCGACATGATCCGCGCCCACGGCGCAGTCTGTACCGTCGTCCCCGGCTCGCGCGACCACTGCGCCGACGTCTGCCGCGCAAAGGTCGAGCAGGAGGGCGTCTATTACGCAAACCACGTCTATAACCTTCTTCTACGAGGGCACGAAGACCTATATCTATGAGGTCTTCGAGCAGCTCGGCCGCATCCCCGCCAACCTCGTCATCCCCGTGGGCAACGGCACGCTCTTCCTCGGCGCGATCTACGCGCTCGAGCACCTGCAAAATAGCGGCGTCATCGACCATTTCCCGCAGATCATCGCCCTGCAGAGTCAGAACTGCGACCCGCTTCTGCGCGCCGCGGCGCAGGGGGCCGCGGAGCCCGCGGCCGTCACCCCCACGCCCACCATCGTCGAGGGCATCGCCATCGGCAAGCCCATGCGCGGCGAAGAGATCCTGCGGCTGGCCAAAAAGCACGGCGTCCGCTTCGTCCACGCCCCGGAGGACAAAATTCTCGAGGCCCGCGCCGCCCTCGCCCGCAAAGGCGTCTACTGCGAGCATACCACCGCAGCCAACTACGCCGCCTACCTCGAATACCGCCGCCTCAACGGCCCCACCCCCGACACCCTCCTCACCATGTGCGGCGCCGGTCTCAAATCCGACCATTGACCCCAAAAGCCTCCCCACCCGGGGAGGCTTTTCTATATCCGCCGCAGCGTAAAAAATGGCTTCCCCTCACAGGGGAAGCCATGAGAATGCCAAAGTCCAAAGCCTCCCCTTCCAGGGGAGGTGGCCCGGCGAAGCCGAGACGGAGAGGTTATCTCCCTCACGCGTCCAGCACCGACACGAGGTATTGCCACGTCAGCGTTTTCCGGCGGAAGAGCTTCAAAAGCAGCTGCTGGTTTTCCTCCGAGTGCTCGACCTCCTTGCTGTAGAGGCTGGCCGCCGCGCAGAGGGCCGTTTCGGATCCTGCGTCGTCCAGCAGCTCGCGCAGGCACAGCAGGTGGAACACACACGCCGCGACGCGCGGCAGCAGCTGCCGGTCATTCACGGCCTTGAGCGCGTAGCGGAACAGAAAATAGACCAGCAGATTTTCATACGGCACGGCCAGCTCTGCCCGGAACGCCGCGGGCGGCGCATCCTGATGCATGGCGGCATCCAGCATGGACTCGAACCGCTTCGTCAGGTGCTCCATATTGTTGAGAACCATCCAGCACGGGAAAAACCGTCCCGCCCGGCTGCGCAGCCGCGCCAGGCGCACCAGACTCCGGTCCTGATACCCGCGCCCGCCGAACCGCCGCGCCAGCACCGGCACCAGCTCCTCGCGGCCCTCGTCCAGCAGCCGCTGCACCCGCCGCGCCAGCAGCAGAATGAGCGCCAGCCGGTCCTCGATCGGCCGCGACCGGTCCTGTGCCAGCCGGAAAAAACGCCTGCCGCGCCGCCAGCAGCGCCGGATACAGCTCCGGGTCCAGCTCATTCGGCACGACGGGCCCGCCGTCGTCCTGCGTCTCGATCCGCAGCGGCGCTTCATGTGTCAGCAGCAGCCGCGCCGCCTCCGGACACGACAGCGACAGCGTCAGCTCCGCCGTCTGCCCATATTCCTCTGTGAACCGCGGGTGCGTGTAACACGTCCGGCAGAGCGCCTCCGCGCCGTACGCCGCCTGGATGGGGCACAGGCCGTCATCCCGCAGCAGGACGCAGCGGCCGCCCTCCTCCCGGAAGCGTGTCTCGCCGTTTTCCGTGACCAGCGCCGCGCGCACCTGCTCGCCAAGCGGGCCGGGCATGGCGCGGTAGCGCGCCAGCGCGTCCTCGTCCAGAATGATCTGCCAGTCCTTGCAGCAGGTATCGGGGCAGTCGCCCGCCAGACAGTGAAACTGGTTAACATAATCAAATTGCACGTGCTTCATATCCTCGCCTCATTTCTTTTTCCGATGATATCAGCTTTCTTTCCCCGCGTCAACTTGCCAGCGCCCACTTTTTGTGCTATACTGACAGGACGATTTTCCAGATTCCGAGGTATTCCATGAAAAAACTGAAACGAACCTATACGCGCTGCGCCGGTCTGACGGCGCTGGTGCTGCTTGCGCTGCTGATCGCCGGGTCGTTCGCCGACCTGCCGATCTCCCGCTTCCTCTATCCCGGCCACGAGAGCTCCTTCGGCCAGTTTTGCCGCCTTCGGCGAGCTGCCGGCCTTCGCGCTGCTGGCCAGCTGCGGCGTGCTGCTGATCGTGCGGCGCGGCGAGTTCCGCCCGGAGCTGCACATGATCCTGCTGGCCTTCGGCGTCTGCCTGATCGCGGGCAGCGTCTTCCTCTCCATCCATGAGGCGACGGACAACGTCCCCGCGCTCCCCACGGCGGTCGCACTGCTGGTGACGCTCTTTGTCGACGCGCTCGCGGCCTTCGCCTTCCTCTTTATGACGCGCGGCTGTCAGGCTAAGACGCTTCTGCGTTTTCTGTGCACAGTCATCTTCGTCTGCGTCGGCATCATGCTGCTCATCAACATCATCAAGGTCCCTGGGGCCGCGCGCGGATGCGCCTGATCTATTCGACCGGCAACGACACCTACTTCACCAACTGGTGGCAGGCCGGCACGGCGCTCAAGAAAAAGCTCGTCGCCGACGGCGTCTCGTCCGATGAGTTCCGCTCCTTCCCGTCCGGCCATACGGCCTGCGCCGCCTGCGCCATGCTGATGATCCTCGTCCCGACGATCTGCCGCCGCCTGCACGACAAGGAAAAGCTCTTTATGGCCATCGGCGCAGCCTGGACCGCCGTCGTCGCCTTTACAAGACTGCGTATGGGCGCGCATTTCCTCTCGGACGTGTGTGTTTCGTCGCTGCTGACGATCGGCCTCGGCGCGCTCGCGGTCTGGCTGTTCTACTTCAACCGCCCCTTCTTTGGCCGCATCTGGCTCTTTTTCTCCGGCGAAGCCGCCGGCAAAAAGCAGCCTGTGCAGAAAGAAAGCTGAAAAAAGCTCTCCGATCCAAAGGATCGGGGAGCTTTTTTATGTCGTTACACCGTTTCCGGCAGCGTGAAATCGTAGCGCATGGCCAGCGCCTGGAACAGATCCTGCATGACCTTTTCGGAGATCGCGCGGATATCCATTCCCGCGATGAACTGCAAAACCTTCTGCAGCTCGTCCTCCGGCACGCAGTAGCCGCGCAGGCTGAGCGACAGGAAGGCTTCCAGCTTCTGCTCGAGTGTCAGCGTCTCATCACACGGATGGGCCATATAGCCCCGCATGAGCCCCGCCGAGCCAAGCTCCAGCGTGTAAAAATCCTGCGCCGTGAGCGACGGCTGGTACGGCCCGAAGATCTGATACAGCTCTCTGGCTGTCTCGCGGAAGATATATTCCGAGGCTTCGCGCTGCGAATAGGCTTCGATGTAGATCTCGCGCAGATTCTCGTTCAGCTCCGTCAGCGTGATCTGCAGAGCAGTCTCGATGGCATAGACGAACACGGGCGGCAGCTTCGTCCCGGCCGCCTGCCTCGCGGCGCTGAATTGATTGGAGAACATGAAGCCGACCAGCTCGGTCAGCACGCCGTCCTTGGCGCGGAAAATGTTCTGAAAGCTGCTGTTGGAGACCTCTGCCTTCTGGATGATCTCCGCGACGGTCGTCTTTTTGTAGCCCTGCTCCAGAAACAGCTTGACGCAGACCTTCAGGATCCGCCGCTTTGCCGGCAGGCTTGCATTGGTAAGTGCGATCGCAAACACTCCCTTTCTTTCTTTTTTACACTTTAAATTGTGTATATCATAGCATGAAATCGGAAAAACAACAAGTAAAAAAGCGCCGGATACAGCAAAAAAATGCATCCGGCGTTCTTTTTTCAGAGAAACCGGCCTCAGCGCAGCCCCTGCGCCTGTTCGCGGCGCACAACGCCCGCCTCCATGACCGCGTGGACACGCTCGCCGACCTCAATTGTCGTCTTGCCCGCGAGCTCCTCTGCCGGGATGACGTCCAGCACGTCGAGCCACACCTCGTGTGCTTGCGGAACATGTTGCGCAGGATCGCGCGGGAGTTGACCAGCGAACAGATCACGATGGGTACATTGGCCTTCTGCGCGATCTTGAATACGCCGCAGCGGTAGGGGAGCAGGGGATCGGCCGTCCGGTTCGTCCGGCTCTCGGGGAACACAGCGATGGAGGCCTTGTCGTCCTTGATGAACTGGATGGCCTTGAGGATGGACTTGAGCGACTCGCGGTCGTTATTCCGGTCGACCGGCAGGCAGAGCACCTTGCGCATGATCTGCGCGACGACGAAGATCGAGAAATTTTCCTTCTTTGACAAAAACGCCAGATCGGCCCACGGCATGGACGAATAGAACACCAGCGGGTCAAATGCGAAGCGGTGGTTGCTCACGAGCAAGAAGCGGCTGTCCCGCGGGACTTTTTCAAGCCCCGTCACATTGACATGCACGCCGCCGAGTGCCAGCGCCAGCCGGCAGAACTCGTTGAGCAGGAACCGGAAGTAACCGCTGGGCTTTTCCAGCAGCTTTTTCGGGTCGACAAACAGACACGAGATGAGCACGACCAGCAAACAGCAGCACGAGCGCCAGAAAACTCCCCGCGAAAAATACCGGCACCTGCCACAGCGCGTGCAGCGTAGCGAACCCGGACGCTGCCCACGTCAGCGCGCAGCTGGCGAGGAGCGCGAGCACGAGAAATACATAGAGCATGATCAACGAACACCTGCCGAAGATGAAGATTTGATAAAGATTTTATGAAAATCCTCTTAAGATTTCAAGTACCCATTATACGCGCAGGCGCCGCGAAAATCATCTCCCAAATGAAGAATTCACAAATAATTCACGGTTGCGCGGCTGCGCGCTGGCGGCTGATCTCGGCCCAGCTCGGGATCTTTGCGATCCGCTCGGTCAGCTCCTGCATGTAGCCGGGGATATCGATCTTCTGCGGACAGATCGCGGCGCATGCGCCGCAGCCAAGACAGGCCGACGGCTGCTGCGACTCCGGCAGAGCCTCGACCGCCATGATCGCGTTCGTGGACGGGGCGATGCGGATCTCGTTGAGCACGCGCAGCATCTGCGGGATATTGATTCTTTGCGGGCAGCCGTCGCAGCAGTAGCGGCAGGCCGTGCAGGGGACGGCGTTTTTCATCTGCTCGGCAAAGCGGAGCAGGCAGGCGGTCTCTTCTTCGCTCAGCGGCTGCGGATGGTCAAAGGTGGCGAGATTGTCCTCCATCTGCGCCAGATCCGACATGCCGCTGAGGATCATGGTCACGCCCGGGATCTGCTGCACCCACCGCAGCGCCCAGGATGCCGCCGACGCCTCCGGCCGCATCATGCGCAGCTCCGCCGTCATGCTTTCGGGCAGATTCGCCAGCTTGCCGCCGCGGATGGGCTCCATGACCCAGATGGGGATGTTGTACCGGTTCAGCAGCTCGCATTTTTCCTTCGCCTGCTGCAGCGTCCAGTCCAGATAGTTGAGCTGGATCTGACAGAACTCCATTTCCTCCCCGTGCCGCTGCAAAAACTGCTCCAGCGCGGGCAGACCCGCGTGCGTGGAGAAGCCCAGATGCCGGATCCGGCCATTTTTCTTCTGCTCCAGCAGATACGGGATGATGTTCCACCGCGCGTCCTCATAGACCCCGATGGAGTTTTCGTAGACGTTGTGCAGCAGATAGAAATCAAAATACTCCACGCCGCACTTCTTCAGCTGCCGTTCGAAGATATCCGCCACATCATATGTAGGCGCGATCTGATGGCCGGGGAACTTGTCCGCCAGATAGAAGCTCTCCCGCGGATAATTCTGCAAAATCTTCCCGATGACAGTCTCCGACTTGCCGGAGTGATAGGGCCAGGCGGTATCGAAGTAGTTGACGCCCTGCCGGATGGCGGCGTCGGTCATGGCCGCGGCCAGTTCCTCGTCGATGCTTTTGTCCTCGCGCAGCGGCAGCCGCATCGTGCCGAAGCCGAGCTGCGACAGCTGCAGATCCTGAAACGCTTTGTAGATCATAGAGCGTATCCCTTTCTTTATTTATATATTTTCTGTATCCAGCATAGCACATTTCCCACCGGATTTCCAGCACAGAAAAACCCGCCGGCAGTTGTTGCTGCCGGCGGGAAAGATTCAGAAGCTGATCACGCCGAGGTGCTCGAGCAGGATCTTCAGGCCGATGAGGATCAGGATGATGCCGCCCGCGAGCTCCGCCTTGGCCTTGTACTTGAGGCCGAACAGATTGCCGACCTTCAGTCCCGCGGCGGAACAGACGAACGTCGTTATGCCGATCAGACAGACCGCCAGCGGCACATTGACGTCCGGCAGCAGCGCAAACGTGATGCCGACGGCCAGCGCGTCGATGCTCGTGGCCAGCGCCAGCAGGAGCATCGTCTTGAAGCTGAACGAGTCGTTGCCGTTGGACTCTTCCTTGGACAGGCTCTCCTTGATCATGCCCGCGCCGATGGCGGACAGCAGCACGAACGCGACCCAGTGGTCAAAGGCTGTGATGTACTGCTCGAACGTCGAGCCCAGAAAAAACCGATGGTCGGCATCAACGCCTGAAAGCCGCCGAACCATGCGCCGATGATCAGATAATGCCTGGTCTGCAGCCGCTTGGCCGAAAGTCCCTTACAGATCGAGACGGCGAACGCGTCCATCGACAAACCGATGCCCAGCAGCAGGATTTCCAGAATACTCATATCTTACACAGCCTTTACAGAGGAGTTTTGCTAATATCTCACAGGTTCCGGAGAAAGTCAGAAAAAAGCGCGATTCCCGCGCTTTTTTCTGAAATTTATGCGTCCCGGTTTGCTGCCTTCCCAAATTTCTTCACAAAGGCGCGGTGATAGATGATGAAATACAGGATCACGCACACCGGAATGGCGACAAAAACGTCAAGGATGGAATGCTGCTTGACGAACACCGTCGACATGCTGATGACGAGGCCCAGCGGCAGCATGACCCACTGCAGGTGCCGCCTGCGCAGCGGCTCGGAGTCGAAGCAGGCGAGTGTCAGCGCCGCGCAGCCGATGACGTGCATGCTCGGCAGCACGTTCGTGTTGGTGTCGGCGGCATAGATGCGCTGCACCAGCCAGGTGAACAGATCGTGCTGCGCGAATTCTGTCGGCCGCAGATCCTGCCCGTTCGGGAAGATCAGACAGAACAGGATCGACCCGCCGAAGCCGAGGCCGATATAGAGCATGTACCGCTTGAGCCCCTCCGCGTCGTAAAACATCAGATAGAGCGTCATCAGAAACAGCAGCGGATGCCACAGGCAGTAGGGGATGATGAAATAGCGGCAGAAGGGGATCTTGTCGTCCAGCGGCAGATAGGAGACCCAGTAATTGTCGGTCACAACATGCTCCGCAATGGCGAACAGCGTCAGATAGACGAGCCAGATCAGCAGATACCAGTGGTGGTGATAATTTTCAACCGTCCCGAGCTTCAAGGGCTTCCGGCCGGTCTTGTGCTTGGAGTTGCTCATGAGGTGCATCAAGCTCCTTGTCTTCTGTGGTGATGGTAGGGATAAACGCCTTTGCGATGCGGCCCTTGCCGCGGCGCTTGATATAGAAGTAGCCGAAGATGCTGAAGGTCAAAGCGCCGATGAAGTTGACGAGCAGATCCTCCATCGTGTCGTACAGGCCGATGTCCAGATACCCGTCAAAGCCAAGATCTTTGCCGTTGACGGCAACGGAGGTAATATGGTCGATCGTGATGGGGATGTTCTTGTTCGTCGGGTCGAGCATGACGGAGGAGATCGTGTGTACGATCGTGTCCTTCTGCATGTCCATGTGGAACAGCCGGTCCACGCCGAACTCAAAGAATTCCCACAGCACGCCGATCGTCATCGAAAAGCAGAACGCGACGAGCGCCACGTAGATCGGCGACAGCTGGAATTTGATCTTGTCGTTGCGGTTGAGGATATCGATCAGCGCAAAGCCGAAGGCCGCGCAGAGGAAGCCCGTTGTCGTATGCAGGATCGAATCCCAGTTCGGTACGTTGATGAAAAAGCAGCCAAGCTCGCCCAGAATCTCCGAGGCAAAGATGAAGACCAGGATGATGATCTCCAGCGTGCCCGGCAGCTCGATGCCGAAGTTCCGCTGCACGAACAGCGGCAGCAGAAACAAAAACAGCACCAGCAGGCAGATCGCCGCGTTTTCATATTCTCCCCGCAGGATCGAAGAAACGAGGATCGCAACGACGATCAATCGCAAAACGATGTAGACTGTGACACGGCCGGCTTCTTCTTCGCCTCTGCGAGCAGCCGCAGACGCTTCTGGCGGGACTTTTCCTTCATATCCTTCGTTCTCCTTCTTTGATAAAGAGAATACTACTCGATGCGCGCGAAAAAAACAAGATTCCGTTTGTTAAACTTTTATGAAGATTGGGCAGAAATAAAATTCTGTCCGAAATCACGCGGTATGCTTTTTCCGGAAGAACAGCTTCTCCACGCGTTTGTACAAAAAGAACGTCAGCAGCGACACCAGCACGCCCTTGAGCAGGTTGAACGGCACGACCGCGAACAGCACCAGCGTGGAGAGATTCGTGATGGCCCCGTTGATCTGCGTGCCCATCGAGACGATGGCCTCGAGCGGCATCCCGTACATGACCGCGAAGCGGGGAATGAGGAACCAGGCGTTGAAGAAGCTCCCGAACACCGTCATCACCGCCGTGCCCACCGCGAGCGAGACGACCGCGCCCTTCTTGCTCAGCGTCTTCTGATACACGATCGCCGCCGGCAGCACGAACGCGCAGCCCACCAGGAAGTTGGCCAGATCCCCCACGAATGCGGTCGACGTGCCCTTGAGCAGCAGCTTGAGGAGCACCTTCAGAAACTCGCACACCACGCCCGACACCGGCCCGAGGTAAAACGCGCAGATCAGCACCGGCAGCTCACTGAAATCCAGCTTGTAGAATGACGGCGCGAAGAACAGCGGGATCTCGATCACCATCAGAACGCCGGAGATGGCGGCCAGCATGGCGATCGTGGTGATCGTGTGCGCGGCGTTCAGCCGGTGACGGCGGCGCATGACGAGCTTTTCGCTGACCCAGGCCAGCAGCAGGACGCCCGCCGTGATCCCCAGGCAGAGCAGGACGAATTGGGCGTTTTCAGAGAGGGTTTCCAGAAATGTGTGCATACAGACCATCCTTTGCGATAAAAATGAAAAACACCTGAAGAGATCTTCAGGTGCTGCAGTCGGACGGCCCGATTTTCCACCGGTCCCGCCAAAGAAAATCTTCTTCCATCCAGACTGTACTGTCGGTACCGGAATCACACCGGTTCAGCTTTCGCTCGCGGACTTTACCGCCGGTCGGGAATCGCACCCTGCCCTGAAGATCTGTTCACTTTTCGCCCTCATCATAGCACGCCGGGGGCCGCTTGTAAAGAGGCTGTTTTTTTGCTATACTGTGGAAAACGCGACGGGGAGGGGAGCCGCCATGATCTGCGCCTTTACCGGCCACCGGCCGGAGCATCTGCCCTGGGGCCGGGACGAGGACGACCCGCGCTGCCGGGCGCTGAAGATCCTGCTGCGCCGCACGGTGCGGGAGGTCTATGACCGGGGCTTTCATACCTTCCTGTGCGGCATGGCCCGCGGCTGCGACCAGTATTTTGCCGAGGCCGTCCTTGCCTGCCGCGCCGCCGGGGCTGCGCCGGAGGCGATCCTTACGGCCATGGTCCCGTGCCCCTCGCAGAAAGACGGCTGGCCGGCCGAGGAGCAGGCGCGCTACGACGCGCTCCTTGCCGCCTGCAGCGCAGTCGAGGTGCTCGAGCCGGTCTATACTCCCGGCTGCATGCTCCGCCGCAACCGCGCCATGGTGCAAAGAGCCTCCCTCCTCATCTCCGTCTTCGACGGCACCCCCGGCGGCACCGCCTCCACCCTCCGCTTCGCCGCCAAACAAGGCATCGAGATCCTCCCACTGTGGATGTAGCGGAAAAATGCCGTCCCCTCATAGGGGAAGCCTTGGCAGGCACGATCCCAAAGCCTCCCCTTCCAGGGGAGGTGGCTCGGCGAAGCCGAGACGGAGAGGTCGTATCAGATTTGTGGCAACCTCTCAGTCACCTTCGGTGACAGCATCCTTACCCCTTTTGTCCCTTCGGGACATTTCCCCCTGATAGGGGGAATCGGCCCCTGGAAGGGGAGCCTTTCTGCCTTTATTCCGGCATCTTCAGCCCGTGCATCACCCCGTTTTTCGCGCTCGAAGCGATATCCGCGCCGACGATCTGCCCGTCCTTGACCAGCAGGGTCGCATAGTACGTGCCGCTGCTGTCCGGGTAGTTCGTGACCTGGTAGACGTAGCGCGTCAGCTCCTGCCCGCTGTACTGCAGCAGGTCGTATCCCTGCGAGACCTGCAGCTCGTTGTAGCGCAGGAAGACCTCGCCGGGCTCCTCCGGCACGCGGACCTGCTGGGTCTGCACGGGTTCCGCGCTGACCTCCCAGCCGTATTCCGCCAGAAAGGCGATGCGCGCCTCGTTCGTGCCGCCCTTCGCATCCGTGCGCTGCGGCTTCTCGCCGCCATGCTTCGCGCCGCCGAGACACAGCGCCAATACCACCGCCGCCGCCAGAAGCAGCAGCACCACGAGCAAAATCCTCCGCTTGGGGACCTTCGCAGTCATGATCACCATGGTACGATTCCTCCGATCTTCTTTTTTAGAGATGGTACAACCTATGCAGATCAAATTTGTTTATGACAGGAGCCGATTGGATGCAGAGACTCGACAGAATTTTAAGTGAAGCCGGCGTCGCCAGCCGGAAGGAGCTGCGCGCGATCATCCGCGCGGGCCGCGTAACCGCAGACGGCGCGGTCGTGACCGACGAGAGCCGGAAATTTGACGAGACCGCCGTCCGCGTGACGGTCGACGGCAGCCCCGTGCGTCTGCGCGGGCCGGTCCTTATCCTGCTCCATAAGCCCGCGGGCTATCTCACCGCCGCGGACGACCCGAAAGCGAAGACCGTCATGGACCTCGTCCCGGAGGCATACCGGAAGCTCGGCGTCATGCCGGTCGGCAGGCTCGACAAGGATACCGAGGGCCTGCTCCTGCTGACGAACGACGGAGACCTTGCCCACCGCATCCTCTCGCCCCGCCACGGCGTCTGGAAGCGCTACTATGCCGAGCATGAAGGCACGGCAGGCCCCGCGGATGTCCGCGCCTTTGAGGCAGGCCTCGTCCTCGCCGACGGCCTGCACTGCCTGCCCGCGAAGCTCACGCCGCTCGGCCCCGGCCGCTCCGTCGTTGAGGTGCAGGAGGGGAAGTACCACCAGGTGCGGCGGATGCTCGCCAGCCGCGGCCTGCCGGTCACGTACCTGCGCCGCGAGGCCGAGGGCCGGCTGACCCTCGGAGATCTGCCGCTCGGGCAGACAAAAGAACTGAATATTGTGGAAGCGGAGCAGCTTCTTTTGAATATCTTGTGATTTTGACGGAAGAAAAAACTTGCATATTTTGAGAGCAAAGCCCCCTGAATTTGGAGCAAATGACGAAAAACTATGAAAATGCCACAAAAAAAGATAGCCGTTTTCAAATAAAATGTCAAAAAGACCTTGCGCTCTTGCCGAAAACGTAGTATTATGTCAATGGTTGTTTGTGTAAAAAGCAAGGGCGGGCCGCAGGCATGTGGCGCGGCGCTGCCTGAAAATTAGGGAGGGCGTATTATGTCCAGCCGCGTTTTTCAGAGTGTGATCGTCCAGATGAAGGAGGCGACCGACCGCATGATCGGCGTGATCGACGCCGACAGCACCGTGATCTCCTGCAGCGACACCTCGCGCATCGGGGAAAAATGGCCCGAGGCCGTGATCAAGCTCAACAGCGCCCCGGATTCCATTGTCGTCGTCGACAAAAAGACCTTCAAGCCGCTCGTTTCCTGGAGCGCCTACTTTGACTATGCCGTGTTTGCCGAGGGCGACGATGAGATCGCCAGAAGCCTGTGCGTCATGGCCTACGTCGCGCTCAACGGTGCGAAGACCTACTATGAGGAAAAGCACGACAAGGGAACCTTCGTCAAGAACATCATCACCGACAATATCCTGCCGGGCGATATCTATATCCGTGCGAAGGAGCTGCATTTTGTCACCGACGCGCCGCGCGCCGTCTTCCTCGTCCGGCAGGTAGGCCGGGCGGACGTTGCCTCCGTCGACGTGCTTTCCGGCATGTTCCCTGACAAGCAGCAGGACTTTGTCCTGTCCATCAACGAGACGGACATCGCCATCGTCAAGCAGCTCGCCCCCGGCACGGAGAAGGCAGAGCTTCTGCAGACGGCTCAGACCATCGAGCAGACGCTCCGGTCCGAGCTGTTCGTCAAGACCGTGATCGGCATCTCCACCGTCGCCGGTCACCTGCGCGAGCTGGCTGACGCATACAAAGAGGCGCAGGTCGCCATCGAGGTCGGCAAGGTCTTCGAGACGGAAAAGACGATCATCAACTATGAAAACCTCGGCATCGGCCGCCTGATCTATCAGCTTCCGACGACACTCTGTGAGATCTTCCTGTCCGAGGTGTTCAAGAAGAATTCCATCGACACGCTCGATCAGGAGACGCTGTTCACCATCAACAAGTTCTTTGAGAACAACCTGAACGTTTCCGAGACCTCCCGCAAGCTCTTCGTCCACAGAAATACGCTGGTGTACCGCCTTGAGAAGATCAAGAAGCTCACCGGCCTTGACCTGCGTGAGTTTGACGACGCGATCATCTTCAAGGTCGCGCTCATGGTCAAGAAGTATCTTGTTTCGCGCGAGAACCGGCTCATCTGAGTCCGGGCGCAAGCCTTGAAAATCGGAGATAAACAATGATCGAATTACAGGATGTGCATAAAACCTACGATACCGGCACCAAGGCGCTCAACGGCATCTCCATGAAGATCGACGATGGGGAATTTGTCTTCCTGGTCGGCCCGTCCGGCTCCGGCAAATCCACCATCATCAAGATCCTCACGGCCGAGCTCCGCCCGACCTCCGGCAGCGCGCTCGTCAACGGCTTTGCCGTTGAAAAGCTCCGCGGCCGCGCCGTGCCGTATCTGCGCCGCACGCTCGGCGTCATCTTCCAGGATTTCCGCCTCATCAGCGACAAGTCCGTCTATGAGAACGTCGCGTTCGCCATGCGCGTCATCGGCGCGCCGGAGAAGGAGATCCAGAAGCGTGTGCCGTACGTGCTCGAGCTCGTCGGGCTCGAGACCAAGGGCCGGCGTCTGCCCAATGAGCTGTCCGGCGGCGAGCAGCAGCGTGTCGCCATCGCAAGAGCCCTTGTCAATAACCCCAGCGTCATCATTGCCGACGAGCCGACGGGCAACCTTGACCCGGCGCGCTCGCTCGAGATCATGATGCTGCTGGAGCAGATCAATGCCCTCGGCACCACGGTCCTGGTCGTCACGCACGAACGGGAGCTTGTCAACCGCTTCACGAAGCGTGTCGTCGCCATCAGCGAGGGCAGAATCATCAGCGACGGAATGGACGGGTACTATCTCAATGAAGAAGAATAATATCGGTTACTTACTGCGCGAAGGCTTCCGCGGCGTGTTCCTGCACGGCTTCATGTCCTTCGCGGCCATCTGCGTCACGGTGGCGTGCCTCATCATCATGGGCTCGTTCTGCCTCATCCTCTACAATACCAGCGCGATGGTCAAGGAGCTCGAGCAGGAAAACGAGATGCTCGTCTACATCGACGAGAGCTATTCCGAGGCCAAGGCCAAATCCGTCGGCTCGCAGATCAACCTCATCACCAACGTTCGCTCTGCGACCTTTGTCTCGCGCAATCAGGCGCTCGACGACTTTGTCGAGACCCTGAACGATCCGGATGCGTTCGCGGGTCTGGATCCCGATACGCTGCGCGACCGATACGTCGTTACCGTCGAGGACAACTCGCTTCTGAAGCAGACCTACGACAAGCTCACGCAGATCGAGGGCGTCGCCGAGGTCGTTGCACACTTCGAGATCGCTGAGGGCTTCCAGACCGTGCAGAACGTGCTGAACATCGCCTCGCTCGTCATCGTGACGGTCCTGTTCGTCGTCTCGCTGTTCATCATCTCCAATACGGTCAAGCTCGCCATGTACTCCCGCAGCGAGGAGATCGCCATCATGAAGATGGTCGGCGCGACGAACGCCTTTATCCGACTGCCTTTTGTCGTGGAAGGCTTTATCATTGGTATTATCGCGGCGGCGGCGGCCTTCTTCCTCGAATGGGGCCTGTATGACTTCGTCCTGACGAAGATCCAGCAGCTCGATACGCTCAAGCTGTTTGTCCTCACGCCCTTTACGGACGTCATCGAGATCGTGGCCATCGCCTACGCGCTCACCGGCTTCCTCGTCGGTGTGTTCGGCAGCTTACTTTCCATCCGCAAGTTCCTGAAGGTGTAAACCGGGAGGTATCCGCACTTATGAAACCCAAAAACAGCGGCTCCGGCCGCCGGATCGTCTGCCTGGTGCTGGTCGCCGTGATGCTCCTGGGCCTCATCTCGAGCGCCCTCATCATCATGGTCAACGCCGCTTCGAGCTCCGAGATCAAAAAAGAGCTCAACGGCCTTCGCAGCCAGCAGGCGGAACTCAAGAAAGAACGCGAAGCCCTGCAGGCAAAGATCAAGGAAAACCAGTCCAAGACCCAGACGCTCGTCGAAAAGAAATCCGATATCGACCAGCAGATCAGCATGACGCAGGCTTCCATCGACAACCTCAACGAGCAGGTCCAGCAGTACAGTCTGCTCATCGCCAACAAGCAGGCCGACCTCGAGGCCTCACAGGCCGAGGAACAGCGCCTCAACACGCAGTACAAGACCCGCATCCGCTCCATGGAGGAGACGGGCAGCATCTCCTACTGGGCCATCCTCTTCGGCGCCAACAGCTTCTCCGATCTGCTCGACAAGATCGACGTCATCCAGGAGATCGCCAAGGCCGACCAACTGATGATGGATAAGATGAAAGCCGTTTCCGAACAGATCGCGGCCGAGCGTGCCGAGCTCGAGCAGCAGATGGCAGAGCTCGACGCGACGCGTCAGGAGCTCGACCAGCAGGAGCAGGATCTCGAGGCCCAGCGCGCGGAGCAGGATACGCTTCTGACCGAGATGCTGGCGGCGTATGAAGAAATGAACGCCGACTACATGCAGAACATGGCGGACGAGGCCGCGCTTTCCGAGGAGATCGCCAAGTCCGAGTCTGCCTACTATGCGGCCCTGTCCAAGGAAGAGGCCGAACGCATCGCCGCGCTCAACCGCCAGAATAACAACAAAGGCTCCAGCAGCAATTCCTCCGGCGCGACCAATACCGGCGGCTGGCTGTATCCGCTGCCGTATCAGTGCCAGGTCACCGACTCCTACGGCTACCGCATCCACCCGCTGACCAAGAAGTACAGCTGGCATAACGGCGTCGACTTCGGCGCGGCGGCCGGCACGGCCATCCTCGCAACCAAGTCCGGCACGGTCACGACCGCGGCCTATTCCGGCGCCTGGGGCTACTACGTCGTCATCAACCACGGCGACGGCTATTCCACCCTCTACGCCCACCAGCCGTCTTTGTCCGTGTCGGTCGGCGATTACGTCACGCAGGGACAGACCATCGGCTATGTCGGCTCCACCGGCTAGTCCACCGGCCCGCACCTGCACTTCACCATCTACTACAACGGCGCCGACGTCAACCCCTTCAACTACATCGGCTGACCCGATCCAAACCCCTCTCCCACAGCCTGCCCCCAGGCTGTGGGAAAGCTTTTATCTGCTGTAATCTCCCGGCGAATCCGTACAACGCCGCAAATATCACCCGCAAGCCGTTTTCCCGCAAAAATTCAAACGCAGCAAGCTGCAAACTCGATCCCACCGTATCAGGCGGCGCGCAGTCAAGACCCGTAAGGTGACTACCGAGTGGAACGACACCCGAAACATTGGTCCCCACCTGAATGCAGATGCAGCAGGCACCAAACCGTAACCAAGCACTCTTTTCTCCCCAGCCTTTTCTCTTGCGAGAGAAAAGACTGGGCCGCCGGAGGCAACCCAGAAACATCCCATTCCAGAAAGGCTGGTATCCATCGTGAAAAAATGGCAGAAGATCCTCCTCCTCGTGCTCGCTTTCGCCGTCGCCATCCTCGGCTCGTCTATCGTGACGATGCAGCTGCTCACCTGCGGCCGTACCCCCGCAGAGGACAAGGCCGCGGAGGTCAGCGCCTACCTTGACCGCTTTTTCATCGACGACTATGACGAGGACGCGCTCGCCGACGCGGCGGCCGCCGCCATGGTCGAGGCGACCGGCGACCGCTGGAGCTATTACCTCACCGCCGAGGAAAAAAGCAGCTATGATGAGCAGATGCAGAACGCCTACGTCGGCATCGGCGTCACCATCACCCTGCAGGAGCAGGACGGCGGCATGCGCGTCGAACAGGTGACCGCCGGCGGCCCGGCCGAGGAGGCCGGCATGCAGGTCGGCGATATCATCACCGAGGTCGAGGGCGAGTCCACGCTCACGCTCGGCATGGCCGGCACCCGCGCAAAGGTCAGAGGGGAGGAGGGGACCTCCGTGGCCCTGACCATCCTCCGCGGCGGCGAGCGCCTGACCCTGACGGTCGAACGCCGCAGCATCGAGACCGCCGTGGCCACCTATGAAATGCTGGACGATCAGATTGGCTACGTGAAGATCGCCAACTTCGATACCCGCTGCTTTGACGAGGCCTCCGCCGCCATCGACGCGCTGCTCGATGACGGCGCGCAGGCCCTGATCTTCGACGTGCGCAATAACGGCGGCGGCTATAAGGACGAGCTCGTCAAGATCCTCGACCGGCTCCTGCCGGAGGGAATCCTGTTCCAGAGCGAGGACTATAGCGGGAACAAACAGACCGACCGCTCCGACGCGGCCTGCATCGAGCTGCCCATGGCCGTCCTCGTCAACCAGGACAGCTATTCCGCCGCGGAGTTCTTTGCCGCTGCCCTGCAGGAATACGGCTGGGCGACCGTCGTCGGCACGAAGACCTGCGGCAAGGGCAATTTCCAGACGGCTTTTACGCTCTCCGACGGCTCCATGCTGAACCTGTCCGTCGGCAAATACTACACGCCGCAGGGCCGCAGTCTGACCGATATCGGCGTCACGCCGGACGAGCCCGTGGAGCTTTCCGACGAAGATGCGGCGAAATTGCTCTACGGCCAGCTGGCACACGCGGATGACGCACAATTACAGGCCGCAATCCGCGACATCCGCCAGAAAATCTCTTGACATCCATATCTTTGCCCGATATAATGTCTGCTGAATCACTGTAAATACCGGGCGTTTTCTGCCCGATCGATTATGGAAGGAACGATCGTAAAAATGGCAAAAGAATTCAAGATCAGTGCGCTCCGCCTCAAGGAGCTGGAGCAGGAGCTTTTTTATCTGAAGACGACCCGCGAAAAGGAAGTCGCCGAGCAGATCAAGGAGGCGCGTTCGTTCGGCGACCTCTCTGAGAACAGCGAATACGACGAAGCCAAGAACGAGCAGGCCAAGCTCTATGGCCGCATCGCCGAGGTTGAGAACATTCTCGCCCACGCCGTCATCATCGACGAGACCGAGGACTCCGAAGGCAAGATCGGCCTCGGCTGCACCATCAAGGTCGAGGATATGGAGACGGGTGACGAGGAGCTCTACGCCATCGTCGGCTCGCAGGAGGCCAACCCCATGGAATGCCGCATCTCCGACGATTCCCCGTTCGGCAAGGCACTGCTTGGCCACAAGGTTGGCGACATTGTCGAGGTTGAGGCCCCCATCGGCGTGCTCAAGTATAAGATCCTGACGGTTGAAAAGTAACGAATCACAGAAAAAGAGGGACGATATGGAACAGGAAAACAGGAATCAGCAGAACGCGGCTCCGCAGGTCAGCCTCGGCGACCAGATCAAGGTCCGCCGTGAAAAGCTCGCGCAGCTGCAGGCAGAGGGCATGGACCCGTTTGCCATCACCCGCTTCGTCAGCACCACGACCGCGCAGGAGATCAAAGATCATTTTGACGAGATGGAGGGCAATCCCGTCTCTATCGCGGGCCGGCTCATGTCCAAGCGCGGCATGGGCAAGGTGTCCTTCTGCGATCTGCAGGACAAAACAGGCCGCATCCAGCTCTACGCCCGCAAGGACGAGATGGACGAGGCCGAGTATAACCGCTTCAAGAAATACGACATCGGCGATATCGTCGGCGTCGAGGGCGAGATCTTCCGCACCCAGCGCGGCGAAATGTCCGTGCGCGCGAAGACCATCACGCTGCTGTCCAAGTCCCTGCTGCCGCTGCCCGAGAAGTTCCACGGCCTGACCGACAAGGAGACGCGCTATCGTCAGCGCTATGTCGACCTGATCGTGAACCCGGAGGTCAAGCGGAATTTCATCATCCGTTCGCAGTTCATCAAGCATCTGCGGGATTATCTGGACAATATGGGCTATATCGAGGTCGAAACGCCCGTTCCTCAATACCATCGCCGGCGGTGCGGCAGCGCGTCCGTTCATCACGCACCACAATACGCTCGATATCGATATGTATATGCGTATCGCGACCGAGCTGCCCTCTGAAGCGCCTGATCGTCGGCGGCATGGACCGCGTGTATGAGGTCGGCCGCATCTTCCGCAACGAGGGCATGGACCCCAAGCACAACCCCGAATTCACCACGGTCGAGCTCTATCAGGCCTACGCCGATTTCCACGACATGATGGACATCGCCGAGGGCGTTTACACCACCTTTGCCCAGAAATACCTCGGAACCTATGAGCTGAACTGGATGGGCGAAACGATCGATCTGACCCCCGGCTGGCCGCGGCTGACGATGGTAGATGCCGTCAAGCAGTATGTCGGCGTTGATTTCGGTGCGATCACCGACGATGCAGAGGCCGTTGCGGCGGCAAAGGCAGTCGGCGTTGAGCTTGCCGACGCCGCTGAAAAGACGTGGGGCAACGCGCTCTACGCCTGCTTCGACCAGAAGGTCGAGGAGCATCTGGTGCAGCCGACCTTTATCACGATGTACCCGGTCGAGGTCAGCCCGCTGACCAAGCGCAGTCCAGAAGACCCGCGCCTGACCGAGCGCTTTGAGTTCTTCATCTGCCGCAGCGAGATGGGCAACGCCTATTCCGAACTGAACGACCCCATTGACCAGCGCGAACGCTTCATGAAGCAGGTCGAGCAGCGCGAACGCGGCGACGACGAGACGGAAATGCTCGATGAGGATTTCCTCACCGCTCTCGAATACGGCATGCCCCCCACAGGCGGCATGGGCATGGGCATTGACCGCGCCGTCATGCTCTTCACCGGCGCAGACACCATCCGCGACGTCATCCTGTTCCCGACGATGAAGCCACTCGACGCTCCCAAGACAAAAAAGCCAGAGGAAGTTGGTATCATCGGCGGCGCGACGAGCACAGTCGAGATCGAGGTCAAGGACGAGCCGATTGATTTTTCTAACGTCGAGATCGAGCCGCTGTTCAAGGACTTCGTGGACTTCGAGACGTTCTCCAAGTCCGACTTCCGCGCCGTCAAGGTCAAAGCCTGCGAAGCGGTCAAAAAGTCCAAAAAACTCCTGAAATTCGTGCTGGATGACGGAACCGGCACGGACAGAGTCATCCTTTCCGGCATTCACGAATACTACGAGCCGGAGGAACTGGTCGGAAAAACGTGCGTCGCCATCACGAATCTGCCGCCCAGACCCATGATGGGCATCGACTCCTGCGGCATGCTGATCAGCGCCGTCCACCACGAGGAAGGCGCAGAAAAGCTCCACCTCCTCATGCTCGACCCCCACATCCCCGCAGGCGCAAAAATGTATTGATCGATCAAAGCACCCCGGCACAGTGTGCCGGGGCGCTTGTTCTTTCGGGGGAGCCAAAAGCATACGAACGAGCGCCGGGCAGCGATCGCTGTCCGGCGCTGAGCTGTTATTTTTCCAGCATCGCGTCCATCAGTGCCAGCAAAGAGCTCTGCTGGCCGGGGGTCAGGCGGCTCCATTTGTCCAGCAGCGCCCGCTGCGCGGGCGTCAGCGCGAGCCGGTCCTCGGCGTCGGCAAAAAACTGCGAGAGCGTCAGCCCAAAGGCCTCGCAGATCTTTTCCAGCGAGGAAAACGATGGCGTCATGCCCTTCTTGTACCAGGAGGAAATGGTCGACTGCGGCAGGCCGGAGCGCTCCGCGAGCTGATATTCCGTCCAGCCCCTGGCCTCGCGGTTTTTCCGGATCAGGCCGAGAATGTCTGTCACGCGATCACCACCTACGATTTTTCGTTTATTATACTTTGAAAAATCGTTGCATTTTAATCATTATTGTCGTAGTATATACTACGACAATATTCGATTTTCTGGAGGCCGCTGAACCATGAACGAAGACCGCACCTACGAAGCCTGGCTGGACGAGACGAACCGGGTCGTATCCTTTCACGCGATCCCCGCCGCCCGCTATTTCCGCGCCGCCGGAGAAGAATTCTGGCCGCTGATCCTGACCCTCGTCCTCTCTGGCTACCGGATCCAGTGAAGCAATCTTAGGAATAATTAAGAAATTTTGCCGGAAATTTGTGATATAGTGGAAGTACAAAACACGCCGGAAAAGGAGAGAACATGATGAAAAAAGCAATGCTGTGCCTACTGATGATCCTGTCCGCCTTTCTGCTTACTGCCTGTCAGAAGCAGCCCCAGCCGGAGATCAAACTGCCGGAGCCACAGGCAGCGGCCAGCCCGGCACAGCCGGGTCCGGAGACTGTGGAACAGACCCTGACCCTCGGCCTCATCGACTTTGAAGCGGACAAGGAGCTGCTGCGCGGCCTGATCCAGAGCTATAATGCCTCCGGCGCGCCCGTCCGCATCGAGATCGTCAACTACGCCGACGGCGCCGAAAGCTACGCGGACGCCGTCACGCGCCGCACGACCGAGCTCATGGCCGGGAACGTCCCCGACCTGCTCGACTGCAGCGACCTGAGCGGCGCGCAGTACGCCGGGTACGCAAAGAACGGCATCCTGCTGCCGCTGGACGGGATGCCGGAGGAAGGGCTGCTGCCTGGCGTGCAGCAGCCCTGCGAGGTGGATGGGAAGCGCTATTCCATCGTCGGCGCGTTCACGCTCGACCCGCTGTTCGGCCCCGCGTCCAGGCTCGGCGCGTCGCTGCAGACCTCGGTCGAGGATGTGCTGCGCGGCGCGGTCCCGGATGTCCGCTTCGTCTGGGGCGGCAGGGATCTGCTCGGCGTCTATTGCCGCCACGCAGCAGAGCGCTTTCTGGACTATGATACCGGTACAGCTTCGTTTGAAAGCGAAGCATTTCTGGACCTTCTGACCGCCTGCGCCCGCATCCAGCCGTCGGAGCTGGGCCCGGACAGCATCATGCAGCAGCCCATGCGTTCCGTCTCCGTGTACCGCCAGATGCAGAACAGCTGGTACGAGCAGACCGGCGACGCGTTCCGCGTGCTTTCCCTCAGCGCGGACGGCGGCGTGACCTACCAGCCCGTGCTGCAGCTCGGTGTCTGCGCAGCCTCTTCTGTGCAGGAGGCCGCGGCGCAGGCCCTGCGGGCCATGCTCGCAGAGAGCTTCCAGAAGACCATCGCGGACGCTTTCCCGGTCAGCACGGCCGTCCTGCAGGCACAGCTGCAGCAGGAGATCGACGCGCAGAAGACCTATCAGCAGACCGCCATCCGCGAAGAAGGCCGCGTCGATGTCGGCGAGGCCGGGACGCAGACCTTCCTGTTTGACGAAGCCGTCGCGGCGGACCTCATGCACGTACTGGAGCATGTGGACTGCCGCGCCTGCAGCAATCAGGAGATCCTGACCATCATCCTCGACGAGGCGGACGCCTTCTTTCAGGGCCGAAAGACCGCGCAGGAGGCCGCCCGCATCATGGACAGCCGTGCCGCCCTTTTCATCGCCGAAAACAGCTGAGCGGAGGGGAGAAAGCGCGCGTGGGTGACGCTACATTTTCTGTTGACAAACGTTAGCACCTGTGCTATCCTCGAAATATAACATATGTTAACACACGGGAAGGAGCGGAACGCATGGAACATCTCAGACTGTCCGACGGGGAATGGAAGCTGATGAAAACGCTCTGGCAGCGCCAGCCCCGCACGCTTGCGGAGCTGGTCGCAGCGCTGGACGCCGAGACCGGCTGGAGCCGGGCGACGATCTTCATGATGCTCAAGCGGCTCATCGCCAAGGGCGCGGTCACGATGGACGACAGCGGGAAATTTCAGCAATACAGCGCCGCGATCACGTATTCAGATGTTGAACCCGAGGAAACGGAAGCATTTTTGTCGAAGGTTTACGGAGGAAGCGTGGGCATGATGGTGTCGAACCTCGTCGACCGCGGCACACTGTCCGAGCAGGACATTCAGGAATTGAAAGCCATTTTGGACGCAGCAGAAAAGGAGCGCGCGCAATGAAAGAATGGATGCTCTTTTTGACGCTCTGTATCAGCCTCCTTTTATCGGGCTGCCAGAAAACGCCGGAGGCCCAGCCTGGAACGCAGCCGGCGGAAGCGCCGTGGGCAGTCGAACAAGCGGACGCGCCGCTTTCCTATGAAGACTATTTTGCGGAGCTCCGCCCCTATGACCCGGCAGAGAACGACGTGCCGGACTGGATGAAGGACGGAAACTATGAAATTTTATCAGAGGACGGCGTCCTCTCCCTGTACCAGGCGGAAGACGGGACTCTGACCCGCTTGTTTGCTTACCCGGTGGAAGCGCCGCTCGGCTGGTCGGCCGGCCCGGCCTGTCTCTATGCGTTCGACGAGCAGACCATTTACCGGCTCGATTATGGCGGGGAAGCGGCAGAGCCGATTTACCGCGCGACGGATGGGGCGATTTTGCAGATGGCGGCTGCCGGGGGCGCGCTCTTCTTTGCCGAACAGGGAGAGCTCAGCATCCGCCTCTGCCGATTGTACGCGCCCGAAGGGAAGCTGGACGTCTTCTATGACGAGGTCCGCCCGGATGCGGAGGACCTTCTGCTGTTCCCCGTTTCCAATCACGAGCTGTGCTGGACCATGGACGATCCGGACTTTCTGGAGCTTGCGGCAGAGCAGGAGCAGACCTACATCGAGACGCGGAACATCGATCCTGCGGACAAGAGCACCTACTGGGGCATGCTGGAGCTGGATTTTGGCGTCGACTCCGGCATCCGGTACTACTATAACGACCTGGAGCCGCTGCTCTGCTCGCAGGGCTTCCGTAAAATTTACGGCGAAGAGAGCGTCGCCGACTGGTGGAAAACCGAAGACAGCTTCCTGCGAGACGCGGAGCTGCGCGCGAAGTTTGTATCCGTGGAACAGGGACCCGCAGTGCAGGCGCCGGACCGCAGGGTCGTAAGCTTTTTGCGCGGCGCGGAAACGGCGCTTGCGCAGGAACAGGGCCTGACGTTCAACACGCCGGAAGATCTTTCTCCGGAGCAGCTGTTTCAGTTGTTTCTGGCGTGGACGAATGAAGATACGCTGAAGGAATATCAGGACCCGGATGACGGAAACTTCTATTTCACAACCCCGGTCATCCGCCGGACGCTCAACTGCTATTTCAGCGGCGATTGCTTTGATATCACAGCCTGCAGGGCGTACGACAGGCAAACCGGCATGGTCGTCGTCCCGTCTGTTTCCGGGTCTGACGACGGCCGGACGGCGCGGCTCGCCGGAAAAGCGCAGGACGGAGACCTTGTGACCTACCTTATCGACTTTTACGCGGATGCGGCTGCCAAGGCAGAGCATCGTGCGTACGCGCGGAAGGAATACACGCTGCAATGCTATGACGGCGGCTTCTATCTCCTGCGCGCCTGCTCCATGATGTGCCCTGACGGGGAACATACGCTCGGCGGCATTTCCGTCTGGGACAGGTGGGATCTTCTTCCGCAGGCGGTGACCGAAGGCTTTGCGGAGCTTGGTGTGGTCGGCGTTTCGCGGGAGGACTATGATGTGGTCAAATACGGCCGTGACGGACTATATGTCCACGTGCTGCGCCTGCAGGCGGGCAAGGAGGACTGGGAGGGGCTAGACGGCTACGTCAGCTGCGTCTATACGACGAGCCCGACTACCCCTCGCCGCGCGGTCTGCGCGTCGGCGACCCGGAGGCCAACGCAGCAGAAACAATGAACGCGCTCTGGGGCAGCTTTGAATACGAGCTGCAGGACGGCGCGATCTGCCGCATGGGGTTCTTCTCCTATTATGACGCGGGAGGCCCCGGCGAAGCGTTTACGGTACGCCCGGCAGACAGCCGGCCGGGGAATTGAGGGAAAGGAGCTGCCATGATACGAGAAACATTGACGCTCTCCGCGCTGATCGCAGCCGTCCTGCTGGTGCGGGCGGTGTTCAAAAACCGCGTGCCGAAGCGGATGATCTATGCGCTCTGGCTCGTGGTGCTTTTGAAGCTCTGCATGCCGGGGACGCTGTTCTCCCTGCCGGTCCTTCCGGCAGAGCAGACCGCCGCGCCGGTGCAGCGCGCGGAGTTCCCGGCGCAGACCGCGCCGGTCACCCAACCGCCCGCACAGGCGGTACAGCCGCAAACACCCGCGCAGCCAGTCACGCAGGAACCGGCAAACCCGGCGGCGAAGCCGCTGACGGCCACGCAGATCTTCCGGATCATCTGGTTCAGCGGCAGCGCGCTGCTCGGCCTCTGGATGCTTGGCTCGTGGCTGGTCTTTACGATCCGGCTGCGCAAAAGCCGGAAATTCCTCGGAAGACACGGAAAAACCAGTATTTACGTCTCAAGCCGCATCCCGTCGCCCTGCCTTGCAGGCCTCATCCCGGCCGTCTATCTGACGCAGAACGTGCTGCAGAACGACACGACCGCGCTGATCCTGCGCCACGAGCTGACGCACCTGCGGCATCTCGACCCGCTGTGGTCGTTCTGCCGGACGGCCGCTGTGGTCGCGTACTGGTGGAACCCACTGGTCTGGCTCGCCGCGATCGTCTCCAAGCGCGATGCCGAGCTGGCGTGCGACGAGGCCGTCGCCGCGGGGCTCCTCGACAGCGAGCGCATTGCCTACGCAAGGGCGATCCTGGCCCAAGCCCCGCGCAGGGGCGCAGCCCTGAGCCTTGCCGGGCCGCCGGTCAAAGAGCGCATTTTGTTCCTCACGAAAAAGCAGCGCACGAGCGTCCTGTGCGTCGTTCTGGCCCTGATCCTCGTCGTGTCCGCGACCGGCTGCTCATTTGCCGAGCTGACGCGGCAGAAATCTGGGGAGATCACTCTGCCCGAAGCGGCAGGGGAGACCGGCCCGTCCGCGGATGCGGCCGCGGATCCCACCGCCCGGCAGGAAGGACCGGTGCAGGACCAGCCGCAGCTGCTTCACAACGACGGGACCTATGACCCGTCCCAGCCCCTGCAAGCCTGGGAGCTGGCCCGCGCCGACGGTGTGCAGACCGGCATGACGCAGGCGCAGGTCGAAGCGATCACGGGGCCGCTCACCGAGAACCAATACGGCGTCCTGGTGGACGATCAGAACATCTCCTATCGCTTCTGGGACCGCAGCGGCGGCGAACCGAAGCTGATGGAAATGACCTGGAGCGGAAAAGTGATAAACGACGAGCTTGTCTATACCACCGCACAGGACGCGCCGGCCTTCCGCGGCATCTGTCTCGGCGATCCGATCGGCGACGTGCTGGCGAAGCTCCCGTGTACGGACCGGGAACTGAAATACCAGCAAACGCAGTATGTGTACGGGCAGGCGGGCGATGCAGATTACGCGGTCCTGCACCTGATCGGGGACAGCTATTATTCTCTGTCGTTTGGCATCGCCGGTCAGTGGCGCGCATCCGTCGACTTCTCCCGTGTCCAGCAGCGCGTGTTCCATATCGTCATTTATGCCGAAACATACTGGCAGGAAGCAGAGCAGACAGGCGAAGAGACGGCTGCCCGGGCGCAGACCATGACGCTGTCGGTTCCGTCCGGCGAAAAATATACGTTGTCGGAGGAAGACACGGCGGCCCTGCAGGAGATCTTCTCCGACGATTCCATGACGATGCTCGAGAACGACCCGGAATCGGTATGCGTGTACCAGTTCGACATCCGGAATCGCAGCTATCTGCTGGATGAAACGCTGGATACAGTAGAGATGATCGTATGGATGGATACCGAGCATTATGACTATTACCAGAAGCGCCTGACCGACGCCGACGCAGAAACCCTGCAGACGGTCATTGACCGGTACACACAGGGCGCGGAGGGCAGCAAGCGCCAGACCGCGATCCTCCGGGAGGTGCGCGCGGATTCCGTCACGGTCGAGCATATCACCCTGCTCAATTCCGCCCTCGAGGAAGACCTGCGAGCGCTCAAAGGCCTGAACATCCCACCCGAAGCGTACCAATACGGCTACTATCGGGAGGACTCCGGCGAGATCTACACCTACAAGGTCGACCCGGATACCCCCGTCACCATCTATGACATTTCTCAGGTCTACGGAGCGGGTGACGACCGGCTGTACACCTTCGAAACATGGCAGGATTTCGTCGCCGCGGTCCAGGCCAACGAAGGCCTGTGCGTCCCGCCCTATACCCTGACCCTGCAGGACGGCGTTGTCGTCAAAATCGAAGAGAAATTCTACAATTAGCATCCAGAAAGGAGACTACCATGAAGAAGACAGCCCTGCTCCTGCTGCTGTGCATCTGCCTGCTTCTGGCTGGCTGCACCGCGCAGACCGCACCGCAGCCCATCCAGCCGGAACCGGAGCCTGTGCTGACGGAGCCGGAACCCGCCCCACCCGCAGCCGAAACCGCGGATACAGTTGCAAGTCAGGAAGAGCAGACGCAGGAGCGGCCGGCGCTCCCGGTCCCGTCCGCGTCCATGTTTTCCCTGACCGGGCGCGAGGCCGTCCTGTATGACGCGGCGGTCTCCCAAAAATATCCGCGTAGCGACAACGACATCGTTCTGCCGAGTCTTCGCGTGCGCGGTTCGTTTGAAGAAGACGGCAAAACCATGGTCATCTGCGATCTGCATTATGATTTTTACTATGACTACACTGGTCCTGGGTGGGAGTGGAATGGAGGCGGCGCAACCACATATCTGCGGGCAGAACTTGAAACGCGAAGTGGCGCGGAGATTTGCACTGGCTTTGCGGAGTACCCGAGCGGAAGTCTAAGCGACTGGATCCGCGACTACTGCGCCCCACTGGCTATGCAGGACGCGGACGGGGCGTGGGTGTTACCGGAAACGGCAGAAAACTGGTTCCCGTCGGACAGCAGTATGCTGGGCGAGTATCTGGCCGCAGCAGAAGCCATGCAGGAACCGGCGGCAGTGATGCCGCAGGCAGACTTTGAGGCGCACATGCTGGCGCTTTCGGACGGGAAGACGGCGGAGGAATTGACCATCGACACCTTCCCGGACGTTCTGGCGGAAGATGCGGCGCTGGAAAGCTTCCTGCGCGATACGCCGGAGGACGCGGCGCTCTGCTGCGCGACGTATCTGGTCGAAAACATGTGGTACGGCGATGGTGAAAATGAGCCCTATACGACGGATTTCGCGCTGACCGCGCTGGGGCGGCTCTACGTTCTTTCGATGCAGTATCTCATGGAGACGTATAACGACTCGACGTCGCTGCTGTCTGCCTTGCTGCTTCATACGTTCTCCCCGGAGGAATGGCTGTACCAGTTCTGGGGCGTAGTGGGAGGAATCGCGTTCGCAAAGGAAGGTTTTACGCTGGACAGTGTCTATTACGATGAGCACCCCATTGAAAAGCAGTGCATGACCGCCCTGCTGCGCAGCCCGAAGCGGCTTCATGTCGCGACACTTTTTGATTATGTAAACCCTGTAGACAACGAGCGGTGTGACGCCGACCATTCTGCGCTTTATGATTTCCTGGCAGAGGGCAAGGCAGACGACCGCCTTCATATCGAGCCCGCCGGAGCGACGCGCGAAGACCTCCTTGCCGCCTGCACGGAAACGGCGCATTGGGAGGTGGAAGGCGGAACCGATACCACCATCCTCCACATCACGCCCGAACACGGTCAGGAGCTGCGGCTGGTGTACTGTTTCGGAGAAAATTAAGAATTTTTTAGGAATTTATTCCATGAACGCGTATTATACTGGCAGTGGAGGACCGCGTTTTTTGACGAAAAGGAGACCCGCATGAAAAAGTCACTTCTTCTTCTGCTTCTGTGCGCGTGCCTGCTTCTGCCCGCCTGTGCGGCGCAGCTCGCGCCGGAGCCTGCCAAGCCGGAGCCGGAGTACGTCCAGCCGGAGGCGGAGGCGCAGGCGGAGCGGTCGGAACAAGCCGCACAAACGTGGCAGGACGTACAGGCGCAGCTTCCGGATGTCTCGGCGATGTCCGGCTTTCCGGTGGCGGAGCAAGCCTGGCACCCGGAGCCGATCGTCGTGCATGGCGGAGAAGCGGAATACTGGATCGACCGGTCCGAAAGCTGGGAGACCGCAAGGATCTGTATGCGAAAAGATGGCCAGACGGCGAGCATTTACGCCGCGCAGGACGGAAGCCTGTCCCAGCTTGCATTGTTCGATGGGATGCTGTATTTTGCACAGACCGGCGGCATTTATCGGATGCCAATGGAAGGCGGCGCGGCGGAACTCTGGATCCCGGACGGCGGACGGTTTGCGCTGACCGGCGGCGTGATCTATACGTGGCTTTCGGAGCAGGGCTTCTGCGCCATTGCCGCGCAGGACCCGGAACAGGTCGTGCCGGTGTGGAAGCAGGAACAGGCGCTTACGGTTAGGCAAACTGTCCCGGTGACGGGCGGTATCGTCTTCTGGCTGGCGGAAAACGAGCCGGATCCGGATGCTGGCCAGCTTTGGGTCGTGCTGCTGCGAAACAGCGGGCAGTGGGAGCTTCTGCGCGAGGAAACGGGACCGATGCCGCGGAGCATCTTTTCGGATGACACCAACGTCTGGTTCATGCGCGAGACGAGTGAAGGTCAGTTTCTCTATCAGATCGATTGTAAAGATGGAGCATATGCCTGCCTCGGCAAGCTGCCGGAAGCACCGGATGGATGTTACAGCCCCGGCACGCCTGTATTGGGCTTTCAGCGTCTGCTGATGCGCTATCAAGGGATAGAGTCAACCATGGAGTTTTATGCGCTGGATGACAAACTGACGCTGGGTGAGCATTTGCTGTCGTACGGCGCAGACGATTCATATGCCATTTATTTTCTGCACCTGTTCGAGATACAGGAAACGCCGCAGAGCTTTTATTTTTGTGGAAAGTCGGAAGAAAACGGGCTGTATCTCGTTTCTGAAATAAGAAAAAGCGGGGACGGGCTTTTGCAGGAAGAGGTCCTGCAGCCGCCGGCGTTCCGGGAGGCCGTCTGGCAGGCGTTCTCTGCCGGTGTCCTTCCGCTGGAAGGGAACAACACCGGGCACACCGTGACCCTCTGCCTGACCGGCGACGCCGCGCAGCCGTTCCTGTTTATGGAATGTAACTGAGGACGGAACATACGCGGTGGATTTTTGCGGCCGGATGGGGTATAGTAGGGGAAAAGCTTTTTAGAAAGGAACCAGACCCATGTGTACTGCAGCAGCTTTTCAGACAAAGGACTTTTATTTCGGCCGAACGCTGGACTACGAATGCTCCTACGGCGAGTGCGTGACCGTCACGCCGCGCCGCTATCCCTTCTCGTTCCGCCACATGGGGCGGCTGGACGCGCATTACGCCATGATCGGCATGGCGCACGTCGCGGACGGGTATCCGCTGTACTACGACGCCGTCAACGAAGCCGGACTCGGCATGGCCGGGCTGAACTTCGTCGGCAATGCGCAGTATGCCGAGGTGCGGGAGGGAACGGAGAACATCGCGCAGTTTGAGCTGATCCCATGGATCCTCGGCCGCTGCGCCACGGTCCGCGAGGCGCGGGCGCGGCTGGACGCGCTCAATCTGGTCGGTACACCCTTCAGCGAGCGCTATCCCGCCGCGCAGCTGCACTGGCTGCTAGCAGACAAGGACGAGGCCGTCGTCATTGAGTCGATGGCCGACGGCCTGCACGTCTATGACGACCCGGCGGGCGTCCTGACAAATAACCCGCCGTTCCCGCAGCAGCTGTTCAACCTGAATAACTACATGGCGCTCTCTCCGCGGCAGCCGGAAAACCGGTTCTCCGGGGCGCTGGGACTGCACTGCTACAGCCGCGGCATGGGCGCGCTCGGCCTGCCGGGCGATCTGTCGTCCATGTCGCGCTTCGTCCGCGCGGCGTTTACAAAGCTGAACGCCGTCTGCAGGGACACGGAGGCGGAGAACGTCAGCCAGTTTTTCCACATCCTCGGCGCGGTAGAGCAGCAGCGCGGCTGCTGCGAGGTCGAGCCCGGCGCATATGAATACACGATCTATACCTCCTGCTGCAACGCGACCCGCGGCATCTATTACTATACGACCTATGACAACCACCAGATCACCGCAGTCGACCTGCACCGCGCGGAACTGGACGGGGAAGAGCTCAGCACCTGGCCGCTCGTGACCGGCGAGCAGATCTTCCGCCAGAACTGAAACGGAAAAGCAGTTCAACGCCGTCGTCGCGTGCAACACGCACGCGCGGCACCTGTATGAGCGCCTCGGGTTTACCCAGCTCGGCGTCATCCCCGGCGGCTTCCGCATGAAGGACGGCCATTACGAGGATATCTGCCCCTACTATCATACTCTGTAAAAAACAGCCTGCGCCGCACATATCGCGGCGCAGGCTGCTGTTTAATTTGTTTTGCCCGATGGATTGACGAACCACAGAAAATCCGGCAGCGTGATGCGGCGGGAAACGAAGCTGCGCGGCACCTGATACGGGTCCATGCCGGTCTGGTATGTCCAGCCGTCCATGCGCAGAGCAAAGGTGTAGTAGTCTCTTGCCACGTCCATCGTCAGGTAGCTGTATTTTCCCTCCGGGTAGCACAGCACATACGGGATCTGGCCCGTCGCGGCGGCCAGCACGGCGTTGGAGCGCTCCATCTCCTGTCGGAGCGCAGCTTCGTCCATGGCGCTGAGATTTCCGTGCGTGTAGGTATGGCTCTGGATGCTGACGAGGCCGGAGGCCGCCAGCTCATACACCTGCTCCTGCGTCATCTTGTGCTGGCTGCCCATGGCATTGCCGATGACAAAGATGGTCGCCTTGGTCTGGTATTTTTCCAGCAGGGGATAGAGGACGGTGTAGTTGTCGTCATACCCGTCGTCAAAGGTCAGGATGACCGGCTTTTCATAGTCCTCGATGTGCGCCAGGTCTGAAAACCAGATCGCTTCGTACCCGTTCTCCTGCAGATACTGCAGCTGCTCCTCCATGGAAGCCGCGCTGACGAACAGATCGGAATAGCCCCAGATCTCGTCGCCCACCGCGTGGTACATCAGCACCGGCACGTTCCACCCCTCCGGGATCTCGCCGACGGTCTGCCGCTTCGCCAGATACCGGCTCCCGTCCGGCGCCTGCCCCCATTCGAGGCCAAGGCGCGCAGCCGCGTCTTCCAGCTTTACATAATCCTGTCCGCCGAAGCTGATAGATTCAAGATCATCCAGAATGCCCGGCTCCGGCTGCAGCGGCGCGGCGGACTCCAATATGTCCGCCACCGCGGCCCACAGCGTTTCTTCTCCTGTAAAGACCTCGTTCAAAGTCTGCATCGGCGCATCCTCCGGAACATCCTCTACCCGGATCCACTCTGATTCACGTGTCGAATAGACATCGGTCAGCCGCCCCAACACCCAGACCGGCTCTGCCGGCAAAACCGCAGCTTCCGGCTCCGGTTCTTCTGCGGCGGCAGGGACTTCCACCGGTTCGGCGGGCACGGGCGGCTCGGTCGGGACCGGCTCCGGCGCAGCCGTGGACTCAGCCGGGGTTTCCGGCAAAGCCGCCGCCGGCGCGGCGCAGGCGCATAGCAGCGCCAGCAGGCAAAGACAGACGAGCAGACGGGAGATACGCATACGGGATGTCCTCGTTTCACGCTTTTTTATCAGTTTATCATGTTTTTCCGGCAGAAACAAGCCCTAAAAACGGTTTTCCTTGACGGCGGTGCAGCTGCTGACTATAATATAGTATAACTTCATCAGGAGGGACGGCCTTCTACTATGCTTCGAATGTTTTTCCGCAGGATCCGGCCGGGCCAGCTGATCGTGCTGGTGTTTCTCGGGATCATCCTGCTTGGGGCGGGGCTGCTGTGTCTGCCCGCCGCGGCAAAGGTCCGGCCGGCCGACGCCGTTTCTGACGAGCCTGTTCACCGCGACCTCCGCGACCTGCGTCACGGGCCTCATCCGCGTCGATACCGGTACGCACTGGACGATGTTCGGCCAGGTGGTGATCCTGCTGCTCATCCAGGTCGGCGGTCTCGGCTTCATGACCATCGCCTGCCTGTTCTTCTTTGCGCTGCGGCGCAAGATCGGCCTGCGGGAACGCATGGTTCTGGCGCAGGCGCTTGGCAGCGACACCTACAGCGGCATCGTGAGCCTTGTGCGCAACATCCTGCGCGGCACGGCCGCGGTCGAAGGTGCGGGCGCGCTTATCCTGTTTTTCCGCTTCCTGCCGGAGTTCGGCTTCGGAAAGGCTCTGTGGTACGGCGTGTTCCATTCCGTCTCCGCGTTCTGCAACGCGGGCTTCGACGTGCTGGCGGATGTGGACGCGGGCGGCAGCCTCTGCCGCTATGCGACGGATCCGGTCGTGAATTTTACGATCATGGCACTCATTGTCATCGGCGGCCTCGGCTTTGCCGTCTGGGGCGACATCCGGCATCACCGCCGGTTTTCCCGCCTGAGCGTCTATTCCCGGCTCGTTGTGATCATCACGACGGTGCTGATCTTCGGCGGCGCGGGCGTCTTTGCCGCGCTGGAATGGAACAATCCCAATACGATCGGCGATCTGACTGTGCCGCAGAAGCTGATGGCGGCGCTGTTTCAGTCGGTGACACTCCGTACAGCGGGGTTTGCGACCTTTGACCAGAATGCGCTGTCGGACGTGTCGAAGGCAGCGTCGGATCTGCTGATGCTCGTCGGCGGCTCGTCCGGCTCGACGGCGGGCGGCGTGAAGACCGTGACGGTCGGCGTGATTCTGCTTGCCGCGTGGTCGACCGCGCGCGGCAGGACAAGCGTGCAGATCATGAAGCGCCGGATCCCGCGGCAGGCAGTCGAAAATGCCTCGGCGCTTTTCATTCTGGTGCTGCTGCTGTCCGGCCTCGGCGCGGCGTTTTTGAGCATCGCAGACCATGTGAGCCTCGAAAACGCGCTGTATGAGACCATTTCGGCGCTCTGCACCGTCGGCCTGACGACGGGCATCACGAGCTCGCTCGGCACGGCGTCGCAGATCATTCTGATCGTGCTGATGTTCTTCGGCCGGCTCGGGATCATGACCATCAGCGTCGGCTTTATGGCGGCCAACCGCGCCGAAGAGCGCGTGAGCTATGCGGAAACAAAAATCATGATCGGCTGATTGAAATGAGGATGATACAATGAAAAAAACATATCTGGTCGTCGGCCTCGGCCGCTTCGGCTCCGCGGTCGCGCAGCGGCTGTACGAGCTCGGCAGCGAGGTCATGGCTGTGGACCTGCACCCGGAGCTCGTGCAAAAAATGGAAAGCAAGGTCACCTGCGCGGCCGTCTGCGACGCGCGGGATGAAGACGCGCTGCGCGCGCTCGGTGCGCGCAATTATGACTGCGCCGTCGTCGCCATCGGCGGCGATCTGGCTACTAGCGTCGTTGCGACGCTGAACCTCAAGGAGCTGGGCGTGCAGAGCGTCGTGTGCAAGGCCACCGACGAGACGCAGCGCCGCGCGCTGGAAAAGATCGGGGCCGACCGCGTCGTCGTGCCGGAGCGTGAGTCCGGCATCAAGCTGGCGCAGTCGCTGACCTCGTCGAGCATTCTGGATTTTATCGAGCTTTCGCCCGACTGCGGCATCGCCGAGCTGCAGACGCCGCCCGAATGGTGCGGCAAGAGCATCCGGGAGCTGGATATCCGCGCAAAATACGGCGTCAACGTCATTGCCGTGCGTGAGAATGGCAAGGTCCACGTCACGCTCGACGCCAACCGGCCGCTCGATGACAAGCTCACCCTCGTCCTTCTGGGCGAGAACGACCGTCTGGCGCAGGTGAAGCCGTGATGGAAGAACGGATCACAAGCCGCCGGAACCCGCTTCTGACGCATACGAAAAAGCTGCTGACCTCCCGGTCCTACCGCGAAAAGATGGGCGAGTTTGCCGCCGACGGCGTCAAGCTCCTGGCAGAGGCCGCCCGCTGGTATCCGGGCCTGACGACTGTGATCGCGGAGGATGGAATAGAATTATGTAAACTTCCGGAGCAGACCCGTGTCGTCCGCGTGCCGAAGGACGTGATGCAGTCCATCTCCCTGATGGACGCGCCGCAGGGGGCCATTTTCCTCTGCCGCCTGCCGGAGGCTGCGCCTGCGGCCCTGACGCCCGGCACACTGCTGCTCGACGGCATTCAGGACCCGGGCAATCTCGGCACCATCCTGCGCACGGCCGACGCTTTGCAGATCCCGGCCGTTCTGCTCGACGGCTGCGCCGACCCCTATAACCCCAAGACGGTCCGGGCCTCGATGGGCGCCGTGTTCCGCACCCAGCCCGTCCGCATGACGAGGCAGCAGGCGATCGCTGCCTGCAGGGACGCGGGGATCCCGCTTCTGGCGACGGCCATGTCCGCCGACGCCGTCGACCTGCGGCAGGCGGAGCTGCACAGCGCCGCCGTCATCATCGGCAGCGAAGGGCAGGGGATCTGCCGGGAGCTGTTTGACGCGGCGCAGGGCAAGATCATCATCCCCATGTCGCCCCGCTGCGAATCGCTGAACGCAGCCGTCGCCGCGGCGATCGTGCTGTGGCAGATGAAGCGATAATTGAGATAGAAAAGAGAAAGACAGAGGAAATCCTATGCTGGAGTACTGGTTGTGGCTGTCCGGGCGCAGGGGGCTCGGCGTGCGCGGGCTGCGCGCGCTTCTTGAGCAGTTCGGCACGCCGGAGGCGGTCTATTGCGCCTCGGACGCGGAATATCCGTCCGATATCCGGCCGGACGGCCGTACCTCACTCGCTGATAAGGAGCTTGCCCCGGCCCGCCAGATCCTGCAGCAGTGCTACCGGCAGTGCATCCATATCGTAACGCTGCAGGACGCCGTCTATCCCCAGCGGCTCAAAAACATTGACGACGCGCCGCTCGTGCTGTATTATCAGGGCGTTCTGCCCGATTTTGACGCCGAGCCCGTCATCGCCATGGTCGGCACGCGCCGGGCCTCGGCCTACGGCCTGCTGCAGGCCAAGCGGATTGGCTACGAGCTCGGGCGCTACGGCGCGATCGTCGTCTCCGGCGGCGCGGCGGGCATCGATACGCTGGCGCTGCGCGGCGCCGTCTCCTCCGGGACGCCGCCGGTGGCGGTATTCGCCTGCGGCGTGGACGTCGATTATCCGGCGGCCAACCGGAGCCTGTTTGAGGATCTTCGCACCAACGGCTGCGTCATGAGCGAGCTTCCGCCCGGCACGCCGCCGCTGCCGGAGCATTTCCCGTCCCGCAACCGCATCCTGAGCGGCCTTGCCCTCGGTTCCGTCGTGGTCGAGGCACCGAAAAAGAGCGGCGCGCTCATCACCGCCCGCCACGCGCTCGAGCAGGGAAGGGACGTATTCACCCTCCCCGGCAACCTCGGCAATCCCACCTGCGCGGGCAACATCCAGCTGCTCAAGCAGGGCGCGATCCTCGTGGAAGAGGGCTGGGATATCCTGCAGGAATATACCTATCTCTATCCGGAGCTGCCGCAGCGGCAGCGGCCCGCCGGGCCCATGACGCTCACCGCGCAGGAGGCCGCCGGGAGCGTCGTTGTGGCGGAAACTGCCGCCGCGCCGGAAAAAACTGACACAAAAGCCGTTGACAAGCAGGAAAACAGGGCTTATATTGACGTACAGGAAATTTTGCCGCAGGTATCGCCGGACGAAGCCGCTGTGCTCCGGCTGCTCGAAGACGGCAAACAGCCGGTCGACCGGCTGATCGACGAGACCCAGCTGCCCGCGGGGCGGATCCTGTCCGCGCTCACGCTGCTGGAGGTCAAGGGCTATGTCAAGCGGCTGCCGGCAAGATATTACGAGCTGGCGAAAAAATAACATGGAGGCGTCTATGCCGAACGCAAAACAGAATCTGGTCATCGTGGAATCTCCGTCGAAGGCCAAAACCATCGGAAAATATCTCGGTCCCGACTATCAGGTCAAGGCCAGCATGGGCCACCTGCGCGATCTGGCGAAGAGCACGCTGAGCGTCGATATCGAGCATGACTTTGAGCCGGAATACTATCCGCTCAAGGGCAAGGAAGAAATCATCTCGGAGCTGCAGAAGGCCGCAAAGCACGCCGACCGCATCTATCTCGCAACGGACCCGGACCGCGAAGGCGAGGCCATCTCCTGGCACCTGAAATATCTGCTGTCCATCCCGGACGATGCGACCTACCGCGTGACCTTCAACGAGATCACGCGCGGCGTCGTGCAGGAATCCATCCAGCATCCGCGTCCCATCGACCAGAACCTGGTCGATGCGCAGCAGGCCCGCCGCGTGCTCGACCGGATCGTCGGCTATCAGCTCAGCCCGCTGCTGTGGCGGAAGATCCGCAAGGGTCTGTCTGCCGGCCGCGTGCAGTCGGTCGCCACGCGCCTGGTCGTCGACCGGGAAAACGAGATCCGTGCCTTCCAGCCGCAGGAATACTGGACGCTGGATGTGAATCTGAGCCGCGTCGGCAAGCCTGGCAGCTTTACGGCCCATTACTACGGCGACCCGCAGAAGCGCGAGCTTGCCAGCGAGCAGGATGTGCAGGCCGTTCTGGACGAGCTGCAGTCCGGCGCATTCTCGGTCACGGGCGTCAAAAAATCCGAAAAGAAGCGCACGCCCGCGCCGCCCTTCATCACCTCGACCCTCCAGCAGGAGGCTTCGCGGAAGCTCAACATGACCCCGCGCCGCACGATGATGATCGCGCAGCAGCTCTACGAGGGCGTGGAGATCTCCGGCGAGGGCTCCGTGGGCCTTATCACCTACATGCGTACCGACTCGCTGCGCATCTCGGAGGAGGCGCTGGCCGCTGCCGGCAGCGTCATCCGCAGCCGCTACGGCGACGCCTACGCCAGCAGTGAGCCGCGCCGCTACAAGCCGAAATCCGGCGCGCAGGACGCGCACGAGGCCATCCGCCCGTCGAACGTCGCGCTGTATCCGGAGATGGTCGAGCACGATCTGACCAAGGAGCAGTTCCGGCTCTACAAGCTCATCTGGAGCCGCTTCATCGCCTCCCAGATGGCAAACGCCCTGTACGACGTGACGGCCATCGAGGCCGCCTGCGGCAGGCATGTCTTCCGCGCGACCCACCAGAGCATGAAATTCTCCGGCTTTACCGCCATTTATGAGGAAGGCCGCGACGACGAGCAGGAAAAGCTCGATTCCCCGCTGCCCGACCTGACCCCCGGCGAAGCGCTCACGGCCGCAGGCTTCGACAAGCAGCAGCACTTTACCCAGCCGCCTGCCCGCTATACCGAAGCTTCGCTCGTGCGTGCGATGGAGGAGAAGGGCGTTGGCCGTCCGTCGACCTACGCCGCCATCATCGCCACCATCCAGGACCGCGAATATGTCGTCAAGACCGATAAAAAGCTCTCGCCGACCAAGCTCGGCGAGGTCGTCAACGGCTTGATGATGGACCGGTTCCCCAATATCATCAGCGTGGAATTCACCGCCGACATGGAAAAGCAGCTCGACCAGGTCGAGGCCGGTCAGCGCCGCTGGAAAAACGTGCTGGAGGAGTTCTATACCGATTTTCATCAGGAAATGCTCGACGCCGAGGAGGCGCTCAAGGATACCCGGCTCAAGGTGCCCGACGAGGTCTCCGAGGAGAAGTGCGAGATCTGCGGCCGCAATCTGGTCGTGAAGACGAGCCGGTTCGGCAAGTTCCTCGCCTGTCCCGGCTATCCGGAGTGCAAGTTCACGAAGGCCATCACGGAAAAAATGCCGGGCCGCTGCCCGAAGTGCGGCAGCGCCATCCTCAAGCGCAAGAGCAAGCGCGGCTATGCCTATTACGCCTGTGAGCGCGGCGCGGCCTGCGGCTTTATGACCTGGGATGTGCCGACGGATCAGGACTGCCCGGTCTGCGGCCAGACGATGTTCAAGCGCTCCGGCAAGGGCGCGATGAAGCCGTTCTGCGCCAATCCCGAATGCTCCAACTTCCTGCCGGAGGATAAGCGCGGCTACCGCCGCCGCTCCACCGCCTCTGGCGAGGCTGCGACCGCAGAATCCAACGCCGAGGCCGCGGCAGAAGCCGCCCAGAAGCAGGCCGAGGAAAAGAAGGCCGCGAAGAAGCCCACCGCGAAAAAGACAGCCGAAAAACCGGCGGCCAAAAAGACGGCCGCGAAGAAACCGGCCGCAAGAAAACGACCGCAAAGAGATCTACAGCGAAGAAGACCACCAAAAAGGAGGAACCGGAAGACGATCTTCCGTTCTGAGCAGAGATAGAGAGGAAGCTTGCATGCTGGAAGTAAACGTGATCGGCGCAGGTCTCGCGGGCTGTGAGGCTGCATGGCAGCTGGCGCAGCGCGGCATCCATGTGACGCTGACGGAGATGAAGCCGAAGAAGATGACCCCTGCGCACCACTGCGCGGATTTTGCCGAGCTCGTATGCTCCAACTCCCTGCGCGGCGACCGGCTGGAAAACGCGGTGGGCCTGCTCAAGGAGGAGCTGCGCCGCCTTGGCAGTCTGATCCTCGCCTGCGCGGAGGCGAACCGCGTGGAGGCGGGCGGCGCGCTGGCGGTCGACCGCTACGGGTTTTCCGGCATGGTGACGGAAAAGATCCGTTCGCACCCCAATATCACCGTTGTGGAAGCCGAGGCGACAGAGGTGCCCGCCGGTCCGGTCATCGTTGCGACCGGCCCTCTGACCTCCGATGCGATGAGCGCCGCCATCCAGCGCTACTTCGGCGGCCAGGAATACATGAGCTTCTTTGACGCCGCCGCGCCGCTCGTCACCTTTTCCTCCATCGACATGGAAAAAGCCTGGTTCGCTTCCCGCTATGACCGTGGAGATGCGGATTATGTAAACTGCTCGATGGACAAGGACGAATACCTCGCCTTTGTCGAGGCCCTCCGGACGGCGGAGGAGGCCCCGGTCCACGGCTTTGAGGACAAGCATGTTTTTGAGGGCTGCATGCCCGTGGAGGTCATGGCCCGCCGCGGCGTGGATACGCTGCGCTACGGCCCGCTGAAGCCCGTCGGCCTGAAGGACCCGAAGACAGGCCGCGAGCCCTATGCCGTCGTCCAGCTGCGAAAGGACAATGCGGCAGGCTCGGTCTATAACATCGTCGGCTTCCAGACCCACCTGAAATTCGCGGAGCAGAAGCGGGTGTTTTCCATGATCCCCGCGCTGCACGACGCGGAATTCGTCCGCTACGGCGTGATGCACCGCAACACCTTCCTCGATTCCCCGCGCCTGCTCGACCGCTATTACGCTGACCGGCGCGACCCGCTGGTCGCCTTTGCAGGGCAGATGACGGGCGTCGAGGGCTATGTCGAGTCGACGGCCTCCGGCTTCCTGGCCGGCTGCAGCATGGCGGCAAAGCTCAAGGGCGAGCCGCTTCCGGATTTCCCGCGCGAGACGGCCATCGGCGCGCTGGCGGCCTATATTTCGGATGAAAGCGTGACCGTGTTCCAGCCGATGAACGTCAATTTCGGCATTCTGACGCCGCTGGACCGCCGCGTCAAGGGCAAGGCCAACAAGAATCTCGCCATCGCACAGCGTTCGCTTGCGATCATCGATCAAATGACAGGGCAGGAGGGAACCGAATGAGAATACTCGTAGACGCCATGGGCGGCGACAACGCCCCGGATCAGATCGCGCTCGGTGCGATCCAGGCCGCGAAGGACTTTGGCTGCGAGGCCGTACTGGTCGGCCGCGGCGAGGCCATTTTGCAGGCGCTCAAGGACCAAGGGATCGAGACGCTTCCCAAGGGCGTGGAGATCGCCAACGCCGACGACGTCGTCGATATGCACGACGACCCGGCGACGGTCGTGAAAAAGAAAAAGGATTCCTCCATGGTCGTCGGACTGACCATGCTCAAAGAGGGCGGCGGCGACGCGTTCGTCTCCGCCGGCTCGACGGGCGCACTGCTCTCTGCGGCGACGCTGATCGTCCGGCGCGTCAAGGGCATCCGCCGCGCGGCCATGGGCCCGCAGATCCCGACGAAGACCGGCCGGGAGTGCGTCCTCATCGACTGCGGTGCAACGGCGGACTGCACGCCGGAGTTTCTGCTGCAGTTTGCCTTCATGGGCTCGTATTACGCGGAAAAGGTCCTTGGGATCGAAAACCCGCGCGTGGCGCTTCTCAACATCGGCGCAGAGGACTCCAAGGGCGGCGAGCTGCAGAAGGCCGTTTACCCGCTGCTGAAGCAGGCGGGCGAGGCCGGGAAGATCAACTTCACCGGCAACATCGAAGCGCGTGACGTGCCGCTGGGCGGCGCGGACGTGGTCGTTTCCGACGGCTTCTCCGGCAATATCCTGCTCAAGGGGATCGAGGGCACGGCGCTTTTCATGGCCTCCATGATGAAGGACATGTTCAAGAAAAATCTGCTGACCAAGCTGGCCGCGCTTTTGTGCATGGACGGCGTCAAGGCGTTTAAAAAGAAAATGGACTACCGTGAGACCGGCGGCACCGCGCTGATCGGCCTCAACAAGCCTGTCATCAAGGCGCACGGCTCGTCCGACGCGCTGGCCATCCGCAACGCCATCCGGCAGGCCATCGGCGCCGTCGAGGCGGATGTCGCCGGGACACTGGCAGCAAATATCGACCATATGGTCGTTCCAAAGGAGTATCAACATGCTGAGTGAACTGGAAGCCGGGCTGGGCTACACGTTCCGGGACAAGAGCATTCTCGAAAACGCGCTGACGCACAGCTCCTATGCCAATGAAAACCGCGAGCGCGGCCTGCACGACAACGAACGGCTGGAGTTTCTGGGCGATTCCATCCTGGGCTTCGTCGTGGCGGACTATCTGTACCGCAGCTTCCCGGACAAGCCCGAGGGCGAGCTGACCCGCATCCGCGCGGATCTGGTCTGCGAAAAGAATCTGGCCCGCGCGGCTGCAACCATCCGCCTGGGCAGCTTCCTGCTGCTCGGCCACGGCGAGGAGCACGGCGGCGGCCGCAAGCGCGATTCCATCGTCTCCGACGCCATGGAGTCCGTGATTGCGGCCAGCTACATGGACGGCGGCTTCTCCGCTGCCAAGGAGATCATCGACCGCCTGATCCTCTGCGACGTTCCGGCGGGCAAGCCGCATAATTTTGACTACAAGACCGCGCTGCAGGAGTTGGTGCAGCGCAAGAAGGATCAGGTCCTGCGCTACGAGCTCATCGGCGAGTCCGGCCCCGACCACGACAAGAAATTTGAGGTCGAGGTCCTGCTCAACGGCAAGCCCTGCGGCAAGGGCACCGGCAGCAGCAAAAAACGCGCCGAGCAGGCCGCTGCCGCAGCTGCCATCGACGCGCTGTTCCCGGGAGAACTGTAAAAAACGAAACAAAACGGGCTGCCTGCCGGCAGCCCGTTCTTTTATGCGGTAATGCTCTTTTTCAGCTCCGCGATCTGCTCGCTGTGCATGCGGATGACGGACTTCAGAAAAGAAACTTCATCCTCCAGCTCTTCCACGCGGTTTTGGGAGCCAGCGTCTCGAGCAAAAGCTGCTGGCCTTCTGCGAGGCGATTGATCTTCAAGCATAATAATTACCTCGGCTTCATCCGTATGTGAACCATTTGTCTGACTTCTATTATAGCGGACCTTGGCGGGCTGTCAAGCGTTTACACGATCGAGATCTGGCACATCCGCATGGCCTGCAGGGCGGTCTCGTGGCTCTGCGGGGTGACGCCGGCGCAGCAGTCCGCGCGCACGGACAGCGGGACCTCCGGCAGCGCGCCCTTGGTCATCATCGCGTTCGTGATGACGCAGATGTCGGTGCACAGGCCGATGAATTCCACGCCCTCGAGCGCCGGGAGCGACCGCAGATATTCGATCAGGGCAGGGGAGCCGAAGCCGGGCTTGTCAAAGACCGGGGCGTCTTCAACGGCAAGCGCCGCGTCGATCTGCCAGCCGTCCGTGCCCTCCAGACAGTGCGGCACCGGCAGCTTCCGCCCCTCCTGCGTAGACAGATAGTCCGCGTGATGCGTGTCGCGCGTAAAGACGACCGTCTCGCCGTCCGCCCGCGCCTGCGCGAGCCGTGCCGCGACCTTCGGGACGATGGCAACGGCCTCTTTCGTGCCCAGCGCGCCGTCGATAAAATCCTTCTGCATGTCGATAATGGCAAGTACCTTCATATCCGTGCCTCCTTTTTTCTGAGTATAGCACAGATGCGCGCCGATTGCCGCAAATGTCAAGTATTTTGTGCGAAAAAGATAGAATAAATTTTTGAGGGCTCATGCGGCGCGGTCAAAGGCGAGCTCGAACGCTTGCGCCGAGGACATAAAGCCGAGTATTTCTCGCGGGTAGTTGTTGAGCCACGTCTCGACGCGCTTCACTTCCGCCGCCGTCACCTTGTCGAAGTCCGTCCCTTTCGGGAATTGCCGCCGTATCATGCGGTTAATATTCTCGTTCGTGCCGCGCTCACAAGAGCTATACGCATGACAGTAATAGACCGTCGTCCGCTTTGCATCCTTGCGCCGGGCGCTCCGCTCGATGCCGTCAGCATCCGCGAACTCGGAGCCATTGTCTACGGTTATCGTTTTGAATATCCGATAGAACGCCGCACCGTAAAGGCGCTCGAGGCGGTCTAATGCCGCGACGACTGTCTCGGCGCGCCCGTCCTTAATGCGGATAATGATTTCCCGCCGCGTAACGCGCTCGGAGAGGACGAGGAGGCGGGCTTTCGTACGTTTCTTCCCGACGACGGTATCCATTTCCCAATGTCCCGGCTCTTGCCGCTCGTTGATATACTCCGGCCTCTGCTCTATACTCGTGCCGCTGGATGCCCGAGCCTGTTTCTTGCGGATTGTTCTATGCTTCTTTTTGCGGTCGCCCTTTTCCGGGAGGTCTTGATTTGTGAGCGTGAGGAAAACGCCGTCCTCGACGTACTTGTAAATCGTCGCACGGCAAAAGGTTATTCCGAAGTGTTTATATTTTTCCTGCTTGAGTAGAGCGCACACCGCCGCCGGGGAATAGTCCTCATTTCCGATTTTGTCCTCGATAAACTGCGCGGCGGCGTGATTTTTCCCAATCTTGAGCGGAGCACCTTTCGCGGCGAGCCCCTCTTGATAGCGCGCCTCGGCCTTTTCCGGGCTATACCGTTCCTCGGTCGTGTAATCGGAGTTTAGATGCTCATACGTCCCGCGCTTGAGCTCGCGGTAAACGGTGCTGATATGTACGCCCAGCTCCTCGGCGATTTCTTTTTCGAGTGTCCATGCTTGAGCATCGTCTCGAGCTTGATACGGCTCGTCCAATTAAGTTGTTTATACGTCCGCTCTCCCATAGCGCGCCCTCCCTCGAGATATGAAAAAAGGGCGGGAAAGTCCCGCCCTCTCGTTACCGCGATAGAAAGTCCTCTATCGCCTTTTTGATAATCTGTGCTTGCGGTATGCCCTCGGCTGTGCATTTCTCGCGGAAAGCCGCCGCGAGCTCTTTCGGGACTCGCGCCGAAATAACGTCGTAGACCTTTTCATTATATCGAGTCTTTACCGCCGTCGAGGTCTTAGTCTTTCTTTTTTCCTCTGCCATTCTGCCGCCTCCTTTTGGCGTTGATGAAAATAGAGATTGCGGATAGGGTAATGCTTACCCCGCACAAAACATAGATAACCGTTGTCATGGTCGTTTGACATTGAGCGCATTTCGTGTTATCCTTGGAGGGCAAGGGGGGATTTCTCCCCCTGCCCTTTACTCGGTGAGCTTTTCTATCAGCAGTAGAATAGCAATCACGAGATTTAGGATTGCGGTAACAAGGTTTAAGTAGCTGTCCGGCTCTGCCTTGTTGCCGCGTTTCTTCTTTCGCTTGCTCAATGCGTTTACCTCCTTTCTGTCTATTATAATATCATACTGCTTGCAGTATGTCAAGCGTTATTTAGAAAAAAGTGCAAAAAATATCCCCGGCACGTAGCCGGGGATTTACTCTATTCCGAGGAGCCAAAGGGCGGACACGCCGAGGACGCGGGCAAAGACGGGTATCTCATAATCGGGGATAAACCGCGTTCCGATTTCGATACGGCTTATCGAGTCCCGCTCCATTGTTACGCCCTCGACCTGCACCCGCGCCGCGAGGTCGCTTTGTGAGAGCCGGAGCTTTAGCCGTGCCTCGCGGATGCGCTCGCCGCTTATATTCTTCTTTCCCTCAAAATCATATATCCGCAAGCTCTCGCCTCCCGTGTGTTAATGTTCTGCATTTTTCTTGACTTTAGCACATACGCAACGCATAATTGTGTTAAAGGTCAGCAGACCGAAAAAATAGGAGGGAGTTACTCATACCATGAAAAAGCATATTGTTACTTGCGTGAAGTGCGGGAGGCAGTTCGACGCGAACGAGGGAGGCGCTTATTATCCCGAGTCCCGCCGCTATGTCTGCAAGCGTTGTGTAGATAAACAGAAGTCCGAGCAGGCGGATAGAGAAAAAGCTCGCAAGGCGGAGGAGCGCAAGGCAGAGGCAGACGAGCGCGAGCGCGTTACAGGTATGCGGCAGTCAAAGGCCGCTATGCTCGTAAAGATTGTCGTCGGTGTTCTGTTCCTGTTCGCCGCCGTCTCGCTCGCCGTACAAGGGAATATCTCCTCTTTCGTGTGCGGGCTCGTTATCGGCGGCGCGCTGGTCGCGTGGGGGCTCGTGCCGTATCTGAAAGCGAAAAGCGGGAGGCGTTGAGCTATGTTTGTCAGCTTCTCGAAGCGCTTAAAGTCAATGAGCGGTTTCCGGCTCGGAGTCGGCCTCCGGCTTACCCGGCGTAATTGCTGGTACTTCCTTTTCGTGCTGGTGCTCGTCGGCTGTTTCTATCTCTGTTGGTATTCCGTTTTGGCTTGCGGATGGATGCTTTACGGCCTGTTCTACGGCCTTTATCTCATGTTCAAGTATGCGGCAATCGGAACAAAAAAGCTATATACGTGCATTAAAGGAGAAATAACGCACATAAAGCACTAAAAGCGTAACAAAAAAGCGGGCGAGGCCATAGAGCCCCGCCCGCTTTTTCTGCACGATTATACGTCGGAAAGATTGCCGAGAGCGCCCGCCGCCTCGAGTGCGCGGTAGATGATGCAAGCGACGGCCTCGCGGGTAATCGGCTGTTGCCATCCGAAATTACCGGCTCCGTCGCCGTTGAAAATGCCCTTGCGCTTGCAGTATTCCGCCGCCTCTTTCGCCCATGCGGAGGGCGTGTCGCCGGTATCGGCGCAAGAGGTCAGTTGCTTTCTTGCCTCGTTAATATCCATGTCGAAAACCTCCTCGTTTCCAGAGAGGCGAGCCTTAAATCTCGCCCATTGTTCATTTCCGCTCGTGCCGTAATAGGCGTTCATGTCGTCGCCCATCCACGGGCGCGGACACCATTTCCCCGTAACGTCGTAATGCCGGACGACGTTCTCGGCGGGGATATTGTATTTCTCCATAAGAGCCCGCGTAAACTCTACGAGATTATCGACGGTCTTTTCGGTGAAATACCAATCCCGAGCCGCCGCGCTCCCGGCGGTCGTCTTATCGAGCTTATACGGGCGTACTTCAATCCCGATGCTGTTCGCGTTCCTGCATCTCGGATGAACGTATCCGCCGGACGTGCCACAATGCCACGCGATATTGTTGTCCTCGACGCACTGATAAACGATATTCCCCTCGTCTAAACAGTAATGCGCCGAGGCTTGCCTATCGGCTCCGGCGAAGTAGTTCGCCACCGCCGCCGCCGTGCCGAGCGAGCCGAAATAGTGGATAACGATATACTCGATTTTCCGTCCCGCTCCGGCGCGCGTGAAGTTCCGGGAAATAATCCGCTTCTCCACCGTCAGCATAAATTATTCCCCCTTGAGAGTCTTGTCTACCGCGTCGCTGATTTTCTGCGTCTGCGTTCCGAAATAGAACGCGATAACGACCGTGTAGACCGTCATAAACTCTTGGCTCGTCTGCCCTGTAATGGCGAGGTACGCGAATACCCCGGAGAGCAAGAGCGTGACGAGGCTCTTTACGCTCAAGAGAGCGCCGAGCCGCTTTACGATGATTTCTTTCATTTTGCTACCTCCTTTAGCAATCTCGTTTTGTTGCCGTGTCGTATGTAATTCCGCCGGTCGTGTTCTCGGCCTTGCTCTTATTGAGCGAGAACGAGAGCACGGTAGCGGTCGCGGCCTGTAAAAAGGCGATAAGGGCGGTCAAATATGGGAGCGAGCCGGTGTAGTTGTTGGCTACGGAAATCCGGCAGAGGTCGAGCGTCGTCATGGTCGATTTGTAGTCGATATAGAGGACGGCATAAACGAGGAGCTTTGAAAAGGAGATATACCCCTTTGCAAAGCTCCATACCTCGAGCGCCCATTTTTTGAACTTCCGCCGCCGCGCCGCGCCTTTGCGGGCGGACATTATCCGTCCTCCCGCACCTCGCGCCCCTCGAGCCTGTCGATACGATGATGTGCCGACTTTGCCGAGCTCTCCACCGCCGACATACGCTCCGCCATGCTGATATAGCGCGCGTCCTGTGCGTCCTGCTTGCGCTCGATACGGTCGATGCCGCCTTTAATGTACCCGATTTCGGTCAACATTGTTCCGGCTTCTTTGCCCTCGCTCTCGCTGTCCTTTTTCGAGTTCCTATGAAAAGCGGCATAGCTTAACACGCCGCCGAGGATAGTCCCGAGGACTCCTATAATCGCTCCTACATAGTCCATTCTTAACCTCCGTTATAATTCGTAATAATCGAGTTTAACTGTCTGCTTTCCCGGCAATATGGGACACCCCCGAACGTGGTAAATCTCCCCGTCAACGATAACGCCCTCGCCCTCTGCCTCCGTGCATACGACATAGAGGCCGGGAGCGTCAAGCCTCACCCACAAGAGAGACTCCCGGCGCGCTATGATTTTGCCGTCGAGCTCGACCGTGTAGACCGCCGCGCTCATTCGATGAGCTTCCACCCCGCCGGGTACGCCGTCGGGGAGTATGCGTTTCCGTCGATAAGGCTCTCATACACGGAGCCGTTAAAGAGAACGCGGTCGCCCTTTTTGTATGCGTCGTGAGCGCCGGTCGGCTGTTTCCATTCGTCATAGCCGGTTGCCGGGTCTACCGTTACGCCGCTCCAAAGAGAGGCGGCGACCGGCGGAGTCCAATCGCTTTGCGACGTGTGCGCTTGTACGCAACGATAGAGCTTTCCGCCGTATTGTACTCTTGTCTCGACGGTGTACGCCTTGCCGTTCTCCCATGCCGGGAAAAGCTCGACGCACTCAAGCGCGGCCTCGTTGTCGAGCTCGAGCGCGGCGACTGCCCGCTCGATGATTGCCCGGAGCTTTTTCGCCTTTTCAACGGTAATCATTCCGCCGCACCCCCTAACAGAATATCGAGAACTTTATCGTTCTCGGCGAGCATGAGCGTACCGCTCACATTTTCCACGGAGCCGACCGGCTCGATACCGAGGAGCCCGCCGTCGGCGAAAGCGTAAACGAAGTCCTCGAGATATGTCGTCGTCTCGCCCGTCTCCTCGTCCTTGCGGTCGATTGCCGTCTTGATGCAAAAGCCCCCGGCCTCCGCCTCGTCGCACGGGACATAGCACCCGTTTTCGTGTAGGCGGACATAGACAACGGTATCGGAGTAGCCGACGACCTTTCCGCCGCTTTTGATAGCATACATACGTTATCCCTCCATTTTCGGCAGCTCTCCGAGCCGCTTTTTATAAAACTCCTCGAGTTCCTGCGTGTTCATCGTGCGGAGGAGGTTTTTCCAATACAGATTTTCCGCCCCCGCCCATTTCTCCGGGTCGAAGTCCGACGCGCCCTCGTGCTTGCCGTAATAGTGATAGAGGCCGTCGAGCATCTTTTGACGATACGCGCCCTCCGGCGTGTTTGGTCTGAAATGCTCCCATCCGTTTTCAGACGTTGCGGCGCAAATCTTCCGCCCGTCAGCGGCAAAGAGAAAGCCGTCCCGCTCCGTTACGGTCGTCCCGTATCGGAGGTTAAAGGCTCCGTCGATGCCCTCGGCCTTAAAGCGCCGATAAACGACATATTCCATAGCTTACCCTCCCTTGAATAATTCACGATAGAGCCGCTCGACGCTCTGCTCCATGTGGTACGAGTGAAATCTTTTCATGTGTCCCCGCCATGACACGATGGACGTTTCCACGTCCGCCGCCGTCATTCTGCCGGAGTCCACCCAACGCCGGAAAATGCGTAGCTTTTTCCTCATGTGCCGGATACCCTTGTACGTTGCCCGGCGGACGACTTTCCCGTTTGCACCATACCGAAAGCGCACCTTGACGAATGTAAAGCCGCGCGTGAGCTTGATAATCTGCGTCTTTTTCGGATTGAGGCGGATACCGTGCTCGGCGCATAGCCGCCGGAGCTCCCGGAGGCAAATCTCGAGCTTTTCCTTTGACTCGCTGATGATACACCCGTCGTCCATATAGCGAGCGTAATACTTCATGCCGAGCACGTCCTTGATATAGTGGTCTATCCTGTTCGGCAGGGCGAGCGCGGCAATCTGTGAGACTTGGCTCCCGAGGCCGAGCCCCACGTCGCCGAAGTTCTGAATAAAATATTTCGAGAGCGCGACGAGGCGGTCGTCGATGCCGCTCCGCTCGAACTCTCGAAAAACGGGCTCATGCTGTGCCGTATCGAAATACTTTGAAAAATCAAATACGAGGACGTAGCCCTCCCGTCCGTGTTTTCTGTAATGCTCCGCGAGAAAGTGCGTCACCCGGGATACGGCGAAATCGTACCCTTTGCCGCGCAAGCTCGCTCCGTTGTCGTAAATGAATGACCGGGAGAGCATCGGCACGAGGCAGTAATCGCACAAGCACCGTTGTACGACGCGCTCGGAGATATGGACGCTCCGAATATGCCTCGGCTTTCCCCGCTCCACAATATCGAACTCGTAAAAGCCCTTGGAGCGGTATCTCCCGGCTATCAATTCCTCGTGTGTCTTTGTGACGTTGGCAAGCGAGGCGGCTTTGTATCGCTGTGTGCTCGCTTTCCACCCAACGCCACGGACGGAGGCGCGGTAGCTCTCATAGAGCCGCTCGAATGAGAAAACCGTCTCGAAATCTCCGTACTCCCGGAGCGCGGCGGCTTTCTTTTCCATTCGTGCGGCCTTGCGACGCTGATACCGTGCCTCGCGTCGTTCTGCACTGTTCATAAAATAAAAATACCTCGTACATTTCTTTCTCGGCGTGTTGTCTAAAATGCGTAACGGCGAGCCATGAAAGCACGGAAAACACGCACTCCGCACCCATGCAAGGAGCGTCCGGCTAACCGTATCGCGGTATATGTTTGTCCGACGGCGCGAGGCCGTCAGAGAGGTTATATTCCCCTTTTATATGGGGACTGCTTTCGCTCCGTGAGGAGTTATTCGGTCTGCCCCGTGTCGATATAAAATCCGGGCGCGAAGCCGAGGGAATTGTTCGCGTTGTTGTTGTTGACTGTGCCGTCGGTGTTCACATTCACGAAATTGTTGGAGTTGCTCGCATTCGGGGAACGGAGCCACCAATTAGCGGCGATGCGGAATATAACCTAATCACTCGGAGGATTAAGCTCGCGCCTTATCGCTCCGCTTGATTTTAGAGATTTGCGAGAGCTCGTCCGTAATGAGCTTTACCCACTCTTTGAGGACGTTCGGCGGTATCTTCTCATGGTTGACGGTCATATACGCGAGGTCGAGCACGTCGAGCATTGAGTTATAATAACCCTGTGCCGTCTCGTAATACTCTTTCCGCCGTTGGATATTCCGGCGGCGTATCTCCTCGGTAGATTTCTCGTCAACGTAAATGAGGTTTGCCGTCTTTATCATGCGATAAGCCTCTCGCGCCGCGTTGTAGAGCGGCAAAGAGAAATAAAACGTGTAGCTTTTCGGCAGGATGCGGACGCGGTTATATGTGAATACATAAATCTCGCGGGCGAGGTTGATATACTCCGCCGGGCTTTCGCCGCGTCTTGATTTTGGTACGGACATTTTCTTTCCTCCTCGCCGACTATGCGCCCATTGAGGGCGCAAGTCTCGATTTCCGAATTATACGCAAAAGCCGGGCGCGAAGCCGAGGGAATAGCTCGCGTAGTAGCTGCCGACTGTGCCGCCGGTGTCCACAAACACGAAACGGTTGGAGCCGCTCGCACTCGGGGAACGGAGCCACCAAAAAGCGGCGGTACTCGTTCCGTCGTGCTTGTACTTAATTTTGCTGTTCCCGGCGGAATAATAGGCGTACTGTGCTTGTTTGCTCGACTCGTTGCTATTTGCGTAGGAAATGCTTCCGAAAACCTCGTACTCCGAGAGGAGGAAAAAGTAATCCGTTGTCGCCGTGACTGCGCTCGCCGCCGTACTTCCGCCGCCGGTGTTGTCCGTGTACTTGGTAACGGACTTGAGGACGGCACGGAGCGCCGCCGGAATGACTGCGATAATCGTCCCGGAATAGCTCGAGAGGCTCGTCCCGCAAATGTTTGTACGCATTTGCGAGCTCGCCCAGCCGCCGGAGTTCGTTCGACTGCTGTTCATGGAGAAATAGCCGGTTGTCGAAACGTTCGAGTTATAGGAGCTGTCGCAGAGGCAAACGTCCGTACCGCCGGTTAGGGCGGTCTTTGCAAGTTGGAAATGGATACGGTTTGTGCCCTCGACGCTTGCGTTATGGTTAAAGCCGATAATGAAAGCGTAGGTCGTGACATTCGAGAGTGAGAGCTTTCCGACCGTGCCGTTAAGCGTGACCGCCTTTCGGTCGCCGATGCTCCAATAGTTCGCGCCCTGTCCCGCGTCGGAAACGGACTTGATAACGCTCCACTCGTTATTGTTGAGCGTAGAGCTCACGAAAGAGAGTGTCAGCGCATAGGAGGTCGTGGAGGACACGACATTGACCGAGCCGCTCGTCGTCTGCCCGTTCTTTGTTGCCGTGACCGTGTACGCCCCCGTCTCCGTGACGGTGAAAACCGCTGTCCCGTTGCTCGTCTTTGTGGCGATAGTCGTCCCGCCCTTTTTCAGCGTGACGGATGCGCCGGAGTCTACGTTGACGGTAATCGTCGCGCTAAAGAACGTCAGCGCCACCGCGTAGCTATCTACGACGGAGACGTTTTCGTATCGGACGTTTGCCCGCCCAGCGTAGCCTTGACGCTCCATGTACCGGCCTCCGGCAAGGAGAGGACGCACGAGCCGCCCGCCGCCGTGCCGTTTACCGTTTTCGAGCCCTTTGTCGCCGTGACCGCCGCTCCGCTCGTAACGGATACCACGAGGGAGAGCTCGACTCCGGGCTTGCTGACTGCGTTTGTTCTACCAATCATTTTTAACTCACCGCCTTAATACAAGTAATGCTCTGCACCGTGATAGCCGCCGTCGGCTTTGTCGCGGCGTAGATTTTGACCGTCCCGCTCCCGGAGAGAGCGACCGGCGCAAAGTTTCCGCTCGCGGCCTCTGTCGCACCGAACACGACCTCGGGGACGTGGCTCGCCGTCACGCCGGGGCAGGCGATAGAGGCGGCATAGGGATACGCCGCGTATGTGCTGTCGCTCACCCATGCAGAGGCGGCGACGGACACGCCGGAGAAAATCTTTACCTCGGCGTATCCCGCGTGAGCGTGGGAGGCGTTGGCAAAGTCGCCCGGCTTTTTGCCGCTGTCGGTCAGATTGCCGGAGGAGTCGAGCCCGGCGAAGTGTCCCGCCGTGGCGCTCTTTACTTTGTCCGCCTTGTCCGTGTGGGTATGGCTCGCGGCGGCAAAGTCGCCCGGCTTTTTGCCGGAGTCGGTCAGATTGCCGGAGGAGTCGAGCCCGGCGAAATGTCCCGCCGTGGCGGAGCTCACCTTGTCCGCCTTGCCTGTGTGGGTATGGCTCGCGGCGGCGAAGTCGCCCGGCTTTTTGCCGGAGTCGGTCGGATTGCCGCTTGCGTCGAGCCCGGCAAAGTTGCCCGCCGTCGGAGAGGCGGCTTTCTCGGCCTTGCCCTCGTTGAGCTTCTTAATATTTTCCTGCATGGCGGTTTGGTCTGCCGCCGTGAAATATCGGGCGATAACGTCGCCCGCCGACCATGCCCGGGCGGTCGTGCCGTTCTGCGCTCGCGTGACGGTGAGCACGTTCCCGTTCTTTGCGGTCATAAGCACCGTTTCCGCCGTGGAGCCGTCCGCTCCAATCGTGAGCAAGTTCGGAGCCTCCGGCAGTACGGAGCCGTCAACGACGTTTACGGTCGTACCCGCCGCCGTCAGCGCGCCGGAGAGCGAAGTCTCCGGGGAGTTGGCTTGCGCCGGGTACATTGTCACTAATTCGGACATATTCTTTCCTCCTTTTAGTAGTCCCCGCCGCCGCGAGAATTACAGAATGTTTGAGCGAATACCGCGCCCACGATACGGCTCATGTTATCGGGGAGTATCTCTATCGAGTGCCACGAGTTACGGCGTATCTTCCCGCTCGAGTCCGTGGCGAGATACTTCACAATGTCGATATTGCTATACGAGGACGGCGCGGGTATCTCTTTGCCGTCTACCTTGATAGTCGCTTTCGAGGCGCGTTGTCCCTCGTAGATGCCGAACTCGATAGCGTGGGTATGGTCTTTTACGGTGTGGGTATGGTCTTTCACCGTATGCGTGTGCGCCCTTACCGTGTGCGTATGGTCGTAGACCTCGTGTGTATGTGCGGAAATCCTGTGCGTGTGCGACGGGTGCGTATGCGCGCCCGACCAAATGAACGTCTCGTATCCGTCAACGGTTTTCCCGTCGCTGGTCGTTGCAAGGCGGGCGTGTTGAGAAATGCCGTGGTTATGCACGGCCTGTCCGTTCGTCTCACTCGGGAGCACGTTCGAGGACTCGAGCGCCGTTCCGCCGGAGGTCTGCCCGCCGCCGGAGGAGGTCGTAGAGCCGCCGCCGGAGCTCGTTGTCTGCCCGCCGCCGGAGCTCGTTGTCTGTCCACCGCCGGAGGAGGTCGTTTGTCCACCGCCGCCGCCGATAGCTTTCTCATACGCCCGGAACGCCTCGAACTCGATATTGAGGAGCATTTTGTTAATGCGTACCACCGAGTCGGAGATATAGAGTTGCAGTTTCGCCGGATGCGTTGCGTCGGCGTTATCCGAGAAATTATAGATTTGTTGGTTGGTCGCGCCCTGTGCGTATGTCTCGGAAATGAGGGCGCGGCTCTGCAAGTCCGGAAATACTGCCCGCTATATCCTGCGTCTTGTTGGCAATCGTTACCGTGACGTTTCCCGGGTCGCCCTCTGCATCCGCTTTCTCAACGCGGACGATGCGGGTACGGAGGTTAATTCCGTCGGCCTCGTCCACGACGCGGACGACCTCGCCCGGGCGGAACTTTGAGAACTTGTCGCCGGTCAGCCGGTGGAGGTCGATAGCGCCGATTTCATAGCTCACATACGGCTCCTTGAGCCCGGCGAGTATCTGCTCGGCGTATGCCTTGAGGTTTTCCGCCACTTGATACCGCGAGTCTACGAGGATAGTCGAACACAAGCCGTATCGCTCGATGCTTAAAGCGTCCTCGACGTATGGAACGCCGCCGTTCACCGACTCTATCGTCAGTTGGTTTACACCCTCGCCGTATCCGAGCGCATAGACGCGGTTTGCGATACTGGTCGCGTCCGTCGTCTTTTTGATGTTCGTCATATTCTTTGCGTATCGGATTTCGCTTTTGAGTGCCTCCGTCGGCACGGTGAGCGAGAGTGTCCACGGGTAGACGGTCGTATCCCACGACCAAAGGTATTCACTATCGAAGCACTCCGGCACGGCAAAGAGCGCCGCGAGGAGCGTCGAGTTTTCCCAATTATATTCAAAATAGCGTTTGAAATCGCAAGCCCCGAGTTTCCAGTTTTGCCGGGTCTGCCGTGCGAGAATGTAATTGAGAACATCGGCAGTCTTTACGCCGGAGCCGCCGCATTGATGATACTGAAAGAGAACGTCGGAGAGGAGCGTAGCGAGGACGTGCTCGCAATCATAATAGCGAGTCGCGCCGTTGCTCCGCTCCATATCCTCCCCGATGATGCGGAAAAGGTCGATACGCTCGTCTCCGTCGAAAATCTCGACGAAGTTCAGCGGCATACAATAGGCGTTTTTCGGGTCGTCCGCCGGGAGCGTAAAGGTCGCCGTCCATAGGGAATTAGTCTCGAGGCCGTAGCCGACGGCGAGCGCGTTGTCGAGGTAGGCGAGCCGCTTCATATCGCGGTTGAAAATCTGCGGCTTTGCCATTATAACCACCTATCTTTCCACAAGATTTTAACGTCTGCGGTCGTGCCGCCCTCGACGATAATATCGTTCTCGCCCGGTTGTAGCTTGAAAAATGCGCTATCGTCGCTCACGCGGTCGATGATGTTCGCGCCGTTGAGCGTTACGGTCATGTGCTCCGTGTCGATAATAAGCTCGTCTCCGGCGACCATGTTCACGCCCTCAATTACCATAGTGACGGAGCCGTATGTCGAAACGCCCGTACCGCTCGCCGTTGCTACGGCCTCCGCAAGCGCGGAGAAAAAGAGAGTGCGGATATAGTCGCCGACGCTCCCGGCCTCCGCCTCCGCGAGCGCGGAGGGGAGGAGGACGCGGACGAACACGCCGGACGCGGTAGCGACCGCCGCCGCCGAGCCGTCGAGGTATCGAATGATTTTCAGCGTCGCCGAGGTATCCGTCTCCGCGTTCGCCGTAGCGCCACTCGAACACAATGGACGTTGTTCGGTTGTACGTCGTCTTATTGTACGGAGTGCGGTTATACATTTGCTCGCCTCCTCGTTATGCCAAAGTGCAAACGATAGCCCCCGCCGATACCGTGATAGCGTCGCCGTTGAGTACGTTCTTGCTCCGGGTAAAGGAGCCGTACCAAAGCAAATTGCCCGCCGTCAGCGCGTCATAGATGCCCCAATAGGCCACCGTGCCGAGGTCTGCCGTCAGAGTTCCGAAGTCAACGGGCGCGGAGTTGGAAACCTGTTCTTTGCCGGACACGAGGGACGGCGCGCTAAAGTTGATAATCTTTCTCGCGTATCCGCCGCCGGATACCTCCGTACCCGTGCCGGATGCCGTCGGGTCGGTGAGGAAAAGAGCGAGATAGTACGTCCCGCTCCGCAAGGACGTATTCAAGAGAGTGGATGCGTGGACGTTAGATAATGCGCTCATAGTAGAAACCTCCTAATTTTTTAATTTACCTTGAGCCGTGTTATCGTCAGCGTTTGGATATTACCGCGCGCCGTGATATAGATTAAGCCGTCCGTTTCCTGTGTCCCTCGGACGTTTACCGCCTCCGTGTGAGGCAGAGAGACGGATTTCACGTCCTGCTGATTGTAGCGCAAGGACTCGGCGAACGGCTTACACAAGAAACGTACCTCGCACGTCCCCGTAACGGCGATTTGCTCGATAGAGATACCGCCGACGACCTTTGCGGAGTACGCCTTTTCGGGCTCGTCGTCAAATACGAGCAAGCCCTCGCCGGAGAGCCATTCCGCAACGGCGCGCGCTCGCGTTCTCACGCCCGCGTAATGGTAGCCCTCGCCGACGAAAGCGACCGTGCATACGATTTCGCGGTTTTCGTAACCGTCCTCTATGTCGTATGTGCCGCTCTTGCCGGGTATCGTGTATTGCGTTACCCGTTTCGCGGGGAGGAGTGTTCGGTCTGTGGATTTGAACACGACTCCCATATCCCCGCTATGCTTGTTGTCGAAAATAAAACCCATGCTCACGCCATAGATACCCCCTTGCTCCGCGATTTCGATTTCTGCATATTGTAGAGCTCGCGGGAAATCTTCTTTACGTCCGCCTCCTCACGGACGACGAGCTCCGCGATATGAAAATGATTTACGACGTTTGTATCTCCGCCGCCGGAGGTCGTCGCACCGCCGCCGCGCCCGGTCAAGTCCGCCGGGACGGATGCGGAGACGGCCTCGACGGTCGCCTTTGTGGAAAAGCCCGTTTCGATTTCCCCGATAGAGCTTTTGAGCTTGTCGTTTACCGCCGCTAGCCCGGAGTCTACCTCGGCGAGCATTTCCTCGCCCATAGCTCCATAGGCTTTTACGGCCTTGCTCTTGTTCTTCTCAATGCCGACGACTGCGCCCTCGACGTTCATTTCGGACACCCACGCCATTTTTGTGCTCGGGGAGTGGATGCCGAAAAAGTCCGTAATGCCGTCCCAAATGGAGGAAATCCACCCGGACACTTTATCCCATAGCCACCCGGCGAGCGACTGGATGCCTTGCCACAAGCCCCGGACGAGGTTTGCGCCGACCTCCGCGACCTGCGACACGCCCTCGCCGAGCGCGCTCACGATGCCGGTAATAATCTGCGGCATAGCGCGGACGATTTCGGCGATAATCTGCGGGAGGTTGGTAATGAGGGCGGTCAAGAGCTTTACGCCCGTCTCGATGATTTTCGGGATATTGTTCACGAGGGCGTTAATTACCGCCGTGATGATTTGCGGGAGCGCCTGTACTATCGTCAAAATGATTTGCGGGAGGTTGGTAATAAGCGCCGTCAAGAGCTTTACGCCCGCCTCTACGATTTCCGGCAAATGGTCGAGGAGCGTCGAGATAGTGCTCTCGATGATTTGCGGCAAAACCTCGCATATCGTCGTAATGATTTCCGGGAGGTTTTCCACAAGGGCGGTTAAAAGCTCGACTCCCGTCTCGATGATTTGCGGGATAGCGTCGAGGAGCGTCGTTACGAGGCTCTCGATAAGCTCCGGCAAAGCCTCGAGGAGTACCGGGATAGCCTCGAGAACGCCCTCCGCGAGCCCCTGCATGAGTTGGAGCGCCGCGTCGATAAGCAAGGGTATATTCTCGATAAGCGTCGATACAATGGTCGTCACCGTCTCCACCGCCGCCGGAATGAGCGTCGGTAGTGCCTCCGCGATACCTTGCACGAGCGTTGTAATGAACTGTGCCGCCGCCTCTACGACGAGCGGCAAAGCCTCGATAATGCCTTGTACGAGCGTTGTCACGAGCGAGGCCGCCGTGTTCATAAGCTCCGGGAGCACCGATGTAAACCCGCTCAAGAGCGCCTCAAAGAGCCCGACTCCCATTTCGAGGAGTTCCGGCAGGAGAGGCGCGATAGCGTCGAGGATGCCCTCTAATGCGTTCGGGACGGTTTTTGCGAGGTTTCTAACGACCGGCGTAATGTTCTTGACGACCGAATTAAAGGAGTTTACGACGTTATCGCATAGCTTGTCTATGTCTGCGTCTGCGTCGCCGAGGCCGGTAATGAGGTTTTGAAACGAGGATTTCAGCATCCCGATAGAGCCGGAGATAGTCGCCTCCGCCTCTTTCGCGGTCGTCCCCGTGATACCCATTTCCGTTTGTACGACGTGAATTGCGTCTACAATATCCGAATAACTCGAAATATCGTATTTCACGCCGGAGAGCTTTTCCGCGTCCTCGAGGAGCCTTTGCATTTCCTCTTTTCGTACCGCCATACCCGAGCTTGAGGTTATCAAGCATGGTATAGTTCTGCTTTGCAAAGCCGGAGTACGCATTTTGAATAGAGGCCATGTCCGAGCCCATTTTGTTAGCGTTGTCGGACATATCCGTAATTGCCATGTCCGCATATTTCGCGGCTTTCTCCGTGTCCCCGCCGAGGGAGGAGATAAGGCTCGCGGAAAACCCGGTCACGGTTTCCATATACTCGTTTGCAGAGAGCCCGGCGGTCTTGTATGCGTCGTTCGCATACTCCATTACCTTACCGGAGCTATCCTTAAAGAGCGTCTCAACGCCGCCGACTAACTGCTCATAATCAGCGTATGCGCTGATAACCTCTTTTCCCGAGCTTTATTTCCGCCGCCGCGAGTGCCGCCGTTGCCGCCGCCGCCGCTGTTCCGAGTGCGGTCGCGGCAGTCTTTACCTTGTCGAACTTCTTCCCGGCCTCCTCGGAGTCCTCTCCGGCCTTTTTGACCTCTTTCCCGTATTCGCCGATAGACTCGGCGCACCCGTCGGAGGATTTCGCGGCCTCGTCCATATAGGAGGCGTTTTTATCGAGTTCCGAGCCGAGCTTGTTAAGCTCCGTCTCGGCGTTATTTACCTGTGTTTGATAGGAATTGACGGAGCGAGTCGTAGACTCGTATCCTTTTTCAGCGGCGGAGAGCTCGCCCTTTGCCTTTTCGAGTTCCGCCGTGAGCTTGGCTTGCTCCTCGGTCGTGTCGCCTGTCTCGTCGCCGAGCGCGGCGAGAGCGGCCTCGCAACGCGAAATCTCGGATTGCGCGGAGGAGACTTTTTCGGCGTAGTCCGATTGAGCTTTTTTTGCTTTCTCGAGCTGTTCCGCCGCCGCCTTTACCTTTTCTTTCTGTTGGTCGTACATACGGGAGAGTACGTCGCCTTTCGCGCTCAAAGCCGCGTAGCTGTTCGCCTGTCCCGCGTATTGACTCTCTACGAGCTTTAATTCCGATTTAAGCGTTCCGAGGGCGGAGTTGATGTTTTTGAGAGACTCCTTGTATTCTTTTTCGCCGTCGATAGCGACTTTCGTTTTTATCTCACGGTTTGCCATTACACGCCCTCCTCGCCTCTGTTCTTACCGTGTGCGGATAGGTATAGCTCCCAAAGGTCGAAAACCTCTCCGGGAGCCATAAAAAGAGCCTCCGCCGGGGAGACTCCGCAAAGAACGGCGATACGGTAGTATTCCGCCCGCCTTATCTTGTTTTTTTTTGATTAAGTTCCGCGAGCCCCTCGTCGATTTCGTCGTCCGCCGGGCTCGTTACCTCTCGACCATAGCCGAGCTCGATAGCCATCATAATTGCGCGCTTGAGCGTCACGATTTCAAACGGCCTCACCATGAGGAGAAAATCGTCCTTTTCCGGGATAGCGCCCGGGTCGTATCCGAGCCGCCGACGGAGGAGCTCGCCGCGCTCTGCCAGTACCGCCGCGATAGCACACGTCGCCGCGAAGCTCTCGCGGGTATCCTGCTCTATTGCCTCGAGTGCGAGTTGTGTCCCGCCGAAATCGTCCCGGAGTGTAAACATAGCCTCGCCGTCAAATGCGAGGTAATACGTCGCGTCCGCGAGCGTCACTTTTGCCGTTTTCATGCCTTTACCCTCCAATTACCAAAGCGGGAGGCGAGCCGTTCTCGCTCGCCTCCCGTCCGTGCTGATATTAGCCTCCCACTTTGCCGAGCTTGGTATCGCACCACGCGATGCACTCGCTTTCCGTCGTGAACTCTTTCGTGATGCGCCATGCGCCAGAGTTGCAACGGAACACGGTAAAGGTCGTCGCGCTCGTGCCGAACGTGATAGAGGAGCCCTTTGTCGCCGCGCTGTCGTTGCCGAGAATAGCCTTGACAAGCGGATGAAACACGCCCTTGAAATAGCGGACTCCGCCGCGAATAATGACCTTGTAATAGCAAAGGCCACCGCGAGGAGCTACGTCTCCGTCGGAGTCCGTGACCTCGCTCGACTGCGTATCCTTGGTCGCGCCGTGAATAGCGGCGTGTACCTCGTCCGTCTTGTCGTCCGTTTCCAGCGCAAGAGAGCCGGAGGCGAACATATCGACCTTTTCGGCGAGCGCGTCGTCGGCGTAGAGCTCGCCGGAGGCGTTCGTAACGGTGAGGTCGGCCTTAACGAGCTTACCCACGGTTACGACTTTCTCGTAGTCGTAGGTCGGGAGCGCATTGTCCGGCGTGGTTTTCGTCGGGGCGAAGATAGGTCGCTTTGCGCCAAACTGTGCCATAATAAAACCTCCTAAAAGTTTTTCGATTTGAGAAAGCCGTCGTACACCCGAGCCGCCGCGTCGGTTGCCGGGTCTGCCGCTTTCTCGTTTGCCGTCTGGATGAATGGGCGGGCGGGCTGTCCCTGTTTACCGAACTCGTCCACAAAAGCGACCTCGGCGGTGCGGCGCTTGTTGCCGTGTCGCCGAGTGCCTTTCGGGTAAACGTAGATAGCTCGTCCGTCCGATGTTTTCTTGAGCTTTTTGTCGTAGGAAATGCTTTGCGCCGTCTCGCCGGTGCTGTACTTGCCCGAGAGCATAGCGCGCGCCTCGGCCTCCTGCGCCGGGGCGATAACTTCCGCCTCCGCGACGAGCATTTCGAGCACTACCTCGTCGGGGATTTCTGCGATAGCGTCAAAACCGCCGATAAGCTCCTCGAGCCCGCTCGTGGATAGATTAGCCATCGTCAACGCCTCCCGCGATTTCGCACTCAAAGGCGTAATGCTGTCCGTTTTTATCGGAGGCCGGAGTCACCGTCGGGCGGGTAAAGCCCGCCGCCACGAGCCGCCGAGAGATTTCCCGCCGGTATGTGCGGGTATTCTTCTCGAGCGGCGCGTATAGGTGGACTTGCACGAGATAGCGGTAATGTGCCGCGTCGTCGTCTGCGAAGTCCGCCGGGAGCTCGGTATAGTTGAAAACGATATACTCGGTCGCCGCTCCCTTATACACGCTGTCAGCGGTAGGGAGGAGACTATCGAGCGTACCCACTAAAAGAGCGTTTACGTTCATTCGCTCGCCTCCCTAAACTCGGAGCAATTAAGCTCGTAGTATTCCCGTGCCTCCGTGTATGCGCGCTCGACCTTGTACTCTTTGCCCTCATAGGAGAGCCGCTCTTGACCGTCATAGTCAGCGGCGCGGAGCTTTACCGTCAGCGCGAGCGAGATACCCGCTTGTCGGGCGGCGTAGAACTCGCTCCGCTTGGTAGAGGACACGTCGGCGAAAACGGTCGTCTCCGTGATTGTCTCTTTCGGAAAACCGTCCGCGTCGCGCCCCTCCGTAACGGCTTTGAGCGTCACAACGTCGCGCCAGTACATGAGCTATCCCCCCTCCGCCGCGATATAGGAGTCCGATAGCGAGAGGCCGTTTCTCTGCTCTTTATACGAGGCGCGGAGCCTGTCCGCGTCCTCGTTGTCGAGCCCAAACTCCGCCTTGACGTAGGTCGTCACCGCCTTTTTTATAAGCGGGTCGGTTTCGTCGTTCGCTTTTGCCTCAAGAACGCCGCCGAGCACAAGGTCGGCTCGAGCGGCGTTAATGAGGTCGGTCAATTCCCCGTCGTGGACGGTGGAGGAAAGTCTCACGCTATGGCGGACGGAGGCGAGATATTCGTCACCGACTGCCATACTCGAGCCCTCCTATTAATCCGCCGCCTTTGCGAGATGCACGAAAGCACCGAAGCCCGCGACCGGCTTGGAGTCGAACACGCAAGCGCCGAGATAGTCGATGCTGTTCGTAGCAAGGCCGGAGTGCTCGGAGCGGACGACGGTAATATCCTGCGAATAGTTGCCGATGATATAGGAGAAGTCGCCGAGATACGCCTCATGTGCAGCGAGAGAGCCGGTAAAGTAGACCTCCGCGCCCATGATGTAATACTTGCCGTTTGCGAACTCGATAACGTTGTTCTTGCTCTTGTTCATCAGCGGGAAGAAGTCGGAGAAGAACGTCGCCTTGTTCATGCACCAAACGGCGTTACGCTCGTAACCGTCGCCGAGTAAGCCGTAGAGCGCGATAACGTTCTCCTCGGTGAGAGAGACCGTCTTACCTACGGTAATCTGGTCGGTGCCGTCGGTGTACGCGCCGCTCGCGCCCTTACCGGCAGTCTTAACGCCGCCGGGCTGATTTGTACCCGTGCCGGTGAAAATGTACTTTTCAATGCGGCGGGCGACGGCCTCGGCGATAACCTCGACGATATAGCTCTCGAACGCGGAAAGCGCCATCTCGGAGCAAGCGCGGGAGGCTTTGACGAGCTTCACGATTTCGTAGCCGGTCAGAGAGACGGAGCCGAGGGAGTCGCTCGCGGCGGTAATTGCGGCGTTTTCGGTGTGGAGCGCGGCCTCGTCGTTCGTACCCTCGATAGCGAACTTGAAATTGCCGGGGACGTGGAAAATCTTGCATTTCTGCAAAATCGGCGCGACCTCGTACATTTTCTTGATAATCTGATTTGCGGTCGTCTCCGGGATAATGGGGAGGCCGGAGTTTGCCGCCGTGGAGTATGCGCGCTTTTCGTCGTCGGTCAGCGGCTTACCCTGCAAGGTCTTGAGCCATGCGGAGCGATAGAGCTTTTCGGTGCTCTCCGGCGCGGGCTGATTTGCGGAGCGAGCGACGGGATTAGAGAGGCCAGCGGGAGAGGCCGGAGCCGCGCCACCGTTGAGCATACGCTCGATAGCCTGTCTCTTTTCGAGTTTCTCGTCCTCCTCGTTGAGCTCGCGGAGTTCTTTCTCGAGGTCGTCCATGTTGAGCTTGTTCTCGCTGTCGCCCTCAATGAGCTTACGGATTTCAGCTTTGCGGGCGGCGATTTCTGCGCGTCTCTTTTCGATGTTCATAATTTACCTCCAAAAAATGATAGTTGTTGTGTGGTCGGTTAGTATGTCAAAGCTACGAGTTTCTTCCGCCTCCGGGCTTGCTCCAAAGCCGCAAGCTCCCTCGAGTGCTCCTCCTCGAAAAAGCTCCGAGCCGAAATAGACGTGTCATTATAGGCGGGAATGTCCACCGCCGACACGTCGTATAGCTTTTTGACCTTTGTGATAGTGCGGGTATGGGTAACGGAGTCATAGGATGCCTCGCGCACCGTGAAAGAAAAGGACATTTTATCGACGTACCCGCCGTCGATTTCCTCGTAAAGCTCGCGCCCGGCAGTTGTTCCGCCGAGGTCTGCGTCGATGTTTACGCCGCGCTCGTCGATGTTGAGCGCGAGCGTTTTGTTTCGGAGGCGAGCGACGACCTTTCCGCCGTGGTTGTAGTTGAAAATCACGTCGGACATATCGCACTCGTCGAAAGCGTGACGGTCGATAATTTCCTTGTATTCCACGCCGTCGCACTCCCATAGCACCGTAGGCGAATTGAATACGATAGCCGTACCGCGTACCCGGTATTCTTTCGAGCCCTCGTCCCTCGGAACGAGGCTAAAGTCCTGCAAAGCGCGATACTCGCGCCCCTGTTTGATAGCCATAGCCTAACCCTCCTCTTTCCCGCCGGTTGGCTCCCCGGGCGGCGTAGTGTCGTCCGGCGGCGTATTTCCGCCGGTCTGGTATTTGTCTGCGAGCTTTGCGTTTACCATGTTCAGCGTTTGGACGCGGCGCGCGCCCTCCTCGCCGCCGATGGTCGGCATATCGAACATAGTCAAGATTTGGTCGAGCGTCGCCGCGCCGATTTCCGTCAAGAACTTTGCCGCCGTGACCTTTTCCGGGAGCGTCGCAAACTGGACGGAGTTCGCGGAAAAGACGATACGGTTTCCGTACCCGAACTCCCGCTCGGTAAAGAGCACATTCGAGAACGCTTGCGAGAGACGGCGGAAAAACGGGGCGATTTCGCCGCTATAAAAAGCCTGTTCCTGTTGCGGAGTCGCGGTATTCTCGACGATTTCTTTCGACACGCCGAGATAGTCGTAAATCTCCTCTTTGACGTATGCGAGTTGTGTCGCCGGGATAGGAGTCGTCTTGTCTGTGATAGGCGTATAGTCGTATTTCGCGTCCGTGACGATAACGCCCGCTCCGTTGTTCTCCATACGGAGGTTGTCCCGGATAAAGTCGTCTCTGCGGCGGTTTAAGTCCTCCGTCTTGACGGCGTTCGAGACTTTCAAAATACCCCGGATAACCGCGACGAGCTCGGCAAACTTGCTCATACTCTGATTGAGCGTATTCGCTGTCTTGAGTGCGGTATCGAGCGGCTTGTTTCCGTCGCCGAAAATATCGTGCTCGAGGAAATGCCGCCGGACGTGGATAATTCGGGAATATTCGCAAATGTACGTTGCACCCGTCGCAAAGGTAAACCGGCAATAGAGCGTACCCATGTATTCGAGGAGCTCGAAATACTGTGCGTTGATAGGGTAGACCGCTGTCAAACGGCCTGTTTCATCGAAAACCGGGTACGCTATCGCGTTGTTATATACCTTGTACTGCGCGGCGAGCTTGTAATAGAAGTCCGCCGCCGTCATGTACGGATTAGGCCGGAACTGCAAAATGCGGTCGATATAGTCGTTTACCGCGACCGTCGTCTCTGCCGACTGCCGGACGTGGCGCGGCTGTGCGGTCGAGGCTCGGCGGGCGAAAGCGTCCACGGCGGAGCGTACCGTGTTAATATCCCACATATTCCCGGAATACGGTACGAAAGTAGACTCCCACGAGCTCAAGAGCTTGTATGCGTGGAAATCTTTATTTTTCTCGCTCTTGCCCCCGAAAATAGATTGAAAGAGTCCTCTCTTTGCCATTTTTTCACCCCACTAAATACATATAGTCCTCGTAATCCCGCACATAGATAACCCACGCATTGAGGAGGGATACCATGCCGTCGATACGGCGCTTTTCGGAAATCTTGACGGGCTGAATGTTGTTCACGCCGCTTTTTTTAACGCCTGTGTTCGTCAAGCACCAAAGCAAAACGGGATTTTTGTTGTAATTGACTTTCTTATCGGCGAGCGCCGCGCCGAGTTCCCTCATAGGTTGCGACCATGTAAAAAGCCCCTGTGCAACGGCGCACATTTCAAAGCCGTTCGCTTTCATTTCGTCCACCCAATAACCGGCGAGAGCGCGGTCGTAGCCGATTTTGAAAGCGTCTATCTTGAGCTCGTCCCGCATTTGGCAGTACCACGCCGTCACCGCCGAATAATCGACGCGAGTACCCTCGCATATCGTGACGAGCCCCCGCTCCGCCCAAATCTTATAGGGCGCTTCTTGCGTGTTGTGCTCGTCGAGCTGGTCGATTTTCTTTTGAGGGAGGAAATAGTGCTGAAAAACGTACACGATTTCATCGTCGGACGAGCGCCGGATAATCAGCGTCGCGCACGTTAGGTCGGTCGTCGCGGAGAGGTCGCACCCGCCGATAGCGTAGGTGTTATAGACCTCCTCCGGCTTGAATGTCGCCTCGTTTACTGCGTCCTCATAGGAGAGCCACGAGGCCGCGCCGGTCGCCTTTACGTTAAAGTCCTTGCAGAGAACGCCGGGCAAGTCCTCGGGATTTTTCTTTGCTCTCTCTACGAAGTCGGCGAGCGTGGTATATTGCTTTATCGTCCCGAGTCCGGGATTTGCCTTTATCCATGCCGTCGGGTCTGTCCACTCCTCGCGCTTGTCGAGCTCGTAGAGGACGGGGAGGAAACGCTCGTCGGTCGTCTGTCCGTCGGCGACCTCGCAAGCGTAGCCGTAAAGGTTATCGAAAACAGACTCGCGCACCGTGCCGGACGTGGTAATCATAATCACAAGCGGCTGTCGGCGGCTCGAGGTCGATTGCTTCATAACCTCGTAGAGATTGCGGTCGCGGATAGCGTGGAGCTCGTCGATAATGACGGCGTGAGAGTTGAGGCCGTCGAGGGTATTCGAGTCCGAGGCCAACGCCTCGAACTTGGAGGCCGTCGCCGGAAAGTAAATGTCGTTGCGGCGCTTTTTGAGAATGGCGGAGAGCTCCGGGCTCTGCTTCACCATGTTTACGGCCTCTGTGAGCGTCTTTTTCGCTTGGTCTTTCTTGGTCGCTACGGAGTAAATCTCCGCCGCGCCCTCGTAGTCTGCGACGAGCATATAGAGCGCAAGAGCCGCGAGGAGCGTACTCTTGCCGTTCTTTCGCCCTACAAGAAAGAGTGTCTCTCGAAAGCGCCGGTATCCCGTCGCCCTCTCGAGCCACCCGAAAAGGAGTTGTATAAATGCTTTTTGGAAAAGCTCGAGCGTCAGAGACTCGCCGAGCGTCCCTTGAGACTGCTTGCAAAACCGCTCGACGAATGTAATCGGCCTCTCGCCGACGGCCTCGTCGAAGTAATACGGCGAGTTCTCGTCCGCCGCGTCCATTTCTGCCACGAGGCGACCATACACGGCCTTTACTCGTTTGCTCGTGACGATTTCGCCGGAGGAAATCCGCTCCCAATATTCCCGGACGTAGTTCACTACTTGCCCGACCGGGCGGCGGGCTTTGTGATAAAGCTCATAAGCTCGTCACCCGCCGATTTCTTTTCTTTCTCCGGGAGCAACGCGACGAGTTGGTTTGTGAGAGCGGAAAAGGATTTAATCGTCGTGTTGTAGGCACGGAGAGCCGGAGACTCCCGGCGGAGCTTTTGCGCCCCCTGTACGAAATCCTCTATCAAGTCGCCGTTGTTGATTTCGTCGGCGAGGCGTTCCAGCGTGACGGAGGTCACGGCGAATTGATTGATAAGCCCCTCGGCAAACTGCCGCTTTTCGGGAGGCATTTCTCGGAAAAGCCGTTTAATTTTCTTCTTTTTCGCCTCGATTTTTTCAGAAACCGAGAGCTCGTCGTAGCTTTTTTTATTTGTCGCCATATAATGAGTAAACCTCCCTCCGCCCCTGTTTTACCCCCCCTCATGTGCGCGCCCGGGTCGGTTCTTCCGAGGATTGAGGCGCGGTTACTTACCTGGTATCTATTTCGGCGCATCCCGGGGGGTATGTGGCGCTGTGATAATATTTCCGTCTGCATCGAAAGCGAGGCCGTCGGCAAGCGGCGGCGTTCCCTCGTGTATCAATGCGTGACACGTCCGGCAAACTGTCTCGAGGTTATCCTCGCCGAGCGCGATTGCCGGGTCGTCGATGTTCCTCGGCGTGAGCTCTATCTTGTGATGCACGATAACGCCGGGCTCGCCACAATGGACGCATAGCCCCGCGTCGCGCTTGAGAATATACGCTCGTGTGCGTCTCCATGCCGGAGACTCGTAAAACGCTTTTGCAAACTCTCTCATGCTCTCCGCCTCCGAATGGGTAAAGAGAACGCCCCGCACGGCCTCAAGCGTCCTCACGCATAAGCGCAAGGGCTCGACCATGTAGGGCGCACGGCGGCGAGGTTTCCCTCGACCTCTCTTTACGCCTCAATGATAGCACGGGGAAAATGCAAGTTTCCATACACCTTTTTTTCAATACATGAGAATAAGCGAGAAAGCGCCTTACATGGACGGCATAGCCCCCGCGCCGAAGTAGAGGAGAGCGAAGCGCACAAGAGCTTTGTTGCGCTGGTCGTAGATGGACGTAGGCGAGGCGTAGCATACGGCCTCGGCGATTTCTTCCTTGCTCTTGCGCTCGATGTACCAAAGCCGGAGGATACGCGCGTCGGCCTCGTCCATCTGCGCGAGCACGTCGTCGATTTCCTCGACCTTATCCCGGGTAACTTGGATTTCCCGCATAACCTCGGCGAGCTCGAGGCAGTCCGCGAGCGCGTCGTTTACAGATTTCGCGCCCGTGTACGGCTTGGTCATATCCGCCGACGGATACTCCGACGGCGCGCCGTATCGTAAAATGCGCTCCTTTTTCCGCTCGAGATTGCCTAAAGCCGTCTCGAGCAAGCCGCGAGCGCGGAGAGTTTTCTCCGCCGCCTCGAAATAGTTAATCATTAGCTCGCCCTCCTCGTGCGTTATCGTGGTTTAGGCGCGTTTCCCTCCGTGGCGGTATTCGCGTCCCTTATTGTACTCATGTTTTGCCATGAGCACGGCCTCAACGTCCACGCCCATATAGGCGAGGTAATCGAGGATGCGGATAATCGCGTCGCAAAGCTCGACGGCGACTCCCTCCGGCTTGCAAGTGCCGGTTTTCTCGTCCTTGTCGCAAGCGCCCTCGAACTCGCACACCGCGCCCGGGATACCACAGCACCCGTAAATAGCCGGATTGCCGTCGCGCCACTCCTCGAGCGCCTCCGACACTTCCGAATGAATGAGCGCGGCGACCTCGGGAAAGCTCCGAGCCGTCTCCCACCATCCATGCGCGACCGCGTTTTCGTGGACTTCTTTCGCAAATTCGTTTACTGTCATTTTCGTTTCCTCCGTTTCGGTTTTATAAATACACCGTCCCGCCGATAAAAGCGGGCGACGATATACTTTCCTCCGTTTACGTCGTTGTGCCATGCGCCAGCATCCGCGAGGAAATAGCCCGGATAGAGTCTTTCATACTCGGCGTTGTTGGTCGTGTCGCGGGCGAGCTCCTCGGCGCGCTTGCCGGAGATACGCCCGTCCCGTGTTTTCGGCTCCGGGTCGATAAGGTTTTTCGAGGCGTTCCATGCTCGAGCATAGAGCGGGCTCTTGACGATGTAGTGACCGAGCCCGGCAAGGCCGCTCTCCGTGAACTGCAAACGGCGGGAGTTCGCGTACCCGAGCCCCCATAGCTTTTCGAGCTCGTCTCTATCCATTCCGCCGGATAGCGTAACATGATGATGATAGCGCCCATTCTTGGAGCCCTTTTCCGTAACGGCTATGTACTTGAGCGGCGGGAGCCCTTGCTTTTTCCGTGCTCTCTGCACCCGGCGGATATAATTCCGTAAAAGGCGTTGCGCCTCCTCCGGGCTCTCCGGCTGTTGCTGATAGGTCAAATGGATTTCGAGGTCGTCCGGCGTGAAGTTCGCGTGGAGGAGACGGACGAGCTTCCTCTCTATGCCGCTGATTGAGTTTCGCTTGAGCGGCGGAGGTCGGCTTGCTCCGCTTGCCTCTGCTCCGGCCTTGCCGATAGGTCGGGGTAGATATATACGTCGAGATACTCGCCGCAATAATAGCGTTTCTCTCTGTAAACTGTTTTCATGTGACACCCTCCGACGAGAGCTCGCCTATGGTCGGTTTGTTAATATTCCATACGAGCCCGTAAAAACGCGCTTTGCGCTCGATTTTTTGCCCTTGCATACCGTCCCGGAGAGTGCTATAATAATAAAGGTATGAGTAATCGCTCGTCTTTTCCGGGACGAGTCCCCGCCGACGTTCTGCAAAGCGTCGGCGGTTTCTCTTTTTCTGTCCTGCATTGTCAATCCTCCGCGCGGCGGTAAAGCTCTACGAAGTCCGCCACGAAATCGAGGATAATCCGCTTTGCCTCATAATATATAATAGGTAGGAGCAAGAGCATGAACTCGCCGCCGACGGCCTTATAGCCGAGTTTGATTGCGTTCGCAATCGCACGTTTCAGCGGGACGATTTCATACGGCTGCGTCAAAAGCGCGAAATCGTCGCGTTCCGGGATGCGCCCCGGCTCATATCCCAACCGGCGGCGGACGAGTTCGCCGCGCTCTGCAAGGATAGCGGCGGCGTTGCACGTTTCAAGGAAACCTTCGCGCGTGTCCTGTTCCATCTTTTCCAGCATCAGGCGCGTGCCGCCGTAAATGTCGCGGATGGTAAACATCGCTTCGCCGTCCATGACGAGGAAATACGTTGTACCCGCAACCGTGATTTTTGCCGCTTTCATTGTCTTTACCTCCATAGCGCCAAAGCGGGCGGCGGAATTGACCCGCGCGCCCGCTCTGCTGATTGTTTAACCGCCGCCACCCGTTGCCGGTTTGCCGAGTTTCGTATCGCACCACGCAATACAATTCGCTTCCGCGCCGTCACCTGTGAATTCCTTCGTAATGCGCCATGCGCCGGAATTGCAGCGGAAAATCGTAAACGTCGTGTTGGACGTGCCGAACGTGATAGACGAACCCTTTGTTGCGGCGCTGTCGTTGCCGAGGATTGCCTTTGTTTCGGGATGGAAGATGCCCTTGAAATAGCGGATACCCTTGCGCATGATGACCTTGTAATACACAAGACCGCCGCGCGGGGCTACGTCGCCGTCGGAGTCCGTGACTTCGCCGCTTTCCGTGTCCTTCGTCGCACCATGCAGGGCGGTTTGTACTTCGTCGGTCTTGTCATCCGTTTCCAGCGCCAGAGAGCCGGACGCGAACATATCGACTTTTTCCGCAAGCGCATCGTCGCCGTACAATTCGCCGGAAGCGTTCGTAACGGTCAAGTCCGCCTTGACCAGCTTGATTGTGACTTTCTTTTCATAATCATACGTCGGCAATGCACCGTCAGGCGTGGTCTTGATGGGCGCAAAAACAGGGCGTTTTGCTCCAAACTGTGCCATAATGTAACCTCCTAAAGATTCTTGGATTTCAAATACTTGTCATAGACACCCGCTGCCGCTTCAACGGCTGCGTCTGCCGATTTTTCGTTTGCTGTGTTGATGAATGGGCGGGCGGGTTGTCCAGCCTTGCCGTATTCGTTGACGAATGCGACCTCGGCGTTGCGGCGCTTGTTTCCGTCGCTGCGCGTCCCTTTCGGTGAAACGTAGATTGCGCGGCTTGCGCCCTTGACCTTCAATTTTTTGTCGTATGAAATACTGCCCGCCGTTTTGCCGGTCGCATATACGCCCATGCTCTGCGCTTCGGACTGCTGCGCGGCGGCGACCACTTCCGCCTCCGCCGTCAGCATTTCCAAAACGGTTTCGTCTGGCAGTTCCATAAGCGCCGTCATATCGTCAATCAGACCGTCAAGCCCCTGTGTCGATAATTCAGCCATCGTCAACGCCCCCGGAAATCTCGCATTCAAAAACGTAATGCTGCCCGGTTTCGTCGGAGGCGGGCGTGATCGTCGGGCGCGTAAAGCCCCCGGCGACAAGCCGCCGCGTGATCTCCCGCCGGTACGCAAGCGAATTCTTTTCATGCGGCGCGTATAAATGCACCTGCGTCAGATAGCGCCAGTGTTGCGCATCATCGTCCCCGAAATCTTCCGGGATAGCCGTATAGTTGAAAACGATGTATTCCGTCGCTTTGCCCTTGTAGGTATCAGCGGCGACCGGCAGGAGGTCGGAAAACATCGTTTTCAGCGTTTCGTTGACATTCATGCGCTTGCCTCCTTGAATTCAGAGCATTCCAGCGTGTAGAATTCGCGCGCGTCCGTGTATGCCCGCTCGACCTTGTATTCCTTGCCGCTGAACAGCAAACGTTCCTGATTGCCATAATCGCCGTATCGGACTTTCACGGTTATTGCAAGATCAATACCGATCTGCTTTGCGGCGTAGAATTCCGTGCGCTTGACGGATTGCACGTCCGCGAAAAAACGCGCGTTTCCTTCACGACTTCCGCCGGGTATCCGTCCGCGTCCGTGTCCGTGACTACGGCGCGGAGTATCACGACATCGCGCCAATACACGGGCTAACCTCCTTCCGCGACAATGTATTTATCCGATAGCGTCAGACCGTTCCGCTGCTCTTTGTACGATGCGCGGTATCGCTCCGCATCATCGTTGTCAAGCCCGAATTCAGCCTTTACGTACGTTTCGACCGCTTTCAGAATCAGCGGGTCAGTTTCGTCGTTCGCTTTTTCCTCAACAACGCCGCCGAGCGCAAGGTCTGCGCGGGCGGCGTTGATGAGGTCGGTAATTTCATTGTCGAAATCGTCGGTTGTCAGCCGCAAACGTTGACGGATAGCCGCGACATATTCGCTGCTAACTGCCATGTTCAGCCCTCCGCGTTACGCCGTTGCTTTTGTGAGATGCACGAATGCACCGAGTCCGGCAACCGGCTTGCAGTCAAAGACGCACGCGCCGAGGTAGTCAATACTGTTGGTCGCAAGCCCGGAATGTTCAGAGCGAACAACCGTAATGTCCTGCGAATAGTTGCCGATGATGTACTCGAAATCGCCGTAGTACGCTTCATGTGCCGCAAGCGAACCAGTGAAGTAGACCTCCGCGCCCATGATGTAATACTTGCCGCCTGCGAATTCGATGAGGTTGTTCTTCGACTTGTTCATCAGCGGGAAGAAATCAGTAAAGAACGTCGCCTTGTTCATGCACCAGACGGCATTTCGCTCATAGCCGGACGCAAGCATACCGTAAAGCGAAACTACATTTTCTTCTGTCAGCGATGCCGTTTTTGCAACTGTCACCTAATGCTTTCATTCCGCTGCCTCCTTGCAAAAGGGTAAAGGGAACGCCCTGCGCATAAGCGCAAGGCGCACGGCGGCGAGGTTTCCTCGAACCTCCCTTTACGGCTATCAGCATAGCACGGATTTCGAAACTTTCTGTTCAGGCTTTTTTTCAAAAGCGTCCGGCGCGGTCAGAGCAGCGCCCCAGCATCCGCACCGAAGTACAGCACAGCAAAGCCCGCAACGGCTTTATTGCGCAAATCGTAGATTGACGTGCGCGCCTCATAGTTCACCTGTGCGGCAATTTCTTTCTTTGCTTTTCCGCTCTATGTACCATAGGCGCAGTAATTCCGCGTCTTGCGGGTCAAGCTGCTGCAATACGCTGTCGATTTCGTCGATCTTGTCTTTTGTGCAGTTGATCTCCCGTGCAACTTCGGCAATCTCAATGCAATCTGTCAGCGCATCGTTTACACTTTTCGTGCTTGTGTACGGCTTCGACGTATCTAACGACGGATATCCAGACGGCGAATTGTGGCGCATGATTCTTTCCTGCCGCCGCATCAGGTTTTTCAATGCCTTTTCAAGCATTGAACGTGATCGCAGCGTGTTTTCCGCTGCGTCGAAATAGTTAATCATAGCCCGCCTCCTTATGCGCGCTTCCCGCCGTGCCGGTATTCGCGCCCTTTGTTGTATTCGTGCTTTGCCATAAGCACGGCTTCAATGTCTACGCCCATGAACGCAAGGAAATCCATGATGCGCATGACCGCATCGCAGAGTTCGACCGCAACGCCCTCCGGCTTGCAGTTCCCCTCCGTATCAGCGCCCGAAGGATGCCCGACGTTATCGCAGATTTTTGAAAACTTGCAATTCTCCGGCGACAACGCACACGTGCCGTAGATAACCGGGTTTCCGCTCCGCCATTCTTCCACGGCTTCCGAGATTTCAGCGTGTATCATAACCGCGACTTCCGGGAACGTGATAGGCGCATCATACCAACCGTGCGCAACGGCGTTTTTGTGGACATCCTGTGCAAATTCATTTACCGTCATTCTTTCCGCCTCCGATTCGTTTTTGTTTTTCGCTGTGGCTTTATAAATTTACCGTCCCGGCGGTAAAACCGGGCGACGATATACCGTCCGCCGTTCACGTCGTTATGAAACGCGCCAGCTTCCGCAAGGAAATAGCCGGGGTACAGCTTTTCATATTCGGCGTTGTTGGTCGTGTCCCGTGCGAGTTCTTCCGCCCGCCTGCCGGAAATGCGTCCGTCACGTGTTTTCGGGTCAGGGTCAATCAGATTCTTTGACGCATTCCAAGCCTTTTTTCCGACGGGCTTTTTGACGATGTAATGTCCAAGACCGGCAAGCCCTGTTTCCGTGAATTGCAGGCGGCGGCTGTTTGCGTAGCCCAAGCCCCAAGCCGCCTCCACCGCGTCACGATCTAACCCGCCGTTGATCGTGATGTGATGATGATAACGCCCGGTCTTTCCGCCGCGTTCTGTCACGACGATGTATTTCAGCGGCGGCAATCCGGCTTTCTTCCGCATCCGCTGAATGCGACGTATGTAATTGCGGGCATTGCGGGCAGCTTCTTCTTCGCTTTCCGGCTGGACGGTATATGTCAGGTGAATTTCAAGATCATCCGGTGTGAAGTTCGCGTGAAGCAGTCTGACAAGTTTTTCTTCCCTGTGGCGCTGATTTAATTTCTTCTGTGCTGCGGTTGTCGGCTTGCTCCGGCTGCGCCGTCCATTCGATTGCCGGTATGTAGGAAAAATATATACGTCGAGGTACTCCCCGCAGTAGTAGCGCTTTTCCCGATAGATTGTTTTCATGCCTCTACCTCCGGCGGCTCTGTGGTCGTTAAGTTACTATCCCATACAAGCCCGAAAATAGCGGTTTCCCGCCGCTTTTCGCTTGCATATCGCCCCGGAACGTGATATTATATATAAGGTATGAGTAACCTTGTCTTTTCCGAGGCAAGCACCGCCGACGTTTTCGCAGAACGTCGGCGGCTTTTTTATGCGTCCGTTTCCGCCGCATCCGTCCAGTCAATAGCCTGTCCGCATTGCCCGCAGAATGCGTTCTGCGCGCCGTCTGCATTGTGCAAGTGTTTGACGCTGCCGCACCGCTTGCAGGCTAAAGCGGGCGCGGGGTGCGCTGGAAGGTATTCCGGTTTTTTCCGAACGCGGTACGACAACGCCGCAATCCCCATGCGGCAGGCTTCGTCTACCGGTTCAATGCTTTCGTAATGTTCCCGATGCGCGGGATTCAGAATTTCAATCGCACGTTCAATTTTCACCGTCAAACACCATCCATCTTTGCCCCGCATAGTCTGCAATAATAGCTGTCGTTAGATTCTGCGTTGCCGCATTCACTACAAGTGAATACACCGTCATCATGGTAAATCCACCGCCCATGTCGCACCGGCGCAACGTCGGCGGCGGGCGTGTACACGGCGTAAGAAATCATCTTGATTGCATCCTGAATTGTGCCTTTTTTCCGGCGATAGTCCCGACTGCTCAGACTTTTGAGCAGTTCCAGCGTCTTTTCCCGGCTTATGTATTCATCAGTCATTGCTATCCCTCCCGATCATGTGCAGCGGGCAGTTTTTTTCAGCCGTTCTTTTTGTTACCCGAATGCCGCGTGTACTGTAAATCGACGCGCCCGCCGTGCAAATGCCGTCGTTGTAGCGCCCGCCGGGGCGGTTTCCCATGCCGTCATAGTAGCCGCATTCCGCGCACGAACGCGGGATTTTCCGCATATTCGTAACGATGATGATTTTTCCAATGTATTTGTTCATTTCAGCCTCCGTCAGCGCCGCTTCGGGTCATAATCTTCAAAGCGTTCGCATTTTCTGAAAATGATCTTGTTGTTTACCCATCTTTGCAAAAGCCGTATTTCGCGCGGCGCATGGGGCTTGTCGTAGATCATAACGTATGGGTCATAGCCCATATTCCGCAACGTAAATCCTGTGCAGATTTTTCCGCCTGCGTCGTATTGTAGTTCGTAAGCACGTAGACCCGGCGTTTTCGTTCATCCGTGATCGCGCCGTGCTGCGCGTACAATTCAAGCCCTTTCACTACTGCGTCGGACTGTTCCATGAAATCCCACGCAAAATGAATCATTTTCGTTTTCACAGCGTTCAGGGACAGAACGATTTCTTTTGTCAGTGTCCGGCAGTCAACGCCTTGCGTGAAATCGACCCATGCGCCGCTATCTGCCAGTTGCCGCAGAAGGTCAAGCCGATCTTTGCAGGCTGTTATATTCGGGTCAAGCAGCTTTATATATCGCTGTCCGTGCCACCATTCCGACAAGTCTGCGACTTTTTCTGCTCTGTAAGCCCTCTTTGTCGCCAACGATGCAAAATGAACAGTGTCGCGGGCAACCTCTTGTCAGAAATCCGTATGCCGTGTCTTTCGTCAATTCCGGGTATAGGGAATAATCAGGGTAAAAATGTGTTCGATTTCTTCCGGCAAATTGCCGTTAAGCTCGTATCCCGTTCCGCCTTTTTATGATTTTCCTTGCATTCAATGGTTCGTCAACGTCTTTTGAATATGTATCGTCAAACACCTTTGACATATAAACAATGTCGTAGTCACCGAATCCCCACAACCACCACTCGACATGATCGCCGCGCGATTTGTGGAATGCGGAAATCTTCATAAGCGCGATATTCGGGAAATTGTGGCTATCTACGTCGATAAGCCCTATGTTCATGGTATGATCTTGCCTCCTTGCGGCTACTTCCCCGGCATTGAGCCGGGGAAGTTTTGAATTCCGAATTTTACAAATCAAAGCCGGGGGCAAAGCCACGCGAGTCGCGCGTAGTTGTTGGCGACCGTGCCGTCAGTATTCACAAGCACGAAACGCGCGGAACGGCTGGCAAACGGGGAACGGAGCCAGTACGGATATGTACCATTTCCGGGAACTTCCTTCACGCGGTCGCGTTCCGCCTTGAAAATAGGTAACTGGAAGCTGTCTGTTTCTTCTTTCCACCATCCATCCGGGTCATTGCCGAAAACATCTGTTGCCGACGGCAACCACAACGAATCAAAATATTCGTACGTTTCGCCGTCGATTTCCTCGCATAAGTGTCGCGGCGTGATCGCTTTCGCGCAGTTCGGCGGGCAAATGCGGCAGAATATCTTCGAGGACGTGTCTGCGGGCTTCGCTTCTGAAATATCCGCCTTTGTTGGTCATATCCTTGTTCATCTGCCACATTTTGCGGAGGCAGTCTTTGAAAACAAATCGGGCGCTATGCTTGCCGACGTAGCCGCAAACCGGCGTAATCGTTTCGCCCGTGTCAAGCGCAAGCGTGATTTCGTCGTGCGGGCGGATGACCTCCAGACCGCGCCCCTCCTTGATCGCCGCTTTCAGTTCCGAAATATTGATTTCCTGCTCTGTCCTGCGTGTGATTTTCATTGTGTGACCTCCTCAATAGAACAAAAGATGTGATTTCCGATGACTGCAACGATATTGTCGTTGTATGCCTTTGTGCTGAAAAATACCGCTTCGGCTGGAAGAATGTAATCTGTGTCGTGCAGCGCGGTATAAACTGCGTCGTACTGCGTCTGTGTCGGTTCTGCTGTCCAAAGATACGGCGCGGGGCTGAATTGCCAAACGTCCCCGTACTTCTGGAAAACGACTTCTTCAACCGTATCCGGGAATTCCGGCGACAAGCAGCGGTTCAGCGCAGTCAGGACAACGGCAACTTGCCCGTCGAACGGTTCGCCGCGCGCTTCGTGCCATGCAAGCGCTGCCAGCATATCAATATCGTCCTCCGTGACATTCAGCGCCGCATAACGGCTGATTTCTTCCGGCGCTTCCTCCGGCTGTTCTTCCGGCTCTGTTTCTTCCGGTGCTTCCGGCGTGATCGTTTCCGGCGTTTTCGTGATCTGTTCCGCCGCTTTTGTGATCGCGGGCGCGATTTTTGTTGCTGCGGCAACCGTTTCCGTGCTTGCCGCTTCCGGCTGCGTGTCCCGCTCTACCGGGCGCGCCAGCGCGCAGACACAAGCCGCCGCAATGATTGCAATGACGGCGCACAGCGCGACCGTCGGCGCGAACCGGCGTATCATGCGGCGTTTCCGCCGCTGCTGCGCGGTCATTGCTCTGTGCTTGCCGGTTCTTCTTCGGCAAGCACGATAAATTCACATTCGCGGGCTATCTGCGTCCAGCGGGCGCGCCATTGCCGCGCGGCGGCGATGATCGCATCATATTTGCAGCGCCCGTTTGCGGTTGTTTCGCCGTATTCGGCGTGTCTGACGAGGTATAGCTTCATAGGTCTGCGTTCCATGTAAGCCCCTGCCTTTCTCTATTCGGCAATTTCGCCGTCTATCAGTTGGAACGATTCGCGGAGAATGCCGCCCCGCACGGCAAATTCAAGAATGCAATAGCGGCGCGCCAGATGGATGTACGAAACCGTACCCCGAACGGCTTTATCTTTGCCGTCTTTGCCTAAGACGCTGAACGTGACGGGCTTGACCGTCCTGCCGCATCCGATTGTTACCATGATGTACCCTCCTTGCGGCGGTCATAGGAATAACCGCTGCTGCGCTGTATGTTCTTCAAAACGTTGTTCTTGCTTCTGAAAATAATCTGCGTCGATCTCGCACCCGATGAAATCAAGCGCCATATCGTAAGCGGCAATTCGGCTTGACCCGCTCCCAAGGTGTGAATCAAAAATCTTGTCGTACGGACGCGCGTATTTCGCGTAAAGCCACAAATACAGCGCAACCGGCTTTTGCATGGGATGAATCCGCACGTCATCCGCGCCGACGTTCCCGAAATACGCATGGTCAAAGCATTTTGCCGTTTTATTGAAACTCGTCCATGCTAATTCGCCGTCGGAATAGCTGTCCACGGGCTGACGCTTGTACCAGAAAATGAATTCCTTCGTCGGCGGCAGCAAATCCGACAAGTGATTGTAGCCCCAAATAATCTGGTTCTTGCTGACACGGAACAGTTCGGTGAAGTATTCCGCCGTCGGTTTATCGTCGTTCGCGGTCTTTGTCTGCCCGTAGCGCCTAACCCGGCTTGTCGCCTTGAATCCCTTTTCAATCCCGTACGGCGGGTCTACAACCGCCAAATCGAAATATTTACTCGGAACGCGGCGCATAAATTCCATGCAGTCAATGTTATACGCTTCGTTCATTCGCCGTCATTCCTCCAACTGATACGTTTTCGTTTCGCTGCGCTCGACCTTGATTTTTCTCTTTTTGTGGTCATCGTGATTTTTCGCCTTGCAAAGCCCGCGTACGTTGATCGTAGCCGACGTAATAAACCCGCGCGCGGTCTGCTCCGCGATAGCGTTCAGGAGTTGCAGCGGTTCTTCGGCAGCAATCGGGGAAAAGCCCAGCTTTGCAGCATCGTCCCCGAAAATCTTGCGAATGCGGTTTTGCGCCGCCGTGATCTGCTTGCGCAGATTCCGTTCATGCCGTGCGTCGTAGCATTCGCATTTTTCGGAAGCGGCAATATCGGCTTCCGCCTGCGTTTCTTCTTCATAGTCCAGATTCACGACTTGCCCGCAGTATCTACGTGCCGAATGTCATTCCGTTACCTCCGGGCTTTCCGCCGCTGCCTGATCGCCGCCCGCGTGCGCTTCGCCGGTCGCCCGCCTGATCGCCGCCGTCAGCGCCGCGACCGCCGACGCGATTTGACCGCCCGACGCTTCCGGCTTCGGTCTGTCCGGGTCAGCATTTTCCGCCAGCTTGCAGACGATAGCCCGCTTGCACGACCTCACCGACGAACGTGCCGACTTCCTGCATCGTCATCGTTTCGGCGGACGCGCGAACGACAAAAGCGCCCGTCGTGAATTTGAATACCGCATACGCGCGCTTTCCTACCGGGGGGAACGATGCGGATAGCGCCCGCGTCTGCAATGACGGCTTCCGGCGTGGGGACTTCGTACCCGCTCGACGCGAATACTTTCAACTGTTCCGGCGCAAGCGCGTAGACCTCGCTGCCGAGTTGCTTTGAATACAGCTTTTTCATGTCTTTTGTACCTCGTATCTTTCCGGCGGTCGTAAGCAGCCGCCCATTTTTGGACACCATGCCGGGACGTACGGCAGAAACCGTTCAATGCCGACGATGTAACCGCACGTTTGCCCCGGCGCATAACATCTGAAACACTTTTGACCATTTACCCAATCTTCCATTACGACGCTGCCGCATCCGGCACACGTCCGCGTATAGTCCGCGCGGGTCATTCCGCTGCCTCCGCCGGAAGCGTCAAATACCAAAGCGCGCTGCCCCGAAGGGGCTTCATTCGGGCAGTTGTCGCAGTTTTCCGCCGCGCACTGATCGCAGTAGATGCGATGAAAAGCATCGTCCCACGGCGCATTGATCGCCGGAATCGCTTGCAGGAAATCCGCCAACGCCTGCGGGCTTTTTGTGATTCGGTCGAAAACGTTCATCCCCGCGCCCCCTGATTCCAAATCGGGAAGGAAACGCCCGCAAATACTTCTTCGCGGAAATGCAGCGGGACGAGTCTGTAAACGTCGTTCAGGCAGGAGTTTCGCATGGACGTGTTCATAAATTCCGCGTGCTTGAATTCATCCGGCGGGAAAAACGGCTCGTTCGCGTATCGCAGAACGTTTTCCCGGACTTCCCGCAGAAAATCTTCCGTCCAACGGTCGCCGCCGCTTGCCCGCTCCGTGCTTCGCGTTCGCTCTGCGCAGCGAATGTTTCCACGGGAAAAGAACGTGCGTAATATACACGTTTTTCAGTTTTCTTCATGGTATGAGCCTCCTTTTTTCATTCTGTCGCTTTCCGGCGACCTCTTTTGCGGTATGCTTCGGTCACGCGCTTTTCTGCGACTTCTGCCCGATATGCAGGGCGGCAGCGCGCGTTCAGTTCCGGCACTTCTCCGCGCTTGATTTCCCGGTAAATCGTCGCTTGACATTTGCCGATGCGCGCCGCGATTTCGCACGGCTTCGCGCCCGCGTTATACATTTCTTCGATGATTTTCCGATCTTCAAGCCCGATATTGTAGCTGTTCATTCCGTATCGCCTCCGTTTCCTGCGTTTTTGGGGATAAAAAATAAGCGCGTCAGAAGTAATAACTTCTTTCGCACTTAATAATAAACGGCGCAATGCGCGCCGATTGCACAAAAAAATCTTGACAAAGAAAACCGGCTGCACTATACTCTAACTACTTCAAAAAATTTAATTAAAAATTTTTATGTAATCAAAGGAGGCCACGCATGCTTGGCGAGACGTTTGCGCAGCTGTTCCGGAAATACCGCCTGTTCTGCTACCGGAAGCTGTTTGCCGCCGTGCGGGAAAAGCCCGGCAGTCTCAGCGCGACAGAGGCCTTTTCCGCGGATATCATTCATCTGCTTGGAAGCCCGACGATCTCCCAGTTTGCCGAAACCATCGGCATTTCTCAGCCGAACGCGACCTATAAGGTCAACCAGCTGACGGCGAAGGGCTATCTGGAAAAGCACGTGCAGGCCCGCGACCGGCGCGAGGTCGTGCTGACAACGTCGAAAAAATTCACCGGTTATTTTGACGAGGACAAGGAAGACGCGCTGCAGCAGAAGATCCGCACGGCCGCCGCGCAGTTCACCCCCGCGGAGCTTGACAGCGCGGAGCGTGTGCTGCTGGCGCTGGAAGCGCTTCTGTAACGAAGGAGGAAGCTATGGATATTTTCGAAAAATGTTATCAGCGGTACATTCAGGACGAGGTGCGGGAGCCGGGCGTGTATCCCTATTTCCACGCGCTGGAATCGCGGCAGGACACCGAGGTCATCATGGAGGGCAAGCGCCGCATCATGCTGGGCTCGAACAACTATCTGGGCCTCACGACGAATTCATCCGTGATCGAGGCGGGCATACAGGCCTACCGGACGCTCGGCTCCGGCTGCTCCGGCTCCCGCTTTCTCAACGGCACGCTCAAGCTGCATCTGGAGCTGGAGGACGAGCTTGCGAAGTTCCTGCGCAAGGACGCCGTCGTGACCTTCTCGACGGGCTTTCAGTCCAATCTCGGCATCATCAGCGCCATTGTCGGCCTGCATGACTATGTCATCATGGACCGCGAGAACCACGCCAGCCTCTATGACGGCTGCAAGCTGTCCTACGGCAAGATGCTCCGCTACCAGCATAACGACATGGCGGATCTGGAAAAGAAGCTGCAGAAGGTGCCCGACACGGCCGGCTGCCTCATCGTGACCGACGGCGTGTTCTCCATGGGCGGCGATATTGCCAACCTGCCGGAGATCTGCGCGCTGGCAAAGAAGTACGGCGCGCGCGTCATGGTGGACGACGCGCACGGCCTCGGCGTTATCGGCGAGGGCGGCCGCGGCACGGCAAGCTATTACGGCCTGGAGGATCAGGTCGATATCTACATGGGCACGTTCTCCAAGTCTCTTGCCTCGCTCGGCGGCTATATGGCGGCCAGCAGCCGCGTGGCAGACTTCGTGCGTCACAGCTCGCGTCCGTTCATCTTCTCCGCCTCCATTCCGCCCGCAAACACGGCGGCGGCCCTTGCGGCCCTGCGCGAGCTCGAGGCGCATCCCGAGCTCGTCACGACGCTGCAGGAGAACGCAAAGTACATGCGCGGCCTTCTGAACGAGCGGAACATCAAGATGCGCCCGTCCAACGGCAACTGCATCCCCATCATTCCCATCTACACCTATGAGCCGCTTCCGACGCTCACGATCGCGAAGGAGCTCTATGAGGGCGGCGTGTATGTCAATTCGTCTCTGCCGCCCGCGGCGGCGCATGAGTGCCTGCTCCGCACGAGCCTGATGGCCACGCACACGCATGCGCTCATCGACGAGGCCGTCGGCGTGATCGCGGAGGTTTTGAGGAGGTATGCGCTGTGAGCCAGGTATGTGTGATCACCGGAGGGACCTCCGGCATCGGCCGCTGCACGGCGCAGGCGATGCTCGCTAGGGGCTATACGGTCTATGAGCTTTCCCGCCGGGCCGAGGGCGTGGCCGGCATGCAGCACATCGTGGCCGACGTCACGAAGGAGGAGACGCTCGCCGCCGCAGTCGCGCAGATCCTGCAGCGGGAGGACCATATCGACGTGCTGATCAATAACGCCGGCTTCGGCATCTCCGGCGCGGTGGAATTCACCGGCACCGAGGAGGCGCAGCGTCAGCTGGACGTAAACTTCTTCGGCATGGTCCGCATGAACCGGCAGGTGCTGCCCGTCATGCGGAAGCAGGGCTATGGCCGGATCGTGAATCTCAGCTCTGTGGCCGGCGCAATCCCGATCCCGTTCCAGACCTACTACTCGGCCAGCAAGGCCGCCATCAACTCCTATACGATGGCGCTCGCCAACGAGGTAAAGCCCTTTGGCATTCAGGTCTGCTGCGTGCAGCCGGGCGATATCCGCACGGGCTTCACCGCCGCGCGGGAAAAGAACCAGCTGGGCGACGATATCTACGGCGGCCGCATCGCGCGGTCCGTGTCCGGGATGGAGCGCGACGAGCAGACCGGCATGGCGCCGGAGCAGGCGGGCGCGTTCATCGCGCGCGTCGCCACCCGCAAGGGCGTGCGCCCCGTCAATACCATCGGTCTGCAGTACAAATTCTTCTGCTTCCTGGCAAAGGTCCTCCCCGCCAGATGGCTCAACGCCCTGGTTGGCCTCATCTACGCAAAATAAAAAAACCGCCGGACGCGTTTTCGCGTCCGGCGATAGTTTTTACGATCAATCGAGACCGAAATTCTTTTTGAAGACCTTCCGCAGCAGCCAGCTGTTTGCGAAGGCGACCAGCGCGCCGCCGATTAGGACCCAGAAGATCGCTGTCCGGAAGAAGAAGCTGGTGGCAAACAGGAAGAGCGCCGCGGGCAGGAGGTTGAGCGCTGCCATCACCAGGGAGTAGGGGAGCGAGCCGATGGCAAGCAGACAGGCGTTTTTCAGCGTATTTTTGATGCTGTTGTCAAACTGCGCGAGCAGGGGATAGACGTAGGCGAGCACCAGCGCCAAAATGAGCGACGGGCAGCAGAACACCAGCCCCAGCCACATCGACTGCCCGACCGCGCCGGAAAGATACATCCAGAACTCATAGACGACCAGCAGAACCGGGATCAGCAGGATCAGGAAGATCAGCACCGCCTGCTTGAGGTTCAGGCGGAACGCGTCCCAGAACATGCGCACGACGCCGCTGCCTTCGCCGCGCACCATATTGAGCGTGACGCGGTACATGGCGGTCGTCGACGCGCCGATGGTCACGACGGGGATGCAGAACACGATCCAGAGCAGATTCAGGATGATCAGATCCGCGAGCCGCGACATAAACGACCAGAATGGGGAATCATAATTGAACAGTTTCATCGGTGGACCTCGGTTTCGGAAGAAATTTCTGTATTATTATACCGGCTGCACAGGCAAAACGCAAGCATGGCTTCAGAAGGAAGCAAAATAGACAAAAACACAGAATAAAAATTGGGCAAAACGCTGAAAATCATTTTCAGACCATTTTTTGATTGCTCAAAGCGACAAAATGTAGTATAATATGGTCAAAGGAAATGGAAACGTTTCCAAAATTCAAAAACAGTACTATAGGAGGAATATCATGAAAAAGATCATCGCAATGCTTCTCGCTCTCGTGATGGTTCTGGGTCTGGCTGCCTGCGCTTCCAAGACCGAGCCCGCACAGACCGAAGAGCCCGCTGCGACCGAGACCACCCCGGCTGCAGAAGAAACCACCGAGGAAACCACCGAAGAACCCGCTGAGACGACGGAAGAGCCCGCCACGACCGAAGCGACCGGCTCCGTCTACTACCTGAACTTCAAGCCCGAAGCTGACGAAGCTTGGCAGAAGCTCGCTGCTTCCTATACCGAGCAGACCGGTGTTCCCGTCAAGGTTGTCACCGCTGCTTCCGGCACCTATGACACCACCCTCGCAGCCGAACTGGACAAGAGCTCCGCTCCGACCCTCTTCCAGTGCGGCAACCAGGGCGCCATCAACTCCTACGGCGACTACTGCTATCCGCTCGACGGCACTGCCATCATGGATCAGATGACCACCGATGCTTTCAACCTCAAGGGTGAAGACGGCCAGACGCTGTCTATCGGCTACTGCTACGAGGCATTCGGCATCATCGTCAACAAGGCTCTGCTTGAGAAGGCCGGCCACTCCATCGACGAGATCACCGACTTCGCTTCCCTGAAGGCTGTCGCTGACGACATCCACGCTCGTGCTGAAGAGCTCGGCTTCGACGCATTCTCCTCCGCCGGCCTCGAAGGTTCCTCCTCCTGGCGCTTCTCCGGCCACCTGGCCAACATGCCTCTGTACTACGAGTTCCGCGATGACGGCGTGACCGCGCAGCCCGCCACCATCACCGGCGCTTACCTCGAGAACTTCAAGAACATCTGGGATCTCTACACCACCGATTCCGCTACCACCGGCGCTGCTCTGGCTACCGCTACCGGCGACGAGTCCGAGGCTGAATTCGGTGAGGGCAAGGCTGCATTCTATCAGAACGGCACTTGGGAATACTCCAACCTGACCGGCACGTTCGGCATGGATCCCGCTGATCTGGCTATGATCCCCATCTACTGCGGCGTTGACGGCGAAGAAAAAGGCCGGCCTGTGCGCAGGCACCGAGAACTGCTGGGCCAGCAACAACGAAATCCTCTGAAGAAGATATTCAGGCTACCATCGACTTCCTCGTTTGGGTCGTTACCTCTGATGAAGGCACCACGATGCTGGCACAAGAGTTTGGTCCCTGCCCGTTCAAGGACGCCAAGGAGCCGGAGAACGTCTTCTTCCAGGATGCCAACAAGTACACTGCCGATGGCAAGTACGTTGTGACCTGGGCATTCAACTGGACTCCCGCTGTTGACGACTGGCGCGCTGCCGTTGTCGACGCTCTGACCCAGTACTCTGCCGGTACCGGCGACTGGTCCGCTGTCGAGACTGCATTCGTGCAGGGCTGGGCGACCCAGTATGCAAAGGAAAACGCGTAACACCAAATAGGAACTGAAGAAGGGGCTCACGCCCCCTTCTTTTGAGAGAAAGCCGTTTTCAAAACTTCTCAGACGGACGCCCGCAGCGGCGGACGCCGGTCTGAGAAATTTTAACACGAAGGAGAAGCGTGATGAAAAAAAAAGAAAACATGACGACGCGTCGCTTTGTCATGCAGCTTGATCCGCCGCCCGATCCAGCGCTGGGGCTGGCTGTTCCTGCTGCCGACGTTCGCAGCGTTCTGCGTGGGCTTCCTGTATCCGTTTGCCAAGGGCCTGTTTTTGTCTTTCTGCAAGTTCAAGACGACCAGCAAATGGACTTGGGTGGGCCTGAAGAACTACCAGACCATTTTCCAGGACGATGGCTTCCTGCACGCGTTCTGGTACACGGCGCTGTTCGCGCTCGTGTCGCTGCTCATCATCAATGTGCTGGCATTCACCGTCGCCTATGTCCTGACGAAGGGCATCAAGGGCTCGAATATCTTCCGGACGGTCTTCTTTATGCCGAACCTCATCGGTGGCATCGTTCTGGGCTATATCTGGCTCATGATCTTCGACGGCATCCTCAGCAACTTCGACACAGCCGTCGTGCTGGAAACACAAATACGGCTTCTGGGGATTGATCATCCTCATGTGCTGGCAGCAGATCGGATATATGATGATCATTTATATCGCGGGTCTGCAGGCAATCCCGGAGGATATGCTGGAGGCCGCAAAGATCGACGGTGCGTCGAGCTGGAAAACGCTCTGGAACATCACAATCCCGAACATCATGCCGTCTATCACCATCTGCACGTTCCTGTCCCTGACCAACGGCTTCAAGCTCTATGACCAGAACCTGGCCCTCACGGGCGGCTCGCCCTTTAAGACGCTGGCTGACGGCAACGTCATCAAGACCACGGAAATGCTGGCTCTGAACATCGTCAACTCCAACACCTCCAACTCCAAAGGCCCCGGACAGGCCAAGGCAGTTGTGTTCTTTATCCTGGTTGCGATCATCAGCATTGCCCAGCTTGTGTCCACCAGAAAGAAGGAGGTCGATCAGTAATGAAAAATACCGGCTTCCAGAAAGAGCGCCGTTCGCATACCGTCCTGACGGTCGTGTTTGCAATCATTGCCGTTGCGTATCTCTACCCGATCTTCATCGTTCTGGTCAACTCTCTCAAGATCCAACGCCGCTATTAACCTGATACGTTTGCCTTTCCCGGCGTCCAACACCTTCATGGGACTGCAGAACTATATCAAGGGTATGACCTTTGGCAACTATCCATTCTATAAATCCGTCGAGTATAGCCTGATGATCACGCTGCTTTCCGCAGCTCTGATCCTCATCTGCACGTCCATGGCCGCATGGTATATTTCCCGTGTCGACAGCCTTGTCTGCCGCATTGTGTACTACCTGTGCGTGTTCTCCATGGTCGTCCCGTTCCAGATGGTCATGTTCACGCTGGCAAAGACCGCCGATACTCTGAAGCTCAATCGCCCGTGGACAATTCCCATTGTCTACCTCGGCTTCGGTGCGGGCCTCGCTGTGTTTATGTTCACAGGCTTTGTCAAGTCCATCCCGCGCTCCATTGAAGAGGCTGCTGTGATTGACGGTTGCACCCCTGTGCAGACCTTCTTCCAGGTTGTCCTGCCCATGATGAAGCCGACTTTCATTTCCGTTGGCGTTCTGGAGATCATGTGGGTCTGGAACGACTACCTCTTGCCGTATCTGGTCCTGGATATCAACGAATTCCGAACGATTCCCATCCACATTCAGTACCTCAAGGGCAGCTACGGCTCGGTCGATATGGGTGCTACTATGGCGCTGATCCTGATGTCCATTGTTCCGGTTGTCATCTTCTATCTCTGCTGCCAGAAATATATTATCAAGGGCGTTGCTGCCGGCGCGGTAAAGGGATAGAAAAATTTGCCTGTTTCAAGTGGATTTTTCAGAGGTTAGTGATACAGAATCAGCAAAACCAAGGAGAACAGCAGATATGACGATCAAGGATCTTGCGAGACTGAGCGGTTATTCGCTCGGAACTGTCTCTCGCGTGCTGAATAACCAGCCCAATGTTTCGGATAAGGCCCGGCAGGCGAATCTATCCATTGCACAGGAAAGCGGCTTTGAACTCAACGAGAGTGCCCAGCTTTTAAAGCAGCAGCGCTCCAACACTGTGCTCATCATTGTCAAGGGAACGGCCAACGAGCTGTTTGCCGGTATGGTCGAGCATCTGCAGTCCCTTTTCTCACGCACAACGCATTCGCTGATTGTCGACTTTATCGATGAAGACGATAACGAGGTGCTTCGTGCCGTCAAGCTCTGCCGGGAGCGTAAGCCCATGGGCGTGATGTTCCTCGGTGCGACGAACCGTCATTTTGTCGGCGATTTCGACAAGATCCATGTGCCCTCCATCATTGTTACGAATGACGCAAGCGATCTGCCGTTTGAGAACCTGTCCAGTGTTACGACCAACGACCGGCAGGGCGCTGCCTGCGCTGTTGACTATCTGATCCGCTGTGGCCACAGAAACATTGCTGTTCTCGGCGGCGACCGGCTTTTATCCGATACGTCTGCGCAGCGTTGATGAAGGCTGCGTGGAAGCGTTCGGGAAAAACGGGATGCAGTTCGACGAACAGACCTATTACCATACCGGCCGTTACAGCTATGAAGACGGCTATACCGGTATGCAGGCCGTCCTGCGCGACACACCGCAGGTCACAGCTGTGTTCGCCATGGCCGACGTCATAGCCATCGGGGCGATTCGCGCGCTGGTGGATGCTGGTAAGCGCGTTCCCGATGATATTTCCATCATTGGCTACGATGGACTGAAAATTGGCAGCTTCTATACCCCGAAGCTCTCGACCGTTTCCCAGTCTGTCGAGCTTCTGGCCCGGCGCAGCTTCTCCGTTCTGATGGACTGCGCCGAGCGCAGCGGGCAGGCCCGCCATATGACCGTACCGTTTACACTTTCCAACCGTGAAAGCGTCAGAAAACTCGAAAACAGCTGAAAACAGCGCCCCAATGCTGCTTTTGCCTGTTTTCAACGAAAGCGAAATAAGAGTGATAGTATGAAAAGAAGCAGTGGAATCCTGATGCACATTACCTCGCTGCCCTCGCCCTACGGCATTGGCAGCATGGGAAAAGCAGCCTATGACTTTATTGATTTTCTGAAAGAGGCAAAGCAGACCTACTGGCAGATCCTCCCGATCAACCCGCCCGGCTACGGGGACTCCCCCTATCAGGCGTTCTCTACGTTTGCCGGGAAACCCGTATCTGATCGATCTGGACGAGCTTGTCAAGGACGGATACCTGACGCAGGAGGAGCTTGACCGCATCGATTGGGGCAGCCGCGCCGATCAGGTCGATTTTTCCAAGATGTACGACCAGCGCCTACGGGTGCTGCATCTGGCATGGAGCCGCTTCCACAAAGGCCCCGGCGGAGCGCTACACGGAATATGTCCGCCAGCAGAGTGCGTGGCTGGAGGAATATGTACTCTTTATGGCCGTCAAGGCATATTATAACGACGGCCCGTGGACCGAGTGGCCGCTCGATATCCGGATGCACCAGTCGGAGGCGATGGCGTACTATCGGGAGTTGCTGCACGACGAACTTGATTTTCATCGCTTCCTCCAGTACTGCTTCCACACGCAGTGGCAGCGTTTGCGGGAGTATGCCCATGAAAACGGTGTGTTGATTATCGGCGATATCCCCATCTATGTTCCGCTGGACTCCGCTGATGTCTGGTCGCACCCGGAGAATTTCCAGTTGACCCGTACCCGCCGTCCACGCGTCGTTGCGGGCTGCCCGCCTGACGGCTTCAACGCCAATGGCCAGTACTGGGGCAATCCCATCT